>ERZ1292625.170-Hain-H41-01um-R1-170-length-110726-cov-30_pt1 | contig 110726 bp, 111 predicted proteins | sample MGYA00564400_ERZ1292625 | MGnify/ENA primary metagenome ERZ1292625 (study PRJEB36523, sample SAMEA6512639) | groundwater metagenome | collected 2019-01-08 | study: AquaDiva: Metagenomics assemblies of 32 groundwater samples
GAGTGTGCCATGAAAAGCATTAACTAGCAAGAACTTATTTTACGCTGTACTAGTTGTTCTTTTGTTCGGGCATCTTGCAGACATTCGTGGTGCAGGGGGAGAGCAGGGGCTGTTTCAGCTTCTTGCCGACCAGCGAGAGCAGCAGGAGAAAGGCAGCGGAGAACCCGAGAGCATTGAAGACGCGGTGTTCCTTTCCCAGCAGGTTCGCGAGGATGAGGATGGGATAGAGCCACAGGAGCATCCAGCCTTCCCGGTAGCCAAAGCAGTAGGCTTCCTTGCCTACCATGCCGCCGGCCCCGACGCAGACCAGCCCGATCCCCGCTAAGATGATGGTCCCGGAATACTGGGGGGGTGCGTAGAGGCCGATGATCTGGAGGGGGATACCGATGAGGATGGAGCCCAGGATGATCTTCTTGACCCACGACATCCATACGAGCAGGTAGGTCCCGGACAGGAGCGCGCCCGCGTTGAACAGCATGATGCCGATGGAGTAGAACGGGTTCTCCATCGGATAGAGCACAGCGAGGGCCGCGGCGCCCAGGACCTGCACGATGAGGCCCGCACGGTAGGAAATATCGTGACGCCTTCCGTAGGTCAGGCCTGCCGTCGCGATCTGTTCTTCCAGCGTAGGATCAGACATGGCTATCCTTATAGCACGCCGGAAAGGGCGTTGCAAGGGTAAACGTATCGTGGGAGGCCACGGCGCAGAACAGGCCGTTGAAAAAGGCTCATGTTGTTGTCATTGCGAGGAGCGTTCGTGACGAAGCAATCTCGACGTGCTTGGTCAAGCGAACACAGAGATTGCTACGCTTCGCTCGCAAAGACACCTATAAACGGTTTTCAACAAACATCTGAAGGCTGGTATTCATGAAGAGACCGGAAAAACAGCACATACAGCTGAACGACCAGGATTGGCGAAAGACCGCCGGTATCGCGTTCATCCTTGCCGTACTGGCATTCCTTCCCTACGCGCAGACCGTCGAGCACGACTTCATCGATTTCGACGACCAGGAATTCGTGACTGAAAATGTCATGGTCCGGTCGGGGCTCACCTGGGCGGGGATCCAGTGGGCACTGACGACCTTTCACGCGGGGAATTGGCTTCCGCTCACCTGGATGTCGCACATGCTTGACGTCAGTCTCTTCGGCATGGACGCGGGCCGGCATCACCTCATGAATGCCTGTATCCACGCCCTGTCGACGGCGCTGCTCTTCCTTGCCCTGTACCGCATGACCGGGGCGGCGGGGAAAAGCGCTTTCGCGGCCGCGCTCTTCGGCATCCATCCGCTGCATGTCGAGTCCGTTGCCTGGGTGGCGGAGCGCAAGGATGTTCTGTCGGGTCTGTTCTTCATGCTGGTGCTCATCTTCTACGAGCGGTACGCCCGCCGCGGCGGCACGGGCCGGTACCTGCTCGTGGTCCTGCTGTTCGCCCTCGGCCTCCTGTCCAAGTCCATGCTGGTGACGGTGCCGTTCGTCCTGCTGCTCCTGGACGTCTGGCCGCTGGGTCGAACATCGCTTGCCGCCGCAGCGGACGGCTCGCCGGGGTTGGCGGTCCCATGGGCAAGGCTGGTGCTCGAAAAAGCGCCGCTGTTCCTCATGGCCATCGCAGCCTCGGCGGTGACGTACCTTGCCCAGAAGGAAGGCGGCGCCATGGGCGCGATGGAGCGGGACCTGCTGTCCTTCGGCGACCGCCTGGCCAATGCCGCCGTGGCCTATGCGGGCTATCTCGGAAAAACGGTCTGGCCGTCCTCGTTGGCCATATTCTATCCCCATCCCGGAAGGACGCTGCCATGGGGGAAGGTCGCGGGCGCGGCATCTGTCCTGCTCGGGTTGCTGCTGTTCACGCTGCGGCAGGGGCGGTCCCGGCCCTTCCTTTTGATCGGATGGCTGTGGTACCTGGGCATGCTCGTCCCGGTGATCGGACTGGTCCAGGTCGGCATCCAGGCACAGGCGGACCGATACACCTATTTGCCGATGATCGGCCTGCTCATCATGATCACGTGGTCAGCCGGGGCCGCGTGGCCCCCTCTGCGGGACCATTGGAGCAAGGCCGTGTCCTTTTTCTCCGGCGCGGTCCTGCTGATCCTGCTGGCCGTTACGACCCTCCAGGTCGGCCATTGGCGAAACACCGTTGCCGTCTTTCAACGCGCTGTCGAGGCGGCTCCGGACAACTGGTTCGCGCAGCGATCGCTGGCAGGCGCTTTGGCGAAGCGAGGGCTCGCCGAGGAAGCGATCGACCGTTACCAGGCCGCTCTGAGGCTGCGGCCCCGGGATGCAAAGGCGCACAACGACCTCGCGGTGGAACTTGCGGGCCGGGGGCGCCATCAGGAGGCAATCGGGCACTATCAGGAGGCGCTGCGGTTACGGCCGGATTTTCCTGAGGCCCTGAACAACCTCGGCAATGCCCTGGCCGTCACTGGCCGGCGCGACGAGGCGATCGAGCGGTACCGGGAAGCGGTAAAATTGCGGCCCGGCTGGACGATCGTCCGCGGAAATCTCGAATTGCTTCTCGCGGAACAGGAACGTTCAAACGGGGGACGATCGAAGGGGCGCAAGAGAATAGAAGACCGGTGATCGGTAAACTCTCTTGTCCGGCATCTTTGTCGCGGAGCACCGTCACGAGAAAGTTGCCACAAGGGAGAATAAATAGCGTATAGTACTAACAGGTCTCATAATGATATCAAACGGCGCGTTCGTATCTCTGATCTCCTGAGGTCTCATGGAATGATCTATACCCTTTTGACGGGCCTGCCGGCACTTTGGACGGCCTTCTGCTTGTTTCATAAAATAGCAACAAACAGTAGTTAAAATTACAACTTTGCATTGAAAAGACGGGTAGAAACTTCTTGACTTGACCTTTCTATTTTGCTATATTTTTTCAGACTTTTTACCATCCATGTATTTCGTCGTGGTTTTTCGCGCGGTAAGTTAAGTATAGTGGCTCCTTGAACATTGCTCTTCTATGACATCCACTATCAGGAACCACATAGCGCCTCACCTCACATCCAACGCGGCTTCCGCCTGCTCTCCTGCGGCTGCAGCAGCGTGCCGGTCCTTTGTCCCGCGAACAGTTCGAAGCATTCCTGTCTTCAACCTTTATATGAAAGGGGGGATGATCTCGGCTTTCTAAAATGCAGCAGCAGGCATCATCGCTTCATGCGTAAGGTTTCTTAACCTGCTCCGAACAGGAGCAAAACTACATAAGGGAGGTTACATGATGAAGAAGTTTCTGGTAATAATCGCAGTACTTGCAATGACGATGGTCAGCTCCGTGGCCATGGCCGAGATCACCTTTGACGGCAGTGTCGAATTCCTGATGCGGTCGGTCCGGAACACGACCGACTGGAACGAAAAGACCACGAATGCCGGTGATTTCACGCAGACCTATGAGCGTCTCCGCTTCGGCATCAACGCGAAGCACGAGGGCGTCAAGGCCCGCATCCAGATGGAAACGGACTGGGACACCTGGGCTGACGGCCAGACCGCCGCTTCACCGAACCCGGGCTTCGAGACCCGCCCGACCAACGATTTCTATCCCCGTGAAGCATGGTTGGATTTCCAGATCCCCGGCGCTGCTCCGGCCCATGTGAAGGTCGGCCGCCAGTTCCTGCAGCTCGGCAACGGCTGGTTCTTCCGCTCCGGCAAGTACGGCTCAGATGCATGGGTCGTCGGCCTCCCCGGCAAGAACACCGTAGCCTTCGTGAACGTGAAGGCTTCAGAGAACGCGACGAGCAGGGCAGATGACACCGACGCCTATGTGCTCCTCGACACCTTCAAGATCGACGACAAGAACACCGTGGGCGCGTACATCGTCCATGTGAAGGACCGTGCAGGCGTATGGACGAACAACGCCTTCTTTGGCGGCAACACCGCCCAGGCTAAGGAAACCACGCTCGACAACCTCGGCCTGCACTACAGCGGCAAGGTAGGCCCGGTGAACCTTATGGCCGAACTCGACTTCCAGTCGGGCACGATCAAGTCCCTCCCGACGGCGACGATGGTAACGGCTGATACTTCGTACAAGATCAAGGGCATGCAGGCTGTTCTGCAGGCCAACATGAGCATGGATGCGCTGGCAGTCCGCGCCACGGCCGCCATGGGCACCGGCAATGACCCGGCCAGCACGGCCAATGAGATCACGGAGTACCTCGCGTTCCTGGACAAGGACCCGCACTACACGCTGGTCTATGAGTACTTCATGGTCACGGCAGCGGGCGGAAAGAACACCGGCTTCGCGAACACCACGGCGCTCAGCCTCGGCGCTGACTTCAAGATCAGCAAGATGTTCACTGTTGGCGCCGACCTCTGGATGCTGAAGGCGACCGAGAAGGTCAGCATCAATGGCGATCCGGCGGACACCGAGCTCGGCAACGAGCTTGATGTGAAGTTCAACGTGGCACTGTATGACCAGCTCAGCTGGAACACCACCTACGGCATGTTCATGCCCGGCAAGGCCTATGAGGCCGCTGCCAAGGCTGATAATGTCACGGCGTGGCAGAGCGTGCTGAGCTACAAGTTCTAAGAACAGTACGATGCCGTGCCGGTCAGTCCGGCAGGGCTGTCAAGCATAAGAAAGGTCCCCCGGGCATTCGTGCCCGGGGGATTTTTTTCGGGACAAACGCAAATTGTAGATTGAGAACGTATGATGTTAAAATCACGAGCATAAGGAGAAACACATGAAAAAGACAATGATCATCGCAGTGGCAGTCATGATGGTCGCGGCGCTGTCCGGCAGCGCCTTCGCCGCCAACAGCCTGGCCTCCGGGTCCAAGGCCCTCACCATCGGTTTCGGCGACAGCGTGTTGAACAACGTGGCGAACCCGACGGACCAGAACCAGAACAATCCGATCGTCGACATCGGCGGCAAGTTCTTTGTCGGAAAGGACATGGCGATCACGGCAGGGGTTGGGTTCCAGATGAACACCGGCGATCTCGAGGGGACCTATCTGAGCTTCAACGTCGGCGCACGCAAGTACCTGAAGACCGACGATTTTGCTCCCTTCGTCGGCGGCCAGCTTTCGTATATCACCTATGACGCCGAACTCCCGGCCGCACAGGGCGGGAAGTATGTCGATTTCTCGGCGATCGAGTTCTCGGCCATGGTCGGCGCTGAGTATTTCGTAGGCAAACAGTTCAGCATTGAAGGCTCTATCGGATTGGCTATCGGCAAGGCCGAGGACGACCAGAATAATCTGGATACGACCTATATCGGCACCAAGAATTTAGGCGTCCGTGCGAACTTCTACTTCTAAACACGTTCCCGAGATCGAACTGCAGGCGTGACACGTCTGCAGCGTTGCAACACCATGTCCCCGGAGGTACGCGTCTCCGGGGATTTTTTTTAATAAAGAACGGCCGGCACTCGCGTGGATGAACGGGAATTCTCCGATAGAACCCTTGAACTTGCAATGCCTTGTAGCTTGCTACAGGTTCCTCTCCCTTGATGGGAGAGGTTAGGTGAGGGTGAAGCAGGGGAATGGCGGACGCATCACCCTCCCCTTGATCCCCTCCCATCGTAGGGAGGGGAAGAATTAATAACAAGATACCCCGTCAGCTTGCTGCAGGGAGCTTCAATCACCATCGGAACTATGATAAGGTGCTTCGAATGAGCATGATGCGGTAAGGAGCGGCGGATGGAACTGCGGAAGGGAACGGAAACGGTCCTTACTGCCGGAGGCGGCGAGGAGGCAGTGGAGATTTTCCAACAACATAAGAAAGAGATCGCCGTGGTGGTCCTGGATATCGTGATGCCCGGCGTGGACGGACGGGAGTCTTCCGGCGGGTCCGCGAGCTCGATCCGGCGGCACAGGTGATCATCGCAAGCGGCTATGACCAGGAGCGGGACGCGAACGATCTCCTGAAGGAAGGCGCCGTAGCATTTGTCCAGAAGCCGTATCGGCTCGCCTCGCTGGTCGGGACGGTGCAGGAAGTGATCGAAAAGGGCAGATTAAGAAAACAGACAACAGACAACAGACGAGCAGACAACAGATAGACAGAGGAATGAAGTAAGAAGAACAATAAAAAAAGAGGCCGGGATTATTTCCCCGGCCATTTTATTATAACGTTAGGTATTCCTTGCCCCATGACCCTGGCTTTATGGATTTTGCAGTTTCGCCGCCTTCACCACGTGCTTCAGCAGGACCCGTGTGGTGACCGTTCCCACGCCGCCCGGCACGGGAGTGATCGCGCCGGCCGTTTCCTTCACCCCGTCGGTGTTCACGTCACCTACGAATTTGTCGCCTTCCGGATTGATCCCGACATCCATGACCGTGGCGCCCGCCTTGATGTAGTCCGCGGTGATCATCTTTGCCTTGCCGATGGCGGCAACAACGATGTCCGCCCGTCTGCATACGCCCGGAAGGTCCTTGGTCCTGGAGTGGCAGACCGTGACCGTGGCGTTCTCGCCCAGGAGCAGCATGGACATCGGTTTGCCCACTACCATGGAGCGGCCGATGACGACAGCCTCTTTCCCGCTCATGGGAATAGCGTAGAAGCGGAGCATTTCCATGACGGCCTGGGGGGTGGCGGGGGGGAAACCGGTCATGTCGCCAGCCATGATCTTGCCGGCATTCACCGGGTTGAAGCAGTCAATGTCCTTCTCCGGCGCCAGGATGTGCTTGACCACATCTTCGCTGATCTGCTTCGGGAACGGACGCATGACGATGATGCCGTGGATGGTCCTGTCAGCGTTCCGCTGCTTGAGGGTATTCACGAAATCGTTCTGGCTCGTGCTCCCCGGGAGCTGCTCGATCTCGCAGATGATCCCGTTCTTCTCGGCCATCTTTTTGGCGCTGTTGGCGTAATAGACAGAATCCTCGGCCTCTCCTACGATCATGATCCTGAGCGCGGGGTTGATGCCTTTTCCCTTCAGCCCCTGGACCTCCGCCTGGATGTCCTGGTCCATCTTCTGAGCGACTTCTTTTCCGGTCAATAATTTAGCCGCCATGCATGACTCCTTTATCTGGAAAAATATTTATCGGAGGGTTCGCAGAGATTGAGAACGTATTTCGCAATCCGAAATCCGCAATCCGAAATCCGCAATTTGGTCATCCCATTTTCCTATACGTCGTTTCCATGACGGTCTTCTCCAGCGCCGCGACCTGTTTCAGCACCGCCTCCATCTTCGACCAGGTCTCCTTGTTGTACGCGTCATCCTTGATGCTGTTGACGTTGATCTTTACATTCAGCGCTGCGCTCTGCGCGCATGCCTGTGCAAGCAGCACGGCGACGCCGGCATCGCTTACCGCCGCCACGTTCCCGATCTCCGCGGCGCGCTGGGCGAGCTGTGCGACTTCGAGCGACTTGAGGCCGATCTCGAAGGGGACCTGGCAGGCCTTTTTGAGCGCTTCCTGCATCTTTACCGTGCGCGCGGCCTTTTCCGCGTCGGTGTTCTTCGGCATCTTGTAGACCTCGGAGAGCCCTCCGTAGACCTCGGTGTCCTTCTGGATCAGGTCCTGCATTTCGATGCGGAGCTTTTCGGACTCCTTGATCAGGGCCTCCACCTGGAGCTGGACGTCCTTGTACTTCTCCTTGCCCAGGGTCAGGCTGCACACCATGCTCACCAGCCCGGCGCCCAGAGAGCCGGTGAGTGCGGCTACGCTTCCACCGCCCGGCTCGGGGGATTTACTGGCAAGCTTGTCGAGGAAATGTCGTATCGGTTGCTCAATATACATGGGAATTGCACCTCGTTTGTGGGGAGTGTATAAAACGGTTACAGCGAGTACTAAGATTAGTGAAAAGAGGGTCTTTTGTCAATAAAAAATGCCCCCCTCTCCGACATTGCTGTCTTCAAGGAGGGCATTTCAGGGGAGGCGTATACAGCCTTTGATTTAGAAGAAGTATATCTGTAGTTTTAGAATAAGTCAAGCATAATATAGTATAACTTTTCCTTGACTCAAATTGTTGCGCTTTGGTATTATAAAGCGCTAATTACGATAAACAAACTCTTATGGATATCACTCACGGCCTCTCGGTCACTTCGCTGTTCTTCTCGATGCTCATGGGGATGATCTCCTTTGCGTCGCCCTGTATTCTCCCGCTTATCCCGTCCTATGTTTCCTATATCACGGGCATCAGCTTTGACGATCTTGTGGGGCCCGGGTCGCGCAGGAAGAACATCAACACCACGCTCCTGCATTCGCTTGTGTTCGTGGCCGGATTCACCGTTATCTTTGTCGTCCTGGGCGCAACGGCAAGCATGATCGGCCAGCTGATGACCGAGCATCTGAACACGATCCGGATCGCGGGCGGCATGCTCATGATCGTTCTGGGATTGTTCGTGTCCGATGTTATCCCCATCCCGTTCCTGCAGCAGGACGCCAAGATCCACCTGAAGGACCGCCCGGCGGGTTTTCTGGGGACGTTCCTGGTAGGGGTCATATTCGCCGCGGGCTGGACGCCGTGCACCGGTCCGTTCCTGGCAGCGGCGCTCATGCAGGCGGCGCAGTCCGAGACCATGGTCACCGGCATGGTGCTCCTGGTCTTCTACTCGCTCGGCATCGGGATCCCGTTCATTCTCTCCGCCGTTGCCATCAGCGTGTTCCTGTCGTCCTTCAAGAAGCTGAAGGACTATCTCAAGGCCATCAAGATTGCCAGCGGCGTCATCCTCATCATTATGGGCCTTTTGCTCATTACCGATAAATGGACGCTGATCACGTCTTATCTCATGAATCCCTAAGGGAGAGAGCGATACGATTATGGTACCTGAAAGCCTGGACATTTTGAAAGACAAGGATGCACCGCTCTATACGATGGGTGTCGCCGCCCGCCTCGTGGGGACCACGGCACAGACCCTGCGGCTCTACGAGAAGCACGGCTTGATCCTTCCTACACGGGAGCGGAGGAACCGGCTTTATACCGAGAACGATATAAAATGGCTGCGCTGCATCCGGGAACTGATCCACACCAAGAAGATCAGCATCGAAGGGATCAAGAAACTTCTCGATTACGCGCCCTGCTGGGAGATCAAGGAGTGCCCCGATGACCGGCGGGTCACCTGCTCGGCGTTCACGAACAAGAGCAAGCCCTGCTGGGAGACCACCCGCTGCCGGAAGGACGAGGATTGTTCAACGTGCGTGGTTTTCCTCAGGAGCGGGAAGAAAGCGGCGAAGAAGTAGTACAATTGCGGATTGCGGATTTCGAATTGCGGATTTATTAAAGACTTTTCTTTCAATCCGCAATCTGCAATCCGAAATTCGCAATCATGGATGTTCCTCAACCCACACCACGCCGTCCGGCGTGGTCTCTTTTTTCCATATCGGCGTGATCCGTTTCAGTTCATCAATGCAGAAGCGACAGGCCTTGAATGCCTCGTCCCGGTGCTCTGCCGCCACGACGATCAGGACGATATTCTCCCCGACGGGCATCGTGCCGACCCGGTGGATGATCGTCACATCGATCACCCCGAGGTCATGGATGGCCCGCTCCCGGATCTCGGCAAGCTTTTTCTCCGCCATGCCCGCGTAGTGTTCGAACTCAAGCTTTGCAACGCGGCTGCCCCGTGAGACATCCCGGGTGGTGCCCAGGAAGGTCACGATGCCGCCGATGGCGCGAGAGGCGCTCTTTATACGCGCTATCTCCGCATCAAGGGAAAAGGGGTCTTCCTGGATGCGGACGAAGCCCTGCCGCTCCTGTCCGCCCGAAAAAGGGGGCATGAGCCCCACCTCGTCGCCGTCCTTGAGCCGGGCATCCTGTTTAACGAACTCCTGGTTCACTGCGACCAGGATCCTCCCGCAGGCCAGAAGGTCCTTGATGTCCGGGCAGCGGTCCCCGACGAGCACGATCATGTCTCCGACCGTCGCGGGCTTCTCCGCAAGGATCACTTCGGAGATGCCTGCCTTGTCCCTCAGCATCGCGAACAGTTTTACGGTGATCATTCAGCCCTTCTCCTGGTGCCTTCATCAACTAATTAAATTCTACAAATAAATTGCAAATACTTTTTCTCGCAAAGTCGCCAAGCTCGCAAAGAAAAGCAAATTTCGTTTTGTAATCCAGATCTTAAAGATTCCCTTTGCGTACTTTGCGGCTTTGCGTGAGACGCCTTTTGGCCTTGTCTTTTGATTCCGGCTTGTTCGGTCCAGGGAGAAGCGTTGCTCACACTGTTAACGGTACTTCCGGCAACAGCCTGTTCTCGATCATGCACTGGAGCATCTCGAGCTCGTCCTGGTCGAACCAGGTGAGCCCGCAGAAACTGCACCGGTCAACCTCGATCAGGTGGGCCGTGCTGTAGAACCCCCGATACATGGGATTCTTGCATTTGGGGCAGGGGAGAAGAGGGACCGGGCCCGCGCCATGAGCGGATACCTTTCGATAGATGTTCCTGGTCTGGTTCTGTTGAAGCACTGAGCGGGCAAGCGCATTCAACCGCTCCGTACAGGGGCGCTCCCTGCCGGTCCGTGCGATGATCCTCGGGATCTTGCCGTTCTCGACGAGCATCCCGGCGCAGAAGCTGCACTGGAAGACCTGCGTCCCTTTGTAGGCGGCAGTGGCGAGCGGTTGTCTGCAGGAGGGACAGGTGAATCCGGAATCGGTACGCGTTTCCCCGGCAAGCCGCCGTAGGAAGATCGCGTTGATGAGAGGGTCCTTCCAGGCGCGTTCAGCGCTCTGTCCCTCCCCGGTCGCCACCCAGGTAAGGGGCGAGAGCCACGGCAAGACGTCAAGCTCGCCCCCGGTGAAGGGGCCCTGCCACTGCTGGCGCGGGCTCATGGCAAAGTAATTCGGCGCTGAATCGGCCTGTTTCTCCCCGGACCTTCTCTCCACGTTGGAGTCCAGTTCCGCGACGCTCACTCGCGCCATCGCCAGAAGGAGGTCCATGCGTTTCCTGAGCGGTGGATGGGTCGACAGCAGGTCCGGCAGGAAACCCTCGGTCTCATCGAGCGCCGTTGCCATCGGGTTCACGATGCAGAGCATCTCAAATCCGCTCCCGATAAAACCGGCGCCCCGCCAGCCCCGTGACAGGAAATGCAGGGTCTCGGCCAAAGCGAGGGGGTTGCGGGTCATGCGCACCGCAGCCGCATCAGCGCGGTACTCCCGCTCGCGGGAGATGAATAGATTCAAAAGATATCCCAATTGAAGCAGGACCCATGCCAGCAGAAATGCCGGAGAGGCGAACAGGCGGTTGCTTGAGGTATAGCGGATCTTTTCCATGGCCGACGAAAAGGTGCCGAAGATGCTTGCGGCAACCGTGGTCTCGAGGCAGTCCCCGGACAGAATATGGTGCGCTTCATGGGCGACGACCGCCTCGATCTGCGGCCGGGTGAGGCGCGAGAGCAGTCCCTCGGTGACGGCGATCACGGCGTTCCCCTTGAGATCGGCAGCAGCCAGGGCGTTCAGGGACAGGGACGGGATCACCGCGCAGCGGATATCCCGCTTGTTGCCGGAGACGACATGGAGTTCCTGGATGATGTTCGCGAACATCCGGTGAATGTCGTCTTTCGGGTCCGGGGGCTGCGCATCGAGACGCCGCACCACGGTGTCCACCGCATTGGCGGCCGAGAACCAGAAATGGATGCCGGCAGCAAGGAATGATGCAACTACCAGAAAGATCCAGAACCGCGATTCCACTATGAGCGGGCCGGGAAGGGCGGCGCTGAACAGCGCGACGACGGCGAGATACAGGACCATAAGGACCAGGAAGAACAGGGTGATGCGCCAGTTCTTCTGCCGTTCTATGTCGATGAAGGTCAGGGGCATGGTTATAACGGAGGGGTCAAGGGTCACGGGTCAAGGGTCACGAGTAGCGTTATGCCATGACCCCTGCCCCATGACCCGTTACTTCCGTATGCTCAAATTCACCGCGGGGACGGCCTTCGTCTCGGAGGGCGCCTCGAAGTACTCTTCGGTCTGGAAGTTGAACATCGAGGAGACGAAGTTATTGGGGAACACCTGGAGCGCCGTGCGGTAGTTCGCCACCAGGTCATTATAGAGCTGGCGGGCGAAGGCGATGCGGTTCTCCGTTGAGGTGATCTCTTCCTGGAGCTGCATGACGTTCTGGTTGCTCTTGAGGTCCGGGTAGTTCTCCATGACCGCGAAGAGCTTGCCGAGTGCCTGGGTGAGCATGTTCTCGGCTTCCGCCTTGGACTGCGGTCCCGACGCCCCCACGGCCTTTGCCCGGGCAGAGATGACCTTTTCCAGGGTGTCCTGCTCGAACTCCAGCGCCCCCTTCACCGTGGAGACAAGGTTCGGGATAAGGTCGTGCCGCCGGTTGAGCTGCACATCGATCTGCTTCCACGAACCCTGCACGTCGTTCCGCTTCGAAATGAGACCGTTGTAGATAACGATCAACCACAGGATGCCGAGGACAACGATACCGATAATGATCCAACCCGCCATAGTCCCTCCTTGTGATACGTTCTTTAGTAAGTAAGGATCAAATACTATTCAAAACGGCAAGAAACTTTCTCGCAGCCAAAAGTAGGCGCTTCTAAGCGAGTCGCAGAGACTTCGGCGAGCTCAGTCGAGTCGTTCGCAGAGAAACATCAAATATATTTAAAATTAAAACTAAGACCTGAAGGTTTTGATTTAACTCTGCGTTCTCCGCGCGCTCTGCGAGAGATGCCCTTTTGGTTTTATTTTGCCCGAGTTTAGGTCAGAAGAAAAGGACGGCCTTATTATACCATAAAACCTTTTTCTGTCATTACCCGCGTGCAAAGAGAGGCATTTCCGAATGTGGGAATATCCCCCGATGTTCCGCTTCGGCAAAAAGCCGCTCCACCGCTGCGACGCCTTCTTCGCCGAGGTCACGGGAAAAGTCGTTCACGTAGAGGCCAATGTGGCTTTTCATCACGGTCTCGTCCATTTCCTGACTGTGTTCTTTCACATAGGAAAGGACCTCATCCGGATGACCGCGTGCGTACTTCAGGCTTTCCCGGATAGCCTCCTCCACCTTCGCCAGAGTTACCGTTCCGAGCGACCGCTTTCCGAGGATCCCTCCCAGGGGGATAGGGAGACCCGAATACCGTTCCCACCACGCGCCAAGGTCGAGAAGCATTTCGAGCTTATAGAGGGGATAGGTGAAACGGCTTTCGTGGATGATCAGACCGGCGGTGACCGTACCATCGGCCACGGCCTGCATGATGCGGTCGAAGGTCATGACCACGACATTGCTGAGTTCCCGATCGAACAGCTGCAGGAGCAGCCACGCGGTCGTGAGTTTTCCGGGTATGGCGACGGTCCCGGACCTGAGGTCTTCGATACGGGTCCCGGGCCTTGCCACGATGAGCGGTCCGCATCCCCGCCCCAGCGCGCCGCCCGAGCGGAGCAGGGCATACCGCTCCCGCAGGTGTCCCAGGGCATGGTACGATATCTTGGTGAGGTCCAGCGTGCCGTCCAGGGCCAGCCGGTTCAGGGTCTCCACATCCTCGAGCCGTTCCTGGAAGGTGATGCCCGGGACAGCGACCTTTCCGTGGACGAGGGCGTAGAAGATGTAGGTGTCGTTCGGGCAGGGAGAGTAGCCCAGGATTAGCTGTTGTTCCATGATGTGTCGTTTCTCTTAAAAACTTGACATGCTCGCGCGAATGTTTGAACGATTTTCGTCGTTCGGTTACGGTAACGAGGCTCGTTTCGTCTATTGCGTCTATAAAGGTTACGTTGTTCTGCTGAGTCCTGTACGTTGCCGCTCGACACTTGACGATACGGGCATCGTAACCGATTGACGTTACCTTTGTTGCGGCCGGAGGCCGCGCGATGTCTCGGAAAGGGGTGCCGCATTCCGCGAAACGGCATTTCGGATGTTCATTCCGCAATTCTCAATCGGATCATCCGCCCCATCCCTCCAGGATCCGCAGGACGGCCTTCTGCACTGCCTCGGCTGCCTTCGGGATGTCCCACTTCTGCATATCGCGGTCTTCCACGATGTTCGAGATCCCGCGCACCTCAAGCCACGGGACGGCGTGCAGTCCCGCCACTTGCGCGGCTGCCGCCCCTTCCATGTTCTCGCACAGCCCGTGATACCGCTCCTCCAGCTCCCGCGCCCGAGCGGTCGTTCCGGTGCAGGTCGAGAGGGTGACGAAGGATCCGAACTGCACGTCGTTCCTGCCGGGCTTCGAAGAAGTGACGAGTGTGTGGAGAGCCTGCTTCAGCAAGGGTTCCGATGCGGGGTACGTGGTGAAGATCACCGAGGTGGCCGTCTTGAGGAGCGGGATGCCGATGTACTCCATGTCCTTGAACCCGTCATGGGTCAGCACGCCTTCGTCGCCGGCGATCTCGACCTGAGCGAGAACGATGTCGCCGACCACCGCTCCGGATGAAGGATAGGCCCCTCCCACGCCGAAGATGAGCAGGCTGTCGGGGGAGAACTCCGCGATCATAAGCGCGGCGGCATGGGCGGCATTGACCTTACCCATCCCGCCCACGCAGAGAATGACCTGCTTGCCCGCAAGAGTGCCCGCGATGATCGATTTGGAGCCCAGCGTCGTCGTCCCCGTCACCACGAGATCAGCAAGCAGCAGTTGCGCTTCGGCCTGAACCGAACAGAGCAGTGCGATCATTCATCCCTCATAATCTTCCAGCTTAACAAGGTCGGTTTAATCATCATGTTCCCGATCAGAACCTTTGCAATCGATATCGGCCAGTATAACAGCACTTTCGATCTCTGCGATGGTCGATCATCTTATGTCAATGTTGCCGGAATATACCATACTTTTGATTGCACTTCTATTCCAAATTTGCTATGATGAGCCCGATTTTACAGGGTTTTTTCAGGGTTTTTTCGTGGATTTCACGGGTTAGGCCATTCCAGGAGCCCGAGTTTGCGCTAGATAACTATATGAAATATCAGGCATTTATCATAGCGGTTTCATTGTTCCATAAGGAGGCGCAATGTTACGGTATTTGACTGCCGGGGAATCCCACGGCGAGCTCTTGATGGGTATCATCGAAGGCATGCCGGCCGGTCTGCTGATCCGGATTACGGACATCGATAACGACCTTGCCCGTCGTCAAGCGGGCTACGGACGGGGCGGACGAATGAAGATCGAGAAGGACACGGTCAAGATCTTCTCCGGCGTGCGCTGGGGAAAGACCCTGGGCGGACCTATCGGCCTTACGGTCCGCAACAAGGACTGGGATAACTGGCGCGCCAAAATGTCTCCGGACCCGGTGTTCCTGAACACCGCCGAACCGGTGACGCGTCCGCGGCCGGGCCACGCCGACCTTGCCGGGGCCCTCAAGTATGGCATGACCGACATCCGGAACATCCTGGAACGCTCCAGTGCCCGGGAGACGGCCATGCGCGTTGCCGTGGGGTCCGTGACGAAGAGGCTTCTGGACGAGTTCGGCATCACCATCACCAGCCAGGTGATCGCGATCGGCGGGGTCTATGCCCGGGGCGACAAGATGTCCCTCAAGGAGATCAGAAAACGGGCCGAGGCATCGGAGCTGCGCTGCGCCGACCACAACGCCGAGAAGCGGATGAAGCTCAAGATCGACGAAGCGTCTCGCGCGGGGGATTCCCTGGGAGGCATCTACGAGATCATTATTTCCGGCGCGCCCGTGGGTCTCGGGAGCCATGTTCACTGGGACCGGAAGCTCGATGCCCGGCTCGCTGCCGCGATCATGAGCATTCAGGCCATGAAGGGCGTGGAGATCGGCTCAGGTTTCGGTGTTGCCAACCGTCCCGGGTCTCGGGTGCATGACGAGATCTTCTGGGGGCCGAAAGGCGGGTTCTTTCGCAAGACAAACCACGCCGGCGGCATCGAGGGCGGCATGAGCAACGGCGAGGATATCACGCTCCGCGCCGCGATGAAACCCATCCCGACGCTGATGAAGCCGCTCCGCTCCGTCGATATGGAAACGAAGAAGCCCTTTAAAGCGGCCGTTGAGCGCTCCGATGTCTGCGCCGTGCCCGCTGCCGCGGTCGTAGGCGAGGCCGTCGCGGCCTTTGAGATCGCCTCTGCCCTGATCGAAAAGTTCGGCGGCGACAGCCTGGATGAGATGAAGCGGAACTTCGAGCAATACCGGAAGTACCTCAAGGACAGGATGGGGATCGTCGTCGAGGAAGAGTCGGCGAAGCAATAGAACAACACCATTTGCCACAGAGGTCGCAGAGGACACCGAGAAAAGATTTACACCAATCCTCTATTTATTATAATTTTGTTTTACTCTCTGTGACCTCGGTGTTCTCGGTGGCAAAAAGCTATTCATAGTTCTCTGGATTTTTCATTATGTTCAAGAACATCATCCTCACAGGCTTCATGGGCGTCGGCAAGACCAGTGTGGGAACGCGGCTCGCGAAGGACCTGGGTTACACCTTTGTCGATACCGACGAACTGATCGAGGCGGACCAGAAGATGACCATTACCGGGATCTTCTCGGCCTTCGGTGAACCCTATTTCCGCGATGTGGAGACGCGCATCGTCAAACAGGTCCTGGAGAACGAGAGCCAGGTGGTCTCCACCGGCGGCGGCGCCGTCGTCCGCGACGAGAACCGCAGGGCCTTCAAGGAGAACGGTATCACCATCTGCCTCACCGCCCATCCGGAAAACATCTATGGCAGGATCAAGCACGAGACCCACCGGCCGCTGCTGCAGGGAGAGGACCCCCTGGCGAAGATACGAGAGCTCCTCGATGCCCGGGAGCGGTTCTACCGCCAGGCGGATTTCATCATCGACACGTCGGAGCGGTCCGTGGACGACGTGATCAACGAAATAAAAGAGAAGGTACGCCATGCATGTTGTTAAGGTAGAACTTGGCGCGCGGAGCTACGATATCCTCATCGGCGCGAAGCTGGAAAAGCTCGGCGAGGAAATGGGCAAGCTCCGCTTCGGCCAGAAGACCGCCGTGGTCACGAACCCAACAGTGAACAAACTCTACGGCCAGCGCGTGCTGAGGACGCTCACGGCGGCGGACTTCCGGGCGATGCCCGTGGAGGTCCCCGACGGCGAACAGTACAAGACCCTGGACTGGGCCAACGCCGTCTTCACCGCGCTCTTGATCAATGCCTTCGACCGCCGCTCTCCGCTCGTGGCCCTCGGCGGAGGCGTGATCGGCGACCTCACGGGATTTGCTGCCGCCTGCTACATGCGCGGCGTGCCCTTCGTCCAGGTGCCGACCACGCTCCTCGCCATGGTGGACAGCAGCGTGGGCGGCAAGACCGGCGTCAATCATCCCCTGGGAAAGAACATGATCGGCGCGTTCTACCAGCCCCGGCTCGTGCTCATGGACCTGGACGCGCTCAAGACCCTCCCGAAGGAAGAGCTCCTTTCGGGCATGGCGGAGGTCATCAAGTACGGCGTGATCTGGGACCGCGAGCTCTTCGATTTTCTCGAAAAGAACCGGGAAAAGATCCTGAACCTTGAAGAAGGCCCGCTGGGACACATCATCCGCCGGTCCTGCGAGATCAAGGCGGACGTGGTGAGCAAGGACGAGCGCGAGGGCGGCCTCCGGGCCATCCTGAACTTCGGACACACCGTGGGCCATGCCGTTGAGACCCTTTCTGACTATACGAGCAGACACGGCGAATCGGTCGCAATCGGCATGGTGTACGCATCGAAACTTGCCCACCGCGCAGGTCTCTGCGATGCCCGGGTCCCGGAGCGCATCGAGAACCTCATCAACGCCTATGGCCTCCCCACAAGCCTCTCCGTGATGAGACCCCGGCCGACGGTAACGCAGTTCCTGGATATGATCCAGGTCGACAAGAAGGCCGAGGCCGGCAAGGTGCGTTTTGTCCTGCCGACAAAGATCGGCCAGGTGGCAGTCACCAGCGAATGGAGCGAGCAACAGCTTCAGGAGCTGCTCGCGGAATGACCCCGCTGACGTCCCGCAGCAGCGGGGACGGCGGGATGTCGCTCTGTCCGGGTCCCGACGTGTCGGGATGCTGACGGGGCTCCACCGCCAGCGAACTCAAGGAGGGAACCATGAGCGAATATCTCTGGCATTGCCCGTACTGCAATGCCGACCAGTCCGTGACCGAGAAAGGGAGGCAGGTCGCTATAGCGGACCTCGTCCTGCCGAATGCAGACGGTCCGCGCCGCTTGGTGAGCATATTCGTTGTCTGTCCCAATCCCCGGTGCAGACAATTCTCCCTGAGCGCTTCACTCCACACCCTGGAGATCGTGGGGAACCGCTCCTATACGGGCAAGCACCTCAAGACCTGGGCGCTGGTCCCGCCATCGCAGGCCCGCTCCTTCCCGGTCGCCCTTCCCCCGCAGATCGTTGAGGACTACCGGGAGGCCTGTCTTACCCTCGAATTGAGCCCGAAGGTCTCAGCGGCCCTGTCGCGGCGTTGCCTCTCGGAGATGCTGCGCGACTTCTGGCGCGTCCAGCCCGGCGGGCTCAACGACGAGTTCCGGCAGATCAAGGGCACAGCGGACCCGCTCACCTGGGAGGCCATCGAGTCCGTCAGGCGGAGCGGGATGATCGGAGCCCGGATGGAGAGCGAAGGCGCCGAGATCCAGGACGCCGATCCGGGCGAGGCGAAGCTGCTGATCGGGCTGATCGAGACGCTTATCCAGGACTGGTATGTCGCGCGAGACGAGCGGCGGAAACGGCTGGACAAGATTCGCCGGATCACCGGCGAGGAAACGGCGGAGAAGGGGAACGAAGCGTGACCGGTCCCGGCGCACGCTTCCGGCTGCAGGATGCCGGCAGGATAAAGGAGAGAAGATCATGAACAACGTGCTATTGCGACATGCAGTCGTCGGCGTCATCCTGGCCGTTCTCATCGGGAGCACCGCGTTTGCGGCGCCTGCCATGAGTCCGAAGCAGTTCTGGGAAAAAGGGACCGGCTATGCGGAAAACAAGCTCTATGTCGATGCAGTGCAAGCGTTCACCCGGGCGATCAGGACGAACAAAGGAGAGATCGCCATCGAGGACGTGGCCAGGATCTTCAACAGCCGCGGCATCGCCTACCAGGGAATGAACGAGCCGGACAAGGCCATCGACGATTTCAGCAACGCCCTTGAGCTCGACGACAAGAATCCGGAGTTCTCGTTGAACCGGGCGAATGCTTTCCTGGGCCGGAAACAGTACGAGCGGGCGCGGGATGATTTCAGCAGGGCGATCGTGTTGGCCCCGCGCAATGCGGCGGCATATGCCGGCAGGGCGAGGGCGAACCAGGAAGCCGGCTCCCCCGACCTGGCGATAGCGGATTACCGGAAGCTTCTTGAGTTGGAGCCGCGGAACATCAGCGCTTTCTATGGCATGGGACTGGCATACAAGAGCAAACGCGAGGATGCAAAAGCGATAGAGACTTTCAATGAACTGCTCAAGATCGATCCGCGCTACGCCGCGGCGTCCTATCAGAACGCCGGGTTGTTTGCCCGTGCCGGCAAGATCGACTCCGCCTGTGTCTGGCTGGAAGAAGCGGTCGCAAACGGATATCGCGACTGGGACACCCTGAAGAACGACGCGGATTTTGACGCCATCCGCAAGAATTCCTGCTACCGAAAGGTCCTGTCGGGGAAATAGCGCGGACCGCGATCGATGCGCTCGCTCCTGGATTTATCATGGATATCCTCGCTTCCCCACTTCTGACAGAACTCCTCTCGTTAACCGCTCAACCCCTCTACCTCGTCGGCGGGTCCGTCCGGGACCTGCTGATCGGCGTCCCGAACATCAAGGACGTCGATCTGCTCATGCCGTCCGGCTCGGAGGATGTCGCACGGGCGTTCGCCGACAGGATCGGGGGAAGCTTTTTTTTTCTCGACGAGGAGCGGAAAGTCACCCGGGTGGTGAAGCATGAGGCGGGCGGGGCGGTCCAGTTCGATTTCACGAACTTCGAAGGACCGGACCTCCCTGCCGACCTCGCGAGGCGGGATTTCACCATCAATTCCATGGCCGTCGACGTGCGCGGCTTTCTGGAAACGCGTTCACTGGGCGGGATCATCGACCTCTTCGACGGCAGGGAGGACGTCCGGCAGAAGCTGATCCGGGTGGCGGACCCGAAGGTACTCGACGATGACCCGCTCCGGCTGCTCCGCGGTGTGCGGTTCGCCGCAACGCTCGGCTTCGCTATCGAACGATCGACTGCGCGGCATATCCGGGACCGCGCGGACCTCGTCGTGAAACCATCAGCGGAGCGCATCCGGGACGAATTCTTCCAGATCCTCGCGGTGGCGGGCGCGGGTGGGCATCTCCTGCTCATGGAGTCGCTCGGCCTGCTCAGGAAGCTCCTGCCAGAACTTGAACCGCTCAAGGATTTTGCTCCCGGCAAACACCATCTCTACGACATCTTCACGCACTCCATCAAAGCGACCGAGTATGTGGACAGCGTTCTCGAGAAATTCCCCTCGCTCAGCCCCGAACATGCAGGGACGGTCCTCGCTCATCTCGACCAGCAGCTTGAGCAGTTCGTGACCCGCAAGGCCGCACTGCGGTTCGCCTGTCTGCTGCACGATAGTGCGAAGTCCGAGACATACAGCCGCGACGAGGAGGGGGACGTCCATTTCTTCGGCCACGACACCATCGGCGCCGACAAGGCGCTGTTCATCTGCCAGCGGTTCCGGCTGTCGAGCGACACCTCGTCGATGGTTTCCCGGCTCATCAGGCACCATATGCGGCCGCTCAATCTTTCCGCGCCCGGCGGGCCGAGCAAACGGGCGCTCTACCGTTATTGCCGTGACCTCAAGGACGCGGTGCCGGAAAGCATCGTGTTGTCCCTCGCCGACGCAAAGGCCACGTCAGAGGTCATGCCGGCGGAAGGCTTCACCGACACGCAGAAGGTCTCGGGGGAGGTCCTCGCTTACTATTACGGGAAGTTCCTCAAGACCGAGGCGAGGCCCTTCGTGACGGGGAAGGACCTGATCGCACGGGGGATGAAGTCGGGACCGAAATTCCGGGAGATACTCGATGACATAAAAGAACGGCAGGCTGAAGGCACGCTGAAAGACCGGCAGGAAGCGCTGGAGTATCTGAAGAGCCTGACCTAACCCGGACAAGCCTGAAGCAAAAGGTCGAACACAAAAGGCGTCTCTCGCAAAGCCGCAAAGGACGCAAAGAAAATATTTAATCCTGGTTTTGAGAACAAATGATACAGTCTTTTTTTACGAGCTTAGCGCCTCGCTTAGAAGCGCCTGCTTTTGGCTGCGGTGAGTAAACTTTTTATTTTTGGGGTGTCCCATGAACAGTAAGATCGAAAGACCTTATGAGGCCATGTCCATGGAGGAACTGCGGGCGGAGCTTAAGCGGCTCAAGGACAATCTGTGCGACCTGGAGGACACACACTCGTTCACGTTCGGGAAGACCACGGTCCATATCGGCGCGGAGCAGGCGCAGTCCATGCAGGAGGAGTATGAGGAGGAATGCAGTTCATACAACGAGCGGATCGCGGCTCTTGAAGTTCTCCTGCTGGCGCGGGGGCGGTAAAGACGCTTCTTTCCCGGGGGTCACCTTGCGTTGCGGCTTGGTTGCAAGGTCCTGCAATGATTGATTTTTTGTAACGCCCTCTCAAATTCTGCTTGCACGAAGTCTAAAATTATGGTAATTATATCGCTCACAAGTGGTTAAAATACTCTTTCGAGGGGGATTATAGAATGAAGAAGCTTTCCGTTGTTCTGGTAGTAGTGCTGTCGATCTGCCTGGTTGCCTCGCTTGCGCTTGCGGCCCATCACGTCAAGACGGGTGCAGTGAAGTCCGTTGACGCCAAGGCCGGCTCGATCGTCGTGACCGTGGACGGCAAGGACATGACGTTCAAGGCGGGCAAGGATGTTGACGTTGCCAAGTTCAAAGCAGGCGACAAGGTCGAAGTGACGACCGACAAGGATGTCGCTACGGCGATCAAGGCCGCTGCCGCGAAGAAAGCTCCGGTAGGCTGCTAATCCCGCATCATCAACAAAGGCCGCCTCATCCGAGGCGGCCTTTTCTTTTTCACTCCCGTCTTCTCTCCGCAGTTCATCCTGCTTTATCGCTAAAAATCGAATCCCGCGGAAAAATACACCATATACCGCTTGTCCTCGCCTGCCCCGAGATCGAGCCGGACAGGGCCGATGAGCGTATCAGCATGGAGACCGATGCCCGCGCCCTTCCTGAGGTCACGGGGAGAAAGGTCGTCCCGATTGTCCCAGACGTTCGCCGCTCCGCCGGAAAGAACAAGATAGAGCGCCTTCACTGCCTTCAGCTGGTATTCCGCCAACATCCAGCGATAGGCGACGGATGCGCCCAGTGCATTGACACCGACGAACTCCCGGCGGTAATAACCCGGAAGGGGGAAGCCGAGCAGGCTGTCGGCTCCGCCGATCCCGAACTGCTCATGGTACGGAAGGTCGCCGCTCCCGAAGCCGGCCGCAGCGTTGATGATCACCGTGTGCCGTTCGGCCAGCGGAAGACATCCTTCCCCGGTGAGCGCGGTCTTCCGGAAATCCCGGTTCCCACCATACGTGTGCGCGGCGGTCTCGTAGGACCCTTTGAACAGGAGCCCGGTGTGCGGAAAGGCGCTCCGGTCGCGCGTGTCGATCGTTGAGAGGAAGGCAAGGCTTCCTACGTGCGAGGTGGATTCCACGCCGGACGCTCCGAAGATGTTCACCGCGTGGTCCGATTCATAGCGGTAGCGGAGATAGGTATCGCCGAACCGGAACCATTGATAGCCGAACGCGAAATCGACGCCGGTGCGGGTCACGTCCAGTTCGCCGGTCCTGCGCTGATCGGTATAGAGGGTATAGGTCCGATCGGAGTAAAACGCCTGCAGGGTATGAACGAAGTAGGTGTCGATGAGAACGGGTGAGCGGTAGCCCAGGGCCAGATCGGTATAGTTCCCGAACCGAGTGTTCAGGAACAGCTTGATGCCCCTGCCGGCGAGATTGTCCACAGAGAGGTCCGCGAGGCCGGTGAAGGAATCCTCGAGGTCGTACCGGATGCCGAGCAGCAGGGTCCCGCGGGGCTTTTCCTTGATCCTGAACGTGAGGATGACGCCGTCCCCCCCGCTGTCGGCGATGTCGACATTCAGCGAATCGAAGAAGTTCAGGCCATAAAGCCGCTGGATGTCCTCCTCCAGGGTCGTGAAGTTAAGCGGCGCCCCTTCCTCCAGACGGGTCTCCCGCCGGATAAGAGAGGGTTGGGTGCGCCGCTGACCCGCGAGCCGGATGCCGTCCACTCTGCCTTCGGACAAGATGATCGAAAGCGTGGCCCCATCCTGCTCCATGCCCGCGTGCTTCACACCCACGAGAAGGTAACCCTGCTTCCGATAGCGCTCGACAACGCGCTGAAGCGCCTTGTCGACCTTGGTGACGTTGAGCGGCTGCCCCAGCTGGCCTTCGAGCTCGTCCATGATCTCGCCCGCGGGGACCAGTTCGGCGCCGGAAATGCGTATGGCGCCGACCACGGGATGCCTGGTGGCGGTGATGACGGCGCCGTACGCCGCGCCCCGCGGCACAAGCTCCAGGGAGAGGTCCTTGAAGACGCCCAGCCGATAGATCGCGGCAAGCAGTTCCCGGAGTTCACCCTCGGTCGCACCCGCAGGCCGCAAGGCCGCGTCGAATGTTGTCCGGACCTGCGTCTGCATTGCCTCGGGAATGCCGCTCAGGGTGAGATCGGTTATCGCATAGCGGATCTCGGGCTGCAGGGCCGATCGGCGGGCAAGAACTTCGCGGATGCGCGGGAGCGCCGCACGGGCGGCCTCTTCACCGGTCCGGATGATCCCGGCGATATTTTCGAAAGCAGCGAAGGGATAGGCCGCCGTGTCGGGAGTGATCACGACATCGGCGAGCTCCGCTTGACGCTCGGTATCGCGTCTGACCGGGATGGAGATGGACTGGCTCATGATATCAACGAGCGATGACAGGCGCTCCCTCGTTTCGAGCCGGGACGAAGGATCGACGGCGATCACGAGGTCCACGCCCATGGCCCGGACGACGTCGACCGGAAGGTTGTTCGACATCCCTCCGTCAACCAGGAGCCTTCCCTCGTGCTCAACCGGCTGAAAGACCACGGGGATGGCTGAGCTTGCGCGCATGGCGTCGGAGAGGATGCCGCGGCCGATGACCACGGTTGCGCCGGTCTCAATATCCGTCGCGACGGCCCGAAAGGGGATGGAAAGACGGTCGAAGTCCAGTCCGGCCTGGAACGACGAGGCCAGGGTCTTCGACCGGAGAAGGTTGGTCAGTTTTTGGCCCGCCGTCAGGCCGGAGGTGGGGAGAAAACTCGCGCCGATGAGGCTGAACTGGAGAAGATGGCGGCTGCCCGCCTCTTTTTGCTCCTGCGTCAGGAACGCGCGGGACGGTGTGTCCGAGAACAGGTCGTTCAGGTCGTTCTCCAGGAAGATGGCCTCGATCTCATCGGGTTGGTAACCTGCCGCCGCAAACCCTCCGACGATGGCGCCCATGCTGGTCCCCGCAATGGCATCGACCGGGATGCCTTCCTTGTAGAGGACCTTGAGCACGCCTATGGACGCGGCGGCCTTTGCGCCTCCCCCGGCAAACGCGATCCCGATCCGGGGACGGCCCCTTCCTGCGGCGGGCATGACCGTTCTGATCGTTCCCTGCGCAACAGCTGTGGTGAGCGTGAACCGAAGCGACCGGGAAGGGGTCTGCCCGGACAGGGCGGGGTGCGGAAGAGAGAACGTCATGAAGCAACAGACGAGAAACAATGCGCTCCGCTTGAACATGATACCTACTATAGCATATTGGCTGCGTCATATCCATGCTGCCCCCGCCCGTTTTTCGGCTTGCCTATACGGTTTATCCTGCCTATAATACATCTCACATGCGCCGGACGGGCCAGGCGCTGTTGTCTGCGGGGTCAGGAGCGTCGAATGCATGAGCGACACAAGGGAGGAGCGCACATGAAAAAGATCTGTTCTGGTCTGGTGGGTTTGTTCCTGGCGGCATCTCCCGCCTGGGCCGTCATAGGCGGCGGCGATATTGTCTTTAAGATGGAAGGAATGGCAAGTGTGCTTTACAGCCATGACTATCATGTGAACAAGGCCAGGCTGAAATGTTCCGAATGCCACCCCTTTCTCTATAAGAACCGCGCGCAACACAATGTCGTGGGGATGGCGAGCATGCAGAAGGGGAAGTCTTGCGGGTCCTGCCATAACGGTAAGAAGGCTTTCGATGTGGCAGACAAAAAACAGTGTGCCACGTGCCATAATAATAAGTCGCCGGAAAACTAGCGGTGGTACGGCCGGGCTTTGGAACATTTTAGACTTCATTACGGGAGCAGTCTCCATGGTTCATCCGAAACGAAGAAAAGCCGATGCTACGGTCACCGGAGACCACTGCCAGCGGTTCGGCGCGATCGCCGTGCGCAAGGGCATTGTGTCCCTCGAGGATGTGAAGGCCGCCGTGAACGAGCAGATCGATGACGACATCAACGGCCGCGAACACCGCCTCCTTGGGACGATCCTGTACGATAACGGCCTCATCACCGAGTACCAGATCGATATCGTGCTCCAGGAGCTTAAAAAGACCTTGTAATGAACCTGTCCGGGTATTCGGAGTCCTTTTCCGCGCTGGCTGTTCCACGACCACCCCTTGTGCACGTGCCGTAGCCCCTCCGATAACGAAGAACGATACCCTCTGCACCTTTCTGGAAACCTCCGGTTCCCCGTATTCCTTGACAGAAAACATTTTCACCGCTACACTTTCAGTATGCGCGTTAAAAGCATCATCCGGAATTGGCGGTCAAGGTACGGGTATGATCCATGTCATACGTTCCCTCGTTGATCATCTAGTACACTTGCCGGGAATATTCCCTATGTCTCAGTCCACGGAAGGGGGCAGCCATGTCATTATCAAGAAGAGAGTTCATTAAGACCACAGCGGCAGTTGCCGCCGCTACGGCGGTGGGGATGAGCGTGCCGGAGGATATCCTCGCTATCGCGGCGAAGGCGGAGGTCGGCTGGAGGTGGGACAAGTCGGTCTGCCGGTTCTGCGGGACGGGCTGCGGCATCATGGTCGCCACGAAGGACGACCGGATCGTCGCGGTGAAGGGCGACCCCGCTGCGCCGGTGAACATGGGCCTGAACTGCATCAAGGGATATTTCAACGCCAAGATCATCTACGGCGCGGACCGGCTGACCGAACCGCTCATGCGCATGAATGACAAGGGCGAGTTCGACAAGAAGGGGAAGTTCAAACCTGTCACCTGGAAGAAAGCCTTCGACGAGATGGCGAAGCAGTTCAAGAAGCACTATGCCGCGCTCGGCCCCAAGGGCGTCGCGGTCTTCGGCTCCGGACAGTACACCATCATGGAAGGGTACGCGGCCGCCAAGCTCATGAAAGCGGGTTTCCGCTCGAACAACCTCGATCCGAACGCGCGCCTCTGCATGGCAAGCGCCGTCGCCGCCTTCATGGAGACCTTCGGCATCGACGAGCCGGCCGGGAATTACGACGACATGCACCACACCGACACGGTCGTGCTGTGGGGCGCGAACATGGCGGAGATGCACCCGGTCCTCTGGTCCAAGATCACCAACCGGAAACTGGCCGACACCAAGCGCGTCAAGGTCGTGAACCTCACGACCTTCACCAACCGCTGCTCCAACCTCGCCGACAGCGAGATCATCATCAAGCCGAACACGGACCTTGCCATCCAGAACTACATCCTCAGGGAGATCGTGAACCGTCCCGGCGCTATCGACTGGGAATTCGTGAACCAGAACTGCGTGTTCGCGACCGGCTATGTGGACATCGGCTACGGCTTGCGGCCGAAGATCGACCACCCGAAGTATAAGAAAGAAGAGCTCGATACGGCCAGCAAGGAGGCCTTCAAGGTAATCACGAAGGACGAGGCCATCGCCATGGGCGCCCTGGGCATCAAGGAAGGCGACAAGATGGAGATGAAGAACGCCGCCAAGGCCGGCGTGCATTGGGCCATCTCTTTCGAGGACTTCAAGAAAGGCCTCGAACCCTATACGCTCGACTTCGTGGCCCAGCTTTCAAAGGGAAACGCCGACGAACCGCTGGACGAGTTCAAAAAGAAGCTCCAGGCGCTTGCCGACCTGTATGCCGAGAAGGACCGCAAGGTTGTCAGCTTCTGGACCATGGGCTTCAACCAGCACGTGCGCGGGACCTGGGTGAACGAGCAGATCTACGCCATCCATCTCCTGCTGGGCAAGCAGGCCCAGCCCGGGAACGGGGCCTTCAGCCTGACCGGCCAGCCGAGCGCCTGCGGAACGGCGCGCGAGGTCGGGACCTTCGCCCACCGGCTCCCGGCGGACATGGTGGTCATGAACCCGAAGCACCGGCAGATCACCGAGAAGATCTGGAAGGTCCCTGAAGGCACGATCAACCCGGTCATGGGGTCGCACTTCATGAAGATCATGCGCGACCTCGAGGACGGGACGATCAAGTGGGTCTGGGTGCAGGTGAACAATCCCTGGCAGAACGCGACCAACGCGAACCACTGGATCGCCGCGGCGCGGGAGATGGACAACTTCATTGTCGTGTCCGACGCCTACCCGAGCATCTCTGCCAAGGTCGCGGACCTGATCCTGCCGGCGGCGATGATCTTCGAGAAATGGGGCGCCTACGGCAACGCCGAGCGCCGGACCCAGCACTGGCGCCAGCAGGTGACGCCCATCGGGAAGTCCATGTCCGACACCTGGCAGACCACCGAGTTCGCGAAGCGCTTCACTCTTGCGGAGGTCTGGAAGGAGTGGAAGATCGACGACAAGACCACGCTGCCCGATGTGACGGCCAAGGCGCGCGAGATGGGCTACACCGAGAAGGACACGCTGTTCGACGTGCTCTTTGCCAACAAGGAGGCGAAGACCTTTGCGTGGCCCGATCCGGTAGGCAAGGGTTCCTTGAACAGCGAAGCCGCCGGCGACAAGCGCAATGTCGAGGGCTTCAAGGGCTACGGTTTCTTCCTCCAGAAGTACCTCTGGGAGGAATACCGGAAGTTCGGCCTCGGCCATGGACATGACCTTGCCGACTTCGACACGTATCACAAGGTGCGCGGTCTTCGCTGGCCGGTCGTGGACGGGAAGGAGACCCTATGGCGTTTCAATGCCGAGTACGATCCTTATGCTAAGGCGGCGAACCACGGCAAGTTCGCGTTCTACGGCGACGCCGGCAAGGAGATCCCGAAGGGGAACCTTATGGGGCCCGTGGGCGAGGAGAAGGTCAAGCTGCCGAACCAGGCCAAGATCTTCCTGCGCCATTACATCGATCCGCCAGAGATCCCGAGCGCGGAGTATCCGCTCTGGCTTTGCACCGGCCGCGTGCTTGAGCACTGGCACACCGGCACCATGACGATGCGGGTCCCCGAGCTCTACCGGGCCGTGCCGGAAGCGCAATGTTTCATGAGCCAGAAGGACGCAGAGGAGAACAAGTTCAAGGACGGCGAGCTTGTATGGATCGAATCGCGGCGGGGCAAGGTAAAGGCGCGGGTCGAGACGCGCGGAAGGAACCTGCCGCCCAAGGGGCTGATCTTCGTGCCGTTCTTCGACGAACATGTTCTGATCAACAAGGTGACGCTCGACGCCACCTGTCCCATCTCGAAGGAACCTGACTACAAGAAGTGCGCGGTGAAGGTGTACAAGGCATAGAACACCGAACCGGATGTAACCACGGGTCACGACTTCGTCGTGACACACAGATGAAAGCAGATCAATAGGATAATGAAGAGCCGGCGACAATTTCTCATCGATGCGGGAAGAGGGATCGGCATCGCTGCCGCCGGCGGGCTGGTCTGGGCAGGGTTCCTCAGCGGGAAGAAAGCATATCCGACGGTCCTCCGGCCGCCGGGCGCTGTCGAAGAAGATAGGTTCCTCGCCGCCTGCACAAAATGCGGTCTCTGCGTCACGGCTTGTCCCTATCAGGCGCTCGTTCTGGCGGCACCGGGCGACGGCAGGCCGGTTGGGACGCCTTATTTCGTGATGCGGGAACGTCCCTGTCGGATGTGCCGGGACATTCCCTGTACCGCCAATTGCCCGACCGGCGCACTGGATGCCGGGCTGGTGAGCGACGGCGAGGCCGGTAAAGCGGTCTTGAACGTCAACAAGACCCGCATCGGGCTTGCGGTCATCGACCGCGAGACCTGCATCGCCTACTGGGGCATCCAGTGTGATGCATGTTACCGGGTGTGCCCGGTGATCGACAAGGCCATCACCGTCGACCCTGTCCGCAACGACCGGACCGGAAAACATGCGATCCTCGGCCCGGTCGTGCACAGCGAGCACTGCACGGGCTGCGGCATATGCGAGCGGGCGTGCGTTACGAAAAAAGCGTCGATCTTCGTGCTCCCGCGCCGGATCGCCATGGGCGAGTCCAGCGACCGGTACATACGGGGATGGGAAGCAGGCGACGAGAAGCGCATCCACGATGCGCCCGAGGACACAACGACCGTGACTCCCCGGAGCGAAAAGAGCCCGGCCGACTACCTCAACCGGGAGGACCTGTAGGATGCCGGGCATCGTGGAAAATCGGTATCGCATCCTGCGACGGCTGGTCCAGGCCGGTGCGCTCTCCTTATTCTTCGCGGGGAACGCCTGGGGCTGGAAGGTCCTGCAGGGCAGCCTCAGTTCGTCCCTGCTTTTCGGCATCGTGCCGCTGGCCGATCCCTTCGCGCTGCTGCAGGTGTTCGCGACGGGTACGATGGTGGCCGCAAAGGCGCTTTTGGGCGGCGGCATCGTCCTGCTCTTTTTCGCGGCAATTGCCGGCAGGGCGTTCTGCGGATGGATATGCCCGGTCAACATCGTGACGGACCTCGCGGACACCGTGAGCACTGCGGTAGGAGAAGGGAACCGGTCCCTGCGGTTGAGCAGGAATGCCCGGTACTGGGTGCTCGGCCTCAGCCTGGTGCTGTCCGCGTGGCTCGGCATCGCCGCTTTTGAATGGATCAGCCCTATCGGCGCGCTGCACCGGGGTGTTGTCTTCGGCATGGGAATGGGGTGGACATCGGTCGCGGCGGTGTTCCTGTTCGATGTGTTCGTGGTCAGGAACGGCTTCTGCGGTCATCTCTGCCCGCTCGGGGCGTTCTATTCCCTTGCCGGCGGATGGAGCTGGATGAGGGTCGTTCACAGCAAGGAGCAGTGCACCAGCTGCATGCGGTGCATTGAGTCCTGCCCGGAACCGCAGGTCCTTCCCATGGTTGGAAAACGGGACGGCCCGGTAACATCGGGAGAATGCACGAACTGCGGACGGTGCATCGAGGTGTGCCCGGACGACGCGATGCGCTTCGGGCTCAGGACGCAAGGTACGAAAGAAAAGGATCCGAAGGAGGTAACATCATGAAAGGTCACCGGTTCATCTTCATTATGGTCGGCAGCATGCTGCTGGTGTGCGCCCTTGCGGCAGGCAGCGCGTTCGCGCAGGCAAAGGCAAAGAGCGAGGACGAGATCGGGCTTCGGCAGGAGACGACCCTCTACGATGAGACAAAGGCAATGCCGGCGCACGGCGAGTACGGCAAGGCAGAGGCCGGCAAGAGCAAACCCCTCGGCAGGGCGTTCGAGAACAGTCCGCCGCTCATCCCTCATGACCTGACCGGGATGCTGCCCGTCGTGGAAACGAACAACGCCTGCCTGAACTGCCATATGCCGGAGCATGCGAGAGCCCTGGGGGCGACCCCTCTGCCCAAGTCCCACTTTTTCGACATCGATACGGGAAAGGACCTGAAGGGCCAGCTGGATGGCAAGCGGTATCCCTGCATGCAGTGTCATGTGCCGCAGGTCAATATTCCCGAGGCGATCAAGAACACCTTCAAAGCGGACTTTCGGTCGAAGAAGTCGAAGACGAGCTCCAACCTGCTCGATACCCTGAACGAAGGCGTCAAGGCGGAATGATCGTGAATATATCCAGTCTCGTGGTCAAGGTCCTTCCGGTGAACATGGAGCCGGCGCTCGAAGCATTGAAGCGGTCGGGTCTGTGCGACATCCATTTCCATGACCGGCAGAAGGGCACGGTCGTCGTGACGATCGAGGGGAAGGATACGGGCGAGGAGATGGACAAGGTGAAGGCGATCGAGAAGCTTCCCCATGTCCTCGGGGCCGCGCTCGTATACGCCTACAGCGAGGCGGAGCTGGACGCCGCGGTCAAAAAGATCGCCGAAAAGCCGGGCGATCCGGTTCCCGAGGAGCTGAAGAACGCGTGATCCAGGAGCGACAATAATTAATGAACGGCTTTCGCCACCGAGGACACCGAGGTCACCGAGGACGGCTTCTTGCAGAAGATGCGTGGTCTTCTCTGTGAACTCTGTGCTCTCTGTGGCAAAATGCTGTTGACGGTGATGTTGATTCCCAGGCAACGGGAGAAGAGATGGAAAAGCAGTTCAAATCATTATTAGAAGAATCCGTCCGGGTCCATGGCCATCTGTGCGCGGGCCAGGTGCTTGGGGTGCGGATGTCCCTGCTTGGCCTGCGGGAGATCGGCATCAGTGATCCGAAGGGCGCTGACCGGAAACAGATCATCGTGTTCGTCGAAATGGACCGGTGCGCCACCGACGCGGTGCAGTCCGTGACCAGTTGCAGCCTCGGCAGGAGAACGATGAAGTTCATGGATTTCGGCAAGATGGCTGCGACCTTCGTCAATCTCAGGACAGGCAAGGCCGTCCGGGTGCTGGCGCGCGAGGAATCCCGTGGGAAGGCAAAAGAACGATTCCCGCATTTTAAGAGCAAATATGCAGCGCAGCTTGAGGCCTACAAGACCATGAGCGATGAGGACCTGTTCCAGGTCATGTCCGTGCAGGTACAGATCCGACCTGAGGACATGCCGGGACGGCCGCTCAGCAGGGTCGCGTGCGAAGCGTGCGGAGAACTTGTCCAGGACGGCCGGGAGGTCCGGCGCGATGGAGTCGTTCTCTGCAAAGCGTGCGCGGGAAACGGCTATTACACGCCGGAGAATGTTCCTTTCTGTGTGGAGCGTTATGCAGAAAAGTCATAACGAGCTGGATGTCAGGTCCAAGATCTGGATAGAGGTGGATGGTGAACCGGTATTCGGCCGCGGACGCCGGCTCCTGCTTGATGCGATCGACTCTCATGGTTCCATCAACCAGGCGGCAAAGGAGGTGGGCGTATCCTATCGCAAGGCGTTGAGCCATATCCAGGCAATGGAGCAGCGGCTGGGCATCGCGCTCGTCGTGCGCCACGCCGGGGGAAGGAACGGCGGAGGGGCGACGCTGACACCCGAGGCCCGGGAGTTCCTCAAGAAGTTCGAGTCGATGGAACAAGGACTGCGGCAGTTCGTGGACGCGAAATTCAACGAGCTGTTCCGGGAAGAGGAAAGAGAGGCCCAGCATGTGTGATGCTCATTATGACGACCATGATGCGATGAATTTCGTAGGTGCGGCAAAGGCCATCCCGGTCTCAGAGGCTGTCGGCATGGTGCTCGCCCATGACGTCACCGAGATCCGGAAGGACGAGTTCAAGGGACCGGCCTTCCGAAAAGGCCATGTCATCCGGGAGCAGGACATCTGTCATCTGCAGCGCATCGGCAAGGAGCGTCTCTTTGTCCTGTCGCTGGGTCCTGACGAGATGCACGAGGATGATGCTGCGCTCGTGCTTGCGGGGGCGCTGATGGGGGAAGGGGTAACGATCAAGGGAGAGCCTCGCGAGGGGAAGGTCACGATCATCGCCGGCAGGGACGGTTTGCTTACGGTGGATCGGGAGAGGCTGAAGGCATTCAACATGATGGGCGAGGTGATGTGTGCCACCCTCCACACGAACACGATTGTCAAGAAAGGCCGGGAGGTTGCCGGAACGCGGGCGATCCCGCTGGTGGTGAAGAAGAGCGTGGTGGAAGAAGCGGTCAAAATTGCAGAACACGCGCGGAATGCGTCACCCCCCCAGCCCTCCCTTGCCAAGGGGGGGAACAGAGGGGGGGTCGTTGAAGTAAAAGAAATTCGTAAACCCCGGGCAGGCGTGGTGATAACCGGCAACGAGGTCTATCACGGCAGGATCAAGGACGCCTTCGCGCCGGTCATCGCGAAGAAGATCGAGGATTTCGGCGGAGAGATCGTGGGGATCTACTTCGCGCCAGATGATGAAGCCTTCATCGCCGACCGTTTGAGGGAACTCATCGCAGCTGGTGCGGACCTGCTCATCACCACGGGCGGCATGTCCGTGGACCCCGATGATGTGACGCGCTTCGCCATCCGAAGCATCGGCGCAACGGATATTACCTACGGCTCGGCTGTCCTGCCGGGGGCGATGGTGCTGGTTGGATATGTTGAAAATAACGGACACGGGGACACGGGGACACGGGGACAGGGAGATGATGACAGCAACAGGAGTAATGTTGACGTTGCGCCGCGTCTCCGCGTCTCCGCGTCTCACATTCCGATCTTAGGCATCCCCGCCTGCGGCATGTACCACCGGACCACGGTATTCGATCTTATCCTGCCGCGCATTCTCGCCGACGAGCGGATCGGCCGGGAAGAACTTGCCGAGCTTGGGCACGGTGGACTCTGCCTGCACTGCAAGGAATGCCACTATCCTGTCTGCCCCTTCGGGAAGTAGCATACCCTGATAATACCACATCGCAGTTCTTGACAATTTCCGGCATGTATTTATAATCGGGATAATCCCTTCAATGACCTTTGCTCGCTTTTCCGCTAGTGCATTCGTACGTATATAGTTTGGAGAAGCTGAAGTCTTAAGTCATGCGTCCTGTTTTACTGTCATAGCATCAATAGAATGATAGTAAGCAGTCTCATCCTTCTTAAACGCATCGCTGCTCAAGCCGGATAGATGCTATATGAAATAACGATGTTGCAATCTTGAGACGCTGTGAAAATCACGACTACATGGTCAGATCGCTCGAAACTCTTGTAAGGAGCAACCTGATGGGCATAATGAAAATGCTTGTTATAGCCGCTATTCTTCTGTGTTCGCCCAGCAGCGTTTTCGCCGGATGGTCCGCACCCCAAGAGGTCCTTTCGGGAGCATGGGGAACCGGAGAGCAGCTGTTTGGAATTGTCGAGAGATATAATATGGTTGAGTTCCCGAAGGGATTTGTCGTGGATGATGAAGGGAGCATTATTGTCGCAGACAGTGTGAACAGACGAGCGAAAGTATATACAGACAAGGGACGGCTCAGAGCCATCATTAAACCCCAACTAGAATATGAAGATATTGAACAATGGCCGACGTCAATTATCGCTGCTTGGAACGGCAAACTGTTTGTGGATGCGGGAGAGCACTTTCAGTTTTATGATTACGATGGCAAACTCGTTAGCGATTTTAAAGTACCGGACGCCCGATTTCGAATGTTGCTGAAGGACGGCAGCATCATCGTTGTTATGGTAGGAACCCCCCGGGGGTTTCGAAGATATACCTACAGTGGGAAAATGCTCGAGACATACACGGACAGGCCGCGGGAATTGAGCTTTGTCGAGCGATTTAATGAAGAAAAATCGAACATTCCGGAAATATGGAACCGGATCATCTATTCCGATAAAACATACAGCATTGTTGAGGCGGGATATTTCCATCGTGGTTACGTACGTGATAAATACGACAATTTGTATGATCTCTATAATCCTGTTTACCGCTTCGATAAATGCGGCAATCCTTCGGCCAAGGTTGATCTGCCGCAATCGCAATATGAAGAAATCCGCCCCTCAAGGGGGGATTACGGTGCGCTTTCTGAGGCGATAGCTGAGTATGGCAATCCCTTTGTTTCATCAATGGGGGATGTTTACCTATGGAAACGCACGCCAACGACGTACAGTATTCTTAAGTTGACGTGGAGTAATGAACAAAATCCGGGTGTTTCCTGGCAAAATGAACCGAGAAATCTTACGGCCTCTACGACCACGTCAGGAATAGATCTTTCGTGGGACACGTCCCTGCATGATCCCGGATGCGTTACCGAATATGAGATCGGACGAGCGATGCAATCTGGTGGTCCCTATACGTCAATTGGCAGAGTGGCCAAGGGGGTCTTGCGATATCTGGACAGTTCAATACCTTCCAGGAACATGTATTTCTACGCAGTTCGAGCGGTCATGCATGGCGAATACTCTGGTTATTCTAACGAGGCAATAGGAAGTGCCCGGTGATGGCAGAGATGGTGTTGCACTTGCTGTATATGCTCGATGGCATACAGCAAGCAGCGGATCGGAGATAGAATGAAGGCCTTAATGAAGTCGATTGCGGCGATCGTGATCATCGCCCTGCCCGCGTATGCGGTGGCCGACTATATCGGTCCAGAAGAAATAGCATCCTGGAAATGGGGAACGGCAGAAGATCAGATCGGGCCGGGCAGGGACCAGTGCGACATCGATTACCATCCACTTTTAGCGGTCATGCCGGACGGAAGCATCTATATCAATGATATTGGCAACACTGCGCTGAAAATCTATACGAACGGTGTTCTTCAAAAGAAATCGAAATCGAACTGCGATACGTTAAGAGTGATGGGCGTTCAAGGCTTGGAAGAGGGGCGAGGGGAAGTTACGTACAAACGATTATCAGAATACTCCACTGAAATAAAAGCAGTCTTTAAGGACAAAAATTACCAGTCTGGAACATTCTATAGAGACAAGTCTGGAAATATATATACCGTAGCCAGGAGAGAGGTTCGACGATATAACAAAGAAGGATACTATGTGGGTAATTTATTGACAGCCACTGATGATCATACGGTGTATTACGCCGTAATCGAGCCGGGCGGCAAACGATCTGGTCCATACTCATACGCCGAACAGGCTATTGGGATAAGGAATCTTGTGATCGGTCCCGATGGCAATATTTACTGCGAAAAAAGGTCTCACGATGGGTTCCATCTTCTCAAATGGACATGGCGAGAGGCTCAGGAGCTTTACGGATTGCCTGACACTCCTCGCTACGTAGAAGCGTCCAGTTCCCCAAATGGAATTATAATCCGGTGGTGGGGAGTTCTTCAGGGCAACGAATCCATAACTGCATATGAGTTTCTCCGCTCGAAGAAATCAGGCACTTCATCCTATACTTCACTGGGTATCCTTCAGAGAAAAGATATTGCGGGCTTTGCGTCTTTCGAAGATAAGACTGCAGAAAAGGGGATCACATACTACTATCGGATGCGCTCCATCTCAGGAGATAAGTATTCCGTATATTCGAACGAGGCCATCGGAAGGCGATAAGGAGCATATTCATGAGGAGACTTCTGCTGTCCTTGCTATTCGTTGTACTTGTCCGGCCTGTACCTGTGTTAGCGGATTGGAGCGGTCCCGAGATTATCGTATCAGGCACATGGGGCGCTGCGGAAAATCAGTTTACGGTGGAGTCGACCGATATGGGTGATATTTACCCTACAGAGTTTTTCGTGCTCGCTGACGGGGCCGTCATCATTCAGGAGGGGAAGCTCAAAGTGTACCGGAATGGAGCGTTTACAGGAGTACAGAACTATGATGGGCACATCGAGTTCTGCGACCAGGCAATCGTGGTCGTGCCCGAGGGGCGGGAAGACGGTAAACCGGTTGACCCGGACATCTCGTACTATGACTCGGATGGTCGGCTGAAATGGAAAGTGGCAGCGAAAAAGTATTCCGGAAGTTTGAAATGGGTTGGACGGGATTGTACATTCTGGACGATGGATAAGGAGAAGATGTATCGCCGCTATTCGCCAGCAGGAGCACTACTGGAGACGAGACTTCATCGAAAAGAGATTCATCATGAGCGCCTGAACAACGGACAATATCGTACTACAATTACCTATAATGAAATAGCGTATGTAATCACACGTAGAAATGAGTACGCCTATAATCGATATGTGCAGGATACGAATAAGCTGCTTTATGGGATTAAGGGCAATTCTGTTGATGTTCTCGATCAATGCGGCAAGATCATCGACACCTTGCAACTGCCGAAAGACATTAAATTCCAAGGCGGTGAAGACAACGACCATGGCCGGTACCAGTTTGTTCACGATGAGTATGGAGAACCCTTCGTGGATGCTCACGGGAATATATATACCTGGAGGCGCACACCGGCAAGTTTTAGCATACTCAAATGGTCCCGCCGAGCCGGGCCAGTCGCTTCGCCTGTCCCCGATGCTCCACTTGAGCCATTAGCTGTAACCGTTTCCTCCGGCCTGTACGTCACGTGGCGACAGTCGCCGCACGATCCCGGATGCGTTACCGGATATGACCTCAGCAGGGCCATTGACCGATGCGGACCCTATACAGCCCTGGCTAGGGTCGAGCGCGGTGTTCTGAAGTACAAGGACTCATCGGCGGACCCTGGAACGACATACCATTACCGAGTGAGATCCATTGCAGGAAAGATGCACTCCGCTTATGCAACGACACCATCCTCCGTGAATACCGGCTGTCCGGGGCAAAGCCCCTATGAGATGATGCGCCGGTATTTTCAGGATAAAACATATTTTGCCGACAAAAGATCATATAGTCTAGGAGATATAGAGATGTGGAAAACCGACGGCGGAGTGTATTCCGATGTTGACAAGAAACTGATTGTAAAAGCTCTGCGCAATGAAATTTATGCACGTCATGGCAGGGCATTTGAGAGTACGGAAATGATCAGGATATTCGAAGCAGTATCTTGGTACAAACAGAGAAACAATTTCTCTGATTCTGAGTTGAACGAAATCGAGAGAAAGAATGTTGAGTTTATAGTGGGATATGAAAAAAAGATGGGGTGGAGATGAGGGAGGCCGTTATGGATCACCCGCAGTTCTGTTATTCTTCCGGCTCCGGAAAACACACCGGACAATAGGCCTCGCCCTCGTCCCGAGGGCAAACATGGCCTCACTCGGGGCAGCAGATGCAGTCCTGGACCGCCAGACCGCAGGCATTGCAGATGCTTTCTTGCTCTTTCATCACAATCCCTTCCTTCCCGTGACCACCACCGTATCACCCAGGTCCTTCTTCGTGATCTTCCGGCATCCCACCTTCTTCAGCCATGCGGTCATCTCGCGCGGCGTGTAGCTGCGCCCTTCCGGCGTATTTACGAGCATGTTCACGGAGAAGAGCGCGCCCGGCAGGGGAGATGCGCGGTCCTCGGCGAGGGTGAACTCGTGGACGGCGATGGTGCCCTTTGGGGCGAGCGCATCGTAGACCTTGCCCAGCAGGGCCAGGTTTTCGAGGGAACTGTGGGAGTGGAGTACCTGGCTCAGGAGGGCCAGGTCGTAGCCGTTTCCAATGTCGTCAAAATGGAAATCGCCTCCCCGGAAGGTGACGTTCTTTACGCCGGCCTTCCGGATCATCTCGTGGGCTATCTCGACGGTATTGGGAAGGTCGAAAAGAGTGACCTCGATCCCCCGTTCCGCGAGCGCGATGCCATAGGTCCCGGGCCCTCCGCCAAGGTCCAGGGCGCGCGTCACGCCGCGCAGGTCAAGCGCCTTGAGCACGCTCTCAACGCGAAGTACAGCGTTGTTATGCATTGCCCGGATAAAGACATCATGCTGCCTGCCGCCGGATCGGTTCGGCATGCCGGTCCTGACCACATCGTCGAGGCCGGACCAGTTCTTCCAGAGTATGTCCAGGTGGCGCAGCATGTCACCCTGGTACCAGGGGCTTTTCGGGAGCAGGAACTGCTTCGCCGTGGCGGTAAGCCGGTAGATGCCCCGCGATTTCCTGAGCAGCCCAAGGGCGGTGACCGCATCGAGCAGGATCTCAGTCGCCCGTGGATCTGTGTTCAGGATTTTGGCCAGTTCCGGAGCGGCCACACCTTTTCCCACATGTTCGAATATTCCCAGATTGTTCGCGGTCATCACCACCCGCGACGCACGGAACCCTCCCGAGATCCTTGCAAACTCCTGTACCTGTTTTGCGAACTTTTTGTCCATGGCCTTCATCCTTTCAGTTTGTCATAGCATTCGATCATGTCCTTCATGGCCCGGGAAAGCGCCCGCGCTTTTTTCTGCGGTCCGTCGTTCATGGCTTCGAGAAGCGGATCGCAGAAGTACCAGGTGCATTTGAACGGCCGGAGCCAGCGGGGATGGGCGCAGCCGCGCTCGCCGATCGCCTCGCAGGGGCCGTCCAGAGGTCGTGCCGGATCGCGTGCAGGGATGGCGGTTCCCAGGGCATTGAGATACAGAATGTCCCGCTCGCGGTAGATGCCGTGTTTCTGTCTGCAGCAAACGTCCGTGCAGACGGGACAGAGCTCCCGAGTGTACTCCTCGATAAGGGGAGAGCTTTCGATCATAAGCTGCTGCAGCATTCCGGCTGCATCGATACGGGACAGCGGCATGGAAGACCTTTCATTACTGAAACGGCAGATGTAACCACAGATGGACACGGATAGACACAGGTACTGAAAAGTTAAGAACTAGTACTGCACAAAATCCTTGACCAAAAGTCAGATGACATAACTTTGTCTGAAGCTGTCGCATGAAACCGTGTTTATCTGTGTTAATCCGTGGTAAAAAAAGTCTTTCCGGTTCAACCTCTCGAAAGGAAGGAATCGAACACGGCAAGAAGCATGAACAGGAGGATAAAGATATTTACGCGCCTGAAGGCGGGGCGCAGGGCTGTGGCTGCGGTGTCCTGAATGATGATGCCGAACCCTGATCCGGAGATCCATACTGCCATAATGACTAGGAAGGCATAGGCGAAGGGGGAACGGACAATGCCGAAGAGGGGCATGGCCAGACTGGCGACCGCCGCCGCGGCGATCCAGAGAAGAGTGATCCTCGCCAACAGTTCCTGCGGAATGATCGACGTAAGGGTCGGGAGACCGGCCTGCTCATACTGCGCGGCGTTACGCAGAAGCAACAGCCAGAAGTGGGGGATCTGCCAGAGGAAGAACAGCATGGCAAGGGCGAAGATCCGGGGATCGGCAATATGTCCGCCGCCCGCCAGCCACCCCATGACAGGCGGGAGCGCACCGACCAACGCCCCGGGAACAGCGGCAAAGGCCGTCATCCGCTTGAGCGGCGTATACAGGCCGTTGTACCAAAGGAGGGCAAGAGAGCCGAACATGACTGATGTCCAGCCCAGGGCGGCGAGCAGCAAAAGGCCCGAGAGGATAAGCACAACCGAAGCAACAAGTACGTGTACGGAGGTCATAGCCCCCGCGGGAAGCGGACGGAGACAGGTGCGCTCCATCATCGCGTCGAGGTCGCGGTCCTGAAACTGGTTCAGAGCAGAGGCGCCGCAGGCAAGGAGAAAGACACCCGCCGCCAGTAAGACGGCAGGCCACACCGATGTCGAGCCGGTGAGCACGTATCCCGTGAGGCTGGAACAGGTCGCGAACAGGGAGATGGGCAGCCGGCAGAGATTAAAATATGCTGTGACGGTTTTCATTATTCCCCCTCACCCTAGCCCTCTCCCGCGAGGGGAGAGGATACGATACGATCACCCTCCCTTAATTGGAGGGATGAAGGGAGGGTGAAGTTAATGCAGGCCCTTCATGTACTCAACCAGCGCGTCGATCTCAGCATCCTTGAGGACCCCTTTCTGCGACGGCATGATGGGGGGGAATCCCTTCACCACATCCGCCTGGGGATCGACCAGGGACTTGCGGAGATAAGCGTCAGTTGCCGTGATCTCGCGTTCCTTGCCGCCCGTCAGCACCGTAACACGATGGCCGGAGACTCCCTTCAGGGTAGGTCCCACCTTGGGCGAACCATCAATGCTGTGGCAGGCTGAACAGCCCTTGTCCGCAAACAGTTTAACTCCGTCCGGACCCGATCTGCCGTCAGACGCCTTCCCGGTCGCCCCGCGGTACCAGGCATTGAAATCTTGCTCCGACATGACCTCGACCTTGGTGACCATTGCCGAGTGGCCCATGCCGCAGTATTCGGTGCAGAAGAGGTCGTAGGACCCGGTGAGCTCGGGCTGGAACCAAAGATAGTTCTCCCTGCCGGGAACGGCATCCTCTTTCACGCGAAAGGCAGGGATCGAGAGGCTGTGCAGGACGTCCGACGACGTGATGGCGAGCTTCACCGGCTGGTTCACCGGCACCTTCAGTACCTCGCTCGTGGCGCCGTTCTCATACGTGAAGCGCCATGACCACATGCGCGCGGTGACCTTCACCAGCATGGCGTCCTGCGGCACGGTGCGCATATACACGAAGCCCTTCCAGCCGACCCAGAAGATGGCGAGCACCAGGAGTGTGGGGATCACCGTCCAGACGATCTCGAGGGCCAGGTTGCCCTCGATGTTCTCGGCATGCGGATGCTTCGACCTCCGGTACCGGACGGCGAAGTAGACCATCGCGCCGGTGACGCCGACCAGCAGGACGAGCGATATCCCCATGATGAACAGGAATACGCTGTCGACCGAGCTTGAGAGATTTGTCCAGCCGTGCATAAGAACCTCAGATCATTGGAAATAGCAAATATTAAATTGGAAATTGGAACTTGGAACTTGAAGACCTGTCCAAAGAGTCTTCCTTAACTTTGAAATTTCCAATCTGCAATTTTCAACTTACAATCCCTTCGGCGAGCCAGCCCAAGGGCTACCTGTACCACACATCCACGAACGTCAGCCCGATGATGACCGCGAGAGTGATGATCGGGACCAGCAGGAGAAGTTTCAGGAGACGTTTTTCATACTTCAGGTGCATGAAGTACCACAGCACGAAACCGGCCTTGATCGAAGCGATCATGATGGCCGTGAACGTACTGAACGCGCCGAGGTCCGCCTTCGCGACCGTGACCGTCACCGCCGTCAGCATGAGCAGCACGATCCAGACGGATACAAAGGTCTTCGTTGGGACGATATGTTTATCCTGTTCGTTCATGATGTATTGGCGCTTGACCCCTGACCCTTCTGTTCCTATTCCAGCGCTTCCCCGCAATGTCCGCACCGTGCCGGAGTGAGGAGCGTCCACCGGTACAGGTCCATTCCGAGCAGCTTCATCGGCTTGAGCAGCAAGGGCATCCTGCACTTCGGACAGCGGTTGATGAACGCGGCGAGAATGTAGATCACGACGCCCGCCAGCAAGTATCCCATGACCATGAGGTGACCCGCCTGGAATCCCCAGACGCCGAATCCCATGAGGAAGAAGCCGACGACCCAGACAAGCAAAACGATCCCGTGTATCGTGCGACGGCTCATGTTGTTGAACCCTTGCGCCTTTCAAGAACAAACCATAATGGAACCACGGGTCCCGAAAGACAACAGCACCCTCACCCCTGCCCCTCCCCCTCAGGGGGAGGGAAAAAGGGCGGGGGTTGTTCTTGCCGGGACACACAGATGAACACGGAATTGATACTTACTGAATACGTCTTAAACCGTGTGCGGCGGAGCCGCCAGTGGTTATAACGCCCTGCTCTGCCTGATCTAGGTGATCAGATAGAACAGCGGAAACAGGTATATCCAGATAAGGTCCACGAGATGCCAGTAGAGTCCCGCGTTCTCCAGCTTGACATAGTCCGCGCCGGTGATCCTCTGCCGCATGGTCAAGGTCAGCATGATCCCGATGAGGACAAGGCCCACGACGACGTGGATCCCGTGGAGTCCGGTCATAACGTAGTAAAGACCGTAAAACAGGATCTCACCGTGACTCCGCGTCAACAGTTCGGGGGCGTTCGGATACAGTCCTTCATGGATATGGCCGCTCCACTCAAAATACTTGTTCACGAGAAAGACAAGGCCCAGCACGATCGTAGCGGACTGCAGCAGGACCGATCGCCTGCTGTTCCCGCGACGGAGCGCCGAGATGGAGAGCGCCATGGTCAGGCTGCTCGTGAGCAGGATGACCGTATTGACCGTTCCGAGGACGACGCTCAGCCCGGCCGCGGCAGCATGGAAGTCCTGCGGATACATCGACCGGTACACGGAATAGACCAGGAACAGCCCGCCGAAGAGAAGTATCTCCGTGAACAGGAAGAGCCACATGCCGAGTTTGGAGCCGGCGTAGTCCTTGTGGGGCGATGCTGTTTGAGCGATATCGTTCATAGATCAACGTCTACCACGGAGACACGGAGTCACGGAGAAAAATCAATAGCAGGTCTTAAGATCACTACTGGTTTTCATCCGTGTCCATCTGTGTTCATCTGTGGTTAATAGCTGTATGTTTTTCTTTATATCTCCGTGGTTACTTGTAGTTGTACGGTCCTGTCGTGACCTCGGGGATCTTCTCGAAGTTCTCCGCCGGCGGCGGCGAGGTGGTCTTCCACTCCAGCGTGGTCCCGCCCCAGGGGTTGTCGCCGGCCTTCTCTCCGTCCTTAAGGGAGCGCAGAAGATTGTACACCATGAGCAGGATACCCGTGGCAAGGACCCAGGACCCGATGGTGGCGATGACATGGCCGGTCTGATACTGCGGCAGGTAGTCGTAGTAACGCCGCGGCATGCCCTGCCAGCCCAGGATGAACATGGGGAAGTAGAGAGTGTTGAACCCGACAAAGAGAACGAGGGCGGCGACCCGCGCGCGGCCCTCGTGGTACATCCGTCCGGACATCTTGGGGAACCAGTAGTGGAGGCTGGCGAAGAAGGCGAAGGCAGTGCCGCCGAACATGACGTAGTGGAAATGAGCGACGATGAAATAGGTGCCATGGACGTGGACGTTCGTGGCGAGCGCCCCCTGCACCAGTCCGGTAAGCCCGCCGATGGAGAACAGGAAGATGAATGCCATTACATAGAGGAACGGCGTGTCCAGCCGGATGGACCCCTTGTACATGCTCGCCACCCAGTTGAACACCTTGATGCCGCTCGGAACGGCCACGAGAAAGGTGAGGAGCGAGAAGATCATCCTTGCTTCGTCGCTCATCCCGCTGGTGAACATGTGGTGGCCCCAGACAAGGTAGCCGAAGAGGGCGATACCGAGGCTCGAGAAGGCGATGGCCTTGTACCCGAAAATGGTCCGCCGGGCAAAGACCGGGATGATCTCGCTGACGGCGCCCATGGCCGGCAGGATCATGATGTAGACCGCCGGGTGGGAGTATATCCAGAAGAGGTGCTCGAAAAGGATGGGGTCGCCGCCCTTGGCGGGGTCGAAGAAACCTACGCCGAAGAACCGTTCGGCCATGAGCATCAGCAGTGTGATGGCGATGACCGGCGTGGCCAGGAGCTGCACCCAGCCCGTGGCATAGATCGACCAGACGAAGAGGGGCATGCGGAACCACGACATCCCGGGCGCGCGCAGGCGGTGAATGGTCGTGACGAAGTTGAGCCCCGTGAGCGTCGAGGAGATGCCCATGAGGAAGACGCCGAAGACCGCCAACGATACGTTCGTTCCCGTCCGTATGCTGTAGGGGACATAGAAGGTCCAGCCCGTGTCGGGCGCGCCTCCGCCGGTGAAGAGCGAGGTGATGGCGACTGCCGCGCCGGTGATGTAGAACCACCACGATAAGAGATTGAGCCGCGGGAAGGACACGTCCTGTGCGCCGATCTGGAGCGGCAGCATGAAGTTCCCCAGCGCCGCTGGGATGCCGGGGATGATGAACAGGAAGATCATGATCACACCGTGGAGGGTAAAGAGCGCGTTGTAGGTGGACGCGGCCATGAGCGTCCTGCCCGGCGCGATGAGCTCCAGCCGCATGAGGAGGCCGAGCGTCATGCCCGTGAGGAAGAATACGGTCATGCAGGAAAGGTACAGGAGTCCGATGCGCTTGTGGTCCGTCGAGAGGACCCAGGCGAGGAGGCCGCTGTGCTTGCCGGGAGTGTTGTAGAAGCTCGATTTCATAAGATCAAGACCTTTTGCCACCGAGGACACCGAGGTCACAGAGAAATACGTTTAACACCGGATACCAATTTGGAGGCGCCGAAATTTATCAGGAGCGCTCGTTTTAGATTCGTACTCTTCAAATAGGAAAGCGTCTGAGCGGAATAGATTTCGTTCAGAGTTCTTGTTGCCTTGATCTCGACGATCACTTGTTGTTCAACAACAAGGTCCAGCCGTTGACCTTTGATGACCTTGCCCTTATAAATGACGTCGATATCCTTTTGCCGCTCAAATGCTATTTCCCTGATCCTAAACTCATGACAGAGAGCTTCCTCATATATTGATTCCAGCAACCCGGGACCAAGAATGCGATGCACCTCTATTGCACAGGAAATGATCTGTTCTGTGAGAAGGTCTTTGGGTTCTCTCGGAGACCTCGGTGTTCTCGGTGGCAAATCTGTTTTCAAGGTTTTTTTCCTTTCCCCGGGCTTGTCACCATCAGATAAATAAAGAAGGAGGCCAGCGTAAGGACCATGACCGTACCGACGACCTTCAGGATGTTGAACACATAGGATTTCTTCTGCGGATCGTAGCTGAAACAGTACGCAAGCACCCTGCCTGCCGGTGAGCCGATCTTGCCCTGGCTGGCCTCGGTGACGGCCATGGTGATCTCGAAGGGGAGGAAGGTAACGCCGGAGAGGTAGCGCGTCACCTTGCCGCCGGGAGCCAGGACGATGATGGCGATGGGATGGGAGAAATCCTCACCGTCCCGCTGGAACGTGTAGCCCACGGCATCGGTGAACTTCCGTATGTTCGCGTTGTCGCCGGTCAGGAACATCCACTCGCTTTCGGGGAAGGGCTTCCGGACAGCAGCGATATAGTTTGGTTTTTTCTCCCGGGCGATGGCGGGGCCTTCCCGCTCATCGAAGCTCAAGGTGACGACGCGGTAGTCCCTGCCGGGCTGAACGAGCTCCAGTTTGCCCAGCGCGCCGGCAAGGCCCGTCAGAAGCAGGGGACAGGTATGGGAGCAGTGCAGGTACACCGGAGCGATGATGGTGGGCTTGTCAATGAGGGTCCTGAGGTTGACCGGTTTCCCGTTCTCATCCTTGAGCAGGATGTCGCCGGGAATGACCGCGCCGAGCTTCTCGTCCAGAATGATGTCCGCCTTGCCGGATTTGGCCTCGTGGGCTACGACCGGGAATGCAGCGGCAAGGATGAACAGCAACAGGGGGACCAGTTTGCTCACGGGACACCTCGTAGACAGAGAGAAGAGGCTATACAAACAAAATGAGCATAACGCAAACGACCGGGGAAATCAAGCCGGGACCCGATATAATATATTCCGCCTTGTCCTCCCCCCGCGACTGAGGTATCATATTTTCAGAACGTCATCATGAACATCCTCCTCATCAGCACGAACCGGAATACCCTCCCCATGCCCGTGATGCCCATCGGCGCCTGCATGGTGGCGGAGGCCTGCGAGCGCGCGGGCCATCGCGTCACGATGTTGGACCTCATGTTCGAGCGAAAGCCGCATGAGGCGGTCAGAAATGTCATCCGTTCGTCCCGGCCCGACGTGGTCGGCCTGTCTGTGCGGAACATCGACAATAACGATATGCGGGAGACCGCGTTCTTTCTCGAAGACCTGCGCCGCATCGTGAACACCGTCCGGGAACATTGCGCCGCGCCGGTCATCCTGGGCGGCGCTGCGCTGGCGGTGATGCCCGAAGCGATCCTGCGTTTTTGCGAGGTCTCCTGCGCCGTGCTGGGAGACGGGGAGACGGTCTTCCCCCTGCTCCTGGAGCGCATCGCTGAAGGGGAACCATTCGGCGATGTGCCCGGCATCGCCTGTCTGGACCATGACGGGTTCAACAGCACGCCCTGTCCCGGCCAGGGAGGCGCCACGGAATGCGGGGCGCCCGGCTACCACCGCTGGGTGGATGTGCCCGCGTACCGTTCCCAGCTCGCCACCGCCCCACTCCAGACCAAGCTTGGGTGCGCCTTCCAGTGCGTTTATTGCACCTACCGCAAGATCGAGGGGAATGGCCACCGGCTTGCTGATCCCTTGAGCGTGGCTGACGCCGTCATGCGGCTGGCGGATTCCGGTCTCCGGGACATTGAATTGGTGGACAGCGTGTTCAATGTTCCCTATGATCACGCCCGCGGAGTGTGCGACGCGCTCGCAATGGTAAAGCACGGGGCGCGGCTTCAGAGCCTGGAGCTGAATCCGCGGTCCTTCGATGACGGACTGGTGTCGGCCATGGAACGTGCGGGCTTTGCCGGCATGGGGCTGACCGTGGAGAGCGCGTCGGACCGCGTTCTCGAGGGGCTGCGCAAGGGATTCACGACCCGTGAGGTGCATAACGCCGCCGAGGTTGTGGGCCGGCACGGCATCCCCTGCGCGTGGATATTCTTGTTGGGAGGGCCGGGAGAGACGCAGGATACGGTGGCTGAAACGCTCCGGTTCGCCAGGAACGCAGCCAGGCCGCAGGACGTGGTGTTCTTCAATATAGGCATCAGGATCTATCCGGGGACGGAGCTGGAGTCAATCGCGCGGCGCCAGGGCGTGCTCACAGCCCCCCCGGAACAGATGCTCCGGCCCGTGTTCTATGTATCGCCGGACGTGGATGCGGCATGGATGATGGACGAGGTCAGAAGGTCCATGAACGTGCACATGAACTTCATCAATACCGATTCCATCGGGCTGTCTATACTTCCCCGGGTCCACCGGTTCGCGCACCTGCTGGGCGTGCGTCCCCCGCTGTGGCGGCACACGCGGTTCATAAGACGGGGCTTGAGGATGATGGGCATGGATGTGTGAAAGACAGTGCGGAGTGGCGAGCCTGCCCCGTTAGAGATTCATCACAGCGGGTATAATTGCCATCGATGTGCAGGTGAATCACGCCATACTAAAATATTCTGTCTTCGCTCAATCTCTAACGGGGTGAACGGAGTGCGGAATAGATTGCATCACTATTGTTTCTTCGTGTCTTAGCGTCTTTCCGGCTAATGGCACATCAGGAAATGATCAAAAATACCACTTCCGCCACCGAGTTCACCGAGTACACAGAGAACGGCTGACCTTGACCGTTGTCAGGATTTCCTCGGCGCCCTCGGTGTCCTCGCTTAGAAGCGCCTACTTTTGGCTGTGGCGAAAGGGTCTTACTATCACGGTTTCCTGTTGTGAGGATACACAATGAACGATCAAACATCAAGCAACGCCTATATCGCTTCCTTCGCGGTCGTGCCGGGGCCGTATGTCGCGGACCAGGCATTCGCCGAGGCGTTCATGAAGAAGCACTATGGCGGCAGGCTGAACTCCCGGAGCATGGGCCTTATCAGCACCTGTTTTTCCCATCCCAGTATCAACAAGCGCCATTTCGCCATAGATGACCCGCTTGAGCTGGTGGACGAGGACCCGGACCGCCGCATTGAACGGTTCACCCGGAGGTCCGTCGAGCTGTCTGCCGAGGCGATCACGAAGGCCCTTGGCCGGACCGGTGTCAGCGTCAAGGACGTGTCAGGCATCGTAGTGAACACCTGCACGGGCTATATCTGCCCCGGCATCTCCACCTACCTGATCGAACGGCTTGGTCTTTCTCGCACTATCCGCGCCTTTGATATGGTGGGAAGCGGGTGCGGGGGCGCCGTTCCGAACCTCCAGGCGGCGGGAGCTCTCGTCAAGAGCGGAAGCGTTGTCGTAAGCGTATCCGTGGAGATCTGCAGCGCGACGCTCCAGATGGGCAATGACCTGAGCCTGATCCTGTCGAACGCCCTGTTCGGCGACGGCGCGGCAGCGGCAGTACTTTGGGACCGGCCGGCAGGATGGGAGCTTGTCGCGTCGGCCACCCGGTACGTGCCCGAACAGCGCGAGACCATCCGGTATGTTCATAAGAACGGGCAGCTCCACAACCAGCTTTCACTCAAGCTGCCGGACCTCGTAAAAAAGGCGGCGGCGGAAGTGGTCGCCGATGTCCTGAAGGCGCGTTCGCTTACCGTCGACGATGTTAAGCATTGGGCGCTCCATACCGGAGGGGAGAAGATCATCAATGCCGTGCGGGACGAGATCGGGATTCCCGAGGAGCGGCTCGCGGCAACGCGCAGGGTCCTGTCGGAGTACGGCAACATGTCGTCGCCCACGGTATGGTTCGTGATGGACGAGATCGGCAGGAACGGCGTCGCTCCCGGAGACTGGTGCGTCATGATAGCCTACGGAGCAGGGTTGTCGGCGCACGCGTATCTACTGCAAAGGATGCCGTGATATCGGCATTGTCATCAAAGCGTTGTCGGGGTATAATCTGACCATGTCTACAATAAAAAACACCGAGCACTGCATGGCCTGCGGCGGCAAGCTGGATTACGTCGATAAAGCCGAGAACCTTGTCTGCACGTACTGCGGCGCAGGTCACCAGGCACATGTCAAATGCTCCAAGGGCCACTTCGTTTGCGATGCCTGTCACGGCAAGGATGCGCGCCAGGTCATCGAGGACCTTGCGCGAACCTCCGGGTCCCAGGACCCCGTTGCGATCGCCGAGCTCATGATGTCCCATCCGGCGTTACCCATGCTTTCCTGCGACCATGCGTTCATTGCCGCCGGGGCGCTCATGGCCGCGCTCAGGAACTCTCCCTACGGGTCGAAGATCGGGGAGGCGGAGATCGCCGAGGCGTTCGGCAGGACCGCGAAACAGGCGCACGGCGGCTATTGCGGCCTCACCGGCGTGTGCGGCGTCGCGCCCGCCATCGGCGCGTGTTTCTCCATCTTCCTCGGCGCCCGGTGCGGAACGGACCGGGAGCAAAGGATCGTGATGGAGGCAGTGACGCGGGTCAGCGGGGCGATAACGGACCTGACCGGCCCGAGCTGCTGCAAGGCCTATGTCCGCGCGGCGCTCACGGTGGCGGTGGCCCTGTTCGCTGAGAAGTTCGGCGTTGTCCTGCCGGTGCAGGAAAGTTCCAGCGTCTGCAGCCACTCGCTGCAGCATCCCCATGGCTGCCGCGAGGAGCGGTGTCCATACTATAAGAAGCCTGCCGGCGATATCTTCACCGGGAAGACGTTCGTGCCGCGTACCACCGCCTGCGTTACCTGAAAGCCGTGAGCCGTCCCGGCGGGACGGGGAAGACCGGATACACTGCTCAGTTCATGAAAGTCGCCGCGCCCTGGAGCCCATGCCCTACCTCTGGATCGTCCTATCCCTTACGTCCGCGTTCTCCCTCGCCACCAGCGACGCCCTGACGAAGAGGATCATCACGCCGGCAAATGAATATGCCATCGCCTGGCTGCGCATCGTTTATTCGCTGCCCGCGCTGGCCGCGGCACTGGCCTTCACGCCGGTGCCTTCCCTCGACGCGACGTTCGCGGTCGCATTCTGCGCGGCGCTTCCCCTCGAGATCGCCGCGATCCTCCTCTATTACAAGGCCCTGCGCGTCTCGCCCTTAAGCCTCTCGCTGCCGTTCCTGTCGCTTACGCCGGTGTTCCTCGTGATCTTCTCCTGGATCATCATGGGAGAGAAGGTGTCCGCGGCCGGGGCAGCCGGCATCGCGCTCATCGCCCTGGGCGGGTACGGATTGAACCTGTCGTCGCTGCGGGCGGGTCCACTCGGGCCGCTGAAGGCGGTGCTGCGTGAGCGGGGTTCCCTGTACATGCTTGCCGTGTCCCTGATCTACAGCGCCACCTCGGCGCTGGGAAAGCTCGCCATCACCCACTCATCGCCGGCGTTCTTCGGCGCGACGTACTATCTCGCCCTTGCCGTCTGCCTGCTGCCGGTGATCGTGTTCCTGGCCGGGGGGCGTGTGTTCTTTGCCGAGCTCAGGGCGACGGCGCGGGCCGCGCTCTTGCCTGGGGCGTTCGATGCGGTCCAGTCCGTCACCCATTTCTTCGCCGTGAGCATGGCCAATGTGGCGTATATGATCGCCATCAAGCGGTCCAGCCTGCTCATGGGGAGCGTCTACGGATTCCTGCTCTTCGGCGAGCGAAACGTCCGGGAGCGTCTTGTCGGGTCCCTGATCATGTTCGCGGGATTTGTCGTGATCGTGGTGTACGGGTGAGAACGAAGGGCATGAACAAAATTGCAGGACAGCAGGTCTGAAAGGACGGATCGATATGACCAGGGAACAAGAGCTGAAAAGGATCGCGGCAGAGATCACACGCTGCCGTCTATGCAAGAAGGGCGGGACGGGGAAGGCGGTGCCGGGGGAGGGATATCCCGCTGCGCGGGTCGTGTTCATCGGAGAGGCGCCGGGAAGGGAAGAGGCAAAGACCGGCCGGCCGTTCGTCGGGCGGTCGGGAAAGCTTCTGCGCCAGTCGATCCGGGACACGGGACTCGTCGAGTCCGAGGTGTTCATCACCAGTCCGGTCCATTATCTCCCGGACCGGGGTACGCCCTCGAAAGAGATGATCCGCCACGGCAGGGAACATCTCTTCAAACAGCTTGCGGTCATCGGCCCGGACATCATCGTTCTGCTCGGTAATTCAGCCTGCGTTGCCATGCTCGACGGCAAGGTGGAGATCACCAAAAAGCACGGGACCCTGGTGAAGAAGGATGGCAGGACCTATTTTATCACCGTCCATCCGGCTTATGCACTCCGCTTTGCCAAGGGAAAGGAAATGCTCTTTCAGGACTTTTCGAAATTAAAGCGGATGATCAGGCCGGCCCGGCAGGCTGCTGCCGCTCCCCGAAAAGCCCGGGGAACGGCGGAGCGTCCCAGGAAAATCCGGTTGAAATTCCCGAAAGATGAGTTATAGTTGTGCATACGATGCGGCAAGGAGGGCGTGTATGAGCTTTGTATGGACCGATGATCTGCTTACCCGGGTGGATGATATCGATGAACAGCATAAAGAGATATTCGTGCGGCTCAATGCTCTTCTGGATGCCTTAGCCCGGCAGAAGGGCAAAGAGGAGATCGGCGGATTCCTCGACTTTCTGGAGGAATTCGTCGCCTATCATTTTGCCGCTGAAGAGCGGGAGATGACCGGCCATAAGTATCCCGGCCTGGCCGACCACGAGAAGGAGCATGAGGAGTTCAAGAAGAGGATCTGCGCCCTGAAGCGGGACTTTAACGAATCCGGGGCAAGCACCCAGTTGGTTCTGATGACGGTGCGGTCGTCCTGCGAGTGGCTGGTCGGTCACATCAAGAAGACCGACAAGGCGATGGCAGGTTTTTTGAAGCAGAAGGCCGTATAGATCTGACAGATGCCGTCGCGGGATGCAGCAACGGTGTTCAAAAGCGCTTCTTGCTCTGCGGATCCAAGGCAGAGATCATTTGTGCCAAAGCGTCCCGAAGAACGCTGATCTCGTCCTTGGTGCCTATGAAGGGAAGGGTGGTTCCCGCCTCGCCGGCGGTCAGTTTCTCGACCGCCTGGGTCATCGAACGGAGCGGCCGTATGACAACGACGGTGAGGATGCTGTACACGGCGATGCAGATCGCGGCCGCCAGCACGATGATGAGCGCGATGACCTGTATCGTTGTCGCACGGATGGCATCTTTCACCGTATCCATCTTGAAATACGCCTCGATCACGCCTTCGGTCTTTCCGTCAATGACGACCGGCACGTAGACTTCCATCAGCTGACGATACCCGTGGAGCTCAATGTTCGCTTTTTCGGTCTGTGGCGGTTTGATGACGGACAGGACCCTGCTGTCGAGCAGCGATTGCCGGTAGTTCGAACTGTCGGTTTTCGTGCCGATATCCGCGGCGGTCGTGGAGTAGATGATGTCGAACTTGGCGTTGAAGATCTTGACCTTCAGGATCTCCGGCGTCCGCACCAGCCGGAGGAAACTCTCGAAGGCCGTTTTCTGCCGCTGAAAGTCCTGGTCCCGGAAATTCTCGACCGTGAGCCCTTCCCGGATCTTTGCCGCGACATGCTCCGCGGTCATCGCCTGGGCGCGCTGGAGCGCTTCCTGTTCGATGTGATCGGCTACGAAGTAGGCCGTGAGCAGGGACATTGCTGCGGCGATGAGGATGATGGGAAGAAGCAGCTTCATGCGAAGTTTCATGGGGCCTCCTTGTTGGACAGATGCAGGACGGCTGTCGGCCGTCTGTTCCTTTATGATAGCGTATGGACGGAATTTGTCAAGGAAGCCGGCTCATCGCCTCGCAGACAATGTTACGGCGGTGAGGGCGTGCATCGGTCCGACAGCTTTTAACCTATCGAGTTGCTGGTCGCTCCAGACGAAGAAAGATCCGGCGAAGGCGAGGGAGTTCAAGGAAATGTCCTCAATATGCTCCCGTGACCGCGGGACGAGGAGCATCCACTCGCGCGTGACGATAAAACAGTAAGGCTGTGATTGGCGGGTGAGGGGCGACGTACCGGGAGCGTTCATGCCGACGCTCTTGAGCATGGCGGTGTAGAGCTCGAACGTTTCAATGGCCGCTTCGCGGGGCGTGTCTGCAATATTCGGCCTGAGCCTCACATAGGAGTGGAGGAAGGAAAAGGCGGGAATGGTTCCGGGTGCGGCGATCTGGCCCAGTCCCTGCAAGAGGGGGGCTATGGGCACCGGCGGTCCCGCAGGCGCCAGGGGAAGCGGCACCATTTGGAGATGTTTGTGCTGCTGGCTGGCGCCCGCTTCCCGGCCTCCATTGTAAAAGCCCAGGCCGTCATACTCGGCCATGCAGAGCCAGAGCGCTTCGAGGTCCAGCAGCGTGAGGAGTGAATCCTGGTCCTCGAAGTGACGGGTGACGATGAGCAGGTGATGGTCCACGACGTTGAACTTGTTCAGGACCGCGACATGGGTATCGGTTATGTCCGCGACGGTAAGGTCCTGTTCGGGCGGGAGGAAGGGGTCCAAGTCCTGTTTCGTTCGAGCCACCGACTTTTCCCGGAGGGACGCCAGCACGCGGACGAAGAACCGCACGCCGCCGTCCTCGATAAAGGCGTGGACGGTCGGGAAGGAACGGAGCGCGCCCGAGGTGAGCGCATGCTCCGTGGTCCTGACCACGCGGTGCCAGAGAGTACCTTTTTCCAGAGGCTTGATCCCCATAACGCGAAAGCATTATAGCATAGACGAAGCATAATAGAAAACCTCCCCCGGGGGTCAATCCTGTCGGCAGACTGCGGATCGTATGACCTGTATCATAACGCCGGCTGTCCATCCGTCCTATACTACGATCATAATAAACTTATGACAGAGGAGGGCGTTATGAAGGAACTCAATGTTACGACCATCGTTCCGAGGGACCGGCATCCGCTGATCTTCAAGACCTTCGATGATATGGAGAAAGGCGGGGCGTTCATTTTGGTCAACGACCACGATCCCAAGCCGCTCTACTATTCGTTCCTGCACGAACGGGAGGGACAGTTCGGATGGGAATATCTTGTCGAGGGGCCCGAGGAATGGAAGGTCAGGATATCGAAGAAGTGAACGCGCATATCAATGCTGGTTCATTCGCATAAAGTTGAAAAGGCAAGGGCGGACCACAGAAACAAAGGCTCGGATGAAGAACTCATCCACAGATTTCGCAGATTGACACAGATTTAGTCTTTAAACACGATTCAGGGCAGTCGCTTTAATCTGCGTAATCTGTGAAATCTGCGGACGAATCTCAGTCTTTCTCTGTTCTTGTTTGTAAGGCTTTTTTCAACTGAAATACGATAGACCCTCAATACTGCCGTGATGTGACTTTCGATCCAGGAGGAATGCTAACGACCGATGGTGCCGAATATCGATTATAGCCTGTGCGAGGGGTGCGGCGGATGCGCCGAGGCCTATCCCCGGTTCTTTGAGATGCGCGATGAGAAGGCCTGGGTCATCAATGCTGCGGAGTTCGACGCGGAAAAGGACAAAGGTGTTTTAACGATCTGTCCCTATTATGCCATTTCGATCGAGTAGCCGCGGGGTGCGGGAGCACGGAAGATGCGCATTTGCGGAGCTGCGTAATTCTTTGTGTGCCGTGTCATACGAATGCCGAATGAACCGCTATCGGCAGTGCTCGTTCACCTACCGGGCATCAACTGCAGCCCGGTTCTCTCCAACCTCAGCATCCATCGCATTACTGTTGATCCCCATTTTCACTTCCCATAGCCTTTTTGCCAATGCATCGAGAAGGTCGTTATGCTCGACCGTTTCCCGCCACTGCGACGGGATGCCTTCGATGCCGTAACAGGCGCCGGCGATCGCGCCGGTCATCGCCCCGATCGTGTCCGCGTCACCGCCGAGGCTCACTGCATAGATCACCGCGCTCTTGAAATCGCGATGGGACAGAAAGGCATAGATGGCCGTCGGGACCGAATCGAGGCAGGAGGTCCCGGTCCCGAGCTTCGCCACGACATCCTCCCGCGATGCGCCGTTTTCGATGAACCCGATGATCGTCTTCAGCTTTTCCTGGTAGGGCCCCGGCTTGGCGAACATGCGGAGCGTGCCGAGGAAATCAGTAATGCTCAAATTCCCGGGTTCGGCGAGCGTTGCCAGAGCAACGGCACAGGCCTGGAGCGCCGCGCCTTCCAGTCCCCATTCGTGACTATGGGTGATGCCGGCGCTGTGATAGGCGATGTCACGGAGCATCCGGGGGTCGTCATGGTACAGCAGACCCACGGGGGCCACCCGCATGGCAGCTCCGTTGCCAAAGGACCCTTCCGCGTAGAGGTCCCGGTCGATCATCCCGAAGCCCAGCTTGCCGTTCCGCATCAGGCGGAACACGCGGGTGATCGTGTGGCCGTAACGCCTCCACGGCTCCTGTTCGTATTTCTTGAGGAACAGTTCGGCCATGTGCCAGTAATGGAAGTCCCTGCATTCGGCGAGGGATTCCGCCACTGCGATGGTCATGGCGGTGTTCTCGGTGTACCGCGGGGCCAGGTCGGCAACCTCAGCGAACTCCGGGGACCCTTCGCGCCGGGCGCCGAGCGAGTCGCCAACAGCAGTACCGATGAGACATCCGGCGAATTTCGAAAGCATTGTATCCATACAATTGGGGTCTGTTGCCGCAGAGAATGCGGGGTTCAATGCGTGCCTTTATCCGTTTAACTAGTGTTAGTATAGCGGGAAATAACGGGACATGCAAGTTGTTGCAGAGGGAACGCAAGGAGATCCGTCCGGATCGTGCGGGCCCTGTATGCAGAGGATCTGTTACCGGACGATCTGGCCGATCAAGTCGTCCCGGGACATCTCGAAGAGGAACTTCGGCGGGGTGAACCGCTCACCATACTTTGTCGCGTAGATCTCGAGCTGCTCGACGATGTACTTCGCTCCCAGTTTCTCCGCGTATCTCATCAGGCCGCCGCGGAAAGGCGGGAAGCCGATGCCGAAAATGAGCGCCGCGTCCAGATGATCGACGCGGTCGATGATCTTGTCTTCCAGGCACAGGGCGGCTTCCTTGATCATCAGGAACACCGCCCGCTCTACGATCTCCTGCTCCGGCACGGGTCTACGAGCACCCCCGCGCTTCCCTGCCATCGCTGCCACCAGGGGATTCTGCTTGCCGCGCTTCCCGCCGGAATAGAGATAGAACCCCTTGCCGTTCTTTTTGCCCAGATACCCTTCCTTATATAGGTCTTCGAGGAGTTGGGACTGCTTGATCCGCGCACCCAGACCCAGATGCAGGATGCCGGATACCTTGTGGCTGATATCGATGCCGATCTCGTCCAGCAAGATGAAGGCGCCCATGGGCATGCCGAACCGGAGGAGCGCCTGGTCGATCTCATCGATCCCGCTCCCTTCCTCCAGCATGGCGAGCGCCTCGCCCAGGTAGGGCATGAGGATCCGGTTCACCAGGAACCCCGGCCCGTCGTTCACGACCACGGGGAGCTTGCCGAGCCTCCGGGAAAGCCCGGCTATGGCGGCGACGGTTCCCGTCGAAGTCCGATCTCCTTTCACGACCTCCACCAACGGCATCTTTTCCACGGGATTGAAGAAATGCATGCCCACCACCAGCTCCGGCCGCCTTGCTTCGGATGCCAGCCCGGTGATGGAAAGGGAAGAGGTGTTCGAAGCAAAAATTGCATGATCCTTTGCTACTAGCTCGAAATCCCGGAGCACGGCCTTCTTGACCTCCATGTTCTCAACGACGGCTTCGACCGCGAGGTCCGCGGCGCTGAATCCGCTGGCGTCGGTCGCCCCCGTGATCCTGTCCATGCCGTCCCGGGCCTGGAGGGGATCAAGGATGCCTTTCTTCGATCGTTTCCGGAATATCCCGTCAGCCGTACGGAACCCCATGGATAGGGCTTTCGGCGTGACATCCTTCATGCGGACCGTGATGCCTTTTTCAGCGAAGAGCTGGGCTATGCCGCCGCCCATGATCCCGGCCCCGATGACGCTTGCATGGGTAACGGAGAACTGAGATGGAGAAGAGTCCTTCTTCAGCGACTCGTTCAGGTAGAAGACGTTGATGAGATTCTTCGAAACCTCAGAGACGACGAGACTGCCGAGCGTCCGGGCCTCATGCTCGTAGCCTGCGGAAAGGCCGCGGGACAGGCCGAAGCGTACGGCTTCCAGTGCTGCAAGCGGAGCGGGATAGTTCCCCCGGGTCTCTTTGAGCACGCTCTTCCGCGCGGTCCGGTAGACAAGGGCCCGTGTCAGGGGATTGCTTTCGAGGAGCCTGATGAAGAGCGGTCTTTTCGCGCGGATGGCCGTCGGCCGCGGCTTGCCGATCGCCTGTTTCGCCGTCTGCACGGCGACGTCCAGAAGCGTTTCCTTGTATGTCACTTCGTCGGCCAGGCCGATCTTCTTTGCTTTTTTCGCGTAGATGTTCTTGCCCGGCAGGATCATTTCGAGGGCATTCGAGAGCCCGACGAGCCGCGGGAGCCGCTGGGTGCCGCCGAAACCCGGGATGATGCCGATCTTCACCTCGGGAGGTCCGAGGACCGTCCTCGGATCGTTGCTGATCACGCGATGGGAGCAGGCCAGGGCGAGCTCCAGGCCGCCGCCCAGACAGGGGCCGTGGATGGCAGCGACGGTCGGGAAGGGAAGCGCTTCGAGCTTGTTCATGACCGACTGGCCCTTCCTGCTTAACTCCTCGCCCTTGTTCGCGTCGGCGATGTCCCGGATCTCGGCGATATCGGCGCCGGCAATGAAGATATCGGGTTTGCCGCTCCTGATGACGAGCGCTTTGATCGTATGATCCGCGGCGATCCCGTCGAGGAGCCGGTCCAGCTCGCTCATCACCGCGGTGGTGAGCTTGTTGACCTTCTCGCCCGGCAGGTCGAAGGTCAGGACGGCGATGCCGTCTTTCTCTATTTCATAGTGGAACGCTGACATTGGAAACCCTCACTCAGAACCAACAATAGTATACTTAAAAGAGATATTTACCGCAGAGTTCGCAGAGATCGCTGAGAAAACAGAAGAAAAAAACACTTCTATTAAACAGGTTGCACTTTGCGGTGAGCCGCTTTAATTACTTCTCTTATAAAAAGAACTTACTCTGCGTTCTCAGCGATCTCGCCTGGAGGCGCCTACTTTTGGCTGCGGTGAAAATTGTCGTTTCACGATCTTTCCACGATCATCGTCCCGCCCTGGCCGCCGCCGATGCACAGAGAGGCGAGTCCGGTGGAGAGCCCCCGCCGCTCCATTTCCTTGAGCAGCGTGATCACGATGCGGAGGCCCGACGATCCGACCGGGTGACCCAGGGCGATGGCGCCGCCGTTCACGTTCAGGATGTCCCGCCGCAGTTCGCCGATGGGATCCTCGCCCGGCAGGTGTTTGTGGAAGAACTCCTTCGATGCAGCCGCTTTTTCGCAGGCGATCGTCTGGGCGGCGAAGGCCTCGTTCAGCTCGATGAGCTCGATGTCCGAAAGCTTCATGCCCGCCAGTTTCAGCGCTTTGTGCGTTGAGAATACCGGGCCGAGCCCCATCCGTGACGGGTCGTTTCCCGCAAAGGCGAAGGCCCTGATCCGCCCCAGGGGTCTGTGCCTCAGTTCCTTCGCCCGCTCAGCGCTCATAATGAGAGCTGCTGCCCCGCCATCGGTGATGGGCGACGAGTTCCCCGGTGTTACCGTGCCGTACTTCCGGTCGAAATAGGGCTTGAGCCGGGCCAGGTCATCCATGGTCTGATGCTTGCGGGGGCCGATATCCTCTTCGACCGGCTCGAACTTCGGCGGAACGTACACGGGGGCGATCTCGTTCCTGAACTTGCCGGCTTCGTTCGCCGCCGCCCATTTCTGGTGGCTCCAGAGGGAGAACTCGTCCTGCTCCCGCCGGGTAATGCCGAAGTCCCGGGCAAGGTTTTCGGCGGTCTGTCCCATGTTCAGTCCCGAGATAGGGTCCGTAAGGCCCAGGGTGAGCCCTGGCACCGGCACCAGGTCCTTCGGCCTGATGGAGAGCGCCGCCGCGGCCTTTCCCCATACGGATTTCGACCTGCCGATACTGGTAAATATCTCTTTCAGCCGTTTCGTCGTATAGAATCCGAAATTGGACATGGATTCCACCCCGGCGACGAGAACGGTGTCTGAAAGCCCCGCCGCGATCTGCGCGTAACCGCTTGCGATCGCCTGCATTCCCGACGCGCAATTGCGCTGCACGCTGTATGCGGGAACGCGCCGGGGGATGCCGGCGCGGAGCGCGATGACCCGGCCGATATTGGCGACCTCTGCCGGCATGCCGGCGTTGCCCACGATCACCTCGTCCACCCGCTCCGGGTCGATGCCGGTCCTGGCCACGATCTCCTTAATAACGAAGGTACCCAGCGCGTCTGCGGACAGTTCCTTCAGTGCCGTACCGGCCTTGGCGTAGGGTGTCCGGATCCCGTCTATGATGACGATGTCTTTCATAATATTATTTTACCTCTTAACCACTGATGAACACTGATAAGACCTTGATGCAACAGTATTTTACCGCAGAGGACGCAGAGCTCGCGGAGAAACGGCCAATAATGTTTTCATTCAGGACGGCCTCTGCGGTCTCAGCGATCTCGCCTGGAGGCGCCTACTTTTGGCTGCGGTAAAAAAGATCTATATCTGCTCCTTGATCCCGAGCTTCACCCGCTCCTCATCCCGGAGCACCCGGCGGAGGACCTTGCCGACCAGGGTCTTCGGGAGCTGGTCGCGGAACTCCACTTCCTTCGGGACCTTGAATTTCGACAGCTCGACCTTGCAGAATTCGATGATCTCCGCGGCCGTGGCGGTCTGGCCCTCTTTGAGGACGATGTAGGCCTTTATCTTCTCTCCCATGAACTCTTCGTGCGGAAGGCCCACGACCACGGCGTCCTTCACCTTGGGATGGGTGAACAGCACTTCCTCGATCTCCCGGGGATAGACGTTCTCTCCGACGGTCTTGATCATGTCCTTGATGCGGTCCACGATCATGAAGTACCCCTCCGGGTCCATCTTCGCGATGTCGCCCGTGTGGAGCCATCCGCCCCGGAGCGTCGTCGCCGTCTCCTCCGGCTTGTTCCAGTAGCCTTGCATGACCTGCGGTCCCCGGACGACCAGTTCCCCGGCCTCGCCGAGGGCAAGTTCCTTCATTCCGGTCTCGACGTCCATGATCTTCGCCTCGGTGTCGGGCCAGGGCAGGCCGATGGTCCCGGGCTTTCGTCTGCCGAAGATGGGATTCGCATGGGTGACCGGCGAGGCCTCGGTCAGTCCGTAGCCTTCCACGATCCGCGCCTTGGTGAGTTGTTCGAACATGTCCTGAACCTCATGCATGAGCGGGCCGGCGCCGCTGATGGCCGCCTTGATGGAGGTCAGGTCGTACTTCTGGATCTTCGGAAAGTGTCCGATGGCCTGATACATGGCCTGGATGCCGGGGAAGATGGTGGGGCGGTGTTTCTGGATCGCGTCGAGCACTTCCTTGGTGTGGAACTTCGGCAGCAGGATGAGCTCGGCGCCGATAAGAACGCCGAGGTTCATGGCCGTGGTCATGCCGTAAACATGGAAGAAGGGGATGACCGAGAGGATCCTCTCCTCGCCTTCGTTCCGAACCGTAAGCCAGGTCCTGCATTGCACCGCGTTCACGACCAGGTTCCGATGGGTCAGGATGGCCCCTTTGGGTATCCCCGTCGTCCCGCCGGTATACTGAAGTATGGCCGTGTCCCGGGAGGAGACGGGACTGTCCGGCCTGGCATCGGACGCATGGGAGATGAGCGCTATGAAATCATGGATCGGCGGGACCCGTTTGACGGACACCCATTGTTTCTCGATCTTCGCCTTGATCGGGTACAGCAGGTTCAGCGGGAAGGGGAGATAATCCTTGATGCCGCAGAGGATGAGGGTCTTGACGGAAGTCTTCGGGAGCGCCTGCTTGATGACCGGGTAGAACATGTCCACGGCGACGAGGGTCTCCGCACCGCTGTCCTTGAGCTGTACTTCGACCTCATGCGCGTGATAGAGGGGATTGGTCGTAACGGCGACGGCCCCGAGCCGAAGGGTGCCGTAGTACGCGATGACCATCTGGGGGATGTTGGGGAGCATGAGCGCCACGCGGTCGCCCTTCTTCACCCCGAGGCCCGCAAGGGCATGGGCAAAACGGTTGACCAGCCGGTCGAGTTCGGCGTAGGTGATCTTTCTGCCGAAGAACAAAAGCGCGGTATGGTCAGGGAATTTGCGGGTGGTTTCCTCAAGGACCCCGCCGAGGGTCAGGTCCGGATAGGCCAGCGTAGCCGATACGCCCGGTTCATAGTACTGGACCCAGGGCGTTAACGATGTGTTCTTGATGGTTTCCATGGCGAACCTCCTTGCCGTCGGCAGGATCATCACGCGGCAGACGGTTGGAAATTGAAGATAGAATTAGTCCTTAATATTCTGTCCTTATTATACCACCATCCGGAAACGTTTGGGGAGGGTCAGCGGCGGGGCTTGGACCGGTCGGACGTGCGTCGCCTGGCGGGTTGAGGAGGACGCAGCGCGCGTTCCCGTTCGCTTTTTTGCCGTTCCTCCTGCGTCCGCCGGATCTCCCGCACGTACAGGCTCTCGTCGGCCCATTCGACGGGTATCTTCTGGCCGATGTACGCCTCGATGGCCTCGAGGGAAAACACGTATTCCTCATCGGCGAGGCTCAAGGCCTTGCCGGTGGCCCCGGCCCTGCCGGTGCGGCCTATGCGGTGGACGTAGTCCTCGGCGTCCTGGGGAAGGTCATAGTTGATCACATGGGTGACGTCCTTGACATCGATGCCGCGGCTTGCCACATCGGTGGCCACGAGAAGGGGCAGCCGGCCCTCCTTGAAGTCAGCAAGGATCCTCAGCCGTTTCTTCTGTTCGATATCGCCGGTGATGGCCTGGGACTTCCAGTTGTTGCGATTCAGCCGCTCCACGACCATGTCGGCGGCGCGGCGGGTATTCACAAAAATGAGGGCGCGTCCGGGCTGCTCCTTTTGCAGGAGGCCGAGGAGGAGCGGGACCTTCTCATGTTTTCCCACATGATAGAGGACCTGTTCCACCTTTTCGACCGTCACCTGTTCGGGCGTGATGGAGATCTTCTCAGGCAGGTTCATGTGCTCGTAGGCAAGCTCCATGACCCGGTAGGAGAGGGTGGCGGAGAAGAGCATGGACTGGCGTTTCGTGTAGTCGGGCAGTTTTTTCAGGAGGTACCGCAGGTCGTCAATGAAGCCCATGTCGAACATGCGGTCGGCCTCATCGATGATCAGATAGCGGGTCTTCTTGAGGCTGTATACGTGCTGCTTGAAATAGTCGATGAGCCTGCCGGGCGTGCCGATGAGAACGTCGACTCCGTTCTGAAGCGCGGTGCGCTGTTTTTCATAGTCGATACCGCCGTAGACCGCGAGACAGCGGAAGCCGGTGAACTTGCCGAGCCGCTCCGCCTCGTGGAATATCTGGTCCGCGAGCTCGCGGGTCGGCGCGATGATCAGGGCCTGGGGAGAGTTCCCGATATCGACAACGGGGTTGCGGACCATGCGGGTAAAGAGCGAGATGAGGAACGCCGCCGTCTTTCCGGTCCCGGTCTGCGCTTGCGCGGCAACGTCCTCGCCGCGGATCGCGCGGGGAAGGACGGCCTCTTGAACCGGTGTGCACGTCGTGAATGTCGAATGTTCTATACCCTGCCGGACCTCGTAGGGGAGGTCGAGTTCGCTGAAGTCCATGGTGCTCCGTTCCTGGTGAAGACATTTCGTCAACAAAATAACCGTACCACTATACCATAAGAGCGCGATGCGGGAAAGGGAAAACAACAGTGTGATACGCGTACTGTGCGGCGTGTTGTTGACAGAACTGCACACGCGCGAGCGACAACGACGTTGGCGTTCATTGCGCGATCACGTGCGGCACCTCTTCCGAAGAGGCAGCGGGCTTTGTGGTGGTCTTGTCTGTGCGTGCAAACAGGGGAGAGTTTGGCGGGAAAAGAGCGTTCTTTCGTGCGAGCGGCACGTCTCCTCTCTTCCGGTGCTCGAACCGGAGCGAAATTTCTCCGCGAGAACGTGGCGCACGATGAACAAGTATTATTGGTAAAAAAGCTTATTTCCCAAACTATTCTGTCCCAATTTTTATCGGTGGTGATACATGTGTTGATAAATAGTCTAACCCCATGAGAAGTAATTTTTTTATTTTTTCTGTTGACAAAATATACACTCTTGTTGTATATTCGTCCACAGAGGTGAGGGAAATTGCTAAGCAAACTCTTCTCTTCGACGAGAGCAGAGCTTTTAAGTTTGTTCTTTAACAATCCGGATGAAAAGTTCTACCTCAGGGAGATCGCACGCCACATCAGCAAGGATGCGGCCGGGATCAAACGAGAGTTAGACACCCTGGTGAAGATAGGGCTTCTGGGAGTTGAAAAGCGGGGCGTGCAGAAGTACTACTCAGCCGACAAGAACTCGCCGATCTTCACCGAAATGAAGGGCCTCATCTTCAAGACGACCGGCATCCAGGGATCCATCAAAGCGGTCCTGTCGAGGTTGAAAGGGGTGCAGGTAGCGTTCATCTACGGCTCCTACGCCAAGGGAGCCGAAAAAGAGGACAGCAACATCAACCTCATGGTCATCGGGCAGGTGAACATCACGGAACTGAATGACGTGGTCATGGGGCTCGAAGAGAAGATGAAGCGTGAGATCGATTATCTGGCTTTCGACGAACAGGAGTACCGGAAGCGGAAGGATGCAAAGGACCCCTTCATCCGGGAGATCGTGAAAGGCAAAAAGATATTCCTGCTGGGTAAGGAAGATGACATATGAAGCGCTCCAAGAGATGGGACTGGAACAGCGTACCGCGGAGACCCAGGAGGTCATGGGGCTAATGATGCGGGCAGAACGCGATCTTGCCACGGCCCGGTTGCTCCAGGACAAGGATGAGGAGTGGTCCTTTGCAGCAGCCTACCAGGCGATGGCGCGTTCAGGAAGGGCGCTGCTCCTCTCCGAAGGCTATCGACCGAAGGGATCGCGGAGCAGGGACACGCACAAAACAGTGGTCACCGCGTCAGGGGTCATCCTTGGCGAGAAATACAAAAGCCTCATCAACAAGTTCGACCGGATGCGAAGAAAATACCAGAACTTCATGGTCGAAGCGGGAAGCATGGTTTCCCGTTACGAGGCAGGACAGGCGATCCGGGACTCCGAGGAGTTCTGCAGCCTGGTGACCGCACGGCTCAGGGAAAAGTACTCGCAGATGTCGCTGCTGAATGATGTACCTCAGCTTGTATCTAGATAAGGCCGCTTAGCTCGATCGCGGTAACCGAAAGGGGGTGGATACTGATGCCGGCGAAGAAAAAGGCTGCCAAGAAGAAGGCAAAGAAGAAAGCAAAGAAGAAGTAGCTTTTCTCCTCTACCCCACCAATGATGGGGAGCGCCGGGGGACCTGGTCCCCCGGCGACATTCACCAGGCGTTCCGCTCCGGGAACACCGGGCGGTCTCCGATAGATGTAGATGTGGATTGATCCTCAAACAGAAAGGAAGGTGATCCTAACCATGCCAGCCAAAAAGAAAGCCCCGGCCAAGAAGGCCAAGAAGGCCACGAAGAAGAAATAACCGTGTTCCATCGAACGGTGTTATCAGTATCAGCAATGAACAAATACCACGAGGCTTGTCTTCGTGGTTTTGTTTTTCCATCCGGCCAGGAATGCAGGTTTTTTATCCTTGATTCCTGGTCCGCGAACCGTCATAATCGTGATCGGATCGCTTGCGCACAGTCTTCTGAATGATGTTCAGTCGTATAAACGTTACTGTGACCGTGTCCGTCTGATGCTCCTCCCCTGAACGGGGATCAAGCGGTCACCTGACCACTTCGTGTTATGGCCAAACGGAACTACCTGCAGACCCACAGGACCACCCGGGCCGTCTGGATCAAAAGGCTGTCGGTGATGGCGGGCGTTGCTGCTGGACTCGCTTTCCTCTGGTCCCTCATCGTCGGTGAGATGGGGGTGGTGAAGTATTACCGGATGAGCGCGCATGCCCGTATCCTCCGGAGCGAGATCGAACACATGAAAAAGGACAACGCCCGGCTCTCCCGGGAGGTCGACGCCCTCAGGACCGACCCCGCCTACATCGAACGGATGGCGCGTGACAAGATCGGTCTCGCCCGGCCCGGTGAAGTGGTCTATTATTACGGCGACTCTGCGAAATAGCCGCAGGTGTCTCCTGCCGGTCGGACGCTGATCACGTTGATAATTCGTTTGACATTACCGCGCGGCTCTCTTAAGATGCCTCGACAGCAGAGCCGAGCCGGTATATACGCGCCATGTCCGATCATCCCCTCTCCATAGCCTTCATCTGGCACATGCACCAGCCCTATTACAAGGACGACCTTACGGGCAGCTATATCCTGCCCTGGGTTCGGATGCACGGGATCAAGGATTACTATGACATGCCCGCCCTCCTGAACGATTTTCCCGCGATCCACCAGACCTTCAATCTCGTTCCCTCCCTGCTCAAACAGATCCAGGACTACGTCGGCAGCGACGTGCATGACAAGTTCCTCTCCCTTGCGCTCAAGCCCGCTGATGAGCTTGCGCATGAGGACAAACTGTTCCTGCTCAAGAACTCGTTCATGGCGAACTGGGACACGATGATCCGGCCCTATCCCGCGTACTGGCGGCTCCTGGACCGGCGGGGGAAGAGCGTATCGCCCAATGACCTTGAGAATGCAACGCGTTATTTCACGAACCAGGACTATCGGGACCTGCAGGTGTGGTTCAATCTCGCGTGGTTCGATCAGCTCTTCAAACAGAACGATCCGTTCATAAAGGGTTTGATCGAGAAGGGGTCCGGATTCACCGAGGAGGAGAAGCGCCTCCTCCTCGAAAAGCAGCGCGTGGTCATGGCGCTCATCATCCCGGAGTACAAAAAGCTGGCGGAACTGGGCAGGATCGAGCTTACCACGACGCCGTTCTACCATCCCATCCTGCCGCTCCTGGTAGACACGGACCTTGCCCGCGTCGCCACGCCCGACATACACCTGCCCGTGAACCGGTTCACCCATCCCGAGGACGCTAAGGTGCAGGTGGAGCGCGCCCTGGCCTATCATGAAGCTCTGTTCGGATCCCGTCCTCAAGGCATGTGGCCGTCGGAAGGCTCCGTGGCCGAGGAGATCATCCCCCTGCTGGCCGATGCCGGCATCCGGTGGATCGGCACGGACGAAGGCGTGCTGTCCCGCTCCCTGGGCGTCCCGATCGACCGCGACTTCAGCGGCGTCATGAAAAACCCCGGGATGCTGTACAAGCCGTACCTCGCCGGCAAGGGCGACAAGACCGTCTCCATCGTGTTCCGCGACCATACCCTGTCCGACCTCGTGGGATTCGTGTACTCCAAGTGGGATTCCAAGAACGCCGTGAACGACCTCATCGAGCGGCTGCATCGGATCCGGAAAAGCGTGGGAAACAGACCGCATCTCGTATCGATCATCCTGGACGGCGAGAACGCCTGGGAGTACTACCCGAACGACGGCAGGGACTTCTTTCTGAATCTCTACGAGCGGTTGAGCAGGGAAGAGGGTTTGCAGTGCGTTACGGTCGGGGAATATCTCAAACAGCATCCGGCAGAGGACCGGATCGAGCGGCTTCACGCCGGTTCGTGGATCTACTCGAACTTCCGCATCTGGATCGGCCACGAGGAGGACAACCGCGCCTGGGACCTGCTGGGCCAGACACGGGAAGCCCTGGTGCAGTACGCCAACCGGAACGGCGACCCCGAGAAGCTCGCGAAGGCCTGGGAGGAGATCTACATCGCCGAAGGGAGCGACTGGTGCTGGTGGTACGGCGACGATCATTTTTCCGAGAATGACGAGGAGTTCGATCTCCTGTTCCGCACGCATCTCATGAACGTTTACCGCATCATCGGCCTCGATGTGCCCGATGAGCTTCGCGTCCCCATCCTGCGCGAGGACCGCGAGGCCCGTCCGACCGTGGACCTTACGGCGCTCATCTCGCCGACCATCGACGGCCAGGTCTCGAACTATTTCGAATGGCTCTCGGCGGGCTTCTATGACGTTGCGCGGGGCGGGGGCGCCATGCACCGGGGCGCCAGCGTCATCGCGCATATCTACTACGGCTTCGATCTCCGGAACCTGTTCATCCGGCTGGACCCGAGCCAAAGCCTCCAGGAAGAAACGGCGGCGGAGCTTTCCTTCTTCGTGAACTTCCTCCTTCCCAAGGGGATGGACGTCGAGGTCCGCGTGATGCCCCGGGAGCGCTGCGCGACCGCCACCCTCTATCGGGGAGAGAACGGCGCCCGGAAAGAGGTCGCCGCCATCAACAACGTTGCCGCGAACGAGGTCATCGAGCTCGCGATCCCTTTTGAGCTTCTTGGGGTCAAGCCGAACGACGAGATCCATTGTTTTATCACCGTCGAACGGAAGGGGTCGGAGATCGAGAAATGGCCCTACCGCGGTTTCATCCAGGTGAAGGTCCCGACCGATGACTTCGAGGCCATGATGTGGCAGGTGTGAGCGGATCATCCGTCCCTGAACGGTCCCAGATCCGGGCAGTGAGGATGTATCCATGTGTTGGGTCTTGACTTTACCGACTGATGAAGATACACTTTGTTTTAATTCAATTTAAAACCCGCAAGAAAGCAGTGTAATACCATCAGACTCTGGCCAGGCTTCTGCGCAAGAGACCCATTGCCGATCCGGTACATGAGGGCGTTTCGTACGGCATGCCAAAGGGGAGGAAACGAATGAAGTCAATAGCAAAGCTCATATCGGCAGGATTTCTGGTGATCTATCTTTCGGCAGGGTGCGGTGGTACGCCGTCAGGCGGTCTTACCGGAACCACGACCGGGCCGACACTGTCCTCTGCAAAGGCCATTACGGCTTACCGGTTCACGAGCCCGCTGGCGGTCGGGACCATAAGTGAAGCGACGAAGTCCATTGCGGTGACCGTGCCGAACGGCACCGCTGTGACGGCACTGATCGCAACGTTCACGACGACCGGCGCAAGCGTCAGAGTGGGAACGACCACCCAGGTCAGCGGTACGACGCCGAACGACTTTACCCTTCCCGTGGTCTATACCGTTACCGCGGCTGACGGGACGAGCGTGAACTACACCGTGACGGTCACGGTCTCGCCCCCGCCGGCCCAGACCGCCAAGGCTCTCCAAGCCTTCGAGCTTGCGGGCGTAGCAGGGGCCATCAATGAGACGTCGAAGACCGTTTCCGTGGTCCTTCCTCCGGACGGCACCGATGTGACGGCGCTCGCGGCCACGTTTACCACGTCCGGCTCGTTCGTCACCGTCGGAACGACAACGCAGGTGAGCGGCGTCACGACCAACAATTTTTCGATCCCGGTCGTCTACACCGTGCATGCGCTGGATGGTTCAACTGCGTCCTACACGGTCTCGGTCAGTTTCCTGACCGCTGCAAAGCTCTTGTCCTCGTTCACCGTAACAGGCATGACGGGCATCATCGATCAGACGGCCAGGACGGTCGCGGTCACCATCCCCCTGCAGCCGGTGAACGCGCTCGTGGCCTCATTCGTAACGACCACCGGCGCCATCGTCAAGGTCGGCTCGGTCGTTCAAACGAGCGGGGTCACGGTGAATGACTTCACCGCTCCGGTCGTGTACACCGTTATCGCTTCGGACGGGCTGACCGTGGACTACACGGTCACGGTAACCATAGCGCCGTTCTCGCTCACCTCATTTGCATTCTCCAGTGTGTCGGTAACGGGGGTGATCGATCACACCGGGGGCTCTGTTTCGGCATTCGTGCCGGCCAGGACGGCCATCACCACGCTGGTGTCCACCTTTACGACCACGAATGCGGTGGGCGTAACGATCGGAGCGACGCCGCAGGTGAGCGGGGTCACGGCCAATGATTTCACGAGTCCCGTCATCTATACCGTGACGGGCGCAGGTGCCGCGACCAAGGACTATACGGTCACCGTCACGGTTGCGCCCGGTCTGCTGAACCTGGCCAGGACCGGTCAGCTTGTCGGCTACTCCGCATCAGGGACGAACGACGACGGCAAGCTGCAAAAAGGGGTCGTGTGGCCCACCCCGCGTTTCACGCCGGTGTCGAGCGGCACGGGGACGGTGGTACAGGATAATCTTCCTGGTCTCGCGTGGGCATGGGATGGCAGTACGCCGACCGTGGGGGCGTGTACCGGGGGGCCGCGCACCTGGCTGCAAGCCCTGACCTACATCACTTGTCTGAACGCGGCCAATTACCTGACCTATAGTGACTGGCGTCTGCCGAACGTCAATGAACTGGTGAGCCTGGTAACGTCCAGCCAGCCCAATACGTATGCATGGCTGAACTCGCAGGGAACCAGAAGCGTGCAAGGTAATTTCTACTACTCGTCAACGACCGACCCGGTCCTTACGACCCAGGCCAGGATCGTCAATATGGTAACGGGGAATGCGGTCGTCGGCCTCAAGACCTTGAGCCTTGATGTCCTGCCGGTACGCGGCACTCCCCCTGCTACGGGAGGGGCGCCGATCGCGGCGACGGGCCAGACGACGAGCTATGCTGCCGGCGATGACGGGAATCTGCAGGTCGGGGTCGCCTGGCCCGGCCCGCGGTTCACTGATCCCGCGGGCACGCTGCTGACCGCCAGCACCAGCAGTCTGGCCGTGGATCAGCTCACCGGTCTGATGTGGACAAGGGACGGGGACACGCCGGGCTCGGTGACATGCGCGATGAGCGGGACATGGCAGGGGACTCTCGATTATATTGCCTGCCTCAACACGAGCAACTACCTTGGATACAGCGACTGGCGGCTGCCGAATATCCTCGAACAGGCAAGTCTCATTCACGCAGAACAGACAGATACGTCAACGTGGCTGAACGCGCAGGGTTTCCTCAATGCTCAGGGCAACCCGTATTGGTCCTCTACCACGGATGCAACAGTAACCGACAATGCATGGGTCATTTTCATGGCAGGAGGCGACAAGGACAGCGCGGCAAAGACCGCCTCCACCGGTTTCAAAGCGTGGCCGGTACGCTCGGGTTTTTAGCATTCCTGTTTGTTATGACGATATGATGCGGGAGGGGGCAGGATGATTTCCTGCCCCTTCTGTGTTTGTGCGCACCACATTTCCCGCTGTTCCCTCACCGTGGAGCACAAGGGGTCGGAGATCGAGAAATTGCCCTACTGCGGATTCATCCATTTGAAGGTCCTGACCGAAGACTTCGAGGCCATGATGTGGCAGGTGTAGCTGCCGTTGTACCAGCGCAAGCGCCGAAAAGGCTCCCTGTTCTGGGAACGGGAAAATTGGCATAAAGTAACAAAAAGCTTGATGTTTTCAATATATCCGGTATACTTTTTCAGCGGTCCGATCATTGAAAGGAGAATGACATGAAAGTCGATATAACGTTCTTTATCAGCATCGCTGCCATTGCAATCATGCTGTATTGCCTCTATCTGGTTATGACGCTTAAACAAAAAGTGCCTGGCGGCATCGTCGGGAAAAAGTGGAACTTTCTCATGGCGCTTGTCGCCATGTTCACCGTGGGATATCTGTCGACCCCGTTTTTCGGGATCATTCCCGAGGACGTCCTGCGCCTGATCGTTTCAGGGATCTTCTTCTTCGGCGCGATCTATGTGGTCATCACGGTGAAGCTGATCTACCAGATCATCAAGGAACTTTCCGCGTAAGGGGGAGGCCGCCCCATGGACCCGAAAAAAATCTACCAGAAGACCGACAAGGGCGAAGAGGAACTACGGACCCGGAAGTTCGGACTCCCGCAGAACTTGCGGCAGATCCTCATCTTCGTCGATGGCAGGTCGAACATCACCAAGGTCCTCGAAAAGGCGGCCGGATTCCCGAACGTCGGCCAGTCCCTCGAACAACTTGCAGCACAGGGATTTATCCGGCTTGACGAAACCGTCTCCTTTGCCGGCATTAAGGACGAACTGATCGCCACGGCACAGCAGACCCTTGGCGCCGACGCTGAAAAGGTCCTCGCCAAGATCAAGGACGCCCCGGAAACAAAAGAGGGCCTTCAGGCGACCATGAACAGCTGCAAGAAGCTTGTCAAGCTGGTCATTGACGAAAAAAAGGCTGAAGAGCTGATCCAAAAGTGCTCTGAGATCATGTCACGGTTGTGATCGAATATTGACCCGTTTGAGCAGCATATTCGGTCATATCCTGCTCAAGGAAGCCGCAACCCGCGGATTCTGAACTGCGCCCCCTCATTGTCGGCAACGAACAATTGATATGCCGCTGTTGTTCGTTCACCTGCCTTATTTAACCTTCTCATAACACCATATTTGCTTGACAATATAAGGTATATTTGTATAATAGCACTCTGTTTTTTCGATAAATTTCGATTCCTTCTCGGTCTTCCGAATAGAGGCAATCACTTGACATTTCAAGAGCTTATATTGACCTTGCAGGATTACTGGGCGTCGAAGGGGTGTGTCATCCATCAGCCCTATGACCTCGAGGTCGGAGCCGGGACCTTCCATCCCGCCACCTTTCTGCGCGTGCTCGGTCCTGAACCCTGGAAGGCGGCGTACGTCCAGCCGTCGCGCCGACCGACCGACGGCCGCTACGGCGAAAATCCCAACCGCATGCAGCACTACTACCAGTTCCAGGTCATTCTGAAGCCCCATCCGGAGAACGTCCAGGAGCTCTATCTCGACAGCCTCATCCGGCTCGGCATCAATCCCCTGAAGCACGATATCCGGTTCGTCGAGGACGACTGGGAATCGCCGACGCTCGGCGCTTGGGGCCTGGGGTGGGAGGTTTGGCTGGATGGCATGGAGGTCACGCAGTTCACCTACTTCCAGCAGGTGGGCGGCATCGACCTGAAGCCGATCTCCGCCGAGCTCACGTACGGCGTCGAGCGGCTCGCCATGTACCTTCAGGGCGTGAACAATGTCTTCGATCTTGCCTGGACGAAGGATGTGAAGTACGGCGACGTGCACCACGAGACCGAAGTGCAGTTCTCAAAGTACAACTTTGAGCTTTCCGACCGGGAGATGCTCTTCCGGCAGTTCGATGCCTACGAGAAGGAGAGCGAGAAACTGATCAAGGCCGGCGTCGTGTATCCTGCCTATGACTATTGCCTCAAATGCTCGCACACCTTCAACCTTCTGGACGCGGCCGGCGCCATCAGCGTCACCGAGCGTACCGGCTACATCGGCCGGGTGCGGAAACTTGCCCGGCTCTGCGCCCACGCGTACCTCGCGGACCGGGAGGCAAAGGGGTTCCCGATGTTGAAGAAGCAGTAGTCAGGAGAATAATTGTAGGGGCAACCCTACGTGGTTGCCCTGAAATGGGCGGCCACACAGGGCCGCCCCTACAAAGTCATCTGTGTTCATCTGTGGTTAAATAGTTGTTGGTTGTATCGAGGTAACCTTGTCTAAAGAGTTCCTACTAGAGATCGGTACCGAGGAGATCCCGTCCCGCTTCATCGGCCCTGCGCTGGAGAAGATGAAGGAGCTGTTCAGCCATCTCCTTGTTTCCGGCAGGGTCGCGTCGAGCGGCGAGATCAGGACCTACGGCACGCCGCGGCGTCTGGTCCTGTACGCCTCCGAACTGGATGAGCGTCAGGCCGACCTGTCCCGGGAAGTTCTCGGGCCGCCGAAGAAGATCGCCTATGACGCCGACGGCAAGCCTACCAAGGCGGCGCTCGTTTTCGCCGAGAAGAACAACGTGGCCGCGGACGCACTGGGCGTGAAGACCACGGACAAGGGCGAGTACGTCATCGCCCGCATCGACGAAAAGGGCGGCGGTACGGCGGCATGGCTCGGCCAGGTGCTGCCGGGATTCATCCTCTCCATCCCGTTCCCCAAATCCATGCGATGGATGGACAAGGACATCCGGTTCGCCCGACCCATTCACTGGGTCCTGGCCATCTCCGGCGGGGCCGTGGTGGAGTTCGAACTGAACGGCATCAAGAGCGGCAACGTCTCGCGCGGCCACCGGTTCATGAGCCCCGGCGCCTTTATGGTGAAGGACTTCAAGTCCTATCAGTTCCAGGCTGAGCCGAACTTCGTGGTGATCGACCCGGAGGCGCGGAAGGCCCGCATCGTGAAGCAGGTCGAGGAGCTGGCGCAGGCGAAGAACGGGACGGTGCTTGCTGACAGCGGGCTCGTGGACGAGGTGATGAACCTCGTGGAATTCCCGGTGGCGGTCATGGGCGCGTTCAACAAGGAGTTCCTCCGTGTGCCGAAGGAAGTGCTTATCACCGCCATGCGCGAGCACCAGCGTTATTTCAGCGTCGTGGACCACACGGGGAACCTTCTCCCGTATTTCATCACCATCAGTAATACCCGTGCCGAGGACATGGCCGTGGTCCAGGCCGGGAACGAGCGGGTCCTGGAGGCACGCATGTCCGACGCCGCCTATTTCTACGACCACGACGTGAAGGTGCCGCTCGCTGACCGTGTTGAAGGGCTGAAGAAAGTTACCTATCAGGAAAAGCTCGGCACGGTACACGACAAGGTGGAACGGGTGAAGAAGCTTTCCGGCCATCTGGCCGGCATCATAAAGGCCGATGCCGGTACCGCCGAGCGCGCGGCCTATCTTGCCAAGGCGGACCTGCTCTCCGGCGTGGTTGGCGAGTTCCCCAAGCTCCAGGGCGTCATGGGCAGCACGTACGCCCTGTTGTCCGGTGAGGACCCGCGCGTCGCCGCTGCGATCGCCGAACACTACCTCCCGCGCTTCGCCGGGGATGCGCTGCCGAAGTCGCTCGAGGGCATGTGCGTCGGCATAGCGGACAGGATCGACACCATCACCGGTTGTTTTTCCGCGGGGCTCATCCCGAGCGGTTCCGAGGACCCCTACGGCCTGCGCAGGCAGTCCGTGGCCATCCTTACCATGCTCTTCGACCGAAGCATGCACCTGTCGCTTTCGGCGCTAGTCGCAGAGGCGTGCAAGGGGTATGGTCTCAAGAAGAGCGAACTCAACCGGATCGAGACGGACATTATCGATTTTCTCCGGCAGCGTCTTGCCGGCATGTTGACCACCGAAGGGCTCCGGTCCGACGTGGTGGAAGCGGCGCTTTCCGGCCCCTTCAGCGATCCGCTGGTTGCCAAGGAAAAGGTCAGGGCCCTCGACGCCTGGAGGACCTCGGAGGACTATCGTCCGCTGGTGACGGCGCTCAAACGGGCGGGGAACATCCTGCCGAAGGATTTTTCCGGCGCGGTGAAGAAGGGCCTGTTGAAGGAAGACGCCGAGAAGGACCTGTATACCGCCTATATTGACATCAAGGACCGGGTGAAGGAGAAGACCGTATCGCTCGATTTCCGCGGCGCCCTCGCCGACATCGCGTCGCTCCGGAAACCGGTAGACGCGTTCTTCGACAAGGTCATGGTGATGGACAAGGACGCCGAGGTGAAGAACAACCGGCTGGCGCTCCTCGCCGGCATCACCGGATTGTTCGCGGGGATCGCGGATTTTTCGAGATTGGTTCTGAGCGCTGAGGAATCAAAGAACGCGTAAACCAGAGCGTGCCACGAAGACACGAAGGCACTAAGATAAGAGATCTTAACTTCGTGTCTTGGTGTCTTTGTGGCAAATAGTATGAATTTCAACCTTTTTCTGGGAGGATCGAACTATGGCTATAGTAAAAAAACTTGTCTACTTCTTTGGCAACGGAAAGGCCGACGGGACCGGGACCATGAAGGACCTGCTCGGCGGCAAGGGCGCGGGCCTCGCGGAGATGACCAACGCGGGCGTGCCGGTGCCCCCGGGCTTCACCATCACGACCGAGGTCTGCAACCTGTTCTATGACCTCGGCAAGCGCGTGCCCGATGGGCTTGACGGCGAGATGCGCGACTACATGAAAAAGATGGAGGACGCCCTGGGCGGCAAGTTCAAGTTCGGCGACGTCGACCGGCCGCTTCTCGTATCGGTGCGCTCCGGCTCCAAGTTTTCCATGCCCGGCATGATGGACACGGTGCTGAACCTGGGTCTGAACGACAGGACGATCAACGGGCTCATCCGCATGAGCGGCAACGAACGGTTCGCCTGGGACGCATACCGCCGGTTCATCCAGATGTTCGGCAACGTGGTGATGGGCATCGAGAAGGATGCCTTCGAGAACATTATCCACGAAGTAAAGAAGAAGAGAAAGCTGAAGCTCGACATCGATATGACCGCAGAGGACCTGAAGGGCCTCGTGGCGAAGTTCAAGGCCAGGGTGAAGCAGATCGAGAAACGCGATTTCCCGCAGGACGTCTGGGACCAGCTTATCATGGCCCGTGACGCGGTCTTCGGCTCATGGAACAATCCCCGCGCCATCACCTATCGCAAGCTGAACGACATCCCAGGCAACCTCGGGACGGCCGTGAACGTGCAGGCCATGGTATACGGCAACATGGGCGATACATCGGCGACGGGTGTGGGCTTCACCCGCGACCCCTCGACAGGCGCCAAACTGTTCTACGGCGAGTATCTGACGAATGCCCAGGGTGAGGACGTCGTGGCCGGCACCCGCACGCCGCGCCCCATCACCCACCTTGAGAAGGAAATGCCCGAGGTGTACCGCCAGCTGCGCGAGATCACGAGCAGGCTGGAGCGGCATTACCGGGATATACAGGATTTCGAGTTCACCGTGCAGGAAGGCAAGCTCTTCATGCTCCAGACCCGGACCGGCAAGCGAACGGCCCACGCGGCGCTAAAGATCGCCGTGGACATGGTGCAGGAGGGCCTCATTTCCAAAGAAGAGGCGATCCTGCGCGTCGAGCCGGCGTCGCTCGACCAGCTGCTCCATCCCGTCATCGACCCCAAGGCGAAGGTCGAGGTGATCGCCCGGGGCCTGCCGGCCTCGCCGGGCGCGGCAAGCGGCAAGGTCGTGTTCACCGCCGACGAGGCGGTCCGGCTGGCGAAGAAAGAGAAGGTCATTCTGGTCCGTCCCGAGACCACGCCGGACGACATCCACGGCATGGATGCGGCCAAGGGCATCCTGACGGCGCGGGGCGGCATGACGTCTCACGCGGCAGTAGTGGCCCGGGGCATGGGCAAGCCCTGTGTGGCGGGCTGCGAGTCCATCCGCGTGGACCTCAAGACCGAGAAGTTCTATGTCGGAAAATACACAGTGAAGGTCGGCGACTTCATCACCATCGACGGCGGCACGGGCCGCGTCATCATCGGCAAGGTGCAGACCAAGGACCCCGAGGTGAGCGGCGATTTCGGCACGCTCATGAAGTGGGCCGATGAGGTGCGGACCATGGGCGTCCGGGCCAACGCCGACATCCCGCGCGACGCCAAGATGGCTCGGCAGTTCGGCGCCGAGGGCATCGGCCTCTGCCGCACCGAGCACATGTTCTTCGCTGAGGACCGGCTGCCTATCGTTCAGCAGATGATCCTCGCCAACACCACCGAGGGGCGCGAAAAGGCCCTGAACAAGCTCCTGCCCATGCAGCGCTCGGACTTCAAAGGACTGTTCGAGGCCATGGCCGGCCTGCCGGTCACCATCCGCCTCCTGGACCCGCCGCTCCATGAGTTCCTGCCGAAGCGCGAGGAACTGATGGTGGAGATCGCGGTGATGCAGGCCAAGAAGGCGTCAAAGGCCGTCATCGCCAAGAAGGAGAAGCTCCTGCACCGCATCGAGGAGCTCCACGAGTTCAACCCCATGCTCGGCCACCGCGGCTGCCGCCTGGGCATCGTGTACCCCGAGATCACCCGCATGCAGGCGCGCGCCATCATCGAGGCAGCCTGCGAGCTCGCGAAGAAGGGCAAGAAGGTCATCCCCGAGATCATGGTCCCGCTCGTGGGCATGAAAAAAGAGCTCGAGAACCAGAAGGAGCTCATCAAGCGGACGGCTGACGAGGTGATGCAGAAGAAGGGCGTGAAGATCGAATATCTGGTCGGCACGATGATCGAGCTGCCGCGCGCTGCCCTCGTGGCGGACGAGATCGCCAAGGACGCCGAGTTCTTCTCCTTCGGCACCAACGACCTGACCCAGACCACCTTCGGGTTCAGCCGCGACGACGCGGCCAAGTTCATCAACCACTATACCGAGAACGGCATCCTCGAGAAGGACCCCTTCCAGACACTGGATATAGAAGGTGTCGGCCAGCTCGTGAAAATGGGCGTTACCAAGGGCCGCTCCACCCGCAAGGACCTCAAGGTCGGCATCTGCGGCGAACACGGCGGCGACCCGGCGAGCGTGGAGTTCTGCTTCAAGATCGGGCTCAACTACGTGAGCTGCTCACCCTTCCGCGTGCCCATCGCGAGGCTGGCGGCGGCCCAGGCCAAGCTCAAGGAAAAGGGCATGGGCGGGTCGGGGACGAAGTAAACAGGTATGTTTGGAAGTAAACCAGGGGCGGCCAACAGGCCGCCCTTTGATTTTTCCGGACGACGGGCAGATACAGAGCGGAGGTGCGAACAATGAAGAGGATCGAAAAGCTGTTCCTTGTTGCCATGACGGTCTGCGGCATCACCGCAGGTGCTGCGGTCGCAGGAGTGCTCATGGCGATCGCCGTACCCGCGACGAGCCCCTATCTCCTGACCCTCGCGGAGAAGGCCGATGTGGCCCGGCTGAGCGGATATTTAGGGTGGCTCACCGGGACCGGTATGTACCTGATCAGCTTGATGGCCCTTGTCGTGGGTATCGCCGCGCTGACGCTGTTGCTGGGCGTCATTAATCCAAACATTGTGAGCGGCGCAAAGAACTGGCGGAGCCGGGCGGGAGCGAAGCTGGCGGTATCCATCGCGGCCCTGATCGGTTGGGTCGCCGTTCTCACCGCAGCGATCGGCGGGAGTTCGGAATCACAGCTTATACACCAGGTCATTCAGGTGCTGGTCGTGGCGAGCACCACGGCGCTGCTCTGGTTCATCTCAGGCGAAACGGGATGGGCCGGCATATTCTCGACCTCGTCCTGGGCGCTGCCGCCTCCGGGCGAAAGAAAGCGGACACTATTGCTCGGAGCGGCGGTCGGTCTCCTTGCCGTTGCGCTCATCGGAATGGTGGAGTGGACCCAGGGCAAGTATTTCATCCTTGTTTCCGAAGTGCTTGACCGATCGGGCGAGACCTCGTTCCTTGGCTACCAGCTTCTGGCCGTCGGATTTATCGTCATGCTCGGGACGGCGTTCCCGCTGTGCGGCTGGTTCGTTGTCGCGCTTGCACCGGTCACGCGCGCCGGCACGGACGTGAAGCAACTGCTCAAGGGGCCGGCTGCGCTGTACGCCATCGTGGCGATCATGCTCCTCATCGGCTACGGGTATGCCGGCCGGAAGTACGACCTCGATAAGAAGGACCTGGCCGCAGTCCTGAGCCTTCCCGCGACCGCAGCGGACAGCGGGACGATCGTGATCCTGCATCCGGACAAGGAGCAGCCGGTCACGATCCAGGAGGGGCCGCGCGCGGTCTCCGGATCCGGTTTCAGCCTTCAAAGCACGATCGGACTCTCCGAAGAGAACCTGAAAAAGGTCGAGGCATACCTCGCTGCGCATCCCGACGGGTCCGTGTTCACGTATGCGGCGCGGGAGATCCTCTTTAAAGGATACCACGCGCTTTGGGAGGTGAAGAACGGCCTCGACTGGCAGGTCAAGGCGGCAGGCTCGCAGCTCATTCCCCGGATGCTGCTGCTCGCGCGGTTCCAGGTGCTTCCGGTGACCGACGAGAACCTGCGGCTGCTCATATCATTTAGTGACGAATCGGTGTGGTCCGCCGGCGGTAGATCGGCGCTCGCGATCGCCAAAGGGTATCAGCATTTCGGGAGAACAGGCGATGCCAAACGCTGGCTGGACAAGGCGCGGGCGGCTGGTGCCGAGGGCGCCATGGACGACATCTTGAAGGTGCCGGTCGTCGTCGATGGGGCCATCCACGGCAGGATCATCGTGAACGGCGCGCCGCCGAAGGGCGCACGGGTCGCATTGCTAAGCACGCAGGCACAACGGGACGCGAAAGAAGTGATCAAGATCTCAGACCTCTCGCTCGGAAAAGTGCTGGTGGATGTGAAACCGCTCTCTCCCGACGGCAGGTTCTCTTTCGACCGGCTGGGCAGCGGTACCTATGTCGTCGCGGTCATGACGACCCGGGAGCAGATCCCCGCTGCCGTGCGGTCCGGAGCCCGTACGGTGCGACCCGCACCGGGCCCGATCCGCGTCGGTCCGGAGCGAACGAAGGACCTGGGAACGATCGAGATCGTGTTCAAGCCCTGATGGACCCGTCAGTCACTCCTGGTTGTCTCTTGATTGTAAAGCATCATAACGTGGTCGTGGGATGGGGGGTCTTAAGAAGAACCGGTTGACGCCTCAATGTAATTACTTTATAATTACTGCTGGAGGTTTTATGAAAACGACAATAATTCCCATAGGAAATTCGAGAGGGGTCAGAATTCCCAAAGCGGTGCTTGAACAGTGCCATATTGAGAAGGAGGCGGTCATGGAGGTAGAAAAAGGCGCGATCGTCATAAAGCCTGCCAGGAAGGAGTCTCGTAAGGATTGGGATGCAGACTTTAAGCAGATGAAGAAGCTTAAAGAAGATAATCTTATCATCTCGGACAACATTGACCCTGCTATGAAGGAGTGGGAATGGTAGTCCGGCAATATGATATCGTCCTCATCAATCTCGATCCTACCATCGGTCACGAGATCAAGAAGGTTCGTCCCTGCGCGGTCATTTCTCCCGACGAAATGAACAGACATATCGATACTGTGATCATTGCGCCCATGACATCCCGATCTCATGCGTATCCCACGCGTGTGCCTCTCCGGTTTAAAGGCAAGGACGGATGGGTGGTGCTGGATCAGATACGCACGGTGGATAAAGCAAGGCTGATCAAGAAACTCGGAAGGCTCCTGCCGGAAACAGTACAAACGGTCAAGGCGGTCATTCAGGAAATGCTGGTCGACTGATCTCGGGCTTCGATAGGTACTTCCTGAAGTTGTTATAGGTTTCCACGACTGCAACATGTAAATCTCCATACTTTATCCTTCATAGTATACCCGTACAAGCCCCCATGTCAGCGTTGACATAACCGTGAATCAAGCATATATTCGTGACAATGTAGTGCACGATAAGCATATAGTATTGGATGCCAGGTTTCGTCCCGATAATAACTTGTTAACCTTCTTTAGGAGGATGTATCTTTGAATAAGAGGATACTTCCACTCATTGCATTGTTCTGCTTTGCTCATCCGGTATTTGCAGTGAATTGGGGCATTATGTCACCATATCTTCCTCGTGATGGGAAAATTACGGGCAATCTACGGGTACGTATGTCACGTGAAAAAATAGAGGAGATCAAGGGCAGATCGGACAAGGCTATAGAAAAACAAAACGAATGGTATGCGAAATATATCAAAAGTCATGATCTTAGAAAGCCTCTTCCCTATCATCCCAATTTCGGAATCACAGAGAAGGAATACGAAGCATTAAAAAAAGCATATGGCCCGGGCGATAACAGGGTCTTTGAAAATACTGGTAAGATTGAATTGCAGTTTAAGAAACTGCCTAGTGGAGATGTGATTGTATCATCTGATGACGTCAATAATTCGCTGCATAATTTACGTTATGTTGTTAAAGAAAATAGCATTGTGTCGAAGCATGGCACGTTAAACATCTATTCAGATGCGTATGCTTATGTTGATAAGGATGGCGTAAAAAGATCTCGGGAGAGACTTATGTGGAAGAGAAATGCGATAGTTGGAAAAGATGGAGAGGGGCCGTTCCTGCTATTTGCTATGCTGAAATCACCAATAAGAAATATGGTCGAAATAAGTTATATGGCTACTCATCTAGGCGATAATGTGAAGGAGCCATTAATTATTGAATTTAGCATTGTATATGAATTAAGCAACTAATTTGTAACGTCGCTCTCACAGCAGCAAGTAACAACCAATATTCTGCACCGCTTATGTATCACGCACTTGTTGAACAGTTGTAGGTGTACTTCGTGGAAGATGAATAACTGTGTATGTTCATATTCCGCTATGAATGTGCAGTCCTCGCGGAAAGATATGTGTTCCGAACGAATAATAACGTGAAGGGATTGGCTCGATGACTGACGGTGAGATAAAAGCCAAGGCCATCCGCGAGATCCGGATCAATCCGGTCGTACCCGGCGAGTCGGTGCTGATCGCGACGGCGCGGAGCCTCAGGCCGAAGAAGGAAGAGCCTCCGGCACCGCACGATGGACGGTCTTACGTGGACACCTGCCCGTTCTGCCGCGGCCATGAGGACAGAACGCCGCCTGCCATTGCCCAGATCCCTGCAGCCGGCGAGTGGCGCATCCGCGTCGTCGAGAACCTCTATCCCGTGCTGGGCGATGATAAACAAAATCCGAATCTCGCTTTCGGTCTCCAGCAGACCATCGACGGGTACGGGCGGCACGAGGTCATGATCGACCACGCGTCGCACGGGATCCGGGTCCACGAGATGGACGAAGAGCACCTGGGCCTCCTGTTCTCGACCTATCGGGACCGGATGGCGGCATTGTATGCCGCGAACCCGTCGGTCCGCGCGGTGCTGATATTCAAGAACTTCGGCCCGGCCGCAGGAGCGAGCATCGCTCATACGCACAGCCAGATCGTGGCCATGCCGGTCGTGCCGTACAACATCGAAGCAGAGGTCCAGAGCAGCGCCGCCTATCATGCGAGGACCGGACGCTGCATCTTCTGCAGCCTCATCGACGAAGCGCTGACCTTCGAGGCGACGTTCTATGATAGGGAATCGGGCATCGTACGGCGGAAGATCAGCGTCGGGCAGTATGTCATCGAGCGGGGCAGGCGGTTCATCGCCATCAAGCCCTTCGCGAGCAGGTTCGAGTGGGAGGTGCAGATCCTGCCGCTCAGCCACGAGGCCGACTTCGCGAACCTGTCAGCCGATGATGCCGCCGACCTGGGCCGGGTCTTCCGGCGGACCATGGCGCGGCTCAATGCCGTGCTCGGCGGCGTGCAGTACAATTTTTTCATCCATTCGCTGCCCCGCGGACCCGGTTTCGAAGCCCTGCGGTCGTCCTATCACTGGAACATAGAGATTTGTCCCCGCACCAGCATACCCACGGGGTTCGAACTGGGTTCGGGACTCTTTATGAACACGATCAGTCCAGAGGACGCGGCCGAACGGCTCAGGAGCGTGGAAATTGTCTGACATCAATTTCAAAGCCGTCATAGTCGGGGCCATTGTCGACAACGTCGCGACCCTTGCCGTCATGCTGTTCCTGATGACCGCGCTGGCGTCGCAGGGCCTTTCTCAAGATGAGGTCGTCGTCCGGATGAAGAGCACCAGCGGCCTGCTGTTGAGCCTGATCATAGGACTGGGATGCACGGGCCTGGGGGGATACGTTGCCGGAAGGATGGCGCTCCGGTCCGAGGTCATGCATGGCGCGTTGGTCGCCGGGGCAGGCGTGGTCGTGGCGCTTCTCTTTCGCGAGAGCGGCCTGCCGACCTGGTACGACATCATTGGATTCGCCACCATGCCGTCGGCCGGGATGCTGGGCGGAATACTGGCACGGCAGCGGGCAGCGCAGAGCGGAACGTGATGGACCGCTGCTTCACAAGAACCTGTTTACAGCAGGCGTGGATATGTTATAATGGCGTTATAACGTATCATTGGGAGGTGTCCCATGCACAGAAAGATATTCTCCGTCGGGAACAGCAAGGGAGTTTCCATTCCTGCCGATTACCTCGGCAGGCTCGATCTTGCCGTCGGGGCTGAGGTTGAGGTGACGCTCGACGAGGACCATGACCGAATCGTGATCGAGCCGGTCCGCAAGAGAAAACCGCCCAAAGGGGTCGACCGGGTATTCGTATCCCAGGTCAACGAGTTCATCGAAAAATACCGCCCCGCCCTCAAGGAACTCGCGAAAAAGTGAGATATCTTTCCGCTGAACAGGTGCTTTTTGTTCACGCGAGGGCCATCGATGAGACCGGCGGCGCACACGGCGTGCGGGATATCGGGCTATTGCGATCCGCGGTAGCGCGGCCGCAAGCAACATTTGGCGGCAAAGACCTGTATCCCAATGTGTTGTCGAAAGCCGCAGCTCTCGTGGAGTCGCTGGCAAGGAACCACCCATTCGTCGACGGGAACAAGAGAACGGCGATCATATCGACCGGCATCTTTCTCGGAATGAACGGCATGCGACTGGAAGCTTCTCAAAAAGAACTTGTCCGGTTTACGCTGAACATGGCCATCGGAAAGGTTCCAGACTCCGACGCAATTGACTGGCTGAAGACGCATTGCACAAGCTCGCCCTGACGATATAAGTTCTGCATGCTGTTTGCGCAATTTCTCTGATGATCATGAATACGCTGGATGAAAAATACATGCGCATCGCCCTCCGGCTCGCCGAGAAGGCTGCGGGGCGCACGAGCCCGAACCCCATGGTCGGGGCTGTGGTCGTCAAGAACGGCCGGGTGATCGCCCGCGGCTGGCATAAGAAAGCGGGCGAACCGCATGCAGAAGTGATCGCCCTGGCGAAGGCCGGCAGTTCCGCAAAGGGCGCCACGCTCTATGTGACGCTCGAACCGTGTTCCCATGTAAATAAACGGACGCCTCCCTGCAGCCCCCTCGTCATACAAAGCGGTGTGAAGCGCGTGGTCATCGCCATGATCGACCCGAACCGGAAAGTCTCAGGTGGCGGGATCCGGGCCATCCGAAAGGCGGGCATCGAGGTCGTCACCGGCGTCCTCGAGCCGGAGGCGAGACTTCTGAACGAAGCTTACATCAAGTTTATTACGAAGGGGGTACCTTTCGTGACGCTTAAGATCGCCCAGACACTCGATGGCAGGATCGCGACGGCGAAGGGCGATTCGAAATGGATCACCGGAGCGAAGGCGAGAGAGGAAGGCCATAAGCTTCGTGACCGGAACGACGCCATACTGGTCGGGATCAATACGGTACTCAAGGACGACCCGGCACTCACCGCGCGGATACCCGATGGCCGTGACCCGGTCCGGGTCATCGTCGACAGCAGGCTGAGCATCCCGCTGAACGCGAAGGTGCTTACCCAGCGGTCGACGGCAAAGACCGTTGTTGCCGCGCTCGCGAGCGCTCCCCGGACGAAGGTGAACTGCCTGCAGGCAACCGGCGTGGAGGTCCTTTTCGTGAAAAGCAACAGGGGCCGCATCGACCTTCCGGACCTCATGAAAGAACTTGGTAAACAGGATATCATGTCCGTACTGATCGAGGGCGGCGCGGAGATCAACGCGTCTGCGCTCAAGGCAGGCATCGTCGACAAGATCGTGATGTTCATCGCGCCGACGCTCATGACGGGAAGGGACTCGCTCTGCTCCATCGGCGGGTCCTCGCCGGTCAAGCTCGACCATGCTGTCAAGCTGTCAGAGGTTACCGCGCAGTTTGTCGGACCGGATCTGAAGATAGAAGGGTATGTGATGAAGATGAAGAAGAAAGGTCGGAAGGTAAGAAGGTAGGAAGGACAGCTGCCCGGACCTTGCTTTTCTGGGAAGGTCCTTCAGTTCTATGCATATCCCCGTTCACGACATCAAAAATGCCCTTGCAACGCATGATATCACCCACGTCCTGCTCGACATGGACGGCACGCTCCTGGACAAGTACTTTGATGATTACTTCTGGGAACACCTGGTGCCGGAGAAGTATGCCGACAAACACCGCGTCTCCTTCGGGAAGGCGAAAGAGGAGCTTCTCGCAAAGTACAAGTCCCATGAAGAGACGCTCAACTGGACGGACATCGACTTCTGGTCTGCCGAGCTGGGCCTGGATATTCTGGCGCTGAAGGAGCAGATCCGGCACGTGATCGAGGTCCATCCTCACGTCGAGGGTTTTCTTCAGCAGATGCGTTCCCGTGGAAAGAAGGTCTATATTGCCACGAACGCCCATGATAAAGTGCTGGCCTTGAAGCTCAAGAAGACTGAGATCGGGAAGTATCTGACCGGCGCGATAACGTCCGCCGAGATGGGGTTCCCGAAAGAGAAGCTGGAATTCTGGAAGCGTGCAGAGAAAAAGATCGGATTTCACCGGGAGAGCGCCCTATTCGTCGACGACACCCTGGCCGTGCTCAGGACGGCGAAGCTGTACGGCATCAGGTACATCGTTTATAAAGCGAAAGGGAATTCGAAGGTCCCGCCCGGTCACAGCCCGGATTTTGCGACCGTCATGGATTTCAACGAATTGATGTAGAACTAGTGAAAGTGCATCCAACGATTTACCTGAGTAATATTTCTTCTTGAAAAAGCCTCTTGCGGTCATTCCCCAGCATTAGGTTCGAACCACCTCCCCAATCCCTCCTTGGCAAGGAGGGGCAATCCCTCCCCTTGCTAAGGGGAGGTCAGGTGGGGTGATTTCAGTTGAATTGCATAAAAACGACTCATCACACGAGATGTACATGTCGTTTCAGATATCGTATACGAATCATGACACTCACGTTACGTCTTCTGTTATAATGTCAGCGACGCAGTAAAGTATTTATAAAGGAAGGAACATGGACCTGTTCTGGAAAAAGAAGACCCTAACGGGCATGTCCCGCACCTGCGGCTGAGCGGCGAAGATCGGTCCGGCGGACCTGTCGGACGTGCTCTCTTCGATCTGCCCCGTTCATGACCCGAACCTGCTGGTAGGGTTCGAAACGAGCGATGACGCGGCGGTCTATCGCGTTTCGCCTGACGTGGCGATCATCAGTACCGTTGACTTCATCACGCCGCCGGTGGACGATCCGGTCTGGTTCGGCAGGATCGCGGCCGCGAACGCCCTGTCGGACGTGTACGCCATGGGGGGGAAGCCGCTGGTGGCCCTCAACCTGGTCATGTACCCCTCGAAAGAGCTCGATATGGGGATCCTGAAGGGGATCCTGACCGGCGGTTTTGAAAAGGTGCAGGAGGCGGGGGCCGCGCTGGCAGGCGGGCATTCGGTGGATGACCTGGAGCCGAAGTACGGTCTTGCCGTGACCGGCAGCGTCCACCCCGATAAGGTGCTCACCAACGCCAACGCAAAGCCCGGCGACGCCCTGGTGCTGACCAAGCCGCTCGGCACCGGTGTTCTGTTCAACGCCTGCCGTTCGAAGAAACTCCCGTTCCGGGATCTGGAAACGATCCTTCCCAAGATCGCCATGCTGAACAAGGCCGCCATGGAGGTCGCCCTCGCCTATGATGTTCATTCCTGCACGGACATCACCGGATTCGGCATCATGGGCCATGCCCTTGAGATGGCAAAGGGGAGTAAGGTCAGGATAGCGCTGTCCTACGACCGGCTGCCATTCCATCCCCACGCCCAGGAAATGTACCGCAAGGGCGAGACGACGGGGAGCAATAAGGCGAACCGGGCGATCATTGAAGGTTATTGGGAGAAGAAGCGGCAGCTAAGCGGCGACGAGGAAGAGCTGTTGTTCGACCCGCAGACCTCGGGCGGGCTCCTGCTCTCTCTCCCTGCTTTGCAGGCCGAGGAACTGGTGAAGAAACTCAAGCTTGCCGGTGTGGAAGATGCTTGTATTGTCGGTGAGGTGTATGCCGGAGAAAAACCTGCTGTGGTGATCCGCTAAGGCCGTTTCCTCGCTGTCGTTCTCTACCGTCCGGACCTGGTCCGCTATCCCTCGATCAACTTGAACAGCCCGCTCCGGATCATCTTGACGGCAATGGCCGCGAGGAGCAGCGCTGCGACCTTGGCAAAAGCGCGTGAACCGCTTATGCCGATGAACTTTATGATGCGGTCCGCCTGGGCGAAGATGAGCCAGGCGAGCAGGATGTTCACGATGAGCGAGAGAATGACCGGCGCGTACCCGTAGCTCCCCACGAGCACCAGCGTGGTCGTGAGCGTGGCGGGGCCTGCGATGAGCGGTGTTCCGAAGGGCACGACGCCGAAGGTGGGGGAGACAGCCGTTTTCTTTTCGCCCGCCCGCACGATGTCCAGAATGGCGATGATGAGCAGGACGGTCCCGCCGGCGATCATAAAGTCCTCCACCATGATGCCCAACGCACGAAAGACTGCACGGCCCAGGAAGACGAAGCCGATGGTGATCAGGAACGCCGTCAGGATGGACTGCCGCACGATGGTCCGGCGTTCATGCTTTTTCATCCCTTCGGTCATGGCCATGAAGAGCGGCAGGGTCGCCGGCGCATCAATGGCGACCATGAGGGGAATGAGGCTCAGCAGGACATCATTGAGAAGGTCCATGATATTCATAGTGTCGAAGCTCTCTGCAGCGATCTTCGGGGTTAGCACTCGCTCCTGGATCCAACAGGGATGACGACTTCAGTATAGCTGAACCGGCCGCTTGTGTCCAGAAACACTCCAGTAGAAGGGCGCGGGCAGAATGGGGCTATCCTGGTCACGATCAACGATCGTCGCGTGACGGTCGTGCCCAAGATCTCAAGGACAAAAAAGGCCTGCCGTTATGGCAAGCCTTTTTTGCGTCATGCGTTGCTCAACGCGATCGTCATTTTTCCGAGGTGATCACCTTCAGGATAGCCTGCTTGCTGATGTAGCAGACCTTGCCGTAGGCCCGCGTGAAGAGGAACCGGCCGGAGAGGTTCAGGCAATCGGACAGCCGTTTCCGCTGGTCGGGAACGTCGGCGAGGAGATCGCCGCTCACCTGCGTCCCGTCGCGGAAGATCACGGTAACGAGCTCGACGTGCATGATGCCGAAGGTCTCCTCGTCCTCGGGATAGTGGACCTCGACCATCCGGATGGCGCTCTTGCTGATGAACTCCGGCGTGCCGCCGCTGGACAGGGGAAAGAAGTCCTTCTGGTTCTCCAGGAAGGCGGCCATCTTCTGGTGGAGCGTCTGCGCGCCGGGGTTGTATTCCAGGAAGATGTTCCCCTCGATCGTATCGCCTCCGAGGAGATATACGGTGACCAGCTGCTTTTCCTTGGGTACGGCGAACTCGCTGCGTTCTGCCATGGCTGCTCCTTCCTTAATCGCCCAATCCCGTCATGTTGATCGAGATGCCCTTTGACTTCAGCATGGTGACGAAGCCCTGTTTGTCGATGGCCTTGACGTAGGCCTCCTCGGGCGCGACCACCTTGTCGACGACGTACTTGAACAGGGACTCGTTCAAAAGCATCATGCCCTGCTGCTTGGCCGTCTGCATGACGGAGGGGATCTGGTAGATCTTTCCCTCGCGGATGAGGTTCGACACGGCGCTGTTCACGAAAAGGAATTCCATGGCAGCCACCCGGCCCCCGGCGATCTTCTTGCAGAGCGTCTGGGAGATCACTCCCTTCAGCGAGCTTGCCAGCATGGTCCGGATCTGTGACTGCCGGTCCGCAGGGAACTGGTCGATGATGCGGTCCACGGTGGATGCTGCGGTGGTGGTGTGGAGGGTGCCGAATACGAGGTGTCCCGTCTCGGCCGTCTCGATGGCGATGGCGATCGTCTCGAGGTCCCGCATCTCGCCCACAAGGACGATATCGGGGTCCTCGCGGAGAGCGGCGCGCAGCGCGTTGGCGAAGGACTTGGTATGGACGTGTACTTCGCGCTGATTGATGAGGCAGTTCTTCTTCTGATGCACGAACTCGATGGGGTCCTCGATGGTGATGATATGGTCCTTCCGGTGCCGGTTGATATAGTCCACCAGGGCGCAGAGGGTGGTGGATTTGCCGGATCCAGTCGGTCCGGTGACCAGGACGAGCCCCTTGGAGAGGAAGCAGAGGTCAAGGATCTCCTTGGAAAGCCCCAGCTTCTCGGCGGTCACGATGTCCATGGGGATCGTCCGGAAGACCGCGCCCATGCCGAAGCGGTCCATGAAGGTGTTCACGCGGAACCGCGCGAGGCCCGCTATCTCGTGGGCGTAGTCCGTGTCGTGGGTGTCCTCGTACTGGGCGACGTTATGCGGCGGCATGATGCCTTCAAGGAGCGCGTGCATGCGCTCCGGCGTGATGACCGGCTGGTCGGAGAGCTCCTGCATGTCGCCGTGCAGCCGGATGAGCGGCTTGTGGTTCGACGTGATGTGGAGGTCGGACGCCCCCATCTGGAACATCTTCCGGAGCAGGACGTTGATCTCCGGCTCGGCGCCCGAAGGTGCGCCGGTGACTGCCGCGGCCTTTGGCGCGCCGGCTGGCGCCGGCTCGGCGGCATCCTCCTCGTAGCCGGGGATGGCGATCTTTGCCGTCACCTGGTCGCCGTCGGAAGCGTACAGGACAACGACGGTCTTTCCATTAAAGGTGTATTCGAACCGGGATTGTTTTCGCTGGGCGATCGCGGCCTTGTTGCTTGCCGGGGCGATCTCCTGGATGAGCGGGATGAGCTGCTGGGCCGAGAGCTGCTGGTTGAGCATCGGCTTTGTCCCGGAGTCGGTCTTCAGCATGGGCGTCTTGCCGGACTCCAGGAGGATCTCCTGGTTCAGCTGAAGTTTGTCAATGAGCTTGTCGAGTTGTGCCATGGGACCTTCCTGACGGTTTATTGTTTATGTAGGGATAGGTAGCCAAAATTTAGCACAATTCGCGGTATATTTCCAGTACTATTGGGCTGTGGGAAGACGGGAAACAGCGGACGTTCCGGGAAGGTAAGGCGGGCGGGACGGGGACAAAGGCCTATTTGCCGTACTTTTTCAGGATCCGGACAAACTCCTGTTTCAGGTTCTCGGCGACGTCCGCTCCGTAGAAGAGGCGGGCCGCCTTGTCCAACTCGTCCAGGTGGGTCCAGCATCCGTCGCCATACCTGGTGTGCAGTTCGTCGATCTTTCGGTTGATGGTCGGTGACTTGGCGCCGAGGATCTTCAACGCGGCGTCCTTGATGATGTCCCGGCAGTCCTGTGCGAGGTTCACATAACCTTCGTCCGTGAGCTTCTTGATGGCCTCTTCCAGCCCTTCGAGGCCGCGCAGGCTGTTCCGGACCTCGTCGAGCGAGCGTTTTCCATCGATCTGCACGAGGACGCTCCTGCAGCGCGCCGTAAGGTTGACCTGGGGGGTCTTCACAGCCTCCCGGCCCTTTTCGGTGAGGATCGGGGTTCCCGATGCCATACGCTTTCCATGCTCCTTTGCGTTTTTCAGACGGTCTTAACAGGGCTGCTAGACGAAGAGGTTGATGGTCGATCCCATTCCGTACTCGATGAACGTCGCGAGGCCGCCAAACTCGATGCCGTCAATGAGGTTCTTCTGCTTCACTCCGAGGACGTCCACGGTCATCTGGCAGCAGACGAGCTTCACGCCCGAATCCCTGGCCATGTCAATGAGTTCCTTGATGGGCGGCACGGACTGCTTCTTGAACATGCCCTTCATCATCATCGAGGCCATGGCGGTCATGCCGGGCATGGCGCCGATGATGTTCGGCACCGGCATGGGCATAGCCGGATTTGCCAAGGGCGCTACCTTCAGCTTGGCGTTCTTCTTGAGGATCTCCACCCCGTAGAGCGTGAAGAAGATAGAGGCCTCGATGCCCATGGCCCGGGCCGTGGTTGCCAGGAGGAGCGGGGGGTAGGCCATATCAAGGGTCCCCTTGGATGCGATGATGGCGATGCGGTTCTTGACCGCCTTCTTCTCCACCTGCTGGACCTTGTCGTCGACGGCTTTGATCTGCTTGGTCAACGAGTCATAGATCTGGCGCGACGCGCCGATGATGCGCTGGTCGATATATTGGTTGATATACGCCTGCACTTTGGGATCTTTCAGGTCAATGTCCATGAACTTCTCCTTTCCCGTGCCGTTCGCGGAACGGGACTGACCGCATGCTCGGGATGTTTCTAAAGGTACAACTATAAGGCTATATATAGCATAAACTTTGCCCAGGTACAATAGTGAGAGCAATTTTTTCCGCCGGGATGAACTGCGAACGTCATTTCGACCGCTTGCATCAATAGCGTCCGGCCCGGAATGACCCCTTTCTCTGCTTGTCAAGACCGGGGTAATTGAGTACAATCACATCATGCAGCGCTCAGGAAAAGAGGGAAAAACATCGGATAGCATGGCGGTCCGTATCCGGGACCTGGGACTCCGAAAGCAGGATATCATCGAGAAGTTCATCCGCTCCGCGGGAAAGGGCGGGCAGAACGTCAACAAGACCTCTACCTGTGTATATCTTAAGCATATTCCCACCGGGATCGAGGTCAAGTGTCAGCAGGAGCGCTCCCAGGCGATGAACCGTGTCGCCGCCCTCGGACTTCTCGCTCACAAGATCGCGGAGGCAGCCCTCCAGGTGAAACAGGAACGGAAACAGGCGAGGGAAAAGGAACGCCGCCGGAAGCGCCCCCGCCCGTACCGGCTCAAGCAGAATATCCTTGAGAGCAAGAAGAAGACCGGAGAGAAAAAGCGGCTGCGGGCAAAGAAGTTCGAGGAGTAACACATAATGGGTCATGGGGCAAGGGTCAGGGGTCATGGGTTAAGTAATTTTCTCCGTGTCCCCGTGTCCCCGCGTCACCGTGTCGGTTTTAAATAGAGGGGGTTTTGTGGATCGTCTCGAACGGTTCGGCAGCGCGGGCAGGGTCATCCAGATCGGCTTCTGGGCGAACGCCGGGCTCATGACCATGAAGCTGCTTGCCGGCCATTTCGGAAGGTCCGAGGCGGTCTTTGCCGACGGCATGGAGAGCGCCGCGGATTTCATCGCGATCCTTGCGAGCATGATCGCCCTGCGCATCGGCAGCCGGCCCTATGACGAGGCGCATCCCTACGGCCACGGCAAGGCCGAGAGCCTCGCGGCGATCATCGTGGCCCTGGTCATCTTCGGGACCGGCGGATGGATCCTCTTCAGGGCCGTGCATTCCGTCATCGACGGGGCCTATGAGGTTCCCGGGGCGGTGGCGGTCGCGGCTGCCTTTCTTACGATCGTCATCAAGGAGGCCCTCTACCGGTACTCCATCGTCATCGGCACGAAGCTCGGCAGCCCCGCCATCCTCGCCGCGGCCAAGGACCACCGCAAGGACGCCATTACTTCGGTGAGCACGCTGATCGGCGTGACCGGAGCGTTCTTCGGCCTGGCGATCATGGACCCCATCGCCGCGGGGCTCACCTCGCTCTTTATATTCCACATCGGCTACGAGACCTTCATGGGCGCGGCCCATGAGCTGATGGACGGAAGGCTGGCCGACGAATGCGTCGATGATATCGTGAAGCTGGCCGAGAAGGTGGAGGGCGTGGAGCATGTCCATGAGATCCGCTGCCGCCGGTCCGGCCAGTATCTCATCGTGGACATGAAGCTCGACATGGACCCGGACATGACCGTTCGACGGTCGCACACCATAGCCACCGAGGTCAAGAAGCGGATCTTCGAGGGCTTCCCGAACATCGGGGACGTCATGATCCACATCAATCCTCACGAAGAAGAGCACGAGGATATGATACGGTTGTGAATCCAGGAGCGAGCGCATTCCCCATAGCTTGCTGCGGGATTAGCGAGCGATTAGAATAATTAGTACTGCCTTGAGGATCGAAGATTCCCTGCTGCTTGCAGCAGGGAGCTTCAACCCCGTAGTTGCGTTTTTGCCGGATATCACGGCATATTATCATTCCAACATGCACTGAGAACGCCAGCTGACGAGCTTCTGCAACATCGGGGTGAATATTACCGCGCCCGGCAGGCTTTTTTTCTGTTGACGGCCCTGGTCATGAGAGTTAGCATGTACCCACTGCCCGGGGCGCTCCATTCCGGCTGAATTCATCCATTTATTATTCATCGAGACCTGTATCAGCATGGCATTTATAGTTTTACTCATGTTCGGCTTCTGCCTTGTCCCTTCCTTCGCCTTCGCGTGGGGTCCGCTGACCCATATGTACCTGGGCAACGAGATCTTCGCCTACGGTCCGCTCATCCCCGCCGGGATCTACGCTCTCATCAAGAAATACCGCCAGGATTTCCTGTACGGGAATCTCATGGCCGACAGCATCATCGGGAAGAAGTACCTTCCCGACGATAAATGCTCGCACAGCTGGGACGTGGCGCTGCGGCTGCTGAACCACGCAGATACGGATCCGGAGAAGGCGTTCGCCTACGGATACCTGAGCCACCTGGCCGCCGACACCGTCGCCCATGAGATCCTGACCGATGACATGAAGAACATGGAACACACCTGGGCGGAGCTCAAGGCCGACAGCATGATCAAGAAGACCTTCTGGGTCCAGTCCGTCACCTTCAGCAGGGTGGTCCAGAAGCGGAACGACCTGTTCATGGCAAGCTCCCTTGACCGTTATCTCTTTTCCTACAAGACGAACAAGCGCATCTACAAGAGCGTTGTCTTCCTGTCGCTCCTGAACAAGAAACGGAAGCATACCCTGGACCGGGAACATTTGAACAGGCTCCATTTCGAGTCCATCGCGCGGACCCTCGAACTCTTCGAGAACGGCGTCGAGGCGTCGGTCCTCCAGAAAAGCCCCCTGTAAGCGAACAATCTGTTGTATCCCCTGTCATTTGTCTGATTTTTCTCCCCGGCTCGGTTAAGTTGCAAGTAGGCGCTTGCCAATTTCACGGAAAAAGGGTACATTGTGCCGTACCAGCGAGCCGGGTTCTTGTTCCGGTACCATATAAAATGAAGGAGCTCCAAGCATGAAGAGATCGGGAATTCTTATGATCGCGCTGATCATGATGATCGGCACCGGTGTCGCGTACGCGTCGCCCGAGAAGCCGGCCCCGGCGGCGGCTGCGAAAACACCATCGGTCAAGGCCGAGAAGGAAGATCCCAACGCAGGGCTATCGGGCAAGGTCGTGGAGACCATGGACGCGGGCGGATATACCTATGTATGCCTTGAAAAGAACGGCAAGAAGACCTGGGTGGCGGTGTCGCAGATGAAGGTCGCCGTCGGATCGATGATGACCTTTCAGCCCGGATCGGTGATGCAGAATTTTACGAGCAAATCGCTGGGCAAGACCTTCGACAGCATCATCTTCTCCGGGGGGCCGGCAGCCGGCTCTGCTCCGGCCGTCAAGCCCGCAGCAGGCGCGCAGCCGCAGGGTGCAACCGGCAGCAAGGCGCAGATCGCGGCGCTGGACAAGGCCGTCAAGGTAGAGAAGGCCGCGGGCGCGAACGCCTATACGGTCGCCGAGGTATACGCGAAGCGAACGGCGCTCAACAAAAAGACGGTGGCAGTGAAGGGAAAGGTCGTCAAGGTCTCCCAGGGGATCATGGGAAAGAACTGGATCCACATCCAGGACGGCAGCGGAGACCAGCAGAAGGGCACCCATAACCTCGTCGCGACCACGCAGGACATGGCCGCGGTGGGCGATATCGTCACGATCACGGGCACCTTTGCCAAGGACAGGGACTTCGGCGCCGGCTATCTCTATAAAGCGATCGTCGAGGATGCGAAGGTAAAGAAGTAGTCCGAAGGCTGCTCAGAACGAGTCAGGGGGGCATGTCCCGATGGGGCATGCCCTCTTTTTTTGTCCGCCCGTTGTTGACTTGGTAATGGCACTTGGATACAATGAACCATCACTACCCCTCAGGAGGGAATCAACATGGTAAAAACCTACGACGCGATCATTATCGGTTCGGGTCCGGCGGGCCTGACGGCAGCGCTCTATCTGGGCAGGGCGGGGCAGAAGTGCGTCATCCTGGAGAAAGAATTTCCCGGGGGATACACCGCGAAGATTGCCGAGATCGAGAACTATCCCGGTTACGAGGAGATCAACGGGTTCGACCTGACGGCGGTCATGCAGAAGCAGGCGGAGAAGTTCGGCGCCGAGATCGTCTTTCCCGTCGAGGTCGTTGAAATGGAGCTGAAGGGCGAGACCAAGCGCGTGAAGACCCGCGACGACGTCTACGAAGGGCATGTGGTGATCATCGCCGTGGGCGTGGCGCGCAAGAAGCTGAAGGTGCCGGGAGCCCGCGAGTTCCTGGGCAAGGGAGTGTCCTACTGCGCCACCTGCGACGGCAACTTCTTCAAAGGCCGGCCGGTTGCCGTGGTCGGAGCGGACAACGAGGCGGCCGACGAGGCGCTGCATCTCGCCGAGCTTGCGTCAAAGGTGACGTTCATCCCGCACAAGAAGCTCGACATCGTCGATTCCGTGATGGCCCGGCTCAAGGCGAAGGCGAACATCGAGATGCTGCCGGTCTCGGAGGTGAAGCAGGTTGTGGGCGACGAGCTCGTAACGGGCCTCACGATCGCCACGGACGGGACGGAGCGGGTCGTGCCGCTTGAGGGAGTGTTCATCGCTCTCGGTTCCACGCCCATCAACGACATCATCGTCAATTCCGGCGGCCAGGCGGACGACCGCGGCTGCCTGCTGACGGACCGGAACCAGAAAATGAACCTCGACGGCGTGTTCGCCGCGGGCGACTGCACCTGCGGCGGCATGCAGATCGTGACCGCCGCGGGAGAAGGCGCCGTGGCCGGGATGCGCTCGGCGGCGGTGATCCGCAGGATCAAGTCGAAGGCGGCGGGGAAGTAGAAAGCTGATCGAAAACCTTTAGTTAAACCACAGAGGCACAGAGGTCACAGAGAAAACCAAGATCTTTGACACGGAATCCTCTTCTATCTTTATGATTGGCCCTGGAAAGAGTTAGAGAAACTTGCATCTAAAATTCCAGTCTTTCCTCTGTGTCTCTGTGCCTCTGTGGTAGCTTATGTAATTTATGGAGTTCAAATGACCGTCAAAGACATGCTCGGCCGGAGCGGGGTCGTATCCCGCGAAGAAGCGCTCAAGGTCCTGGACGGCCACCTCGTCATTCCCTCCCTTCCCCTGGAAGAACTCTCCATCAGCAACGCCCTTGGCCGCGTCCTCGCCCAAGAGATCGTTTCACCCTCCGATCAGCCTGAATTCGACCGGTCCACCATGGACGGTTACGCGGTCCGAAGCGCCGATACGTTCGGCGCCGCCGAGTCGCGCCCCGCGATGCTCTCCGTTGCCGGTGACATCCCGATGGGCGTCATGCCGGACCGCGGCATCGGCCAGGGCGAAGCGATGAAGATCGCGACCGGCGGGGCGCTGCCGAAGGGCGCCGATGCAGTCGTGATGTTCGAGCAGACCCAGCCCGTTGATGACAAAAATATCGAGGTCGTGAAGGCGGTCGGCCCCCAGGAGAACGTCAGCAAGACCGGCGAGGACATGAAGAAGGGCGAGGCCGTATTCACCAAAGGCCATGTGCTCCGGCCGCAGGACATGGCGGCGCTTGCCGGCATGGGCATCACGCGCGTACCGGCATTCGGGAAACCCCGGGTCGCCATCATCTCAACGGGCAACGAGATCGTTCCGGCCGACACGGTCCCCGGGCCGGGCAAGATACGGGACAGCAATTCCTACAACCTCGAAGGCCTTATCTCTCAGGCAGGCGGGATAGCCGTGAAGAAAGGCATCCTCCCTGACGATCACGACCGGCTCCGCAAAGCGCTGGAAGAGGCCCTGTCGGATTGCCATATTATCCTCTTCACCGGCGGAAGCTCGGTTGGCACGGCGGATTTCACGGCACGGGTCATCAATGATCTCGGACCTCCGGGCGTGCTTATCCATGGCGTCTCCATCAAGCCCGGCAAGCCGCTCATTATCGGTGCGGTCAGGGGAAAGGGATCGGGAACGCTGGTCCCGGTCTTCGGCCTTCCCGGGCACCAGGCGGCCGTGTCCATCTGTTTCGAACAATTCGTGAGGCCGGTCCTTATGCGTTTCACTGGTGCTGTGCCCGATCCCGCGCTCGAAGGCGTCTCGCTGTACCGCACGGTCAAGGCGAAGCTCGCCAGGAGCATCGCGTCCTCGCCGGGACGCGAGGACCATGTGCGCGTCACGCTCGAAAAGCGGGATGACGGCCTCTGGGCCCGGCCGGTGTTCGGCGCGTCCGGGCTCATCAGCACGCTCGTGAAGGCCGTCGGGACCGTGGTCGTGCCGGTGAACACGATCGGCATCGAGGCGGGAGAAGAAGTGGAAGTGAGGCTGTTTTGATTGCGGATTTCGGATTGCGGATTGCGGATTTGGAATCGACAAGAATCGGTAGCCGCAGGACTTCGGCGTGAGCTCAGTCGAACGCTTTAGCCTGCGTAAAAAGGGACGATATCTATGCTTCTGAATAAACTCCTGGCCCGCGACGAGCATGTCTGCCCCTGGTGGATGGCATGGACCTTCGACAATCCCCTCCGGAAACTGTTCCAGGACCCGGAGCGCATCCTCGAAAACTATGTCAGGGAAGGCATGACCGTGGCGGACATTGGGTGCGGCATGGGGTACTTTTCCGTGGCGATGGCAAAGATGGTTGGGCCTGCAGGACGAGTGCTCTCCGTGGACCTTCAGGAAAAGATGCTGGAGTACCTGAAAAAACGCGCTTCGCGGGCGGGAGTAACTGAGCGGATCACGACGGTCCTCGCGGAGCCGGACGACATCAAGATCACCGGGCAGGTGGACTTTGTGCTGGCCTTCTGGATGGTCCATGAAGTGAAGGACATCCCCCGGTTCTTTGGTCAGGTGGCAAGATCGTTGAAATCAGGTGGGAAGATGCTCTATGTCGAGCCTCGGATGCACGTGACGCAGAAGCGGTTCGAGGAGATCCTTGGCCACGCGAAAGCCGCAGGTTTTTCGGTGAACGATGGTCCGAAGATCGGGATGAGCAGGGCGGCTATCCTTCAAAGGAACTGACCATGGCCTACAAACAAAAAAAATACCTCTCCAACACGCCGCTTGCCGAAGCGCATCATATATATAATGAAGCGCTCAGGGCCGCGAAGATCGGCAACCCCCTGCCCGGGGAGCGCGTAGCGATTGCCGACGCCCTGGGCCGGGTGACCTCCGAGGCGGTGATCGCGAAGATCTCGTCGCCGTTCTATCATTCCGCAGCCATGGACGGCTACGCGGTGAAGTTCATCGATACCTTCGGGGCGGCGGAGACGAGGCCGAAGCGGCTCGCGGTCCCGTCGCAGGCGATCGCCGTGGATACGGGCGACCCCATGCCCGACGGGTTCGATGCCGTGATCATGATCGAGGATGTGGAGAAGGTCACGGACGGGATCGAGCTGCTCAAGGCCGCCACGCCCTGGCAGCACGTGCGGCTCGTGGGCGAGGACATCGTTGCGACGGAGCTCATTATTTCCGAGAACCATGTCGTCAGGCCGGTCGACATGGCGGCCATGCTGGCGAGCGGTCACAAGACGGTCATGGTGAGAAAACGGCCGCGGATCGCCGTCCTTCCCACCGGCACCGAGCTGGTGGAGCCGGGGAGCGATCTCAAGCGGGGCGACATCATCGACTTCAACTCCACCATGCTTTCGGCCATGGCGATGGAGTACGGCGCAGCGTCGAACAAGAAGAAGATCGTGAAGGACGATGCGGCGCTCCTGAAGCGTACGATCCTCGAAGCTGTCGCGGAAAACGAAATCATTGTTATCAACGCGGGCTCTTCAGCGGGCCGGGAGGATTTCACCGCGCATGTCCTTGCCGAAGTGGGAAAGGTGTTCGTTCACGGCGTCAACATCAAACCGGGAAAGCCCGTCATTCTTGCCGTCGTGCAGGGCAAGCCGGTCATCGGCATCCCCGGATATCCCGTCTCGGCAGCGCTCACGTTCAACCTCTTTGTCAAACCGATCATCTACATGCTCCAGGGAAGGACCGTTCCGCCTGTCGATACGATCACCGCGAAACTCTCCCGGCAGGTGGCGTCGAGCCTCGGGCAGGAAGAATTCGTGCGCGTGAAGCTGGGGAGCGTGTCCGGTAGTCTCATCGCCACTCCGGTGACGCGCGGCGCGGGAGCGCTCATGTCGCTGGTCCGGGCAGACGGGATCATCCGCATCCCGGCGGAAAGCGAAGGCATCGCCGGCGGCCACGAGGTGACCGTAGAACTTCTGCGGCAGCCACATGATATAGCGAACACCATTGTCTGCATCGGTTCCCACGACAATGCCCTCGATGTGCTCGGCAACCAGCTCAGGATCAAACATCCCGAGCTGTCGCTCTCGTCGGCGCACGTGGGAAGCATGGGCGGGCTGCTCGCGCTGAAGCGCGGCGAAGCGCATCTGGCGGGGACCCACCTGTTCGACGAGGGGACCGGCGAGTATAATGTCAGTTATATAAAGAAACATCTGGCCGAAAAAAAGGTCGTGCTGGTGAACCTTGTGTACCGGACCCAGGGTTTCATCGTGCCGAAGGGCAATCCGAAAGGCATCAAAGGCTTCGAGGACCTGCGGCGTCCGGACGTGGTGTTCGTGAACCGCCAGGCGGGGGCGGGCACGCGGCTCCTGACGGACCTGAACCTGAAACGATTAGGAATTGACCCGAACTCTGTAAAAGGGTATCATCACGAGGAATTCACGCACATGGCCGTGGCCGCCGCGGTGGTCTCCGGCGCCGCTGACACGGGCCTCGCGGTGCTGTCCGCGGCCCGGGCACTGGGCCTTGATTTCGTGCCGGTGGCGCAGGAACGGTACGATCTTGCGATCCTGGCGGAATATTATGAGACGCCCATGCTCCAGGCGCTGCTTCGGATCGTCCGGGAGGACCGGGACTTCCGCGAGCAGATCGTGAAGATGGGCGGGTATGACGTTTCGGAGATGGGGAAGGTCATCGACGTCTACTGATACGGCATTTCAGATTGCAAATTGTAAATTGTAAATTTGTTGTACTGTAAATTTGAAATCTGCAATTTCCAATTTATAGTTTCCAATATATTAGGGGAGGTCTCAACATGTTCGCACTGGCAGTCGCTGCTACACCCGGCATGGCGCCGGGGATCGTCGGGCTGTTCATGGAATCGGGATGGATGGGCAAGGTGGTCATGGCCATTCTCCTGTGCTTCTCCATTATTTCCTGGGCCATGATCCTGCTGAAGTTCCAATATCTGCGCAAAGCGGAAAAGGAATCCGTGGCCTTCCTGAAGGTCTTCCGGAAGACCAGGAACACGGAAGAATTGCTGTCCAGCGCCAACCAGATGAAGTTCAGCCCGGTGGCGACGCTGTTCCTTGAAGGGCATAAGGAATTGGAAGCCATCACCAAGTCCCTTCCCGACGGCAAGGCCGTCGACGCGGACCGGGCCCTGATCGTCGAAGAGATCGAGCGTTCTCTTCAGATCACGACGCAGGACGAGATCAGCTACATGGAGCGCTACCTGGCGTTCCTCGGCACCACCGGCACCGTCGGACCGCTGCTCGGACTGTTCGGAACGGTCTGGGGCATCATGGACGCCTTTTACGGCATCGGGCTCAAGGGCTCGGGAGATATCGGGGCGCTGGCGCCGGGCCTTGCCGAGGCGCTGATCAATACGACGGGCGGCCTCTTCGTCGCCATCCCGGCGGTGATCGCCTATAACTACTTCTCGGAGAAGATCAAGGACATGGCGACGCGCATGGATTCCTTCTCCATCGAGTTCATGAGCTTTGTGAGCCGCACCTACCTGAGGAAATGACCATGCGAACGCAACGGAGAACCAGTCATATCATGCGCGAGCTGAACCTGGTGCCGCTCATCGACGTGCTGCTCGTGGTGCTGTTCTTTTACATGATCATTTCACCCATGATGAGCCGCGGGCTGGATGTGAACCTTCCCAAGTCCGAGGCCACCACCATCAAGTCCGAGGACCGCATCGTGATCACCGTGACCCGGGGCCAGGAGGTGTTCGTCGAGAAAGAACGCGTCGATATCGCAAAGCTCGGCGGCGTGCTCGGCGCCATACGGAAGGGCAAGCCCCAGATCAACGTCTATCTCCGGGCCGACCGGAGCGCTCCCTATGGAGCGGTTGTCCAGGTCATGGACGTGGTGAAACGCGCGGGTATCGACCGGCTCGGCATGGTCACCGAGGCGGTCGCGCCGGGAGGCGAGAGCGGCAAATGAAGCTGCTCACCGGCAAGAGGATCGGCCAGTCCGGCGGGGAACTTGCCGCGGCCGTCCTTTTCTCGTTCTTCATCCATGTCATCATGTTCATTGCCGCGATCTTCCTTGTCTTCCAGGGAACGTCCCGCGTCCTAGTCCCTCCTTCCTACCGGGTGAAGCTGGTCGACCTGCCTCCGGATATCGCGAACCTTCCTCCCACGATGACCGAGCAGGCTGCGCAGCCGCCTGCCCCGGTCGTCAAACCGCAGGCAAAGCAGAAAATGAAGGCGGCGAAGGCCGCCGGCAAGCCGGCCCCGCCCCGTCCGTCCGCGGTCAGCAAGAGCGCACTACCGGAGCTTGACTCGAAAAAACCCGAGACGAAGGCAGCCGAGGAGACAGCGCCCGCCCAGCTTCCCGCTGCCTCGGGAAAGAAACAGGAGTCCGTGGCGGTGGCCAGCACGACGAGCGAGTTCCAGTTCCCGCCCTATCTCCTCATCGTGCGCGACAAGGTGGAGCGGAACTGGAATCCCCCGCCTGGGGTGAAAGGCGCGCGGGTGAAGGTGATGTTCAAGGTCCTGCGCACGGGCAGGGTGGGAGAATCGAAGCTCATGGAGTCGAGCGGGAACTTTTATTTTGACCAGGCCGCCATGCGCGCGATCCTTGCGTCGAGCCCGTTCCCGCCGCTTCCGGAAGGGTTCTTCAAGGAGTATGAAACGTTCAGCGTGGACCTGATGGAGAAAGAATAGTCGAGAGGCAGTCGAGGAGCAGTCGAGGAACAGTCAAAGGGCAGTCGAGAGGCTGTCAAGAGGCAGTCGAGAAACAGTCCTTTGACTGCCCTATGACTGCCCTATGACTGCCCTATGACTGCAGTATGACTGCAGTATGACTGCTGTACGACTGCCATATGACTGCATCATGACGCCATTTAAGTAGAGCCATGAATAAGCGACTTATTATAACCGCCATCACGATTGTTCTGTTTGCGACAGGATCTTCGACCGTCTTTTCCCAATACTACCTCGGCGTGATCAAGGGGGAGGCGAAGAAGATCCCGATCGTCGTGATCGACCTGTACAACGATACCGGGGCGTCCGGTCTGCGGGCATTGGCGCTGGACGTGTTGCAAGCCGACCTCCGGAGGTCCCAGGTCTTCGATGTCATGGACCCGAAGAAGCTCGACCTCGTCTATGCGGGCAAGGACGATCCGCCGGCGGACGCCATCAAACGGGGCGGCACCTTCGGCCTTTCCGGCGTGGTATGGGCGCGGCTGTCCCGGAAGGGGAACGACATCACCCTTTCGGGCAGGCTCTATGACGCCGTGACGGGCATGCGGATGACGAGCAAGGAATACTACGGGAACGAGGACACGGTCCGCCGCATGGTGCACACCTTCGCCGATGAGATCGTGTCCCAGTATACGGGCGAGAAGGGTGTCGCGAAGACCCGCATCGCGTGCGTGTCGGACAAGACCGGGCACAAAGAGCTGTATGTCATGGATTATGACGGCCAGAACCTCAAGAAGCTCACTGCCGACCGCTCGATCAGCATGTCGCCGGCCTGGAGCCCCGACGGCAGGGTCCTTGCGTATGTTTCGTACCGGGACCGGAATCCCGATCTGTACGGCCTCGACATGGAAAGCGGCAGGCGATGGAAGATATCGGGCGCAGAGGGGCTCAATATCTCGCCGGCATGGGCGCCGAACGGCAAACGGCTGGCGCTTGCCCTGTCGAAGGACGGCGGCGCCGAGATCTATACGATGACGATGGAGGGCAACGATCTTGAGCGGCTCACCTACGGGATCGCCGACAATGTATCTCCGTCGTGGTCCCCGAACGGCCGGGAGATGGCGTTCACGTCGGGCCGGGGCGGTTCTCCGCAGCTCTACATCATGGGGGTGGACGGGACCGATGCGCGCCGGATCACCTTTGAAGGATCGTACAACGCCTCGCCCCATTGGTCCCCGCGGGGGGACCGCATCGTATTCGTTTCTCAGACGAAGGGGCTGTTCAAGATCGCTACGATCAATCCCGACGGCTCAGACTTCCGCGTTCTCACGAGCGGGCCGGGCAACGACGAGAACCCCATGTGGTCGCCATCGGGCAGGCAGATCGTGTTCAGCTCGAATCCCACGGGTTCGCGGGGCAAGTCAGGCATCTACATCATGAACGCCGACGGCACCGAGCTTGAGCGCATCACACCGAACGACGCCAACTACACCTCGCCCTCCTGGTCGCCCTGATAGAAGATGAACTTGTAATTCCCTGTTGCATGTCACCTTACGCGTCCCTCCACCTTGATGGGGGAGGTCAGGTGGGGGTGATGAGTATGAACGCGGGAGACTTCACCCTCCCCTTAGTCCCCTCCCATCGCAGGGAGGGGAAAGTAATAAAGCCCAGATACTCCATCAGCATGCTGGCCCGTCATTTTCCCCTACTGGTCGATCTTCTCGCGGTGCTATAATTATCCAAGAACTCTCTGTAAGGATGTCCCCATGCCTCATTTCGGCTTGATGAACGAAGATGAACTCGGGCCCGTTGAGGGGCCGCTCCAGCGGGCCAGGCTCCATATGCGCGGTGGAAAGCGGCGGCTCCGCCAGGGCAAGACCGCGGCGGGGATCGTGACGCTCTACGACGCCCTGAGCAGCGCGATGCAGTGGTATCTTGCAGTGCCGGAACGCCGATCGAAGCTGGTCGCCGCCCGTGATGAAGACCTTCTGCATGACCGGACAGCCTACGCGGTCCTGGTCCGCTCCGGTGTTCTGGACGGCCGGTTCGATTTCGATGCTTTCGACCGGCTGACAGAAAAGGCATTGGACCATGAGATGCCGGGCTTTGATTTCCAGGAGATACTGGAGGGCGTCGAGGCAGTCATGGAACAGCTCGGCGTCATGCCCTTCGACGAGGCGTACCTGCCGCCGGAAGATCCGAATACCTTTTAACAGGGATAACCCAGAGACACAGAGGGAATCAATAAAGATAATTCCCGGTATTCTCGATCTATCATTCTTTTCTCTGTGTCTCTGTGCCTCTGTGGTGGGTGTATTATGAATCACTTATCCAACGAAAAATCACCCTATCTCCGCCACGCGGCGGAACAGCCCATCGACTGGTACCCGTGGTCCGACGAACCCTTCCTTCGCGCCGAGCGGGAAGGGAAGGCCGTGTTCCTCTCGTCCGGCGGTGTATGGTGCCACTGGTGCCACGTGATGGCGAAGGAGTCCTTCGAGAACGACGAGGTGGCGGCGCTCCTGAACGAGCTGTTCATCTGCGTTAAGCTCGACCGCGATGAGCGGCCGGACATCGACCGGCGCTATCAGCAGGCCGTGGCGCTCATGGGAGGCGGGGGCGGCTGGCCCTTGTCGGTGTTCCTGACGCCGGACCGCCGGCCGTTCTTCGGTGGCACCTATTTTCCGCCCGATGACCGCTACGGCAGGCCGGGCTTCATCAAAGTGCTCAGATCGGTCCACGAGTTCTACCAGTCCCGGAAGGGAGAGGCCGTCGAGTACGGGGTCCGCATCATGGACGCACTGAAGGCCGAGGTCCTTGAGGCGGGGGACCTCACCAGAGATTCGCTGGAGCAGGCGAAGATCGCCATGCTCGGACACTTCGATGCGCAGCACGGCGGGTTCGGCGCGAGCCCCAAATTTCCCATGCCCGGGGCCCTTGAGTTCCTGCTCCATCAGGCGGCGACGCGGAAGGACCGGACCGCGGAGACCGCGGTGAAGACAACGCTCGATGCCATGGCACGGGGAGGCTTTCACGACCACCTGGCAGGAGGGTTTCACCGCTATTCCGTGGACGAGGCATGGTTCGTTCCGCATTTCGAGAAGATGGCGGACGACAATGCATGGCTCCTGCGGAACTATATCGATGCCTATGCCCTGTTCGGCGAGGAGCGGTATAAGGAGGTCGCGGACGGGATCATCCGGTTCGTCCGGGTGGTGCTGTCCGACCCCGCGGGCGGGTTCTACGCGAGCCAGGATGCGGACGTGACGCCCGACGACGAGGGCGGCTACTTCACCTGGACCGACGAGGACCTCAAGCGCGTCCTGACCATCGAAGAGTACGAGGTCCTGTCCCTTCGGTTCTTTCATGAGCGAGGCGCCCTCCCGCATGATCAGGCGAAAAAGGTCCTGTGCGCCGCCCGAGAGGTACAGGAGATCGCGGCGACCCTCGGCATGTCCGGGGACGCCGTCACGACGATCATCGCCCGCGGCAGGGAAAAGCTCCTGCATGAGAGGAACGGGCGGGAAACGCCGTTCGTGGACAGGACGCTCTACACCTCGCTGAACGGGATGTTCATTACCTCCTATTTGAAGGCCTATCGGGTCCTGGGAGACGCCGGTCTCCGGGACTTCGCGCTCGGAAGCCTTGACCGGGTCCTGAAGGAACGGTTCATCGGTGGCGCGCTCTATCACACCGAAGGTGTTCCCGCTGTGCTTGACGATCACATATACCTCATCGAGGCGCTTGTTGCAGCCTATGAGGCGACGGGAGATCATGCCCGGCTTGACGCCGCGACGGCATTCATGGACCGGTGCCTGGAGCGGTTCGGGGACGGGGAGGGCGGGTTCTTCGATACGGGGGAGGAGGTGCTCGGCACCCGGCTCAAGCGTGTTGAGGACATCCCCCATCCTTCTGCGAACGCAACCGCCGCTCTGCTGCTTATCAAGCTGTTCCATCTCACCGGCCGGGAGCCGTACCGTGGTCAGGCCGAGAGATCGCTCAGGATATTCTCGGTCGCTGTGAACGAGATGAGCATCCATGCCGGGACGTATTACTGCAGCCTCGACGCCTGGTTCACCATGCTCAAACTGACCGTGGAGGCAAGTCCTGCCAGCGTCCTCGCCGCCGCTGCCCGGCGTTTCACCGGCCCCACGACTGTCGTCGTTTACGGTGAGGACAAGGGGCGGATCGTCCCGTGCATCGGCGAAATCTGCTACGCGCCGGTAACGAACAGCGAAGAACTCGCGAGCCTCGCATCGCGGCTGGTGTCGTAATGATCTAGCCCGGACGAGCCGGAACCAAGGGCTAAAGGCATCTCGCGCAGAACGCAAAGAGCGCAAAGAGAACCGAGGGTCAAATACATTTTTATTGGTTTTAAACCAAAATGCAATTGCCTTTCTTTGCGAGCTTGGCGGCTGCGCGAAAAGGTCTTTCCCTTTTGTTTAGTTAGTAACGAAAAAGCCATAATAATTTGACAACATTCTGGCGGTATGCTATCCTCAATTCGTCAAGAAAACGTCCTGCATAAAATCTTCGTCTGGTACCATGCATTTCAGCAGCAACTCTGCTCCCATGATTCCGGGAACAAGCGCGATAATAAACCACTAAGGAGGACAGTATGAAAAGAACAACCGTTGTTGTGTTGATGGTGATCTTAGTGCTGAGCGTTTTTACATTATATGGCTGCCCCAAGAGCGCAGACGTGAGCTCCGCGCCTGAGTCGCAGCCCCAGAAGGTGGAGAAGACCCCCGCGGAGTTGGCTGCAGAGGCAGCGAAGGCCGAGGAAGAGAAAAAGGCGGCCGAGGCCGCTGCTGCCGCTGCTGCGGCAAAGGCGGCTGAGGAAGAAGCTGCCGCGAAGGAGCGGGCGGCCAAAGAGGCGGCCGGGCTCAAGGCCATCCATTTCGACTTCGATAAGTCCTTTGTCCGCGATGATGCCAAGGCGATCATGAAGGCGAACGCGGCATGGCTCAAGGCCAATCCCAAGGCGAAGGTCCGCATCGAGGGCAACTGTGACGAGCGGGGGACCATCGAGTACAACCAGGCCCTTGGACAGCGTCGCGCAGCGAGCGCGAAGAAATATCTTACGGACCTGGGCATCTCCGGGAAGCGCATCTCGCTCATCAGCTACGGCAAGGAGAAGCCGGTCTGCAAAGAGGGCACCGAGGACTGCTGGCAGCAGAACCGGCGCGCCGATCTCGTCGCCGCAGAGTGATCGATCACAGCGCGGGGAAAGGGAGGACATTCCCGGCACCCGCGCTTTTTCTTGTTACGGTCCTTTCCTGAACAGGGCGCACATCCCCGGGGCACCGCGTGATCGGGTGCAGGACAACCAATGGACATGCCGAGAAGAACATATCCGATCCTCATCGCTCTTCTGACGCTTGCCGCCGGCTGCGTACCGCAGGCGGAACTGGTGAAGCTGCGGAGCGAGATGAACGATCTCCGCACGGACGTGAAGGACGTGAAGGGCCGCGTCCCGGACCTTTCGGGCATCGAGAAGCGCCAGGACCGGCTCGAGACGGACATCAAGGGAACCACCGATCTCCAGAATGCCATTGCCGACCAGGGCGCGAAGCACGATCAGCTCGTGACGGACCTCCAGATCATGCAGGGCAAGCTCGAAGAGAACAACTTCCGCATGAAGGAGCTGGCGCAGAAGCTCGACGACAAGACCTATAAACTATCGGAGCTCGGCGCCCGGATCGAACAGCTCGAGAACAGGCTGAAGTCCCAGCCATCGGGCACCGCCGCCCCGGAGACAAAGCAGGCCGCAAAGACCCTTGAACCGTCCGAGGCCTACCATCAGGCCAAGAGCGACTACGACAAGGGGAACTTTGACCTGGCCATCGCCGGGTTCGAGAACTACCTGAAGCAGTTCCCCGACGCGAGCCAGGCGGACAGCGCCCGGTACTGGATCGGAGAATGCTACTATAGCCGGAAGGATTATGACAAGGCCATCGAGGAGTTCGCGAAGATCATCAAGAGCCATCCCAAGAGCGAGAAGGCGCCCGGCGCCCGGCTTAAGATCGGCTATTCCTACCTGAACGAGAAGAACAACGCCAAGGCCAAAGAGCACCTGAACAAGGTCGTCAAGGACTACCCCGGCAGCAAGGAAGCGGTACTGGCGAAGGAGAAGCTGAAGAAGATCGGGAAGTAGGATCTACCGTCAATAGCAAAGGGAGACGCGGATGGTCCGCGTCTCCCTTTTTGTTGCCTTAAAGATGTTGCCGCGCAATGTTATTTCAGCGTCCGCAGTACCGCGAGAAAATCCCCCTCGACCTTCGCTGCCTCGTCCTTCTTCACCGTAAGATAGATATAGTATTTGCAGGCGCCGAGCCTGCTGTCCAGTTTCCAGGAAACATAGTAGTTCTTCTGCTCACCCTGCTTCGACGTTCCCGTGTAGGCCTCGAACTCCGGGTCCAGGAACCCGCCCCCCATGGTGTATCGTTCCCACAACCGCCGGTTCTCTGTCGTGTCGTTGTTGGCGAGGTTCAAGACGTTGATCGCCATTGCATAACGGTTCTCAAAGAAACTGCCGCAGTAGACCTGCAGCACCCCGCTGGTTCCGTCCTTCTTGTACTGCGCCTTCAGCTTGGGGTCGCTCCCGGCCGGGATGGGAACGGCTGTCCAGCCGGAAGGAATGGCCATGCGGATCCCCGCATCACTGTTCTCAAATGGCTTCAGGTTTGCCGGTTCGGCACCGAGGCCGCCGGTATAATCCGGCGCGATCTTGGGGCAGCCGGTAAGGAGTATGGAACTCAATACGACGAACAACAGTAGGCGCTTCATAGGGTGACCTCCTTGAATGGAATGAATGGTATAGAGGGCGGGACCATCGGATGCCCTTCTGAATGATTTGAGTATAGCATAAGATGCCCTCTGTCCCTGTCCTGAAACTATTGCAGTAAATCCTACACATGGATGCTGATGTGCTCCATTCGGGCGGCTGTATAAATATTACGTATATTGCAACTTTTTGAAATCATGTCTATATGTCCATATGTCCGACTGGCCTTCACTTTGCATTTATACTGTTAAAAAGTGTAGATGCTCCGGCTAGGCCATTCGCGGCACTGGAGGTGAATATGAACAAGACGAATAGCACCTATATTCCCACCTTCTCACATGAGGGGCTCACCTTTGGCTGCGATCCTCTGGTTAAGTGGTTCATGCGGGAGCCAGCCATACATATCCACCTGGTGGAGCAAGGCAGGGTGGAAAAAGGCCAGCGGGTGCTCGACCTCGGATGCGGTACTGCCGCGCTCGCCGTGTTGATCAAGAAAACCCATCCCGGCGCTGATGTCATCGGGATCGACGGGGACAGAAATATTCTCGACGTTGCGAAGGCAAAGACCCGGAAGCAGGACGTGTCCATTCCGTTATTCGACTCCAGGGTTTTCGATCTGCCCTGCAGCGACAGCTATTTTGACCGGGTCTTCGCCAGCATGCTTTTTTATCATCTTGCGATGAAGGAAAAAATACTCGCGGCGAAGGAGATCTACAGGATCCTTAAGCCGGGCGGTGAGCTGCATGTTGCGGACTTCGGGATGCCGCGGAACGCTCTCATGGCATGCATCGCGCGCATCACGCGTCATTTTGAAGAGGTGGACGACAATGTTCAGGGGCTTTTGCCGCACGTGGTTTTCGCGGCGGATTTTAAGCAGATAGAGACGACGATGGAGCTCATGACGATATTGGGTACGATCTCATTGCTCAAGGCGAAAAAGCCCCGGTAAATCACGGGGCATGATATCCGGGCAAGCCATGAGGTCCGATCCCATGCTGGAGAAGCGGGCCGAGAGAGCTAAGAAGGAGTATGAACATGAAAAAGCTGATCGCCTTTATCGTATTTTCATCAGTATCGTGCGTAGTTGCCTCGGTAAGCGTACTTTGGGAGCGCGTGCGGAGGTTTGTGCGCGATATTTCCATAGCCGGACAAATAAAAAAAAACGGTATGGCGAGATATGAAGCCCCTCATGCCGTGGCTATTGCTTTTATTCTGGCCGGGCTCGCGGCCGCAAGGGAACAACGCGGGGATGATACTGAACAAGCCGGAGGTGAGGCGGGCGAGGTCCCCCGAGGGTCGGCAAACTGCATGATTTGCTACTGCCAATGGATTAGGTAAAGCAGTGTACTAATATATCGTTGCCATGCAATCAGCCAGTCCGTTGAATTTGCATGAAAAAAATCCGCTCTCTTTCTGGCACGCAATATGCTGTATATCATGGCAGAAAGATGATAAGGGGTGCGAAAATGCGACTCTTTAAGATTCCAAAAGCAGACATTTATCTAAACGCACAATGGAAGGGGTGGATCCGATGAAACGGTAAAGAAACAACGAGACAAGCGGCGCAAGACAAGACAGGAAACGCAAGGCAGGAAACACGAGGCAGTTAAATTCTAAAAAAGGAGAACTAACATGAAGATCACTATGAACAATACAATTGCTTTTGCAACAGCAGTGGTGCTCACGCTTACTTTCGGACTGGCCTATGCAGGCGGTGAATTGCCGGATATGAACACGAACATCAAGGACACCGGAACCGAACTGTTTGAGTCTTTCCTGAAGCATGAAGCAGACATTGGAAAGGGTGCGGCGGCAGGCGGTGTTCGCGCTGAAGGAGTGAGCCGGTCGGATGAGATTACGAATGACGATATGCCGGTTTTGTTCCGCGGTCGCAAGGATATCGGCGCCGAACTGTATGAAGCTCACCTGAAGGTCGTTGCGGACATCTCAAAGGGTTCAGCGGCGGGCGGCGTGCGCGTGAGAGAGGCAAGCTGGCCGGATGACGTATCTCCGTATGGTCTGCCGAAGTAGCCCCGGTATATGCTCACCGATGACAATGGCGCCGAGCCGCACACTATGCTCGCAAAGCAGGCTGTAATCCAGCCTGCTTTTTTTTAATCTATTACGGGAAGACCGCTCCCTGCGTGACGCCGTGCTTCGTAACCTCATCGTACTCCCGCTGGTCTCTGTGCATTTTCCCCATTCGCACGCGGAACAGCGCCCGCACGGTCCTGTCGAGTTCGGCGCAGGACGGAGAAGATGACAATTGGGCCACGGCGCGGGATAGATCGGCTGCCGCTTCCAGCACGATATCGCGATGTATGTTTTCATGAATGATGAGGTTGTTGACGTATCGGTCCCATTTCTTTATGAGCGATAGCGGAGCATCGTCAGTCCGCTTCCATTTGGGATAGCGGAAGGTTATTTCGACGATCGGCTTGAACGAATTGATGGCGCAGGTCTCTGAGGTCCGGTCATACTCATGGTCCCACTTCACGTCCCAACTGGTGAGAGAATCGTACTTATGTCCGTCTTTCCATGTGACGCATTTTTGTCTTAGATCGCAGTGTATTGCTTCTTCGTCGCATCCGCAAACCTCGTAGTATTCGTATTTTTCAGTGACCACCGGCGAAAGGACCTTGTTTCTCCAGACGGTGTGAGATCCCTCAAGGCTTGCTATATCGACCCTGTCCTCAGCCGCGATCGTTGCTGCGGCAAAGGTTATGAAAAGGAGGGAGATTGCAAATATTTTCATCATTCCCGAACTCCACACAATGTGTTTGAACACAAGGGACTCCTTTCAAGCATGGAACGGATCTGCGTAGATCCGGATGCCCGATAATTAGTGGAATTATACGACAGTCAGTATTTGGTTCCAAGCAAAAAACCGGGTTTCTGCCCACCGCAAACCCTCACTCTGCTGCAGCATATGCTTCAGTCGCAGACCTCCTCATCGAAAGTCCTCCCGCAACAGTCTGTATTTACATGGCATCTCGTCTGTTATTTCCTGGCACGGCAGTTGCTTAATGATATGATATCAGAAGTGTCCGGTTAAATATCGAATAAGTTCAGTTGATTAGCAGTGTCGAAC
>ERZ1292625.171-Hain-H41-01um-R1-171-length-110723-cov-12_pt1 | contig 110723 bp, 80 predicted proteins | sample MGYA00564400_ERZ1292625 | MGnify/ENA primary metagenome ERZ1292625 (study PRJEB36523, sample SAMEA6512639) | groundwater metagenome | collected 2019-01-08 | study: AquaDiva: Metagenomics assemblies of 32 groundwater samples
TACGAGGGCTTGAGTTTGAAGATGAAGTGTATAACTCTCTTCCACTCAAGCCTTCCTACTTTAATCCTCAATCCAATCCTCTGCCTGCATCATATAGTCTTAAAAAGTATTGTCCTCGGGTGGTTACACAACATAACTCAAACACAGGCGTAGCATGGGCTGCGGTGTGGTATGCCCGCACCATGTTGGAAGCGATTGCCAACGGATGGAATGAGACAATCATGATCACACAAAATGCCTTTTCCCCGATTTACAACTATAAACAGATTAATAAGGGCGCTGATTGCTCAGACAAGATTAAGCTGACTTCAATTTTAGAATCACTGCGAAAAGATGGTGGCATTTTATTTAATGATTTCCGTGAATTCTGTTATGACACAATCCCCATCTTTCCAAAAGCCAAAGCGTCTCTCATGCCAGGCTACGTGCGGCTTTTTAGTTCCACGGATACGAAAGAAAGAAAGGTTGATTTGATGAAAAGAGCCCTTCTGGAGAATGGCCCGGTTATAATTGGTATGATATGTCCTCCTTCGTTTTCGTTGGCTGCCGATTTTTGGCAACCTAGGGAGAGACCTGAACGCGATCAAGGCGGCCACTCCCTTTGTGTAGTAGGATATGACGATTCCAAATTTGGTGGAGCTTTTGAAGTTGTCAACAGCTGGGGGAAATCATGGGGTATGGAAGGATTCACCTGGTTTAGGTATGAAGACGTGGAAAATTATATTTTATATGGATTCGAATTATTGAATACCCAGAGCATGATGAAGCCAGCTAAATTGTCAGCCAAAATTGATTTTACTATAAACACGGGGGAAACCATGAGTGCAAAAATTAAAAATTTGGGGTATTACAAATTGGGTAATACGTTCCCAACGGGTACCACTTTTAAAACGGTCATAACAGTAAACCAGAATGTTTTTTTTTATGCCATTTATTTTGATCAGAAGTGGCACGATGTAGAATTATATCCTAACGAAACAAAAGGCATCTATCCCTGGCTTGAGGATGAGCGTAGAAAAATCAAACTTCCGGTAGGACCGATAGGAGATGAGTATTTTAAGCTTGATCCTCCAGCAGGTAAAAATTATTTTTGTTTGGTCTTATCCGGGCAATACCTGGATATAGAAGATATTAAGCTCAAATTAGAAAAAGGGAAAGGGGAGTTTGTTCAGCGGTATTATTCAGGCCCGTTGAAAGATCCCTCTTTGTTAACGTGGAATGAAAACGCTATTGAATTGGAAGGTGCTTTCAACCGGAGCACGCTTTGGATTGTCATTGTGGAGATTGATCAGACTTGAGGGATGAGTTTTGTCCTCAATTCTAAATGTAAGCTTTAAAATTTCAAGGTGAAGGTGGTTCGTATTTCAGGTTCGGATGTTACCGTGATAAGTCCGCTATGCAACTGCATGATTTGACGTGAAAGGGCAAGCCCAATACCAGACCCTGTCTTTTTTGTTGTAAAGAAAGGAACAAAAACACGGTTTACCGCTTCTTTAATAATGCCAGGTCCGTTGTCTGATACTTCTATCAGAACAGCACTATCAGAATATTTGCCCAGCAATTCAAGTTTAGCATTCGCCCGGTCGCCCAACGCCTCAATCGCATTTTTCAAAAGATTGATTAATACCTGTTCTATCATTTCCTCATCTACTTGAATGGTTAAATAGTCCGATTCGCAAAGACAGGAAAAGTTAATTGTAGTTTTACGAAGCTCTTGTTTCATCAACTGGGCTACCTTTTCAAGAAGGTCCTTCAATCGTACCGTTTTTATTTTTGGAGGAGGCAATGAGGTATATTCGCGATAGGCATCAATAAACTTGATAAGCCCTTTACTTCTGCTTTCAATTGTACCAAGGCCTTCGCGTAGATCGTCTGCACCTTCATTTTTAAGTTCGTAGTGGTCTTCTTTTTTAATTAATTCGGAATTCAATATCTCCCGAAGGGTAGAGGTAAGGGAAGAAATAGGCGTAATCGAATTCATGATTTCATGTCGCAGAATACGTGTCAGGTTTTGCCAGGCTTCCAATTCTTGCTTTTGTAATTCAGTTTGAATATTTTGAAGTGAGACCAGCTTCACGGTATTTCCACGAATTCGCAGTTCCGTAGCCTGGATGGTAAGAAGGAATTCATTTCCTATTTTATGCAATATGCTTTTACCGGGTTCTACTTCCATTAATGCATTGAAAAGGTTTGGATCTTTTTCCTTTAATTCGTTAATATTTTTCAGGTTACTAATTCCAATAAATCGTTTGGCATTGGTATTTATGAGATGAAGGTTCCCATCTGTGTCAAATGATAAAATTCCGGTTCGAACTTGTTGCACAATGGTATTCAGGTATTGCCAGTTTTCTTCTTTTTCTGAACGGGCTTTTCGAAATGCTTCAAGTACCTCGTTGAATGCAGTGTTTAGGTCTTTAAAACTTTTACCTAATTTATTGTCCGAGGCAAACCCAGAAATGAAATCAGAATATTTAACGGATTCAAGAAAACGCGTAAGCTTCCTGTTGGTTTGAGCGGTAAATTTAAAAAGCTCAACCAGTTGAGAGATAATGATTAGGCCGGTTAATCCAGCTGCAAAAATCATGTTTGGCCGGGCAAGCATATATACTAACAAAGACATGGAAAGACCAATCAGCGCAACTCGAAAGCCAACCCGAACGCGAAAATCATTTATGCCGAAGGCCATGTTAAGTGCAAAAGTGTTTAAGTGTTTTAGTGCTGCAGTGACGTGTTTGATTTTAAAGGTAATTCATTTTTAATCCATTCGATTAATGACCTTGCTTTTGTTCTAGGTATAAGATTAACGGAGAACGCAAGCACCTCAGCACTTTCGCACATTATAGCCCATGCTTCTCAAGTCTCCGATAGAGTGAAGACCGTGTAAGTCCAAGCTCTGATGCAGCTTGGGTAATATTCCCATTGTATTTTTTTAGCACTTTACGAATAAGTAATTTTTCTACCTCGTCAAGATTATATTGATCCAGGTTAATATGTTGATCGGTTTCTTTTGGTGCGGCCGAGCTGAAATTAAAGTCTTCTGGTTGTAGCACGGTCGAGTTGCTGAGAATGATGGCGCGTTCAAGTGCATGCTGCAATTCGCGAATGTTGCCAGGCCAGGTATGTTTATTCATTCGACTCATGGCAGCTTCACTAATTTTTGAAATATTCTTTCCATACTTAGCGGAATAGTGTTTTAAAAAATGATTCGCCAGTAGGGGAATATCTTCTAAACGATCATGAAGGGAGGGTAATTCAATCTCAATTGTATTGATTCGGTAAAGAAGGTCTTGCCTGAAACGGTTTTCTTTCACCATATCATAGAGTGGCAAGTTGGTGGCACAAATCAAACGGATATTAACGGCTGTGTCTTTGTTGGATCCTACCCGGCTTACTTTTCTATTTTGAAGTACAGTAAGAAGCTTAGCCTGAAGAGGCATTGAAAGATTTCCAATTTCATCGAGAAAAAGGGTGCCGTTGTTTGCCAATTCAAACCGGCCAGGGCGATCTTCCTTAGCGTCAGTAAAGGAGCCTCGCTTATGGCCGAAAAGTTCACTTTCAAAAAGAGTCTCCGTGATGGAACCAAGATCTACACTAATAAAGGATTCATTTTTTCTGATGGAATTGCGATGAATGGCCCTGGCAATTAATTCTTTCCCAGTGCCATTTTCCCCTAGTATCAACACATTTGCATCAGTTTGCGCTACGCGGTCAATGGTTTGAAAAATACGTTGCATAGCTTGACTCTGCCCAATGATATCACTGTACTTTTCATTGATGACCTGGTTAATTTCCTGATTCTTAATTTTGAGATTGTGAATTTCATCTCGCGATTCGCGCAAACGCATCGCGGAATATAAGGTGGCCAGTAGCTTTTCATTCTCCCAGGGCTTCAACACAAAATCGGTTGCTCCGGCTTTGATGGCCTTTACCGCCATCTGCACATCGCCATAGGCTGTTATCAGCACCACCACTGAAGAGGGGTCTATTTGCAAAATTTTCTCAAGCCAATAATATCCTTCGCTTCCGCTACTTACGTCTTTGGTAAAATTCATATCCAGCAGAATTACATCGTAATCATCGTTGTTCATCAATGATGGAATAGCCTCTGGGTTTTTCTCTACGTCTACTTGATAAAAATGACGCTTCAGATACATCTTTGCGGCCTTTAGTAAGTCTTCGTTATCGTCAATGATGAGAATTTTTCCCTGTTTAGAATCAGACATAGAATGGTAATTTATAGCTTACGTGAACCTGCCTGCCGGTCTGGCAATATTAATACCGAAATACGAATCATCTTTTATATTGAAAAATTGAAGATTTGAAATGCAAATATAGATAATATTCGTCCGATTACGGACAGCCACGTTCATACTTGAACGGGAATTATTGTTCAGAAACCACTAACTGCAGGTTTTATGGCTATTCTTCCGTTGGCACGTTTGTTGGCAAAGGGATGTAAAAGTTTGAAGCGGCAGCCACAGTCATGTGCGCAGTTCTTCAGACCATTGTGAATGGAATCACCTAATTGAATTAAAATAGCGAATGGATAAACAGCTTAATAAGAAATACTGGACAGTAAAACGGATTGCTACTTATGGCGGAATTGGATTACTGGTAATTTTTGTTACCTACCAGGTAATTTTTGCCGACAGACGATCGAAGCTTAAGATTGAAAAGGATAAGATCACGATCTCGGAAGTAAAAAGAGGGGAGTTTAAAGAATATATTCCGCAAACTGGTATCGTAGAACCAAGCCGCACGGTTTACCTGGATGCCATTGAGGGAGGAAATATAAAACGTATCGTCAGCGAGAGTGGTGCCATGCTTAAAAAAGGAGATGTCATACTCGAATTAACAAATTTAACACGTGAGATTAGTGTGTTAGAGCAAGAGTCCAATTTAACTCAGACGATCAATCGTGGACGTGACACAAGGCTTACGATCACACAAAATTCATTACGGCAACAAGAAAGTTTGATCACTATTGATAATGCCCTGGCTACTTTAAAACCGAAGTACGAACGCCAGAAGCAATTGTTTGAAAAGAAATTGATTTCAAAACAAGAGTTCGAACAAACAGAAGCTGATTACAACGCCAACGTTAGCAGGCGTATAATTACATACAAAGCGTTTCGCATTGATTCGATTAGCAAGGTTGCTCAACTTATTGATATAGATGAAATGGAAAAGAAATTATTACAAAGCCTAGCTGGTGTTGGGAAAATATTAGATAACCTTACTGTCCGCACTCCAATTGATGGTCAGCTTTCAACACCACATTGGGAAATTGGTCAAAATATATCGTTAGGCCAACGCCTGGGCCAGGTAGATATTGTTGGAAGTTATAAAGTACGTGTACCTATCGATGAATTGTATTATCCCAGAATTTCGAAGGGTCTTCATGCCACCACTGATTATGCAGGGAAGACATATAACTTGGTTATTTCCTATATCTATCCAACCATTCAAAGTGGCCGATTTGAAGTAGACATGGATTTTGATGGTGAGACTCCACAAGGTATACGGAGAGGGCAATCGCTTCGCATGAGAATTGAGCTTGGCCAATCCTCTGAAGAATTACTTTTGACCATGGGTGGCTTCTATAAAGATACCGGTGGAAACTGGATTTTTATTTTGGATGGAGAAAACCGGGCTGTGCGAAGGGATATCAAGTTAGGTCGAAAGATGGGAAGCGAGTATTTTGAAGTGCTGGAAGGGCTGACACCTGGAGATAAAGTAATCACCTCATCGTACGAAAATTTTGGGAACAATGAAGTTTTACTATTGAATTGATGCAACTATTTCTGGATTTACGCGTCTAATTCAAAATAATACAGTAACCTTTCGAAAAACGCAGAGTATGTTAAAACTAATAGATACGGCCAATCATCTAACCTTAAACACGAATAGATATGATTAAATTAAAAAACTTAGAGAAAGTGTACACCACGGAAGAAGTGGAAACCACTGCCCTTAATAACATTAACCTGGAGATTAAAGCAGGAGAATTTGTGGCTATTATGGGCCCCTCTGGTTGCGGTAAATCTACCTTATTGAATATTCTTGGCTTGCTGGATAATCCAACAGCAGGTGAATATCATTTTGGCGAACACGAGGTTGCCAAATACTCGGAGCGTCAGCGTGCACAATTGCGAAAAGGCTCGATCGGTTTTGTGTTTCAAAGTTTCAACCTAATCGATGAACTTACTGTTTTTGAAAACGTGGAGCTTCCTTTACTGTATATGAAGGTACCTTCCTCAGAACGCAAACAACGCGTAGAAGAAGTGTTGGAACGCATGAACATCATGCACCGCAGAAATCACTTCCCACAGCAGTTGTCAGGTGGACAGCAACAACGTGTGGCAATCTCACGCGCCATTGTTGGAAAACCTAAAGTAATACTTGCCGATGAACCAACCGGTAACCTGGATTCGGCTAATGGAGAAGAGGTAATGAAACTTCTTTCACAATTAAATGAAGAAGGAACAACAATCCTGATGGTGACTCACTCACCTTATGATGCAAATTACGCTCACAGAATTATTAACTTATTTGACGGTAAAGTGGTGACTGAAAATATTAAAGAGCATTTCCATATTTAATAGACATGAGATATGAGTATTGAGATATGAACACTGAGGCCGTCTCACCTCTCAAATCTCCATACTCACGTCTATCTTAAAGATTTCAGGATTCAGATTAGGCCTGATACGTCTTCATAGTTTAGTTTAGGTTAGGTTACGAATAAGGCCTGGCTCCGATCTTCATCGGAATTGGGCTTTATTTTTTTTATTTCGCGATAGGGGAAAGACACCCCAAAGGTGTCCTTAGTCGGAATGTTAGTTTATGTAAAACCGAACATGGTTGTGTACACTACTGAACACTTCTCTATTAACTTAAAATAGGAATTATGCCCTTCGGATCTTTTTTCGAAGATTCAATCGATTCTCCCCGTTGGCATATTTGTTGGCAGACGTGCAATCTAATGCTGTTTTAGAAAGTCATATAATTCTATAATGTAATCTAAAAACCCCCTTTTCACATGATTAAGAACTTTCTGCTTATCACCCTCCGAAGCATGATGAAAAACAAACTTTACCTTTTCATTAACATATTTGGGATGGGTATTGCAATTGCTTCGTGCATTGTAGCCTACTTCAACTACGATTTTAATTTGAGTTTTGATAACAACCACATCAATGCTCCAACCATTTACCGGGTCAACTCTATCCGCGAATTCCAGAACGAACGCACCAAGTACGGCTACGTACCCATGGCGCTGGGGAATTCAATCCGCCAAAATGTTTCGGATGTTGATCGGACAATACGCTATTATCCGGGAAACGGAAACTTTAGGATAAAAGAAGAATTGCTTAATAGCGAACTGACATATGTTGATACCTCTTTTTTTAAATTGTTCACCTTTGAGTTTCTGGAGGGGAACGGAGACATGGTGGACAAGAGCAAGATTTTTATTACTGATGAGGCGGCTAAAAAATATTTTGGAACTGAAAAGGCTATTGGAAAGACAATCACCCAGGTGCTGGACAGTGGCAAATTGAAGGAGTATGTGATTGGCGGTGTGTTCAAAAAACAACCAACCAATTCAAGTTTCTATACTCATGCCTTTACTCACTTTGACAATCAGTTTGACGTAAACAAAGAACTGGATGAAAACAGCTGGAAGAATCGCATCACTTTGTTTCTGCAGGTGAAGGACCCTTCGAGAATTGCTACCATCATGGACCAAATTCGCCCCTACACTGAAAACAATAACAAGGTGAGGGAGGATTTCATCATGAAGGAGTTTCAGCTGGAGCCCTTTGTTGGCATGGCTGTACGAGATAGCTATAATGAGGTGCCTGGTACATGGACACGCGAAGGATCTCCGATAGCGGCTGTAGTAGGCATTGGCATGATGGGAATTCTTGTTTTGTTAATTGCCTGCTTCAACCTGACCAACACGGCCATCGCTATCTCCTCGCGAAGACTAAAAGAAATCGGCATTCGTAAAGTAATGGGGAGCATGCGCAAAGATTTGATTTTTCAGTTTATAGGAGAGACCATGTTTGTGTGTTTCATTTCGTTGGTTTTGGGAATTATTATAGCTGAAGTGGCCTTAATTCCAGCCTTCAATCAGTTGTGGCCAGAGTTAAAATTGACGACAGAATATTTGGGCAAGCCTAATTTTCTCATTTTCATCATAGCCGTTCTATTGTTCACAGGACTCTTAGCCGGAAGTTACCCTGCTTTTTACATCAGTAAATTTCAACCCACAAGTATTTTAAAAGGAAAACTGAAGTTCGGTGGCACCAATTATTTTACGCGAATTCTGTTGACGCTTCAATTTGCGATATCGTTGATTGCGATTGTATGTAGTTTTGCATTTACGGACAACGCCAGGTATCAGCGTGAATTTGATTTAGGGTTTAATAAAAGCGGAGTTGTGTTTACTTACGTGAGCAATCGGTCGGAGTATGAGACCTACCGCAATGCCCTCTTGCAAAACACAGACATTCTTTCTGTAGCCGGTTCGCAACACCATTTGTATTCCAGTGCTTACAACGATCCCATCAAATCCGAAACGAAGGAAATTGAAGCGGATATTATGGATGTAGGAGATGACTATGTCAACACGGTAGGTTTAACACTCATCGATGGAAGGGATTTTATGAAAGATTCGGAGACTGATCGCAAGGAATCCGTGATTATTACTGAAGAAGTGATGAGAAAATTTGGATGGGATAAAGCCATTGGTAAAGAAATTATCTGGATGGACACGGTGAAGCTATACGTGGTAGGTGTTGTTCGCGATATTTATAACAATGGTCTGTGGGAACAGCTTGAGCCCGTGATGCTCCGATATGGATCGAAAGAGAAAATAAGTCATGTACTGGTAAGTACGGCCTCGGATAAAGTGGTGGAAGTAAATAAGTTTATGGAAGCGAAGTGGAAGGAGATTTTCCCTAATCGCCTATACAATGGCCGCTTTATGGACGAAGAGCTTGTGGAAGCCAATACGGTGAATAACAATATTGTTAAAATGTTTATTTTTCTGGGCATCGTAGCGCTGATACTTTCGGCAACCGGATTATTTACCCTTGTATCGCTAAACATAATTAAGAAGATGAAGGAGATTGGGGTACGCAAAGTGTTGGGCGCTTCTGTTGCCAATATCGCCAGGGTTATTAATATGGAATTTGTGATAATATTACTCATTGCCTCGCTTCTTGGTGGTGCCCTTGGAGCCTGGATGGCGGGAATGCTGATGGATAGCATTTGGAACTATTATCAAAACACAACCATTGCAACCCTTGTAATTTCTGCAGCCATACTTTTTGTTGTGTCAGCGCTGTCCATCAGTTTTAAAATCTTCCATACAGCTCGGCTGAATCCGGCCAATGTGTTGAGAGATGAGTAGATAGAATTCAAACGATCGTGAACTCATTTACGCAGGATGTATTTTTAAATATTCTAATTAGTAGTCATTCATATGATTAAAAACTATCTCCTTATTACGTTCCGCAGTTTGATGAAAAACAAGCTGTTCATCTTGATCAATGTGTTTGGAATGGGTATCGCCATTGCCTGTTGCATCGTTGCCTATCTGAATTGGGATTATAGTGATAAATGGGATGCGGGTCACGTGAATGTGGATAAAATTTATCGAGTTCAGTTTAAGCGCGAGTTTCAAGACAAGCATGAACGGTATGGAATGGCGCCTATGCCGCTGGCCAATTATATTAAGCAGAATTTCAAGGATGTCAACAAGACTGTCCGGTACATGTCATCGTATTGCGACATTCGCATAGGCGATGAGGTATTTGGCACCGATATGGCATTTGCAGATTCGGCTTATTTCGATTTGTTCACCTATGAATTGAAGTATGGATCGTTCTCTGATTTTTATAATAAAAGCAAAGTGTTTATCAGTGATGAGGTAGCGAGAAAATACTTTAATAGCGAAGATGTTGTTGGCAAGCCAATTACACAGATTGTTTTAGGCAAGGATGGAGTGCGTAGGCCTAAAGAGTTTGAAGTGGGGGGTGTCTTCAAAAAATTACAGACTAATTCGAGTATTCAATTCGAAGTGATTACATTAATCGACAATTTCTGGGATATCAATTTGGATGCAGACTTGTCGGAAACAAGCTGGAAGAAATGGACGCATGTATTATTTCTGAAAATTGATGACCCTTCGCTGGTGGCCGATATCACACAACAATTACAGCAATACGTTGAACCTCAAAATAAAGCACGCGAGGATTTTAAAGTCACCGAGTACTTTCTTGAAAACTTTAATGGCATGATGAAACGCAATCGTGCTAATCCAAGGGTGAACAGTGATTATTTGCGTGGTGGCATTCCGGATGAAGCCATCACAGTTCCTTCGGTGATGGCCGTCCTGCTCCTGCTGTTGGCATGTTTTAACTTCACCAACACCTCAATCGCGATTTCGAGCAGAAGACTAAAAGAGATAGGAATTAGAAAGGTGATGGGAGGAATGCGTAGCCAACTTATCGCGCAGTTTTTGGGGGAAAATTTAATACTTTGTTTCCTAGGCTTAATCGCTGGTTTACTGATGGCAGAGTTTCTTGTTCCAGCATATGATTCCTTGTGGCCATGGCTTGATTTGAATTTAAGTTACTCCGAGAATGCCGGATTTCTGTTCTTCATTTTTATTCTGCTCATTATCACGGCTATCATCGCGGGTTCTTATCCGTCTTTCTACATCACTTCTTTTGAACCAGTAAGCATTCTGAAAGGCAAAGCAAAATTTGGAGGAACCAATTGGTTTACCAGGATTTTATTAGGCGGTCAGTTCCTGATTTCGCTTTTACTGATCATCATGGCTGTTGCATTTTATCAAAACGGACAGTATCAAAAGAATTATGATCTAGGCTTCTCCACACATGGAGTTATCTCCACATGGATCAACAACGAAGGTGAATTCAATACCTATCGCGATGCATTGGTTTCCAACACAGATATTCAAATGATCTCGGGCACCCGGCATCACGTAGCCAACTCGTGGTACAATGATCCTGTAAAGTACGAAGCCGTTGTTCGGGAGGTAGACATTATGGAGATAGGCGACAATTATTTTGAGACGATAGGTATGACGTTAGTGTCGGGTAGGAATTTTCAGAAGGACTCTGAAACTGATCGCAAAGAATCTATAATTGTAACAGAAGAATTGATAAAAGAATTTGGATGGAATGACAACCCAATTGGTAAACGATTGGTGTGGATGGATACCGTCCAGTTATTTGTGGTGGGTGTTGTTAAAAATGTTTATGCAAGAGCTTTGTGGGCGCCCATTCAACCGTTGATCATTCGGTACACCTCACCAGATAGATACCAGCAACTTGTCGTCAAAATGGACCCTGAGAAAATCGCTGACGTGAATATATTCATGGAAAAGAAATGGAAGGAGATATTTCCAAATACACAATACAACGGTCAGATGATTGATCAGGAGCTGCAGGAGACCAATGATATCAACAAGAATGTGGTAATCATGTTTGGCTTCCTTGGTTTTTTTGCAGCACTGATGACAGGAATTGGCCTGTTTACTCTTGTGTCCCTCAGCATTGTGAAGAGAATGAAAGAAATCGGAGTACGAAAGGTGCTTGGAGCTTCCATTTCTAACATTGCCGGAGTAATTAACAAGGAATTCATTATCAACCTAGGTGTAGCCACTCTTATTGGAAGTGCACTCGGCTATTTAGCGACCAACTGGCTGATGGATTCCATTTGGGAATACTATTTGAAACTTGGTTTTGTCAGCCTTGCGATTTCAGTCGTGGCGATGGTTGCGATCGCCATTCTGTCTGTTGGTTATAAAACAGTGAGCACGGCTTCGTTAAATCCAACAAAGACGCTTCGGGATGAATGATTTTATTTCAATAATAATAGATAGTGACTGTAACAATACGGATCCGACAAACGTCTAAGAAGCAAATCCTAAACATAAACTGGTGAGAAACATATCGACCTTAATTCAAGGGTGTGGTAGTGCTATTTTCTCTAATTAATAAACATTTATTGTATGCTTCAAAACTACTTCAAAATTGCCATTCGCAATATTCTGAAATACAAGTTTTTCTCAACGATCAACATTCTGGGGATGACCATTGGGATCACGTCTTGCCTGATGATTATCCTTTATGTGACGCATGAGCTCAGTTATGATAAATTTCATGCAGATGCTGAACGGATTTACCAGGTTGATTTGCACGGGAAGATCGGTGGTCAGGATTTATATGTAGCCAACACATGTCCGCCTCTGGCTGCCGCCATGGTTGCTGATATTCCTGAAGTTGCAGAGGCCACCAGGATTGCACAGATGTATCAAACGGTGTTCCGTAACGGGGACAAGGCTTTTACGGAAGAGAAGGTATATTTTGTGGATTCAAACTTCTTCGAATTTTTTAGCTATAAGTTAAGAGAAGGCGATATTAAGACTGCGCTGAAAGAACCTAATACGCTGGTACTGACAGAAAGCATTGCAAAAAAATATTTTGGAGATGAGAATCCAATTGGGAAACTGCTGGTAGTGGGTGATGATAAAAAATCCTATAAAGTAACAGGCCTGGCGGAGAATTCTCCGGGGAACTCTCATTTCAGTTACAATATCCTGGTATCTGCTGAATCAACAGACAGGTTGAAACAGGGTATTTGGCTAAATAATTTCATGTATAGTTATTTCAAAACACAGCCCAACACATCGGCAAAGGCCGTTGAGAAAAAATTCGAAGGATTGGTAGAAAAATATGTAGGCCCTGAAGTTGAAAAGTTTATGGGTACCTCGCTTAAAGCGATGAAGGAATCAGGCGGGGCGTATGGTTTTTATGCAACCAATATCAAAGACATCCATTTGCACTCTACTTCACAAGGCGATATAGATCCGGGTGGCAACATCACGTACGTCTACTTTTTTGGAGGTATTGGTGTGTTTATCATTGTTATTGCCTGCATCAATTTTATGAATCTTTCCACTGCCCGCTCTGCAGGACGTTCTAAAGAAGTGGGGTTACGAAAAGCAATGGGTTCACTCCGTGGGCAAATGATTGGCCAATTTTTATCAGAATCAATGTTATATAGTTTGACGTCTATTATCTTGTCGCTGGTGGCATGTTATTTCCTGCTTCCATATTTTAATCTCTTGTCGGGAAAAGAATTAGGAATGGACATGTTTATGGATCCGGTGTTTATAGGAGGTATTATCGCTTTAACACTTTTTGTGGGAATGGTAGCGGGTAGCTATCCTGCATTTTATTTGACCTCATTTAGCGCAGTCGAAGTATTAAAAGGCAAAGTACGTGCTGGCATGAAGAGCAAAGGCATTCGCAGTTTCTTAGTCGTATTTCAATTTGCCATTTCAATTTTCCTGATCATTTTTACGGTGGTGGTCTATCAGCAAGTCCGGTTTATGCAGGAAAAGAACCTGGGCATTGACAAAAACAACATTCTGATAGTTGATAATACCAACCGACTAGGAAACAATAAAGAAGCATTCCGGAATTCACTTGCTCAGCAAAGCGGGGTTATAAAATTAAGCTATACCAACAATTCATTTCCAGGTGTAAATAATACTACCATTTTTAAAACAACTGGGTCGGAGCAAGATCATATTATGGGTGTTTACTATGCCGATTATGATCACCAGGATGTCCTTAAGTTTGAACTAAAAGAGGGTCGGTATTTTTCCAGGGATTACCCCTCTGATTCTTTGAGTATACTTATCAACGAAGCGGCCACAAAAGAATTTAATTTTGAAAATCCTGTTGGTGAAGAAATTCTTTATAACGACAATGGACCTGAATTTAAGAAATACAAGGTAATTGGAGTCATCAAGAACTTCAATTTTGAATCCTTTAAAACCCAGGTAAGACCGTTGGCTATTTTGCTTACCCAGAATGCGGATAACCTACTGATCAGGTATGATGGCGGTGCCTCAACAATGGTTCAAAACGTGGAGAAACAATGGAAGCAACATGCGGCCGATGCACCATTTGAGTATACTTTTATGGATGAGAATTTTGATCGACTGTTCCGGGCAGAGCAACGGATGGGGCAAATCTTTTCGGTATTCTCTGCGTTGGCAATATTTATAGCCTCCCTTGGATTGTTCGCGTTAGCGTCATTTACTACTGAGCAACGCACAAAGGAAGTAGGCATTCGGAAATCCATGGGCGCTTCTGTTTTTAGCTTGACTATTTTACTTTCAAAAGAATTTACAAGACTTGTGATCCTTGCGTTCGTTCCTGCAGCCGGTATAGCGTGGTATATTTCGGATATCTGGTTGCAGGGTTTTGCTTACCGGATCCCAATTAACCCATTTGTATTTGTTGTGAGCGGACTTGCAGCGATCGTTATAGCATGGATTACAGTCAGCTATCAATCGGTGAGGGCTGCTTCCTCCAACCCTATTGATTCTTTGCGATATGAGTAAGAAAGATGTTGGACACCATGACAGATTATCCAACATCATCTCGTCAGCATAAGTTTGTCAAAATACAGTCGAGACTTGTAGATTGGGTGTTGGCTATTGTGCCTTCCAACCCAAAGCAAGTTTGGGCTGGTACTGGCGAAACTTTTTGACTCGTCCAGCACATGCTGTAGGAAATGGTGTTTATAAATCTTTCAATACTGGCAAAAACAGGCTGCTCCTATTTTCTGATGGACGCCAAAAATCCACATTCTGTTTACCGCATAAGCACCGGATCCCAACTATATTTCAACTACTAAACCGTTGCTGAAATAAATTCATGGCCATAGACCAGACTGACCGGGAGGTTCATTTTGCACAGGTATAAAAAGGGTTTTAAAAGTTCATCAAATTCTGCAACTTTAGCACTCGCTATATTCCGTTATGAGAATTTTGAGAGTTCTTTTTGCATTTGGCTATATCACAGTATCTCTGTTCAGTTTATCATGCCAAAAATCCGGACAAATCGCTGGTTCAAGTGATTCTGTTGATTTTAATCTTCATATACGGCCAATATTGTCAGATCGGTGCTTTAAGTGCCATGGCCCGGATGCTAATCAACGAAAATCGAATTTGAGGCTTGATATAAGAGAAGGAGCATTGGCAGCCTTGAAGGACAATCCATTAGCTCATGTTATTGTCCCTGGAAGTGCAGATAAATCGGAGGTTTACCTTCGAATCTCATCCAGGGATACTTCTATCTTAATGCCTCCACCAACTTCCAATTTGAAGCTCAATGAAGATGAAATTGAAATCATTAAGAAATGGATTAATCAAGGAGCGACTTATAAAAAACATTGGGCCTTTATTTCACCCACGATGCCTCAAATTCCCAAAGTAGATCAGGAAGAATGGCCAGCAAATGATATTGATAAGTTCGTTTTGGCGAAGCAAGAAGAGGCTGACTTTGCACCAAATCTTGAAGCGGATAGAGAGCATTTATTGAAGCGATTGAGTTTTGATATCACTGGCTTGCCGCCATCTTTAAGTCTTCAGGATGAATTTCTAAATGATAATTCCGATAAGGCTTATGAAAAGATGGTAGATAAATTAATGGCTATGCCGCAGTATGGCGAAAAGATGGCGGTTTACTGGATGGACATTTCGCGATATGCCGACACGCACGGTTACCAGGATGATGGTTTGCGCACCATGTGGCCTTGGCGGGATTGGGTGATTCATGCCTTTAATAAAAACTATAGTTATGATCAGTTTGTCACGTGGCAACTAGCCGGTGATTTGTTACCTAATCCTACCAAAGAGCAGCTTCTTGCTACGGGTTTTAATCGTAATCATAAGATCACACAAGAAGGTGGTGTTGTTCAGGAAGAATATCGAGTTGAATATGTTACCGATCGCACCAACACTTTCGGTAAAGCCTTTCTGGCGCTTACATTTGAGTGCGCCCATTGCCACGACCACAAGTATGATCCGATTTCTCAAAAAGCATATTACAGCACCTTTGCATTTTTCAATCAGGTGCCAGAGAAGGGATTGGTTGGCGATATCTCGCTAAATTCTCTTGCGGATCCCCCAAAGATTAAGATCACTTCTGAAGAAGTAAACAGCATTCTCTCTTTTATTAATAAAAAGGACACAACACCAGTGGAAGTAATGGTGATGAAAGATTCAGTGAAGCGGAGATCTACTTATATTCTTACACGTGGAGCATACGATGCTCATGGTGATGAGGTGACCATTGGCTTGCCCGAGGCAATTTTTCCATTTGATTCATTGCAGTATGGAACTAATAGACTTGGTCTTGCGAAATGGTTGTTTGATAAGAAGAATCCGATGACTTCCAGAGTATTTGTAAACAGGATGTGGCAAGAGTTTTTTGGGCGTGGCCTTGTAAAAAGTTCGGGCGATTTTGGCATGCAAGGTGATATGCCTTCTCACCCCGAATTGTTGGATTGGTTGGCATTAGATTTTATAGACAGCGGTTGGGACATTAAGCGTCTTGTAAAACAATTGGTTATGACCTCTACTTATCGTCAGTCTTCGATTGTCCCGCAGGAGAAATTAGCATGGGACCCGGAAAATATCTTATTGTCACGCGGCCCACGGGTAAGAATGACAGCCGAAACAGTTCGTGATCTGGCTTTGGCAAGTAGTGGTTTGCTTGTTGGTGAAATAGGTGGACCTAGCATGAAAGTTTATCAACCCGCTGGCATTTGGGAGGCAGCTACTTCCGGAAGAGGGCTTTCGCGTTACGTTCAGGATCACGGAAATGATTTGTATCGCAGAGGCCTTTATAATTTTATCAAGCGTACCGTTCCTCCTCCAGGCATGCTTGTGTTTGACGGAAGTAGCCGCGATCAATGTGAAGTGAAGCGATTAAGAACGAACACACCACTTCAGGCACTAGTATTATTAAATGATCCAACTGTTCAAGAGTCTTCACGGGTTTTTGCGGAGCGGCTGATGAAAGGAAATAAGAGTCCGGAAATTAATATTGTTAAAGCTTTCCGCACCATTCTCTGTCGGCAACCCAAGGAGCAAGAACTTAAACTATTGTTGACCTATTATTCAGAAACGGAGTTGATGTTTGGAAAAGATTCCGATAAGGCAAAGCAGTTGCTTAATGCAGGAGAATATCCACACGAATCCATCAAGGATGTTAAATCTCTGGCTGCGCTTATGCAGGTTATTCACACATTGTACAATATGGAAGAGGCGATAACCAAGACCTAATCAGTTATATGGAAAATGAATTCTTAAAACAGGCAGCGCACATTACACGCAAGCATTTTCTAGGAAAGTTAGGCCTTGGCTTTGGATCGGTAGCCTTGGGTTCATTACTTATACCGGATTTATTCAACGGTGGAAGTGAAGAAGCAGCACCTACAATTGGTATTCCACATTTTGCTCCAAAAGCTAAACGTATTATCTACTTATTTCAGAATGGCGCACCATCTCAGCTGGAAAGTTTTGATTATAAACCATTGCTGAATAAGATGGCTGGCGAAGAATTACCCGAATCCATACGAATGGGACAGCGCTTAACCGGCATGACCGCTGATCAGAAAAAGTTTCCATTAATTGGTTCTCATTTTAAGTTTCAACAATACGGTAAATCTGGTGCTTGGGTAAGTGAAATGTTTCCAAACATTGCCAGCATCGTAGATGATATTTGTTTCGTAAAGTCAATGCATACGGAAGCGATCAATCATGATCCCGCACTCACATTTATGCAGACAGGTGCACAGCAAGGTAATCGCCCCAGTATGGGAGCCTGGATGAGTTATGGATTAGGAAGCGAGAATAAGAACCTTCCGGCATTTAGTGTTTTACTTTCTCGTGGACGGGGAAATGGTCAGGGAGTTTATTCCAAGTTATGGTCCAATGGTTTTTTGGATAGCATCCATCAGGGTGTACAATTCAGCAAGAGCGAAGAGGGCGTTTTATACTTGAAAGATCCGCAAGGTCGGGATCGGGAAGATAGCCGGAAGATGTTGGATAATCTTGCACAATTGAATCAATTGAACTATCAGGAATTTGGCGATCCGGAAATTCAAACACGTGTTCTGCAATATGAAATGGCATACCGCATGCAAACAGCAGTTCCAGAACTTACCGATCTATCTAAAGAACCAGATAACATTATTAAAATGTATGGAGCCGATTGTTTAGTTCCTGGAACCTATGCCGCAAATTGTTTAATGGCCAGACGACTTTCCGAAGCAGGTGTTCGCTTTGTACAACTCTATCATCAAGGCTGGGATCAGCACGGAAACATGGTAGGGGAGATGCCGTTGCAAGCACAAGATGTTGATCGTGCAACGGCTGCATTAGTAATGGATTTAAAGCAACGTGGTTTATTGGATGAAACATTGGTGATTTGGGGTGGAGAGTTCGGAAGAACCAATTATTGTCAGGGTGATTTGTCAAAAGATAACTATGGTCGGGATCATCATCCGAGATGTTATACCATATGGATGGCGGGTGGTGGCATAAAACCTGGAACGGTGTATGGAGAATCAGATGAATTTGGATATAACATTATTAAAGATCCTGTTCATGTGAATGATTTTCATGCCACTGTTTTGCACTTGATGGGGCTAAACCATGAGCAGCTAAACTTCAAACATTTAGGCAGACGTTACAGACTTACCGATGTGGCCGGGAAAGTAGTGAATGGAATTTTGGCCTGATGTGAGATTAAAATCAACTGCATGCAGAAAACAAAAAGTATCCTTCTTAATTTCATCTTCTTCCTACAGGTACTTCTGCTTTTTCTTTTAGTCTTTGAAAGTCATGTTGAACTCCCGGTTTGGTTGCAAGTTGCGGGACGCCTTCATCCTGTCCTGCTTCATTTACCAATTGGTCTGCTTGCCTTTTTTGCGATTTTATTAATTATTCAAAATGAATTTAAGAAGAGAGCATATAGAAAAATTACGGTAATTGTATTGCTGCTTACTTCTGTCACTGCTTCCATCACCGCTTTATTTGGTTTCTTTCTTTCCCGTCAAGGTGATTATGGCCCAGATGCATTGACACAACATAAGATAAGTGGCGCGGTGCTAAGCGTTTTGTGCTACGTATTGGTATTGGCATTTGGTCGTTATGAAAAGAAAAGAGTTGAGTTTTTTGCTTTGGCGATAGCAGCAATTGGTTTAGTTTTATTTGTAGGTCATACGGGTGGAACCTTAACGCATGGCGAAAATTATGTTTTTGCACCGTTAGTAAGTTCTTCAGAAGATATTCCAGCGGATGCTTCCCTGTATAGGAAAGCCGTATATCCAATTCTTGAAAAAAAATGCATTTCATGCCATAACGAAGCGAAGGCGAAAGGGAAATTGGTCATGACCTCTATTCCTAAATTCCAAAAAGGAGGAAAGGAAGGAGTGGAATGGATAGTGGGTAAACCTAATGAGAGTAGGATGATCAAATACATACATCTTCCTTTAGATGACGATGATCATATGCCGCCTGATGGTAAGACACAACTTTCGAAGCAAGAAATTAGTTTACTCGAATATTGGATAAAAGCAGGCGCTGATTTCAATGAAAAACTCACCGACTTACCAGATGATGATACTTTGAAAGTGATGGCAATTGCCATATTTAATACCATAAGCCAGCCAGTGGAAGAGAAGCACTATGCATTCTCAGGCGCATCTGAAAAGACAATTGAAAGTTTAAATACACCTTTCCGATCCGTATTTCCTTTGTATCAAAACAGTGCAGCGTTGCAAGCAGATTTTTTTGTAAAGAAATCATTTCAAAATACGGCTCTCGAAGAGTTGAAAGAAGTACAGGATCAATTGGTTGTCTTAAATCTTTCCAAGATGCCCGTGACAGATAATGATCTTGCCACCGTAGGTAATTTCAAAAATCTGGAGAAATTAAATTTAAACTTTACAGAGATTAAAGGCACGGGGCTTAGCTCTATTGCGTCCTTAAAAAATCTGACTTCACTTTCGCTTGCTGGTACAGATGTAAAGATGGAAGACGTAAAGAGTGTGATGGAGCTTCCGTTATTATCCGAACTATTTATTTGGAATACAAAAATTACGGAAGAGGAGAAACAAAAGCTTGCCAAGGATTATCCTAAGGTCGTTATCGCCACCAGTCAGTTTATTGATGACAAAGTGCTACGGTTGACAAAACCTGTTTTAGTGAATGAAGGAATTGTGAAGAAGGGTGACAAGGTGATACTGAAACACACTATGCCAGGAGTAACCATTCGATACACATTGGATGGATCCAAACCAGACAGTATTTCTTCAACCACGTATGAAACTGCGATGAGTTTTAATTCTACTATTAGGATAAATGCAATGGCCTGCAAGGAAGGATGGTATTGTAGTGAAGTGTTTGAAGTTATTTGCTTCGTGGAGGGGCATAAACCTGAGTCTTCCTATTTGTTAACTCCCCCGGATAAACAATATCCAGGTGAGGGAGCCAAGACATTAACGGATGGTCGAAAGGGTTATGTTGATAGCTTCAGAGAGTCCTCCTGGCTTGGATATAGAGATAATGTCTTTATTGCCGAATTTAGCTTTGGCAGCGCTCCTCCATCCATTAATAAGATCGTTATAAGTAATGGAGAAAATATAGGTGGCTATATTTTTCCGCCAACAGAGATGGAAGTATGGGCTGGCCAGAACAGCAAGCAGCTAAAGCGAATAAAGACTTGGAAGTCTGAATTGCTTAAAGACTATAGGTCACAACGAATTGAAGCGTTGGAGATCATCCTGGATTCGAAACTGAATTATACAGTCTATAAGATTATAGCAAAGCCGATTAGTAAACTGCCTGGATGGCATTCTGGAAAAGGCAAGAACGGCTGGTTTTTTGTCGATGAGGTGTTCTTCTATTGATGCGGGTTTTTGTTTGCGCCCGCTCCGCAATTCCTTCTATCGCCTACAAAGGAATATTCGTCAACCATCCCTCCACTCTAAATTTATTCATGGAAGTCCTTATTGCGGTTTTAATTTTAAATTTGCTTTAAGATTTTCCTCGGCCTTTACTTCAATAGGAACAACTTCATTTTTATGTTGCAGCACAAAGTTTCCACTTTCGACTGTAAGGAGTGAAAATCGTATAGGGTTTTTCGTCATCTTTTGAAATTTCAGATTTTTCAAAAATTACCTGACCTTTAAATGTTTTTAGTTCTGATCCTTTGTTAATCAGGATTTTATGAACGTCTCATCACGTTTTCGCGCGTAGGGTTCGTAGTCGTGATTGGTATAAACTGCTTTTGGATTTAATTCTTTAAAAATTTCGACTGGATTGCCATGCAGTACCAATAATGAACTACCCATTTCGACCAATTGCTTTTGCATTAGCGTAAGCGATTGATGAATAAAGGCTACCCGCAAGTCAGCTTTGTCTTCCAGCTTATCAAGGATTTCACTATCAAAAATAAAAAGAGGAAGTATTTCTTCGTTTTCTTTTAATGCGTAATAAAGACCGGTATTGTCTTGTAGGCGCAGATCGCGTCTAAACCAAAATAAAGTCGTGCTTTTTGTGATGAGCTTTTCAGCTTGTGGAAGATTGAAGGGCATCTAACTCCTTTTCAAGTTTATCGATTGCTTCCATTTTTACTGCGTAAAGCCTTAAGTCGCCAGAGCGCTGAATGTTCATTGCCTCCCCCAGAAGCTTTTTACGCTGTAATTCAAGTTTTTTGATCGGGTTGGATTTAAAGAAAGAGAACATATACATCTAAGCAAGAGGGACTCAATTTTGTTCAATGCACCATAAAACGCAGATTTTTGATGTATCAGATTTGTGAATTTTCGAATTCTTAATACTAACTTAACAATTTTGTAATTGATTAAAGAAATAAAAAAATGTTAAAACGTAAGAATTTCCAATTTGTATTATGCTTGGCAACCGCATCCTTATTTGGAGTGCAAGTCCGAGCACAATCACAGTCGAATGACTCATTAAAACAAGCTGTTTCAGAGTTAAATAAGACTGTAGAGGTATTAAAGAGAATTAAAATAACAGGATGGATTCAGGCCCAGTATCAATGGGCTGAAGAAAAAGGGGCAGCAAACTTAGATGGTGGCGATTTTGCCTCCAATTCTGATCAGCGATTTATGATCAGGCGCGGTCGTGTAAAATTCACCTACACTCAGAAATTGAGTCAATTTGTGTTTCAACTAAATGGCACGGAGCGCGGTGTTAACCTCGTTGAAATATTTGGAAAAGTTACTGACCCGTGGACAAAGTCCATTTCATTAACGGCAGGGGTCATGAACAGACCTTTCGGATTTGAAATCGAACAATCTTCTTCCGTTCGTGAGTCTCCTGAACGTTCAAGATATTCACAGATATTAATGCCTAATGAGCGTGACCTAGGTGCAAAAATCACCTTTGAACCCAGTGTGGATAAAAAATTCTATGGATTGAAAATAGATGCAGGTTTTTATAATGGACAAGGAATTGCTGTACCGGGCACAAATTCTTCAATTGCTTCAACCGGTGCTTTTGTTAACGATGGTGTGAATGAATTTGATGGTTTTAAGGATTTCATTGGCAGATTAAGTTATTATAGAAATTCAAAGGATGAGAGATACCGATATGGAATAGGCTTGTCTCATTACAATGGTGGAATTGTAAACAGGAGCAATATTTTATATGAACTAGATGGAAACTCATATGTGGCAGCCGATACAACCAGTCAAACCTTTAAAGGAAAATCGGCTTCACGTAAGTATGTGGGAACGGAACTATTTTTCAGCGTGAAATCCATTTTGGGTAAAACCACCCTCAGAGGGGAATATATTTTCGGAATACAACCGGGTGTTGATAATAGTTCCAGAAGTGCTTCTGCATTGCCAGCCAAGAAGGCAGCCTATTTGAGAGATTTCAATGGTTCATATGCTTATTTAATCCAAAGATTAGGTCAAACTAAGCACGAATTAGTCCTTAAGTATGAGTGGTATGATCCTAACGATAAGTTATCAAGTTCTGAATTAAGCTCCAATAATTTCGGAATTGGTCCTGCGGATGTAAAATATACAGCACTCGGTATGGGATATAACTATTACTATGATGCAAACCTGTTATTCATGTTCTGCTACAATATGGTAACAAATGAGAGTACGAACATTAATGGATACACGAAAAATTTAGGCGATAATGTCTTTACCATTCGTATGCAGTATAAATTCTAATCTTCATTATTTCCCAGGTGAAAAGAGGCCTTTCAATAAGGTCTCTTTTGTTTTTAGGTAGTTAAAATATTAAAATCCAAAGTCTGCTAATTCTTTCTGATTTAGAATTTCTTTAAACCAGAAGGTGTATGCTTCCGGGTTTTTCCTGATATCAGCACGTAGGGAATTCAAGTCGTTGAACTTCCAATCTTCTACTTCTTCGCGGTTGATCATTGGCGTTCCGTCAAAAGTGCCAATGAAAACATGATCACATTCATGCTCCACCAGGCCTTTGTCCAAATTTGCCTTATAGATAAATTTATAAGCGAACGATAGCTGAACATCGATTCCCATTTCCTGTTTAAGTTTTCTGCGTGTTGCTTTTTCTATGGACTCACCTGGCAATGGATGACTACAACAGGTATTTGTCCACAAGCCTCCGCTGTGATACTTTGAAGTGGCCCTTTTTTGTAAAAGAAGCTCTCCTTTTGAGTTGAACAAAAGGATAGAAAAGGCCCGATGTAAAAATCCTTTTTGATGCGCCTCTAATTTCTCCATGGTACCAATGGAGTTATCATGCTCATCGACCAGGATTACGTGTTCCATCACAACATGTTAAGTTGATGTTTCAAAAAGGAATAGGCGAGGAGTCTTGCCTTATGCCGCTTGCGAATACTGATACGCGATTTCAATACACGATCAGAGGGTGTGTTTTGAATAAGTTCTGACTCGATTTTGTACTTATTGACAGCGGACTGGAAACTATTAAGAATTGGGTTGAGACTTATTCCTTCTTCAAAGGAACGATACGTTTCGTCCTTAAATCGGATAAATAAGTCGGCCGTATTGTAGTTGTGAAAGGTGTCTACGATTTCATCGGCAAAACGAACGAACCCGTAAATAGAATAAATATGGTCGCGCAATTCTTTTTCGAGGCAACGGATTCCAAGTGAAAATGAGGTACTATAGGCCTTTGTTGTCAGCCGGCTACACCTGATGGATACCTCTTCGAAAAGTTCTTTTTGAGTCATTTTCACCACGTCATGTTAACAAAGCTATGCATTATTAATTTTCATGTTCTTTGAGAATGTGTCTTTTAATAAGCTCTTCCGTAACTACCTGTCCTGAAATGATGGAAAGCGGTACACCCGGCCCTGGTACTGTCAGCTGTCCTGCATAAAACAGGTTCTTAACCTTTTTGTTTACAATGGAGGGCTTAAGATTTGCCGTTTGTAAAATTGTGTTGGCAAGGCCGTAAGCATTTCCCTTTCCAAACAAGCAAATCGAAACAATGTTCTAACTTTCACGCTAAAGTTTAATTTTTTTTGTGAGCAAAAAAAATAGTCATGATATACATGATCCAGAGGTTAAGCCAGCCCTAGACTGGTTTAGGGAAATGGACTGGACGCCTTTTGAATTTCAGCGGGACACCTGGAAAAGTTATCTTGATGGATATAATGGGTTAGTAAATGCGCCAACCGGAAGCGGAAAAACGTATTCACTTCTTGTCCCTGTGTTACTTGAGTTTATGCGGCACAAAGGGGGCGCTAAGTCCAAACGGCATTCGGGATTACAGGTAATTTGGATAACGCCTATTAGGGCACTAAGTAAGGAGATAGAATTTTCTGCCAAACAAGCTATTGAGGGATTGGGAATACCTTGGCGGGTAGGAGTGAGAACTGGCGATACTTCCGCGAGGCAACGGGTAAAGCAGAAAGAGAAACCACCAGAGTTTTTAATCACTACCCCAGAGAGTCTGCACATGCTATTGTCTCAGAAGAATTACCCGGACTATTTCAAAGATGTGAAGTGCATTATCGTGGATGAATGGCACGAGCTAATGGGATCGAAGCGCGGTGTTCAAATGGAATTAGCACTGTCGAGATTAAAAACGATAGCGGCTAAGCTAAAGATATGGGGTATTTCAGCTACCATGGGCAACATGGATCAGGCATTACAGGTGTTGCTAGGTAGCGACTATCAAAAAGGAAAGTACAATGTCATTCGTGCTAACCTTGAAAAGAAAGTTGAAATTCTTTCTGTTTTTCCGGATGCCTTAGAGCGTATGCCGTGGGCTGGCCATCTGGGAATACGCTTATTGCATAAAGTCATTCCTATTGTGAAGCAGAGCACAAGCACACTTATATTTACGAACACCCGTTCTTTTGCAGAAATCTGGTATCAAAAAATGCTTGATGTTGCTCCTGAACTTTCAGGATTAATAGCCATGCACCATGGCTCTATCAGCAAAGACCTGCGGGACTGGGTGGAAGATCAACTTCACAAAGGAAAACTGAAAGCTGTAGTTTGCACATCTAGTCTTGATTTGGGTGTTGACTTCCGTCCGGTTGAAACAATTATTCAGGTAGGCAGCCCAAAAGGAGTTGCTCGTTTTCTTCAACGTGCCGGACGCAGTGGTCACCAGCCGGGTGCTGTCAGTAAAATCTATTTCCTGCCTACGCACACACTTGAATTGACAGAAGCTGCAGCCTTGCGTGAAGCCATCAACCGTAAAGTGGTAGAAGAGCGATTTCCGTATGCGCGCTCTTTTGATGTATTGATTCAATATCTGATTACACTGGCAGTCTCAGATGGCTTTCATCCAGCAGAAATTTACAAAGAAGTGAAAAGTACATTTAGTTTTTCGAGTGTTACCGAAGAGGAGTGGGGATGGTTACTTCAGTTCATTACCACCGGGGGGTCTTCGCTTACGGCATATGATGAATACCGAAAAGTAATAATAGATAATGGCGTGTATAAAGTTGAAAATAAGCGGATCGCTTTCCGGCATAAGCTTTCAATCGGAACGATTGTAGGTGACACTTCACTTTTTGTGAAGTATGTGACCGGAAAATATTTGGGTACCATCGAAGAAGGATTTATTTCGAGGCTCAATCCAGGCGATGTGTTTTGGTTTGCAGGCCGCAGTCTGGAATTAGTTCGGATAAAGGAAATGGAAGTACAGGTGCGCAAGACGTTACGCAAGTCGGGCAAAGTCCCTTCCTGGCAAGGGGGAAGGATGCCACTGTCTTCGCAGATGAGTGAAATGGTCCGGTTAAAAATTGACGAAGCAGCGAATGATAAAGAGAAGGATGAAGAGATGAAATTCATCAGGCCGTTAATGGATTTGCAGAAATCACTTTCTCACCTTCCATCGAAAAATGAGCTCTTGATTGAATACCTGCAGACAACAGATGGATTTCATGTTTTAATTTATCCGTTTGAAGGACGAAATGTACACGAAGGTATGGCGGCTTTGCTGGCATATCGCATTTCCCAAATCCAGCCCATTACCTTTTCGATAGCCATGAATGATTATGGTTTTGAATTGCTTTCAGATGTGGAGATCCCTATTTACGAGGCAATCGAAACAGACATATTGAGTTCGGAAAATCTTTTGAAAGATATTCAGTCCAGCATTAACTCTACAGAAATGGCCCGCAGAAAATTTCGCGACATCGCAGCTATTTCAGGGTTGGTGTTCAAAGGTTTCCCAGGATCAAAGATAAAGGACAAGCACATCCAGTCTTCTTCTCAATTATTCTTCAATGTATTTCACGACTACGAATCACATAACTTACTATTGCTTCAGGCTTTTGAGGAAGTGATGGATTTTCAATTGGAGGAAGCCCGCTTGCGCAAAGCCCTGGAAAGGATTTCCAGTCAAAAGATTATAATTCGCGAACCGGAACGGCCCACTCCATTTTCCTTTCCGATTATGGTAGACCGTCTACGTGAAAAACTCAGTTCCGAAAAGCTGGAAGACAGGATTAAGAAGATGATGGTGAAGTTGGATTCTTGATTCTCGATACTAGCACATAACATCTAGAACCTAGAATCATCTCTTTATTCCCCCATCATAATGAACGCACCCCAATAAAAAGGTTCGGGATATTTTTTTCGCAAGTCCTGTTGTGCCAGCAAGAAAGACTCATGTTTATCCATTCCCTTCAGCCAGTTGCCATAAAAATTATTTATGAGCATTTGTGTGGCTTGGTCATCTACATTCCACAAGCTCATGATGATTGTCTTTGCGCCAGCTACGAGAAATGCACGTTGTAGCCAGAAAACACCTTCTCCATTTTTAATAGTGCCCAAACCTGTTTCGCATGCTGATAACACGACCAACTCTGTTTCTTCGAGAGACGTGCGGTAAGCATGTGATGATTATTTTCGTCTAAAAAATATTTCTAAACAAAAGGAACAAGCTGCCTGATAGAATCATGACCACCGGTAAGGTCAATAACCAGGCAATTAAAATATTCCGAACTGTATCGGGTTGTAAATTTTTGATGCCCTTGCTTGCCACCATGCTGCCTGCAATTCCAGAGGAGAGCACATGCGTTGTACTTACAGGCCATCCAAAATAACTAGAGAGCCCAATAGTGCTGGCAGCCACCAACTCGGCACTGGCGCCTTGAGCATACGTGAGATGTTGTTTGCCAATTTTCTCTCCAATCGTTTTTACAATTCTTTTCCAGCCAATCATAGTTCCCAGGCCTAATGAAATTGAAATCATAAAAATGACCCAACCCGGTGCATAGTCAGTTGCTTTTGTCAGTTTTTTTAAATTGTCTTTCAGGTTTTTTTTATCGAACTCACTTACACGGGCCTCTTCTTTTTTCATCAGGTCACTTAGGTTGCGATTCATCACAAGCAAATCTTTTCTGACCACAAAGCGATCCTCTTTTTTGATTTTCTCAACGCTTTCGTTAGTTGAAAAATTTGCCTGAAGCCGTTGATTCATGGCAATGGATTCAGTTAATTTTTTACGATCCGATTCCGCTAACGTAGTAGGATCAATGGAAGCGACAATCAGTTCAATTTTCTTTAAGGGATCTATCATGTTGGCTGTCTCCACATTTGCATTTAAGGCGAAATAGCCGGGAACGATTCCAATTAAAATCAGCATGACCAATCCTACTCCTTTTTGACCATCATTTTGTCCATGAAAGAAACTAACACCAGTACAGGTGAGCAGAAGTATTGCCCTGATCCATGGTGGAGGAGGGGTATTTTTTTTTGGTTCTTTGAAAAGGTCGTCACCTGTAGGATTATCTTTTGTGGCATTGCGAAGTAAGAACATTAGGATGATCACCATAGAAAAGCCAAAAAGAGGTGAGATAAGCAGTGATGCGCCAATTTTCTGAGCCTGACCCCAGTTCACGGCTACACCTCCTGCACTTGGCAGTAGTGAGTAAGCAATGCCGACACCGAGGATTGAGCCAATGAGCGTATGAGAACTGGAACAAGGGATGCCGAGGTACCAGGTGAAGAGATTCCACACAATGGCGCTGATCAAAAGTGCGCCAACCATGGCTATGCTATGTGCGAGGTCTTGATCGATCAATGATTCGACAGGAAGTAAATTGACGATGCCCATCGCCACGGTTATGCCACCTAAAAATACACCCAGGGAATTCATAAAGCCTGACCAGACCACCGCCACCCACGGTTTTAATGAGTTGGTATAAATGACAGTGGCAACGGCATTGGCCGTGTCGTGAAAGCCGTTAACGAATTCGAAACCACATGCTGCAACAAGGCACAGCACCAATAAGACCGCGTAGGAAAATTCTAACTCGAACATGATTAGAAATTAGTGTTGATTTAATCCAAAATGGCTTTAAAGGTAAGGTTCCATTCCCTACTCAATGTTATGTCATTGCTAACAAATGCCGATGACATTAGCTCAAGATTATTATAAAATCGACACTGAACAACGGCTAACATAAACAATTTGATTTCAAAGATTCATCGCTTTGAGAGCCAACGATTTAAAGTTTAAGTTTTTTTAGAAAACCTGTCTAAAAGGAGAAAATGGGCTTGCTTTGATGCAATTGTCTCTCCCATCCATAAATATTCGGCCTGACCAAAAAAGTGGTTTTTTAGCCGTTTTATGGCTTTTTAATTATTTTCTTCCTATGACCTGGGGAAACCAGCTTGCAAACTGCACTTAACCCGTTTTCAACTTGATGGGCTTTGTAAGGGCTCGATGAAGAGTCCCTTCCGATAGCTATGGTTAATCATGCGTTGGGAAATACTACATCAATAATAGGTTTGCCAAAGGTTCAATACATTTGTCATTCATGAAAATTGAAATAAAAGGACAGCAGGTAGCCATGCTTCCCGAAAAGGCATTGACATTGATGTCCCATAAAATTTTAGTGCTTGCCGATTTGCATTTTGGGAAGATCAATCATTTTAGAAAGTCCGGAATACCAGTTCCTTCAAAGGCGAACGATCAAAACTCAGAATTTCTTATTGACCTGCTCAACCGTGTAAAACCTGAGAGAGTAATTTTCCTGGGCGATTTATTTCATAGCCATTACAACGAAGAGTGGGAAGTAGTGGGGCAGGTCCTTCATCATTTTTCTTCGTGCCAATTTGAATTAGTAAAAGGAAATCATGACATCATGAGCAACCTCCAATATGAACGGCACAAGATTTTTGTTCATGAAGGGGCATTGAAAATAGGGCCATTTGTTTTCACACATGAGCCTCTTGAAACTACTGAAGATGAATATTACAATATGGCAGGTCATATTCACCCGGGAGTTCACTTGTTAGGTAAGGGCAGACAATCTTTAACTTTGCCATGTTTTTATTTTGGGAAGGGCCAAGGCATTATGCCGGCTTTTGGTTCGTTTACAGGGCTAGCCAAGATAGCCCCGAAAAAAGATGATCAGATTTTTGTCATTGCAGATGGAAAAATTCTAAAAATAGATCAGTCTACTATATGATACGATATTTTTTCGGCTTGCTTTTTATTCCTGCTTCTGTTGTATATGGTCAAGACACAACGCGATTGTCCCTCATGTTTATTGGTGACATCATGCAACACGATTCTCAAATGGCAGCAGCGTATGATACGCTCACAAAAGAGTACGACTACTCTTCCTGTTTTCAATATATAAAGCCTTATTTGGATTCCGCTGATGTCACCATTGGAAACCTTGAAGTAACACTCGCTGGCCCTCCTCACAAAGGTTATCCGCAGTTTAGTGCGCCTGATGAATTAGCAGCTACGCTTAAAAATGCTGGCGTAGATATATTGGTGACTGCCAATAATCATTCTGTAGATCGAGGGCGTGAAGGCCTTGAGAGAACGATAATGATGCTGGATAGCCTGCATATTTCTCACACGGGAACATTCGTTGACACTGTAAACAGGATGAACGATTATCCATTGGTGATTTATCAAAATGGTTTTGTATTGGCGGTCCTCAATTACTCATATGGGACCAATGGATTAGCTGTGGAGCGACCGAATATGGTTAACCTGATTGATACAGCCGTGATCAAAAAAGATTTAAGTACCACAAAAGGATTACATCCGGATGCTGTAATCGTTTTTATGCATTGGGGACCAGAGTATCAAAGTCTTCCAACAAAGTTTCAAAAAGATCTTGCGGATTTCTGCTTCAGGCACGGAGCGAAACTGGTAGTTGGATCACATCCACATGTGGTGCAGCCTATGGAGTGGAGACAAGATACCGATCAATTGGTAGCCTATTCGCTTGGCAATTTTGTTTCCGGGCAGCGAAAGCGTTATACCGATGGTGGTGTGATGTTACAAGTGGAGCTTGAAAAAATCACCCAACCGGATAGTAGTTCTGTAACGCACATTCAAAACTCAAGCTATGATTTGGCATGGGTTTACCGGACCCCAGGAAGGGATAAGAAATATTTCATTCTTCCTGCAACTGAATTTGAAACTCTGCCTTTGGGAACAGGGGCAAATTCAGAGCCATCCATTTTGAATTTGTCTTTGGTTGACAAACGAGCTTTCAAATTGTTTTTGGATGATTCCCATAAGTTATTTAAAAAGTATAATCTTAATGTGGAGGAAACTAAAAATGAATAGCACTTTTTCATATAAGATTCAAAATTGCCCAACGTTGAAACTGAAACTTTGAATCTTCAATGCATTAAAGCCTACCTTTTCCGGTTTTTTCCACCGCCTGGTTTTCCACTACCACCAGTGAAGATCAGGCCAATCGAAAACTCGAGTCCAGTAAAATCTATTTTGGCGTCCTGAAAGTCCGCAGTAATCGTTTGATTGGTTCCGTTCAGCGTTCCACCTGTATAAGAACCTGTGAGTGGAAATTTTGCCTGGCTTGATAAGTAATTTGTCTCTAGTGAAATACCAAATTGATCGGTTACATAAAAAGTAAGTTCAACTCCAAAAAGATAGCCAAATCCCGGGTGGTTGCTGTATGTTAGATCTGAATTGGCAACATCCCATCCTTCAAGTTTTTTCAACGCCCGGTCGATATTTCCATAATCTAACTTTTGTGCGAACCCATAAAAGAAAAAACCACCGCCTTTTAAATCGAGTTCAATGCCCTTGCCTTTCAATTGAAATACTAATTCTCCAGGAACCAGGATGGTAAAGTTCGGACCCAACAGTGGGTCCTTCGATTCAAATGGAAGTCCTTTCATATTTAATCCAGACATTCTGTAAAGGGAGGCACCAGTTTCCAATGCGATGAACCGATTTAGGTCAACGCCAATTCCCCTTATCGAAAAAGGACTAATGGGAGTGGAGAAATATCCATTTTTTGGGATAAAATAGGAGAAGGATAAACCAACATTTTGTGCACGAGAAGACATGGATACGAATAATCCAATAATCATTGCAAGAAATAGTTTTTTCATAAGCATAAAGAATAAGCAAGACGTACTTACAATTAAAATTTCTTTGACAGGAAATAATCTTACCTCAAAAGGGTATTGACACCATGTCCTGTGTTAAATCAACAACCGATCAGACGGTAGGCATCAGCGCTTATTATAGTCTGTAAATAAGGCTTGCATATAGGCCTTGCCCCATTTCAGATCGTCATTATTACCTTGTTGTTTGATAAATGCTTTTAAATCGAAATCGTATATATTTTCTGTTTGCGAATCAATGTATCCATAGCCATTGTGAAAAACATACGTGGCAAAGGATCTCACATTTTTTGAAAGAATGTCTTTGCTAAACTTAAATTCGTCACCCGATAGACCTAATTGTGCCAGTACGGTTTTGGCAATATCGGTTTGACTGGCAAATGTTGAGATTATTGTATCTCTTTTTAAAACGGCCCCGCCTAACCACAGCATTGGAATTTTAAAACGTTCTTTATCTTTTAACTCTTGCTGATTGGGATGACGGTGTCCATGATCAGCAGTAATAATGACCCATGTATTTTTCCACCAGGTTTTTTGCTTGGCCTGTTCAATAAAATTCCCAAGACTCTTGTCAGCATACAAGCAGGAGTTAAGAAATAATGAGCTGTCATCATTTCCTTTGAAAACAGGAATCATAGGTACATCAAATGGTTCGTGACTGCTAAGTGAAAGCATTACCTTAAAGAAGGGTGTAACAGCAGAATCGCATTCGGCTAATACATGATCGAAAACATATTGATCATGGACGCCCCACTTTGAATTAACCAGGGTTTCATCAAAGTCATCATCGTTGGTGATATGACTAAACCCAGCGCTATTGATATATGATTCCATGTTTGCAAAGCCGATATCGCCACCATATACAAAGGAAGTATGGTAGTTAAGTGATGTAACAAACCTGGAGAGGTGGGGGAGCGATTCTGTTTTGGATGGATATTTGAGTATAGAGGTCAAGGGTTGAGAAGGATAGCCACTAAGGATAGCCACAATTCCCTTGTCAGTGCGGTCGCCACTCGAATAGAAGTTATCAAATAGGATGCCTTCGTGAGCCAACCTATTCAGGTTGGGTGTGACGTTGTCAAGTCCGCCAAGTGGTTTGATGATTTTAGCGGTGAAGCTTTCTAAAATAATCAGTATGATATTCGGCCTGGCAGAAGTGATCAAGGATTTGGTTTGGCCCTTCGTAGCAACCATTTCCTTAAGCAGTGTATCTGATTCTGACGAATTGTAAAAATCGTTTGAGTATTCATGTCGCTTGTCAAATGCGCTGTAGAAAAAATTCCACACCACATTGATTCCGGCATGGTTAGGAAAAGTTTTCGTCTTGTGAAAATATACGACACCTGTATTCAGTGGAGCTACACTGAAGCTGCTTCTGATAGGTATAAACAAGGCACCTGTAACCAAAAACATAGGAACTGCCCACCCTGGTTTTATCGGATATAATCGAAGGAATTGTTTTGAAATATAGGTGTAGTAAATCCAGAGGAACAAAATAAGAAGAGTGCCAAATACGATCAATAGTAAAACGAGACTACATGGACTTATACTGGCTATACCTTCCCTACCGGCATACAATAGTGGAGTAGTATCCATTCGGAAGCCCCAATGTTTATACAATTCGAGATCTGCCACAACAAGGCATGTTGAGAGAATCAGTAAAGCCGTTACAATACTATTATTAAGATAGTAAATGATTTTTTGGTTAGTAAGCACTGAAACAGTAAGAAGTAAGCCGCTCAGAATTAACCAGTAACTTGCCATGGCCAAATCCATGCGCAACCCAAGGAAGTTGAGTGTAAGAATATCAATCAGATGAAGGGAAGATGTTTGGTTAAAGTTATAAAGCAGGAATACAACCCGACTGACTATAAAAAAGACGATCCAGTATAGACCGATCTGCAAAAAAAGTTTGGCACGTTCCTTCATAGCCTGCCTGCCAGTGGCAGGTTTAAGTGCGAAGATAGCATAACCGGATAATTCTGCTGCCTCCCATCATAAAGTTGTTATTGAAAGAGAAAAAAGGTATTATTTTCAGCTAAATATAGTTTGCATTCAAGCAGATCTGTTAAATAAAACTTAAAGATGAAAAGATTACTGCTGTTACTCCAGGTGTCGTTACTATTCTCTTGTGCGGAAAAGAAACCTCGTGCCGATATGGTTATTCTGGGAGGAAAGATTTACACGGTAGATAAAGGCAATCCACAAGTGGAGGCGGTAGCCGTTGTTGGCGATACAATAGTTTATGCGGGAAATTTGTCTGGAGTGGAAGAATTCAAGGATGAAAAAACGCAAATCATTAATCTGGAGGGACGCACGATGACACCAGGTTTTATTGAAGGTCATGGGCATTTTTTTGGTGTGGGTTATTTTGAAATAGATCTTGATTTAATGAAAGCAAGGAATTATGATGAAATAGTAGAAATGGTTCGTATTGCGGCAGAAAAGGCTCAACCGGGCCAATGGATTTTAGGAAGAGGGTGGCATCAGGAAAAATGGGACACCTTGCCAGGTAACATGGTGAAAGGATTTCAGACGCACGAGAGACTCAGCGCGGTATCCCCTAATAATCCTGTCGTTCTGGAGCATGCCAGCGGACATGCCGTTCAGGTCAATGCAAAAGCCATGGAGATAGCAGGAGTTAACCAGTTATCCAAAGAGAGTCTAAAAGCAGTTTCGAATGAAGGGGGCGAAATAATCAGGGATAAGAATGGAAACCCAACGGGTATTTTTAATGAACTGGCGACCGGTTTAATTTATAAATATATGCCTGCTGCCGATGATGATCGCGATCGTCTGGCAATTGATCTTGCCACGAAGGCTTGTTTACGTAACGGAATTACCAGTTTCCATGATGCGGGTGCAACTCGCAGAAACATCGAACTATTTAAGCAAGCCAAACAAGATGGTACATTAGGAGTGCGACTTTATGTGATGCTTGCCGGAGATGATAAATCCATGGTAAATGAATGGATTAAGAATGGTCCTGAAATAGATTCGACACACTGGCTTACCATTCGGTCTATCAAACTTTTTTGCGATGGTGCTTTAGGGTCAAGAGGAGCTTGGTTACTTGAGTCCTATTCGGACCGGTCTGCTTTTTTTGGAATGGCTACCATTTCAATGGATTCTGTTCTGGCTATTTCACGTCAGGCACTTAAGTCAGGCTTTCAGGTTTGTTCTCACGCCATTGGCGATCGTGCTAATCGTGAAGTTTTAGATCGTTATGAAAGTGCCTTCAACGAAAATCCAGACGTCAAAGATCATCGCTTTAGAATTGAACATGCCCAACATCTTCATCCCAATGACATCCCTCGATTTGGAAAAATGGGTGTTATGCCGGCCATGCAAGCGATTCATCTTTCATCAGACAGGCCTTGGGCAATCGACAGACTTGGTGAAAAAAGAATCAAAGAAGGTGCTTATATGTGGCAGTCACTGTTGAAATCTGGAACCAAAATAATCAATGGGACTGATGCGCCTGTGGAGCCAATCAACCCCATCGCAAGCTTTTATTCTTCGGTTAGCCGTAAAACGTTAAAAGGAGAACCAGAAGGAGGTTTTGAACCTGAAGAGAGAATGACTCGCGAGCAAGCTCTTATTTCATACACCTTGGATGCAGCCTATGGTGCATTTGAAGAAAATATAAAGGGATCAATTGAAACTGGAAAATTGGCTGACTTCACTGTCTTCTCTAAAGACATCATGACCGTTAATGAATCAGAAATAGTAAACACCGAGATAATGATGACCATTCTGGGTGGGAAAGTGGTATTTAAAAAATAGTTAAAAAAAATCCCCTTTGCGAGCAAAGGGGATTTTTTATCCATACTTAACTTTTTAGATTACTTGAGAAACTTCCGAGCTCTTTCCATTAGTTTATTCCGGTCAGAAGTGATTGTTGGATCGCTGTAAATACGGGAAGAAAGTTCACCGACTACAGCTTTTTTGTATCCTAGCTTCTCTGCTATTTGTTCGCAAAAATGAACTTCACTCTTAAATACCTGGCCATCGCTTTTCATAAGCTGAATAAGGTAGTAAAGATTTTCAAATTTCTGATCTTCGGTCATTGATATAAGGTCACCAATAGGCTGAGGATTCTTTAACAATTTATCAATTTCTTCCTTCGCTATTCCATTTGCTTTGCCGATCATGTGTATAACTTTGGCCTCCTTTTCGGCAACTTTTTTATCACTGGCTGCCAGGTTAATTAGAATATTAAGCTGTTGTGAGATCATATAAATTATTGTTTAGGCGAAATTACACTCTATGTGAACGAAATTTAAGGAAAAAACTGATAATTCTTACTCAGGACAAAAAAAATCCCGCATTGTTAGATTTTGACATGCAACTCTTATTTTAGCACGCTGTCTTTACAACAAAAATCTGAAATAATGAAAGCCATAGTATCACTATTATTTTTTTGGGCCTCAATTGGACTCGTTTTGGCACAAGAGAGCGAAACCAGGGCGATTGATTCTTTTCGTGGTATAAAATCAAGCGAAGCCATTGATGTGTACTTGAAAAAGGGAGCGAAAGAGAGCGTCAAAGTAGAAGTTACTGGCACTAAACTTAGCAATATTATCACGGAAGTATCAGGCACGTACTTAAAAATCCACATGAGGGAAGGCAGTTACAAAAACAGAAGTGTTAAAGTATATGTCACCTACGTCACACTGGAGAAGATTTCAGCAAGTTCTGCGTCAAATGTATTTTCGGAAGATCCCATAAAGTCCGGAGTTTTTAAGATTGACATTTCGAGTGCGGCTTCCGTGGAAGTTAAACTTGATGTTGATGATCTTTCAGTAGATGCTTCCAGTGCTGGCGATGCCGTTCTTGAAGGTAGGGCAAACTCGTTAAGCATTGAAGTAAACAGCGCTGGAGATGTTGATGCATACGGCCTTGAGAGTGGAGTTGTTAGGGCTAGTGCAAATAGTGGAGGAAGCGCAAAAGTCAGCGTGACAAAAGAATTAGAAGCGGAAGCCAATAGTGGAGGTAGTATTCGATACCGTGGCAGTCCGACCAAAACAAACACAGATTCCAACAGTGGTGGATCGGTGAAGAAATCGAATTAATGGACCCTTCAATTGAAGATTTTATTTTCTTACTAATATTCGACCTGGCTGACTGGACTTTCCATCTTGCTTATTCCTTTTCCAATTCATTTGGGCAATAGTGAAGCTTTTGACTTAGGAAGCGTCTACAGCAGATTGTATTCCAAATTGCCTTCTTTAGATTATAGTTTATCATCACTATTAGCTTTTTCGTGTAGTCGGAAACTCAAGAACTATAGTTTACAAATAGGTTGCTTTTTCAAACAAGGTCTTTAATTCATTAGTGGGACCAGCAGATGGACCGCTTAGCTCAGGATTCTCAATTTGGTGCAGAAAAAAATGAATGGGAAACCCGGATTCTTGGAGCTCAGACTTTTAACCCTATCAGTGCAATCGTTTAAGGACCCATAATTTCTGTCGGCCAAATAATTTATTAAAAATTGGCTAAAAATTTACCCTCAATACTAAAATATTCTACTATTTTTGGCGCCATCACCACAAAAACAACCACTATATGGCGAAATTACGATTTGAAGCTTTAAAAAAATTAAATGAACGTATCAAAATTCATGTTGAACCTACATCTCCCAATATTTCTAAACTTTTTGGGGAGAATGTATTTGGTATGGAGCAGATGCGGGCAACATTAGCTCCTGCTATTTTCAAGAAGGTAAGCAATGCCATTAAAAATCATGATAAAATTGATGAATCCACAGCCGATGCAGTTGCCGCTGCGGCCAAGTCGTGGGCCATTGCAAAAGGGGCGACACACTTCACTCACTGGTTTCAGCCAATGACGGGAGGGACTGCTGAAAAGCACGACTCATTTTTTGATGCCCTATCCGGCATTGAGAAGTTTAAAGGAAGTGAATTAGTACAACAGGAGCCCGATGCGTCTTCATTCCCTAGCGGTGGAATCAGAAGTACATTTGAGGCACGCGGCTATACTGCCTGGGATCCGACTTCACCTATGTTTTTATACGGCAAAACACTTAGTATTCCTACCATCTTTGTTTCCTATACAGGAGAAACACTTGATACTAAATCACCTCTTTTGAAAGCACTTAAAGCGGTGGATTTAGCGGCTACCCAAGTTTGCCAGTTATTTGATAAAGACATTCAACATGTCGTTGCTTCTCTTGGCCCTGAACAAGAGTATTTTGCTGTAGACACGGCTTTGTTCAATGCTCGCCCTGATCTTGTTATGGCAGGCCGTACTGTATTTGGTCATGCCCCTGCACGTGGTCAGCAATTGGAGGATCATTATTTTGGTACAATTCCTTCCCGGGTATACGATTTCATGAGGGATTTTGAAATTGAAAGTTGGAAATTGGGTATACCGGTTCGAACTCGTCATAATGAAGTTGCCCCAAGTCAATTTGAAGTGGCTCCCTTATTTGAAGAAGTGAATGTAGCTAACGACCACAACCAATTAATGATGGATGTGATGAGTCGTGTTGCGGAGAAACACAACCTGAAGGTCATTTTTCATGAAAAACCTTTTGCAGGTTTAAATGGCAGTGGTAAACATAATAATTGGTCACTCATTACCGATACCGGTGTGAATCTTTATGCACCCACTGGTTCTGCTCGCGATAACTTACTCTTCTTGGTATTCTTTATCACCACTATAAAAGCAGTCCATGAGCATTCCGATTTGTTGAGAGCGAGTATTGCCACAGCTGCTAACGATTTTCGCCTGGGAGCCAATGAAGCACCCCCTGCAATCATGTCTGTTTTTATCGGTTCACAAATGACGGCCGTTCTGGATGAACTTGAGAAGAAGGGGAATGTAAAAATTGAGAAAGGCGATAACATGTATATGAAGTTGGGTATCGATCAGATCCCGGAAATTATTCTGGATGCAACTGACCGTAACCGTACGTCTCCCTTTGCTTTTACTGGAAACAAGTTTGAATTCCGTGCTGTTGGCGGCAGTGATAATTGTGGAACACCAATGACTGCCCTTAACCTTATTGTGGCAGACCAACTTGAAAAATTCCATGAGGCTGTTAGCAAGGACATTGAAAAAGGGACCGAAAAACGTATCGCTATAGTAAATGTGCTACGCAAGTACATTAAAGAATCAAAGGATGTTCGATTTGAAGGAGATGGTTATTCAGATGAATGGGTGAAAGAGGCAGCTAAGCGTGGATTAGGCAATGTGAAAAATATGCCCCGCGCTGTGGACGCTTATTTATCAAAAAAATCTCTGGACCTTTTTGAACGACATGGTGTGTTAAGTCATAAGGAAGTAGAGGCGCGGAATGAGATCAAGCTTGAAAGCTATATCAAAAAAGTGCAGATTGAAGCCCGCGTGGTAGGTGATCTGGCAATGAACCACATTATACCAACTGCAATTGCTTATCAAAATAAAATGATTACCAATGCAAATGGCTTGATGGGCCTTGGTATAGATAATAAAGCCGTCATTAATACAATTAAAGAGATCTCTGAGCACATCGAAGTGATTAAAACTGGTGTACGTAGTATGGTTGAGGAGCGCAAACGCATCAATAAGATAACAGACACTCATAAACGTGCTTATGCTTATTGCGATGATATTAAAGAGAAATTCTTTGATAAAATCCGCGATGCAGTAGATAGACTTGAGTTGCTGGTGGATGATGAAGATTGGCCATTAGTGAAATACCGCGAATTACTGTTCCTGAGATAATTCTCGTGACTTTTCCATGTAAACAGAGCCGGCTACGAAAGTAGCCGGCTTTTTTATTGAGCTGAATTAAGAAGAGAAGCATGGCCAGTCAATAATTCTAAAATGCTATTCCTAATGAGTTCAGGATTTGACCATGGCACAAAATGATCCATGTCATCCACCAAAACTACCTTTAGCGGTGCCTGTACCATCATTTTTTTTGCAAAGTCTGCATTTTCCGGTGGAACGAGTCTATCTTTTTTACCTTGAATGACGATAGTCGGTGTTGTTATATTTTTCCAAAGGGGAAGCATCTCCTGAAGTTCAGGTTTTAGTTTATATATTTCATCGTTGGAGGCTCTCAAAGAGCGAGGCAAAACCCATTTCAAGAAAGGTGTAGCAAGTGGTGCCCTAAACCAAGTTTCATTCGGTTCCAATTCCGGATCGATGGAACCTGCTACAATGACCAGCCCATCAATAAGTTCCGGATAATCCATTGCCATTCTGGCGATAAGAGGACCGCCCAATGAATGCCCAACAAGAATAATGGGTCTGTTGCCTTTATGGGTTTCAAGTATGGGCTTTAGATACTCAGCCTGCTTTTGAAGAGAGGGTTCGGCATATCCAAAATTGGAAGCTCCGAATCCCGGCCGGTCCACAGTGATTAATTGAGTAACTTTTAAAAGGACTGTATCTGCCAGAAAATCAATGAATGCGCTTAATGAGCCGGGGGAGCCATGTACAAAAATAACGAGTGGTAGATTTTCTTGTCTGGCTTTAACATAGGTGATCACTCTCTTTCCTGCTTGGTAAGAGTGGAAAGTTCCCTTCACTTCCTTACTCGCAAAGTAGTCATCAATCTCGGATTTGCTCATTCTGAACTGCATACATGAATCTGATAAGAGAAGAAGTCCGAAGAAAATAAACAACATATTGAACCACTTTCGTGATTTGATCCACCAAGGGCTCATAACGGACTACTGAATGTTCAGAATTTTTTTGTATTGATTGGTGTCGTTCAACACCTCAATTGATTTTTTTACATCCTTGTCATACTTAAACGCCACCTCAACAGCACCTTTTTCAAGATAATAATGTGTAGCAATATCCTCCTCAAGAAGGAGCTTGACTTGGTCCTTAAAAATCAATAAATGATTTTTTCTACCTTCTGTCAATTTTGTTTCGATCTGATCCAGTAGTACCTTAAGATCCGAGTAATATTTTTCTTTCTTTGCTTCCACCGTAAAGAGTGAAAGTCTTTTTTCCAGTTCTGATCTATAGTTGTAAGGTTTGTCGTTCACCCATGTAACAAATTCTTGATATTCCTGGTCAGTTAAGCTAAACTCAGCAGCGGATGGCAGCGAGGCATGTTGCGATGCATACAGGGTAGCAAAGTCAAAAATATAACCATTGGTGTAGAGTGAGTGCGTGATCGCTGCTGTTTCTGGTCCCACAATGGCAATGTCGGGATCAATGCCGCCTCCGTCAAACACCATCCTTCCTTTTGAAGTTTTGAACTCTTTCTTCAGTGAATCGGGTATTGATTCCACGCTACCATCTTCGCGTCTATGGGTGTAGTCCAATACCTGAATGCATCTACCTGTAGGAGTATAGTATTTGGCTGTCGTTATTTTGATCTGCGAATTGTAGGAGAGTGGCCTGCTTAACTGCACAAGCCCTTTGCCATAAGACTTTTCACCAATAATGACTGCGCGATCATAATCTTGTAGGGTACCGGCCACAATTTCTGAAGCAGATGCGCTGCCTCTATTAATTAACACCGCAACCGGAATATCCAAATCGACAGGATTATTCAGGGTTTCATAATTAATATTACTGTCTTCGACCTTGCCTTTTGTGGTCACCACTTTTTTCCCTTTCGGAATGAAGATATTGCATATGTTCACTGCTTCAAATAAAAGTCCACCAGGATTTCCCCGTAGGTCGAGTATAATACTTTTTGCTCCCTTTTCTTTTAAGGAGACCACAGCATTTTTTACCTCTTTTCCGGCTTCCGGTGTGAAGTCTTTCAATTGAACAAATCCGACATTGCTGCTTACCATTCCGAAGTAAGGTACGTTGCTCAATTTTATTTTTTCCCTCTTGAATTCTAGTTTAATAGGTTGATCAACAGCCACTCTTTTTATGGTCAATGAGACAGACGAACCCACCTGACCTCGCATCAAATGATTTGCTTCCTCTTGCGTAATTTTTGATATATCTACTTCATCCATCTTCAGTATCTCATCCCCAATTTTCAAACCATTTTTATACGCTGGATAGCCTTCATAGACTAATGTTACAACAGTTCTGTTTCCAATCTCGCGGGTTACAGCCCCAATGCCTCCATACTGTCCTGTATTGAGTGTTCGAAAATCCTCCACCTCGTCTTCTGCAATGTAATTCGTGTACGGATCAAGTGAATTGAGCATGGCATCAATGCCCGTTCGGATAAGTTGGTTAGGATTAATTTCGTCTACATAAAGTGCATTTACTTCCTTAAACAGAGAAGCGAAAATATCCAGGTTCTTGGCAATTTCGAAGTAACGCTCAGCTGGTGGAGTGAAAGAAAGGATTCCCAGTAGGACAAAAGGCAACGAAATTAAGGCAATCTTTCTTTTCATGCAGAAACAATTATGGTATCCCTTTCAGAACGGAAGGTAAGTTTTTTAGTTTCAGTGCAATTTACTGAATTTAATTACCAGAGCCCTGAATTGTTCTAAGACTTGGCTAGATAGAAATTTTTCTTTTGCGAGAAACGATGTTCCAACTTCCGGTAACCCGATTGTTTTCTGAAACAGCAACTGTTTCGTGTAATGCTACCGTTGGGCAAATATGATAAGGAACACCATACAATACATCACCTACTTTATACCTATTGTTTTTGGGAGCTTTCAATATAAGGTGTTCTTCGCTGTGGCCAACAGGTTCTAATTCAGAAGCGTTTAAAAAATAAACCCTTTTGTTGATTGGATTTTCGGAAGCCACAGATTTATGTCCCAAGTCGATACAAATCGTCTCGTAATCAGGTTTGGAAATAACTCGGGTAACCAATACGGCCGCAAATACAAAGTGCAGTTCAGTAAATAATTTATGATACCCGTAATCCCAAAAGATAAAAGTGCCAGGACTACAATCCGCATTTTTTCTTTTGGCATGTATCGATAATGTAGTGTTTCCACCCGTTACGATATTGGGAATTACACCTGTTTGTTTAATGATTTCCTTTTGCAAGGCTTCAACCCTTAAAAATCCCTCATCACAACCTTTTGTTCGAACTGATAAATCAGCACTGTTATGATGTCCATCGTAGGCATGCAGACCCATTGGAGTAATGCCCTTTAAAGATTGACAATGTAAAAAAAGTGGAAGAGCCCTTTCCGGAACAATGCCTGTCCGGTTCATACCTACATTCAAGTCAATGAAAACGTTTATCGAAACACCTGCTTTTACAGCTGTTGCTGACAATTCAGAAGCGGTTTCATTATTATCAATCAGACAAGAAAACAGGGTGCTTGGATATTTTTTTATTAGTTGAGTCAATCTCAATCCTCTTGGTCCAACCGGTTGATATGCAAGAAGAACGTTCGATACATTGATCATAGCCAGCATTTCAGCTTCTGCTATTGTTGCGCATTTAAATTTTTTTATTCCTGCTTCCATCAATAAGTGGCAAACTTCCGCGCACTTGTTTGTCTTTACATGGGGACGAAGCCGATCGGTTTCTGGAATAATTTCTTTGAGGACCCGGATATTTTCTTTTACCCTTTCCGGAAACACCACGAGGGCAGGAGAGTCTAACTCTTCTACGTTATTTAAGGTAAACCAATTTTCCATTTCTAAACTTAATTTTTGGTCGTGAGTATCCTATGCTCAGCTACTCAGGACTAGTTAGTTAATCAGTTACTCTTCTAGTTCAAACATGGCCTCTATCTCCACCGGTATATTATCTGGTAGAGAGCCCATACCTACCGCACTTCTCACACCCACACCATTGTCTTCTCCCCAAACTTTGGCAAATAGCTCGCTGCATCCATTGATAACAAAGGGGTGTCGCGCAAATTCAGGAAGTGCATTTACCATCCCTAACACCTTTATTACCCTCATTATTTTGTTCAAACTACCCAGATTGGCTTTTAGCGTGGCTAATATAGCTAAGCCCACCTGTTGGGCTGCTAGCTTGGCCTCATCCACATTTAAGTCAACACCTACTTTACCTATGATCATGCTTCCATCTTCTTTTACAGTACCGTGGCCGGATACGTAAATGAATTTTCCCACCTTCAAAAATGGTTTATATACGCCCAATGGTTTGGGAGCTGGAGGTAAGGTTAGACCAAGTTTCTCGAAGCGTTTATCGGGTGTAAGATTTTTCATGACATTAGTTTAGATAAATGAATTGAGCAGCATTACGCCAATGAGTCCGCAGACGGATACAATGGTTTCCATGACTGACCAGGAGCGGATGGTATCCTGAATACTTAAATTAAAATATTCTTTGAATAACCAGAACCCCGCATCATTGACGTGAGAAAACATAAGACTACCGGCACCAACAGAGAGCACCATTAAATTAGCATTTACCTCCGGATGGCTCATCAAAAGGGGAGCAACTATTCCAGCGGCTGTAAGGCCTGCTACAGTTGCTGAACCAACGCAAAGTCGAATGATACACGCGATTGTCCAACCGAGTATCAAGGGATGAGCGCTCATTCCTCCTAAAAAGCCCGCAATCTCATTGCTCACCCCGCTATCAATCAGGACTTGTTTGAGTCCTCCAGCGCCTCCCATAATCAGTATGATCATACTCACATCTTTTACCGAATCACCGTAGATGCCCATAATGTATCTCATCGTAAGTCCTTTGCGAAGACCTATGGTGTAGGTTGCAACCGCTAACGAAATCAGCATCACGATAGCAGGATCGCTTAAAAACACCATTACTTTTTTGAGTGTACCATCACTTTTTATTAAGGGAATAAAGATTGTAGTGGAGGCTAGCAGTAGAACGGGTAACAAAGCGGATAAGAATGAATTCGCCATACCGGGAAGTTTGTCTTCCGGCAGGCCTTCTGTTTGAAATGTTTTTAGAACAGTAGCTTTGAGGTTCTTCAATGTTTTGGAAAATAGAAGTCCGGCAATAAGTACCGTTGGAAATCCAATGATGGTGCCATAGACCAAGGTCTTACCCATATCAGCATGGAATTGTGCTACGAGGGCAGTAGGCGAAGGGTGGGGAGGAAGAAAACCATGTGTGACAGATAACGCAGCCAGCATGGGTACCCCCACATATACTGCAGGCAACTTAGAACGATAGGCGACAGAACATATAAGAGGAAAAACCAATACAAACCCAACGTTATAGAAAAGGGGGATGCCAATTACGAAACCGGTGATCATAAGCGCCCATTGAATTTTGCTTTCACCAAAGAGTTTCATAAGCCCTCCGGTAATTTGTTGCGCAGCCCCACTTTCGGCAACAAGTTTGCCTAACATAGCGCCACAAATCACAACAACGGCCAGGGAGCCCAACATATCCCCAAGGCCTTTTTGAACGGATCCACTTATTTTTGAAACCTCAATGCCCAGAAGCAATCCTCCTAGTATGGAAACAACCAGGAATGACAGGAAGGCATTTATTTTAAAATAGGAGATGAATAGAACTAATAGAACGATGCAGAAGAGGACGATGATTAAAGACATTTCTAACTTTTGAGGATGAGAAGTGAATAACGATGTTGGATCTTATCAGAATTTATCGGGGATCTGGATGATACGTACCACAATTTCGTGTTGGTCGCCATCCTTATCCATCAGATTAAATTTTACCATGGGATTATCACGCTTTATATTCGTTTCCACATGAACTATTTTGTTGCCTTGCAAATGCTTTTCAATTTCTTTCTGCAAAATAAAAAGGGCATTAGCAAAATCCACTTCAATGGGACTTGGGTTATAAGAGGAGGTTTTCATCTTAGATATTCAAAGTTTAAAAGTCAAGATTCAAAAAATATAAAACACAAGATCTTTAATTTCTAACATCTTGAATTTTGAATTATTTACCACCGAACTAATGCCGAGGCCCATGTAAAGCCACTGCCGAAGGCGGCCAAACAAATTACGTCATTTTCTTTGATTCTTCCTTCAGCCCAACATTCACTCATGGCAATGGGTATAGATGCTGCTGTTGTGTTTCCATAGTGCATGATATTGTTAAAGACTTTATCATCGCTTAACCCAAGTTTTTGCTGAATAAATTGACTTATTCGAAGGTTCGCCTGATGAGGTACTAATAAACTCAGGTCATCCTTCTTCAAATTATTAGCTGTCAATGCTTCGTTGATGACCTCCATAAATCGAACTACTGCATGTTTGAAAACCTGGCTACCATTCATCACCACTTTATAGGTGCTGGTATCCAAAATTTGTTCCGGCTGTCTTTCTTCCCTCGGTCTACTACTGCCAGGATCTTTTACATAAAGCTCTTCAGCAAAGCGGCCATCGGAGTGAAGATGGGTGGAAAGGATGCCAGGCTTATCAGAAGGTTGAAGGATGACTGCCCCTGCGCCATCGGCAAAAATAACGGCTGTGTTCCTTCCGCGGGTAGTAGCATCTATAGCGGTTGACTGGATCTCAGCACCCACTACCAGAATAGTTTTATACATTCCTGTTTTAATAAATTGATCGGCAACAGACAATGCATAAATAAAACCTGAACACGCATTGCGTATGTCGAGGGCGCCTATCCTCCCGTCCAGTCCAAGTTCACGCTGCAATAAAACACCCGAGCCCGGAAAGAAATAATCGGGTGTGATCGTAGCAAAAACAATGAAGTCAATGTCTTTTTCGGTGAGCTTTGCGCGATCCAATGCCATTCGTGATGCTTTGGCTGCCATGTTGGCAACGGTATCTTTGGCGGGATCAACCCACCTTCTTTCATGGATGCCTGTTCGTTCAACAATCCACTCATCGGTAGTATCAATAATAGTTGAAAGATATTGATTGGTAATGACCGTTTCAGGAACATGATGCCCGAGGCCAACGATTTTCGAGTAGTGCATACTATTAATTCTTAATAAGTGCACTAAGTTAAGTAATTGTTATAAAGTATTTGTTTGAGAATATTATAAAACGACTAACTTTAAAAACCTTCTTATTCAATTTTATTTATGCCAGGTAAGTATTGTGCCCCTCTGCTGTTCATGTTCACTGTTTTTGTGGTGTCTTGCAAGACGCAGGAGGAAAAAGTGAAGAAGGATTTGTTAGCAACATTCTCACTTCCTTCGGAATTTCAACTTGAACTTTTTGCTGTTGAACCACTGGTGGCAGACCCTGTGGATATGGAAATAGATGAAGAGGGACGCGTTTATGTGGCAGAAATGCATGGCTATCCGCTGGATACAGAAGGGAGTGGAAAAATTAAAATATTAAAAGATACCAATGATGATGGATACCCGGATGCAAGCATCACGTTTGCGGATAATCTAATATTGCCAACAAGCATCATGCGCTGGAAGAAAGGTTTGCTGGTAACGGATGCCCCGGATGTTATTTACCTGGAGGATACTACCGGAGACGATGTGGCCGACATTAAAAAGGTAATGCTTACAGGCTTCGCTCGTTCCAACCCGCAGCACAATCTAAACTCACCCCTCTATGGACTGGACAACTGGATATACCTGGGACATGAAAGTTCAGTTCACACCGTTCAATTCGAAAACCTCTTTGGTGACAAAGGAAAAGAAATTCGGTATACAGATGATCTCCAAGCGCCAACGCTTCCACAAAATGCGAATGGAAGGGGAACGAGATTCAAACCTGAAACACATCAGCTTGAAATGCTTTCATCACGGACTCAATATGGCCACAGTTTTGATAGCTATGGACGCTATTTTCTGGTCAACAATTCGAATCATATTTACCAGGAAATAATTCCACAACATTATTTGGAGCGCAATCCTGATCTCTTAGGTATACCAACGATGGCCTTTATCCCCGAACATGGAAATGCCGCTGAAGTTTACCCTGCTACCTCACATGCTGAACATCAACTATTAACAGATGTTGGTGTTTTTACTTCGGCCTGTGGTATCACCATCTACCAGGGAGCTTTGTTCCCCGACCAGTATAATCAGGTAAGTTTTGTTGCTGAGCCCGTGCATAACCTGGTTCATGTAGATAAAGTTGAAAACAACAGACCAGCGCAAAAAGCCACCAGGATGTTTGAGGGTAAAGAATTTCTCACCTCGACAGATCCATGGTTTCGTCCTGTAAATTTTTATGTCGGTCCTGATGGTGCGCTCTATGTGATCGATTACTATCGAAAAATTATCGAGCACCCGGAATGGATGTCGGATGAAGTGAACAACTCAGGGGAGTTATATGAGGGGACTGACAAAGGAAGAATTTACCGCATCATGCCGAAACAAAAGAAGACACCTGATTTTATAGGCAAGAAACTTCTGGATAAATCAAAGGCAGCTAATCTGGTAAAAAATCTAGCGAACCCAAATTACTGGTGGCGCATCAACGCCCAACGCTTGCTAGTTGATACGAAACCGGCATCGGCTGTACAATTACTGGAAAACGTAATCAATCAAAGTTTAATTGAAGTAGAGCAGATCCACGCTTTGTGGACATTGCAGGGAATGGATGCTTTACGAAATGAAATACTTCTCAAGGCAATATCAACTAACAATACGGGGCTGTTGTTAAATGCGCTACGAATAGGTGAAAACCGGATGAACGATCCACGAATTGAGGATGCGTTGATTAATCTCCCTTCAAAAGATGAAGAAATTCTTTTTCAGCTTTTACTTTCCCTGGGAAACAGCACTAATCCGAAGGCCATTGAACGGAGACGAAGTCTTTTGCTCAATCATGTTGACAATACCTGGATGCAGATTGCGGCACTGACAGCTAGAGACCTTAACACCGTTGATTTGTGGGACGACCTCGCTTCTCATTTCTCTTCGGAAGAGATACCCAGCGGAGTTAATGACTTGTTCAATCGCCTTGGCACCTTAATGGTACGGAAAGGTAATCAGGAGAAAATTAGGGTTATCCTGAATCAAGCATTGGTTGTTAATACTCAACATAAGCAGATTTTGCTTGCAACACTCCAGGGTGTCATCAGCGGCCCAGATTATAAAGCTAAAGATGAGCTTCGTGATAAACTGCGTTCGCATATTCCAAAAATCCTTGATGCCTTCGTTTTTGCGCAGGAGGGGAACGAATATGATACTTGGAAATTATTTCTTCTGTTTTTGGGACAAAGCACTAACCCATCCGATATGCTTGCGGGTACTAACAAACTTTCCCTGATAAGTAAGGATAAAAACAATACACCTGAAAAACGTTCATCAGCATTAGAAGTATTGGCTGTTCTTAATCCAAATTATGCAGGAGTTAACTATGCCGATTTTGTTCATCCCCAACAACCAGCCAAACTTCAAATCACGGCCCTTCAGATTTTGAGCAAACAGAAAATGCAGGACATTCAATTTTCAGGATTCATTGTGAATAACTGGAAAAACTTTACACCTGAAGTGCGAGATGAATCGGTGAATCTGATGCTGGAAAATAATATTCGGATTGCCGTATTACTGGATGCCGTGGAGAAAGGTAGTATCTCTGCCACAGCCATTGGATGGGGTCGCAGTGTACACCTTATGACCAATGAGGATGTGTCTTTAAAAAACAAAGCCAGAAAATTACTGGATCAGTTTAAACTCGACAAAGAGAAAATTCTGGAAAAGTTTGAAGGAGTAGAAAATGTTTCCGGAGATTTAATCAAAGGCAAGCATGTATTTGAAACGAGCTGTGCTGTATGCCACCAGGTTGATACAAAGTGGGGAAAAGACTTTGGTCCCGATCTTTCTTCGATCAAGAACCAAAGCAAGCGATCCATTCTTGCGCAAATACTAGAACCCAACAAAGCCATTGCCGATGGTTATGAGTTATGGGCCGTCAAGACAAAATCTGGCAATTCATTTGAGGGTATTATCGCTGCTGAATCTTCGAATGCAATAATCTTAAAAACAGCAGTTGGCGAGCGTATTACAATAGGCCTGGAAGATATTACAGAAATTACCTCATCTTCATTATCAGCCATGCCTGAGGGATTGGGCAACCAAATTACCAGCGAAGAGATGATTAATTTGTTAGAGTTCCTAAAAAATTTCAATCAGATTTATAGTCCTTAACCACCCTATTTACAATGAGAAGAAAAACCATGATCACTTGCCTATTGGGCCTGCCTGTTCTAGTCCTGTTATTTTCTTTCAATCAACTAGCCCAGAAGGATGAACCAATAGAAATTGGTGTTTCGCGTATTGACATTACACCGGAATATCCTGTCCGTCTGACAGGGTATGGCAACCGTACAAAAGTGTACGACAGCATCGAACAAAAACTATGGGCCAAAGCATTGGTGCTTGATCAAAAAGGAAGGCAACCAATGATTTGGGTAACGCTTGATCTTGTGGGATTCCCCGGTTTTTTTGCAGATGATTTGTTTGGTCGACTTGTCCAAAAGATTGGATTACAAGACCGAGGGCAATTGGTGGTTTCGGCTACTCACACTCACAATGGCCCCGAGACTGGTGTATTGCTCAATATCTTTGGCGAGACCCTGCCTCCAAATCAGTTAAGTGATGTAAAGTTGTACCGTGATAATCTGCTTAACAAATTGGAGACGCTTGTGATGGAAGCGTATAAAGTGAAAGCGCCAGGGAAGTTGAGTTGGGGTGTTAGTGAGGCAACCTTCGCCATGAACCGAAGAGTAGTAGAGAACGCCAAATGGAAAGACTTTGGCGAGACTCCCAACGGGCCAGTAGATAATGACTTGCCCGTGTTGCGTGCTACAGATCAAAACGGAAAATTAATCGCTCTGCTTCTTAACTACGCCTGCCATGGGACAACCTTGGTGCCAGAACATAATTTTATTCATGGTGATTGGATGGGAGCAACGCAGGAAATGCTGGAGAAAAAATATTCTGGCGCAACTGTCATGGTAGCGATCGGTTGTGCCGGTGATGCTAACCCTTCACCTCGCGGAGAGTTTAGCCATGTCAGCCAACATGCAGTAATGATCACTGATAAAATTGATAAGATGATGAGTTCAGGGAAATTTACAACTCTGAATTCTATTCCTGTTGGAAGAATTAAAAAGATTGATCTCACGTTTGTGCATGTCCCGGATGCAAAAGAATTTGTTGAGCAATCAAAACTGGAAGCAGCACAGGGGCTTTATGCCAGAAACTGTCTTGAAATACTTGCCCGCGGAGGTTCTATTTCTAATACCATGCTATATCCGGTCCAGGTATGGAGTTTTGAAAATCAATTGGCTATTGTCTTCTTAGGCGGGGAAGTAGTGGTTGATTATAGCCTTCGGATCAAGCGCGAATTTAACAAAGAGAAAATGTGGGTCAATGCTTATTCCAACGATGTCTCTACTTATATCGCATCAAAAAGAATATTTGCAGAAGGCGGTTATGAAGTGGATGGCTCGATGCCGTATTATAATCATCCGTCACGCCTTACTGAAGCTACAGAAGAAAAAATCATGAAGACTATTCACGAGTTAATGCCAAAGGAGTTTTATAAGTAATATTGTTATTCTGTCTTGTTGGCAGGCACTAATCGTTGATCGTTATTGGTTGGTCGTTAATCGTTGCCAGGCAGTAACTAATAGCAGTTCATTAAGATGCATTTCAAATTCTCACAATGGTAAATACTGACTTTACGCCTTGTTAGTGCTTTCCCTTTGCGCCTCAGCGCCTTTGCAGTTATTTTTTTACCGCAAAGAATACATGAAGTAGTTTTTAAAGTGGTAAAAATTTCAGATACCGCAACAATTATATATAACCCCTCATTTCCATTGCCGAAAATCCTCCAAGGTCTGTTTGCTTTTCGCGAAAAGACCTTGGAGGACTCACCGACCCAGGCCGGGTTATACAAACTTTGTTGTTGGCCTTGACCCAACGCGGGGAATTTGAAGCGCACCGATTCACTATCAATTTGAATTATAGCACCACATTCACAATCCTTCCGGGCACGACAATCACTTTCTTGGGAGCTTTGCCCTCCGTCCACTTCATTACAATTTCAGAGGCCATCACCAGTTTTTCGATGTCGTCTTTTGGCATGTCCAGCGCGAAGTTCATCTTGGCGCGTACTTTACCGTTGATGGAGATCGGATATTCGAAATCATTCTCTTTTAGATATTCTTCATTGAAAGCAGGATAAGATGCTTCCAGGATGGAAGTCTTATGACCCAGTTTCTCCCAAAGTTCTTCTGCAATGTGAGGAGCAAAAGGAGAGAGGCATATGATCAGAGGTTCAAGAATAGCACGCTTGTTACATTTCAACGAGCTTAATTCATTGGCGCAAATCATAAACGCGCTCACGGAAGTATTGAACGAGAAGTTGTTGATATCCTGTTCTACTTTCCTAATAAGGTTGTGAAGCACTTTCAATTCTTCGCGTGTTGGTTCAGCCTCGCTTATCTTTAAATTACTGGTCGCATCATGCGCCAAATTCCATATACGCCTTAAGAATTTGAATACACCATCAATACCACTGGTGTTCCAGGGTTTGGATTGCTCCAATGGACCAAGGAACATTTCATACATGCGCAGTGTGTCCGCTCCGTAGTCGTTTATGATTTGGTCAGGATTCACCACATTGAAATATGACTTGCTCATTTTTTCGATGGCTGAGCCGCAGATGTATTTGCCTTCCTCTAAAATGAATTCAGCGTTTGCAAAATCAGGCTTCCATTTTTTGAAGGCTTCGGTATCCAATTCAAGTCCATCTACCTTACTGACATCAACATGCAATGGAGAGAAATCTTCAAAAGATACTTGATACTCACCGCCTGTTAATTTTCCCGACTTTCTATAATTTTCATTCATGACTTTCAGTTGACTATTAATTACTCCAACAGTGTTTGACCAGTCCTCTGAAAATTTTTCCGATGACTCTAGCTTGTCTACCATTCCCTTGGAAACAAAGATCGATGGGTGAATTTTTGGAGGAGTTTCATCGCCCCAAGCAGTCCAGGTAACAAATGCTCTATATACAAATCTCGAATCCCCCGTAATCTTTCCCTGATTAATCAGCTTCTTAAACGGCTCGTCAAATTTGATATAGCCCAGATCGTGCAAGACTTTCGTCCATAAGCGGGCATACAGCAAGTGCGCAACGGCATGTTCTGAACCGCCAATGTACACATCCACCTGGTTCCAATAGTCAAGCGCTTTTGGATCTGCGAAGGCTTTGGTATTGTGCGGATCCATGTAGCGAAGGAAATACCAGGCCGCACCTGCATGTGTAGGCATGGTGTTGCTGTCGCGCCTGCCTGTCCGGTAGGCAGGCTTTGCGTCTGGTGCAAAATTGATCCAGTCTTTCAAATTGGCCAATGGCCCTTCACCATTTCCGGAAGGTTTGAAGTTGTTTGATGGCGGCAACTCCAAAGGCAACTCACTTTCCTCCATCGCGTAGGGCACATCATCTTTGTACACTACTGGGAAAGGCTCCCCCCAATACCGCTGACGGCTCCAGCCTGCATCGCGCATTTTATAATTCACCTGTCGATTGCCAATTCCTTTCTCTTCCAGTTTTTGCGCAACAATGTCGATGGCCTCATGCATAACAATGCCATTCAGAAAATCTGAATTCTCAAGAATGGCTTCTTTTGTTGGATTTGCCTCTTCGCCATTGTAATGATTCCCAATAATATTTGTGATCGGAATACTAAAGTGTTTGGCAAACTTATAATCGCGTTCGTCCCCACAAGGTACGGCCATGATGGCACCTGTTCCATAACCCGCCAAAACGTATTCACTTATCCACACAGGAATCTTTCTTTCGTTAAAAGGATTGATAGCATAAGCCCCGGTAAAACATCCCGTGATCTTTTTCACTTCTGCCATGCGATCTATTTCCGAACGGCTCTCTACATATTTCAGGTATTTCTCTATTTCCTCCTTCTGCCTAGGACTCGTAATTTTTTTCACCAACTCATGTTCGGGTGCAATCACCATGAAGTCTACTCCGAAGATGGTATCGGGACGGGTGGTGAAGACGGTTAGGACCTCATCCCCCGGCCCCATCTCCGTGGGAGAAGGGGAGGAGTTGACGCCAGACTCTTTGATGGAGGGAGATTTGTCAAGTGATTCCTTGATCTTATGAAGAACTTTTTTCAAGTCGTTCTTCACTTCTTCATTGGTGAAACGAATAACATGAAACCCTTCAATCCTAAGGAATTCAGTTCTTGCTTGATCAAATTCTTTGTTGGCAATATGATAACCGCCATCAACCTCAATTACTAGTCTTTTATCAAGACATACAAAATCTGCAATGAAGACACCGATAGTATGTTGTCTTCTGATCTTGTGTCCGAGTTTGCTATTTCTTAGTTCTTCCCAAAGGATGGTTTCTTCCTCAGTCGGATTTTGCCTATTCTCTTTTGCGAAATCTTTCAGATAAGGCCAAAACTTTTTATCGGATGTTTCTCTTCCCCTCTCCCCCGGAGAGGGGCTAGGGGTGAGGCTTGCATTCTCTCCACGAGAGGGGCCAGGCCTGCCTGCCGGCAAGGCAGGGGTGAGGTGAAAATCAATCCTCGCACCTACGCTCTTGCCAATCCAATTTCGCTGTATGTCTTTCATGGACTCACTGAAATCAATTTCATCCAATCCTTTCAACAACCGTTCCGCATATTCAGTAATGCGTAAGCTCCATTGACGCATCTGTTTTTTAACGACTGGGAAACCACCGCGGTAGCTTACCCCATTGATTACTTCATCATTGGCCAAAACTGTTCCAAGTGCTTCGCACCAGTTTACATCAGTGTAAGCCAGGTAAGCGAGGCGATATTGCATTAATATCGCCTGCTTGATTTTCTCATCGAATGATTTCCAGTCATTTGCTGAAAAGATTTCCTTACCAGAGATCGTATATTTTGAGTTAGGAAAAGTATGATTGGTGTTCCCTTCGCTTTCAAATATTTTAACTAATTCGAAAATGCGTTCCGCCTTTTCTTTCTTTCGGTTGAACCAGCTATCAAAAATTTGAAGAAAGATCCACTGTGTCCATTTGTAATAAGTGGGATCACAGGTTTGTACTTCTCGGCTCCAGTCGTAGCAAAAGCCAATTTTTCCTAACTGCCTTTTGAAGTTGTTGATATTATCTGCTGTAGAAACTGCTGGGTGGATGCCATGTTCAAGGGCGTATTGCTCTGCCGGCAAGCCAAACGCGTCAAAGCCCATAGGGTGCAGGACATTAAATCCCTTCACTCTTTTAAAGCGGGCAACAATATCGGAGGCGATGTACCCAAGTGGGTGGCCCACATGCAATCCCGCACCTGATGGATAAGGGAACATGTCCAGCACATAGTACTTGGGTTTCGTGGATTCATTCAAAACTTTATAAACGTCACGCTTTTGCCACTCTCTGCGCCACTTTTCTTCTATGTTCTTGATCTCTTCTTTGCTGTATTCGCCCATTTTCTGCTGAATTAACGGATATTCGCTTTATTTAATCCGCAAAAATAAGCCAATCCACAAAAGTTTGCCACAGATTCACAGATAATAACAAAGCAATCTTGAATTTGTGTCAATTATTTATCTCACCGTAGCTTTGTCAATCCTTGTAGGTGTATCCTCACCCGAAACAATTGTCTTTGAACTAAGCGCTATGGCCCTGATTGCAACCGTGATATTGGCCATGTCCAATGATTCCACTTCATCATTAACGGTGTGGTATAATTTGTCTATGTCAATTTGATCAGTTGAGATCGAATGAGCAGGAACTCCCAATCGGGCCAACGTTGCATTGTCGGAGCGATAGAAAAGATTTTGTTCAGGGTAAGGATCGGGATTAATTTGGAACTGCGTGCCTGTTAAATTTTTCTGAAGGATTTTTCCAAAGTCGGAACGCTCATAGCCCGTCATGAAGGCGCTGTTTTGTCCCCACTTCGATGGCTTGCCAATCATCTCAATGTTGAACATCGCTACCACCTTGTCGGGATTCAGTTGCTTTGAAAAATACTGGGAGCCATAGCCTCCAATCTCTTCAGCCGTGAAGGCAACAAAAATCAACGTTCGATTATTGTTCTTCAGTTTCTTAAAATATTTTGCTAACGAGATAACGGCAGTGGTGCCTGATGCATCATCATCGGCACCATTGGCAATAGAATCTCCGGCTACGGATTGAAGAATACCAATGTGATCATAATGAGCTGCGTACACTACTATTTCATCTGGCTTGGATTTGCCTTCCAACTGACCAACCACATTCGTCATTTTGATGCTTTCGATTTTCTGACTTGCCTTCACGGAGTAAACGGAAGCGTTGGTCTTACCCAAAATAAATACTTTAGTTGACTTGCGATTATTTGAGAATCGCTTCTCAAAATATCCTTTGAACTCATTAAAGTTTGCCTGAAACTCCGGAGCAACCAATATAATGGAGGAGGAAGTGTCGCGTGCTAACCCAAAAGCCTTGTCAAAAAAGTATTGATCTTTATTGGCAACTTGTGAATCAAAGTCAATTGATTTGATGGCCAAACCTTTTTCAATATTTATATCCGTCTTTTCGGATACGAGAATCAGATTCTCTGTTGCAATGGCCTCGCCATCTATTGTAACTTCAAGGTTTAAAGGGCTGATCTGTTCCTTTATAAATTCTTGCCTGAAAGCAGAGAGTCCTTTCAGCGGCTTTAAGCCAATTTTCTCAAACTCACTTTCAATAAAAGCGGTTGCTTTTTTTATTTGAGCTGGTTCTTTAGCAGAACGACCCATCATGTCATCCGCGGATAAGGTCTTTATAATACGCCCTACATTTTTTTCCTTGATGAGCTTGTTTACATTTTGTGCAAAAGAAGAAGTGCATACCACCATGAATAATAGAATAATCATTTTTTTCATTACAAAGATAAATTAAGTGTCACTCCTCGTTTGCTATAATTTTCAAGGTTCGTAAGATAGAGAATTTATCGATATCGGATTCCATCCTTAAATACCATTCACACGAATAATTGCGAATAATATTTTATAGACCATCTTTGTATTTCTTTGCCCTACGAATCTCAAATTTTAAGTTGCCCTGGCAAACGGATATTTTAGGAACGGAACTGTTAGAATGTGAAAACCTATTTTGATGTCATTGTATTGGGTGTGGGCTCAATGGGCTCGTCAACTTGCTATTACCTGGCGAAACAAGGATATCAAGTTTTAGGATTAGAACAGTTTGATATACCACACGATCAAGGTTCGCACTCAGGGCAAAGCCGGATTATACGCAAGGCATATTTCGAGCACCCGGATTATGTTCCACTGCTTGAGCGGGCCTATCAAAATTGGAAAGAGCTGGAGGGAATTACAAAATCGCAGGTGTATTTCCGAACCAGTTTATTGTATGCAGGCAAACCAGATGACGTTTTAATAAAAGGTGTCCGAGAATCTGCAATAAAGTATAGTCTAAATGTCGAAGCACTTTCCGCTGAAGGAACAAGGAAACGTTTTCCAGCTTTTCAGATTCCGGAATCCTACGAAGTTTTGTTTGAGCCCGATGCGGGATTTCTTACACCTGAGCGTGCTGTTTTATTGTACGTTGATCAGGCGATTCGTTTAGGAGCCACTATACATACAAAGGAAAAAGTACTTGGGTGGAAAAAGGAAGGTGACGTAATTGAAGTACAAACCAACAAAGGGATCTATCACTGCGCTAAATTGGTGATTACTGCAGGGCCCTGGGCTGGTCAACTGATTCCATCATTTGAGAGAAAGCTAACCGTAACCCGGCAAGTCATAGCATGGGTCAATGCGAAGCAGCCTGAGACTTATGCGCTGGGCAGATTTCCCTGCTGGCTCATCGATGATGATACAAAACCCGGCATCTATTATGGATTTCCGCAATTGCCTGTTGCAAAATTTGGTGCTCCCATCGGTCTGAAGATTGCCTTTCACCATCCGGGAGATGTTTCCAATCCTGATCAGGTCAACCGAATTATTTCTCCAAAAGATGAAAATGATTTGGTGAGTGCAATGCATCGATTTTTGCCAAATGCTTATGCGTCTACTCATGTCTTGAAGACGTGCCTTTATACGAACACCTCAGATGAACATTTTGTCCTTGATTTCCTCCCAGGTTATGATCAGCAAGTAGCGATGGCTGCAGGTTTCAGTGGACATGGATTTAAATTCGTTTCTGTGGTGGGCGAGATTATGGCGGATTTGGTTGCAAACGGGAAGACGGATTTGCCCATTGAATTTCTGTCTGCGCAGCGGTTTCGTTCCTGAGAGATCAGAAAAAATCTTTTTGCTGTGATCTTATTGAACGGTTCGAAATCAACCATCAATCATGGTTTCTACAAATCATCCAATGCTTTCAACACTTCGGTAACTCCTTTATAAAATTGAGCTACTAGCTTCACACCTTTACCGTGTAATCGTCAAAAAAGGACAATATGAAGACACGGTTTACCATTTTATTTACCCTCACAATAATTGCAGGATATGCCCAGACTAAAATATCAGGTACAGTAAAAGATGAAAAAGGAGAGGCCATCCCAGGCGCTAATATTTTTATACAGGACTCTTATGATGGAATCAGTTCAGATATAGAGGGAAAGTATTCATTTTCTACAGATGAAAAGGGGCAGAAAAACTTAATGGCCACTTTCGTGGGGTACCGGCAGTTTCAGCAAGTAGTTGATTTGAACGGTCAACCTCTTTCAATCAGTATTACTTTAAAAGAGGAAATCAATCAGTTGGAAGCAGTCGTCATTTCGGCTGGATCATTTACGGCAGGAGAAGAAAAACGAAGGACGATTCTGAAGCCTTTGGATATTGCCATGACGGCTGGTGCAACGGCTGACATAGCGGGTGCATTGAATACGTTGCCAGGTACCACCAAAGTAGGAGAGAGCGGTCGCTTGTTTGTTCGAGGAGGTGATAGCAATGAAGCTCGTACCTTTATCGATGGCATGGTGGTGTTAGATGCTTACGGACCTTCAGCACCGAATACTCCAACTCGTGGGAGATTTTTGCCCTTTATGTTTAAAGGAACAAGTTTCAGTACGGGTGGATATTCTGCCGAGTATGGACAAGCACTTTCTTCTGCGTTGGTGTTAAACTCCAAAGACAAAGCGGAGATAAATCAAACCGACATCGGACTTTTGTCGATAGGTGCTGATGTGGCACATACTCAAGTGTGGGATAAATCTTCTTTGTCGGGTAAGATTCAGTACACCAACATCCGGCCCTACTTTGGATTGATTAATCAGGAAGTGGATTGGAAAACTCCGCCTGCATCGCTGGAAGGAAGTGCCGCCTATCGTATAAAGGTTGGAAAAGATGGAGTGGCAAAATTCTTCGGCAACTTCAATCATTCAGATTTCTCTATGTATGTCCATGAGATTCTCGATCCGCAGCAAAAATATCAATATGATCTTGTAAACAACTATCGTTACGGCAACGGATCTTATCAACAATCGCTCAATAAAAATTGGTCAGTGCGTGGTGGATTATCATATACATTTAATGAAAACAAAGTAAGACTTGACAGTTCGCCTTTAGGTGAAACAGAAAAAGGAATTCACGCCAAAGCAGTTTTGGAAAATACAGTCTCTGATCGATTAGAAGTGAGATTTGGTGGTGAATTGATTGACCGCGATTATGCAGCATCGCGACAAAATGAAAACTCGAATCTTGCAGAGTCGCTTTCCTTTCACGAACCTATCGCTGCTTCTTTTGCAGAAGCGGAGTTATACGCGAGCAATCATTTTGTCACAAAAGTAGGTGGCAGAATGGAGTACAATGGATTGATTGATCAGGTGAGCGTTGATCCCCGTATTTCGTTAGCCTATAAGCCTGGCAAGAATGGCCAGTTTGCTTTTGCTTACGGAACCTTTCGGCAAACTGCGAAGAATCAATATGTGATGTTGAATAACAGTCTTGATCCTGAGAGGGCAGAGCATTTTATTTTAAACTATCAGATACTTAATGACCGGAGAACGTTTAGGGTAGAAACCTATTATAAAAAGTACGTTCAGTTAATCAAATTCGAAAATGGTAATTCGCAATTGCTTACGAATACCGGTAATGGTTATGCAAAAGGAGTAGAGCTTTTTTGGCGCGATAGTCAGACGTTGAAAAATGTTGACTATTGGATTTCTTATTCATATTTGGATACCCAACGTGATTACCTCTATTTCCCAGCAGCGGCCACTCCCAACTATGCTTCTAAGCATAATTTTTCGGTGGTATACAAGCATTTTGTAAAGACTATCAAGTCACAGCTAGGTTTTACGTATAGCTACGCGAGTGCCAGGCCATACTACAATCCAAATAACACATCGGACCAGTTTAATTCTGACAGAACACCTTCTTATCAGGATGTAAGTGCAAACATCGCTTACCTTCCAAAGTCGAATTTAATTATTTATATATCAGCCACAAATCTACTGGGCCGTGACAACATCTTTGGCTATCAATATAGTGTGCAGCCCAACACAACAGGCGAATACATAAGCAGAGCTATCCGGCAACCAGCACCACGGTTTCTTTTTCTTGGAGTATTTATTACGATCACAAAAAACAAATCAGTCAATCAGTTGCCAAATCTTTAATATTAGTGGGCGCCTCGATTTGGGGCATAAAACATAAACGTCTAAACAAAAAAATATGAAATCAATTATTGCAATCCTCACATTCGTCACTTCAGTAGTCTTTGCGAGTGATGACAAATACACAGAGCAGATGACGAAGAACATTGAAGCCGTGTATAAAGCTCAAACAAATGATGAATTTCAAAGTGCAATCAATTCATTCGAACGAATAGGCAGTGCTGAAAAAACGAAGTGGGAGCCTTTTTACTATGCTGCATTTGGCTATGTTATGCAAGCTACCCGTGAACAAGATGGAGGAAAGAAAGATCAATATCTTGATCTGGCATCCGCTACTTTAGATAAGGCCAAAGCCATTAAGGAAAATGAGTCAGAGATCGTTGCGCTCGAAGGGTTTGTTCATATGATACGGGTAACCGTTGATCCTGCTTCTCGAGGACAGAAATATTCAAGCCTTGCTTTTCAATCTTTCGGAAGAGCGATGGGATTAAATCCGGAAAACCCAAGGGCGCTGGTGTTTATGGCGCAGATGCAATATGGCACAGCAGAGTTTTTCAAATCGTCAACAGATGAAGCGTGTGCAACTCTTGCCCAGGCAATTGAAAAGTTCGCCTCCTTTAAAGCAGCTAATCCGCTTGTCCCACAATGGGGAAAGGGTATGGCAGAAGGTATGAAGGGGCAATGTAAATAAGACATTGTTGAGTTTCAAGTTTCTGGTTTCAAGTTCAAAGTTTATGATTGGAGTTATCCTACTTGAAACCGGAAACTAGTAACTTGGAACCCGTTATTTACCTTTATCATCGCGACCAATGTCATTCATTCAATATCTAAAATCAAAAGCTGTCCTGGTCTTCTGGCTCATCTTGGGAGGATGCGTCATGACATTTTTTGCATGCAACATATGCTCCAGTTCCATAGGTTGGTTTGTTAAAGTCGCTTCATTCACCGCAGCCATCTGGATTTCGATGTGGTTGGGAAACGAATATGTATCCCACTTTTTGGATCAAAAGATTTCATGGACCCGCGACCCCATTAAAAGGTTTATTATTGGCATTGTAGCCATGCTCCTGTATACAGTTACTGCAGTTTTTATTTTAGTAACATCATTCGAAAAGGGTTTTGATATTGATGTGGGTGGCGTCACCAACATGTTATACGTAACTGTGTCAATCACTTTTATCATTACCCTTTTTATGACCAGCCGGCTGTTCTTATTTAACTGGAGGCAAGCTGCCATTAATTCCGAGAGACTCCAAAAAGAAAGTATCACCGCGCAATACAACAGTTTAAAAAGTCAGGTTAATCCGCATTTTCTTTTCAACAGCTTAAATGCCCTTACTAACCTTGTCTATGAAGATCAGGATAAGGCCGCTAAATTCATCAAGCAGCTTTCTGAAGTTTATCGGTATGTGCTGGATACACAAACCAAAGAAGTTGTTTCGTTGAAGGAGGAATTGGAATTTTTAGAATCATTTCTCTTTTTACAAAAAATAAGATTTGGCGACAATCTTAGGGTTGAGGTGGATCTTACGCAAACAAAATCGATGGTGGCGCCCCTTGCCCTTCAATTGCTAATTGAAAATGCGATTAAGCATAATATTGTTTCTTTGGATGATCCGTTAACGATTAAGTTGACCGAACAGGGAAAGTTTATTGTCGTGGAAAATGACCTGCAACGGAAGGCGACAGCGGGAGAGCCGTCTCAAGGTATTGGGCTGGAGAACATCAAAAACAGGTACCGATTTTTGTGCCCAACGCCTGTTGAAGTGCACGAAGCTAACGGAAAATTTGTGGTGAAGCTTCCTATTATAGCAGTAGAATAGAAATGAACATTTTACTTATTGAAGACGAACCACAAGCAACCCAACGCCTTGAAAAATTGGTGAAAACGATAGTGCCAGGCGCTACGGTTCTAGCCAAGATAGACACGGTTAAAAATTCCGTGCAATGGATTCAATCCCATCCAGCGCCTGATCTTATTTTAATGGATATCCAACTGGCTGACGGAATTAGCTTTTCAATCTTCGATCAGTGTGAAGTTAAATCCCCTGTCATTTTCACGACTGCGTATGATGAGTACGCTTTGAAAGCTTTCAAGGTAAACAGTATTGACTATATTCTTAAACCTGTTGATGAGGAAGAATTAAGAAAGGCAATACAAAAGTTTGAGGTATTGTCAGCACATGGTTCTGCGCATAGTAAGATGTTGGAGAGTATTGGTCTGGCCGTTGAAATGCTAACCAAGAAGTACAAAGAACGATTTGTAGTAAAGGTTGGAGAACACCTCAAGTCCATAGAGGTGTTAGATATTCTCTTTTTCTTCAGTTTGGAGAAAACCACTTTTGCCCAAACAAGGGACGGGCGTAAGCATATTTTAGATTTCACAATAGAGCAAGTAGACGGCCTCGTTAATCCGGACCGGTTCTTTCGCATCAACAGGAAATATTTAGTAGCAGCTGACTCCATCCAGGATATGATCAGTTACACCAATTCCCGACTAAAACTCGTGTTAAAATCCTCTGATGATAATGACGTCATTGTGGCGCGTGAGCGCGTTCAGGAATTTAAGGAATGGCTGGACCGGTAGGCAAGAGTTTTTGAATTGGTTTTGCTAACTTTAGAGAGTAAATGCCTTTTCAGCCATGAAAAAAGCCGTCATCCTTTTGATTCTATTGGCCTTTAATAATCCTGGTCGAGCACAGTCAATACTGGACTCCCTCAATATACTTTATTTTATGGACGGTGTTGTTGAAACTCACCTTCGCGACAAACACATTGCCGGGGCTACAGTTTGCGTGGTGAAAGACGGGAAAATCTTATTGGCCAAAGGCTATGGTTTTTCTGATCTTAAAAAACAATCCCCGGTAATTGCAAGTGAAACCCTATTCAGGATAGGTTCAATCTCCAAATTATTTACATGGACATCGGTTATGCAAATGGTGCAGCAAGGCAAACTTGATTTGAATACGGATATTAATCAATACCTCAGGGACTTTAAAATTCCGGCAACGTTCAAAGAACCCATTACTCTCAAGCATTTAATGACGCATACACCAGGCTTTGAGGACCTGGTAATCGGGCTTTTCGCAAAAGATTCATCAAAAGTTAAATCCCTTGGTGAAATTCTGTCAAACGAAATTCCCGGGAGGGTACGGCCCGCAGGAGAAGTATCCTCCTACTCAACCCACGGTACGGGAATGGCCGCCTACATTGTCGAACAAGTTTCAGGAATGAATTGGATTGACTATATGGAAAAGAATATCCTCAATCCATTGGCCATGACGTCAACAACTTTTCGCCAGCCACTTCCGAAACGATTGAAAGGAAATATGTCGAAAGGATATACCTATAGAAATGGCGACTTTGTAGAGAAGCCTTTTGAATATGTGCCATTAGCAGCAGTGGGGGCAGCTTCTACCACCGCAGTAGATATGGCTAACTTTATGCTGGCTCATTTACAATTAGGTTCATTTGAAGGTATTCACATTTTGGATACGGCAACCTCAAAGTTTATGCAAAGCCCAGCCTTTCGCCATACACCAAAGGTTAATCCGATGCGATATGGGTTTATGGATATGAGTCAAAATGGTGAAGAGGTGATAGGCCATGGTGGTGATACATTTTGGTTTCATTCTAACCTGGCGTTGTTGCCGGATCATAACATCGGGGTATTTATTTCCTTTAACTCAGAAGCCGGTGGAGGAGTTTGCAATGAAGTCCTGGAAACTTTTATGGATCGGTACTTCCCAGAGAAAAATGCATTGGAGCCTGTTATTAAACTCCCACGAAATTATCTACAAAAGTTTGCTGGTGAATATAGGGCTAATCGATTTGCCTATAATGATTTAACAAAAGTTGCCTCATGGTTCGGCCGGGGTCAAATAAGTGTAGTTGAATCAGTAAAGCTAAGAACAAAATATGGAGAGAAGGCAGAATACTGGCTACCTATTGATAGCCTTACTTTTCGTAATGAGCACACTTCGGAAGTGATTGAATTTAAGAAAGGATCCAATGGAAAGATTAAAACACTTTTTCTGGGTGGAATGCCTATTATGGCCTTTGACAAGATGTCTGGTATAGAAGCGTCTTCCGTTCACACTACAATTTTGATAGTGTCTATTATTTTTATTTTGCTCACATTGATTGGTGGGCCAATGAAATATTTTATACGCAAAGATTATAAGCGCGAGATTAATTCTGCCAGGAAAGTACCACTCTCGGCCAGGTTAGCTTCATGGTGCACAGCGCTTTGGTTTTTTATTTTCTATGTCATGCTGATAGCCGGATTAAGCGATCCAAATGCAATTGTCTTTGGTGTGCCTCTTTCCATAAAAATCGCTCTGGCCTTTCCAATGGTCGCGGCATTCTTTACCTTTTTTGTTTGGTATTTCGTGATTATGATATGGGCAACCAAATCAGGTGATGTGATGGATCGGTTGAGTTATTCATCCTTTGGAATAGTATGTATCCTGATATTGTGGCAGTTGAATTATTGGAATTTGCTGGGGTATTATTATTAGATTCGAATTACGATAGCCGAACATGAATTGCATCAACTGTGGAGCAGAGGTCAGCTCACCATATTGTCCGGGATGCGGTCAGCAAAATCCACCCAAGAAGATTAAGTTTCTGAATCTTTACCACGATTTTCAATCCAGGATTTACAGGTTTGATGGGATGTTTCCCCGAACCCTTCGAGACTTAAACCCTTCGACCTGGCGTTGCATCAGTTGAGTACATCAAGGGAAATCGGGTGAAGTACAATGGCCCGGTAGGTTTGCCCATTGCTTATTGCCTACTATTTTATCCCTTCCCACCATTTCGTATTTGGAAAAGTAGAATTGAATTCTACCACTTCACCAATTAGCGGTGTTGTTACAGGTAAGTTCAATAGTTCGGCTGCTTTAGTTACCCGTTCTGCCGGTTCCTTCCAGGTGTGCAGTGATAATGTAAACTTTGCCCAATGAACGGGAAGTAAAACATTACCGGATAATTCAACCGCAGCCCGGGCAGTTTCCTCTGGCATCATGTGAATAAATGGCCACTTAACATTGTACTGTCCACACTCCAAGATCGTTAGATCGAATGGACCAAACTTTTCTCCAATCGTTTTGAATGACGGATCATAGCCGGAATCTCCTCCAATAAAAATTCTGTGAGATTGTGTTTTCAAAATATAAGACGACCAAAGGGTTTTGTTTCGCGTGAAGCCCCGGCCAGAAAAATGTCGTGCAGGAGTTGAGATTAACTCAAAGCCTGGAAATAGCTGTTCTTCTTGCCACCAGTCAAACTCTTTAATTTTAGAAGAATCGATACCCCAATATTCAAGGTGTGAACCAACACCTAAACTTGCACAAAACAACTTCGCCTTTGATTTTAGTTGTAGTATACTATTGTAATCGAGATGATCATAATGATCGTGTGTAATGATAACGAGATCAATGTCTGGAAAGTCGTTAATAGTGTAGGGTGATATGATGGCATAATTTTTGGAACCCAGGTATTGAACTGGAGAGGCACGTTCGCTAAAAACAGGATCAACAAGAATATTTTTACCTTCAATCTTGATTAAATAGGACGAGTGTCCAAACCAAATGAGGAGTGGTTCATTTGCAGATAACGAATTCAAATCTGTTTTTACAGATGGCAAAACAGTTGATGGTTCACGATCAATACCCTTGCCAAAGAATTCCATCATCATTTTTGGGTACGAAACATCCTCCGCCATCATTTCCGTTTTGAATATATTTTGAAAGCTCCCATCACGGTAATTCGGAGATTGTTTGATGCGCTCAAGGCGTTTTCCAGAAGGTAGTTTTCCAAAAGATTTCTGTTGCATAAAAAAAAATAACCAGGACAAATGATAGAATGGCAACGACTACTGTTAAGAGAATACGTCTAAGGATACTCATTTCCTATGATGACGTAATTGGGCGTAAGGTTATTGTGACATAATGATACTAAATTTAGAATTGGGGTGGAGTATAGCGAATGCTAACCTTTAAATTAGCCCATAAAGTCCGCAATCAATCTGTGAAAATGGTGTGTTCCCATTTCTCGGGTAACCGAATACCGACCATGCTTATAAAAACGCGATCGGACTCCTTTCTGAACATTCTGTACAATATCCTGATCCTCCATTTCAACCGTGTGTAAATCAGCACCAGCTCCTTGTCTGAGTTTGTTTTCGTTCCAAACATAAGAGAGGAAGGATACTTTTGTTTTAGAAACACCAACAGGACGTATCACATTGATCGACAAACCCCAGGGATAGAAATTGAACATCATGTTCGGAAATACCCAAAAATAGTACGCACCAATTTTTTTGCCGTAATCTTGTGAGGTAGCTGGGATATCAAACACATAGTCAATATCTTTTGCGACTCCTACTTGAAGGCTGGAATATTTATAGAGCTCAACTGTATAATTGGTATAATCAATCATGGCGTTAAGAGAAGAGTGAACAAAAGGAATATGAAATCCTTCTAAATAGTTTTCGCAATACAAGGCCCAATTTGCTTCTATCAAATACTCTCTGGAATGTTCTGGACGGAAATGAAAATCATGCAGTGGCATCCATCCAATACGTTTCATCATATCGCCAAAAAACTCTTCGGAGTTGATTGGAGAAGTTAGTGTGGTGAAAAGTAATTTATTCCACTTGAATAGAGGGAGCTTTGTGAGGTTATCATTCGTTGAAGGAAAATTTTCGACTTCTTTGAACTCGGGCATCGTAAGAAATTTGCCATCTAACTGAAATCTTCTCCCGTGATATTTGCATCGGAGATCATTTAGCTTGCATGCTTTTTCGACCACCAGGTTACCACGGTGTGTGCACACATTTGACAAGCAATTCAACTGTCCTTGCTTGTCGTGGGATAGTAGTAGTGGCTCGTCTATGAATTTTTCAAGTAAATTAACTGGCGTTACCCACCCAGGTTCCTTAACCTGATCGGTATCGCCAATAAACTGCCAGGTTTTAGCGAAGATTTTTTCCTTCGAACTTTCATAAAAATGGCGATGCAGATAAAAATCTGTTCCAAGTGTTTTGGCTTTGGCTATACTGGGATCTACGGAAAGAGACATTTTATGAAATTTTGTAAATTTAGAGAATCGTAGGTTAATTCTTGAATTGTCAGGCAGATGACTTTACGATAACAAATTTCTAATCAATATAGAAGTATGAAAATGTCCACGCTTTTTTATTGGGGTACTCGCATTGTTGCTGCCCTCATCATGTTTCAGACGCTCTATTTTAAATTCAGCGGGGCTGAGGAATCCATTTATATTTTTTCCAAAGTTGGCCTTGAGCCTTGGGGGAGGATAGGAGTTGGTGTGCTGGAACTTATAGCATCACTTTTGTTGATACTTACGCCAACAGCCTGGCTGGGGGCAGGCCTTGGGCTTGGCCTTATGATGGGCGCCATTGGTATGCACTTGTTTATACTAGGAATTGAAGTGAAAGGAGACGGAGGTCAATTGTTTTTTTATGCCTTGATCGTTGCTGGGTGTTCTGCGTATATATTGTTTCGAGATAAAGAAAAATTGGTGAACTTGACCAAAAATTTATTTGGCAAATAAAAGTACTTACTTGACTGCTTATTTTTTTTGCAGGGCCTCAATTAGTATTTCTAAATCTCCTTTGTATTCCGTATCTGCCAGATATCCTTTCAGTCCTTCGATAAGATAATTTGGAATGGGCTGGTCGCTTTTTACTTTAGTATCAATGTCTTTAATCAAGTCCAATATGTCCTGCTTCGGACCGAGAGAAGACTTTTCAATACTCTCCCGCAAGTTTACTAGTGCGGGGATATCAACTTCTCCAGCAATGGCTGCATCATTTTTAAAAATGGCACGCTTGGTATTTTGATCAATACAGGAATTATATAGTGAGATAAGCGTGTCCAGTTTTTTTTTACCAAGTTCTCCCTTTTTTATTTGATCGCACACGGAGGGACAGTCCTGCAGGAATTCCTGCATCGACTTCTTAAATGTGAGATTAGGAAGCTCCATTGCCCCACCATCTTTCTTTACCAAATAACTGCCGTCATAGCTAAATTGCTTTTCCATTCGAAACCCGTACAGACTGAGATACCCGCTTTTCAGAAGAACCATAAACTGATATCGGTCGTCATGCCGGATGGAATGATAAATTTCATTGTTGTAAAAAATGGTTTTCGCTTCTAATGCGGTGTAGATTTTTTTCTTTTTATCTACGGCAACCTGCACCTTGTCCACCAGGTCATACGAAAGTATTTTAATGTCACCTCGCACAGTATCCCCTTTAATGGTAATTACATAGTTAGATTGGCCATACGTGGACTGAAAAAGTACGCTAAGACTTAATACTAAAATCAATTTTCTCATGTGCTGAATTTGTCGTAAGTATAGTTTAATTGGATGAACTCTTGCATGATTAATTTAGGAAAATAATCAATTCTTTGATGCGCTTAATAGTTATTTCGGTGGTTTAATCCTGCCTGCTTCCTTTAGCGCCTTGGTAATAATCCATTCCAATTGACCATTTGAACTTCGGAATTCATCGGAAGCCCATTTTTCAATGGCCTTAAGTAATTCAGGATCAATTCTTAGTACAAATGGTTTTTTCTGCGCCATCGTATTAATGCAAGGTACCTGTATTAACAACGGGACTTACATCTTTATCGCCACACAATACAACCAGTAAATTGCTGACCATAACAGCTTTGCGTTCTTCATCTAAATCGATAATATTTTGTTTGGATAGATGTTCCAGCGCCATTTGCACCATACTCACTGCACCTTCTACAATTTTGAATCGGGCTGCCACTACGGCTGTGGCTTGTTGCCTTCTTAGCATAGCGCTGGCAATTTCAGGGGCATATGCTAAATAGCCTATACGGGCTTCAATTACCTGGATGCCTGCTATATCAAGCCTGTTTCTAAGATTTTCTTCAAGCGCCTGGTTCACATCAAGGTGGCCTGATCTCAATGTTATTTCAGAATCCGTATCAAAATTATCATATGGATACGAGCCAGCCAATGTACGCACTGCTGCATCGCTTTGAATGCGTACAAAATTCTCATAGTTATCCACTTCAAATGCAGCTTTAAATGTGTCTTTCACTTGCCATACCAGGATTACCCCAATTTCAATCGGATTGCCAACTTTGTCGTTTACTTTTATCTTTTCAATGTCAAAGTTCCGGGCACGTAAAGAAATCTGTTTCTTACTGAAGAAGGGATTAACCCAATGAAACCCATTTGATTTCACAGTTCCCTTGTAATCCCCAAAAAGTACAAGAAGCAGCGAACTGTTCGGGTTAAGGAAAAAAAACCCGGGCATAAAAGCAAAAGAAATACCGATCAACCATCCGAACATAGGATTGCGGACAGCAATCAATCCACCCGTTCCAATAACCAATAGAGCCCCTACGACAGCCAATATCAGGTATCCTGACACCGGAGAGAAAGTTTTTTCGTTGTTCATAGCAGTGATATTAAAATGATATTAATTTGATAAATATAACGGATAGTGGACAAAAAAGTTGGCTATTGGATATTTTTTTTTGAATCTGTTTATTGCAACTTAAACTTCCTCAGATGGTCAACTACAATCCCAAAGTTTGGTTTTCAATGGTTTTTCATGCCTACAGTCGGGCGGTAATGCGCACGCTTACCCCCGCACTGATTTTTATGGGTACTTTTTCTGGCGTCTTATGTTTTGTATTGCTGGACGTCTTGCGGTTTCATGAAAATGACTTTCATACCACGATCTCCATGCACTCTTTGTTGGGTATTGTGTTGGGTTTGTTTCTTGTATTTCGAACTAACTCAGCATATGATCGCTGGTGGGAGGGCAGAAAATTGTGGGGCAGCATGGTGAACAACACACGAAATTTTGCACATAAGTTAAATGCGTTTCTTCAAACCAAAGATCAGGAGAATCGACAATGGTTTGCTCAAATGATTCCCAATTTTGTGATTTCGGTGAAGGAGCACATGCGAAAAGGAATCAATAGTAAAGATTTGGATATCACAGACGAAACGTTCCTTCCAAGATTGGAGGGTGTTAAGCATATCCCCAACAGACTTTCCTCGATGCTATATGAGCGGGTAAATCATCTCTATATGAATAAAGTGATTAGCGGAGAGCATTTGTTTTTGTTGGACAAGGAACTAAAGGAGTTTTCAGAGATCTTAGGCGCTTGCGAGCGGATTAAATCCACACCGATCCCGTATTCCTACACGATGTATATCAAGCAGTTTATTTTTATCTATGTGATCACGCTTCCCTTTGCGTTTGTAACGACATCGGGCTACATCACTGTGCCCATCGTCATGTTGATTACCTTTGTTCTATTGAGTGTTGAACTTATTGCTGAAGAAATTGAGGATCCGTTTGGCCGGGATATTAATGATTTACCTACGGATGAACTATCTGAAAAAATTAAGGATAACATTAGGGAAATCTTATTATAAGATTTCACATTAGATAATATATTCCAGGTGGATTATTTCCAATGATCGTATTGCATGTAACGGGCAGTTTCGTCTGCCACATTTTTTCCATAAAGTTTGCTAATGATGTAAAGCGACATATCGATACCGGCAGAAACACCTGCCGATAGAATAATTCTTCCATTGTCTACCCACCTTTCTTCGGGTAATAAGGTGGTATCCGGGGCAATCTCACGCATTTTGTCAATTGCGCCATGATGAGTAGTTGCTGATAATCCATGCAATAGACCTGCTTTTGCAAGAATTAAAGACCCGGTACATACGGACAAGACTAATTCGGAAGTTTTATTTTGTTCGTTAATCCAATCTAACAATACTGAATTGTCCATTTCTTTGCGACTTCCAAATGGCGTTCCATCGGCATAGTAGCCTCCCCCGCCCGGGATTAGAATGAGATCGGGTTTTGGGCAGTTGGACAATAGAAAGTTTGCCGTTATAATTAAACCGTTACGTGCATTGATGATGAGTTTTTCTGCCACTGTGTAAACGTGAAACGGAATTTCACCACCTTCCTTGCGCCCACAAACAGAAAATACTTCAAATGGGCCAGCAAAGTCAAGGACCTCCACTTCATCAAAAATAATGATGGCCAGATTTCTCATCGCTTATTCTTTCAGCACCCAAATTGTATTGATATCGTGTGCCGTTACCCATAGTCTTCCATTTTCAACTCTGACGGCTCCGCTTCCCGAAGGAGGTCCATATCGTGTGATTACTCTATTGGTAGTGGGATCAATGACAGAAAGCAATGTATTTTTTGCCCGAACATAAATTTTATTGGTGCTGGCTGCAATGTCGCCTCCGGTGCCAGCAACCTCAACTGCAATTGTACTCACCACTTTGGTGGTCATAGGATCTATTCGGCTTACTGTTCCATCGCCTTGGTTTAGGGTCCAAACGGAACCGGACCCTACAGCAAGGAACCGCGGAATTGGGCCAACTTGTGTTAATGAAACAACTTTTTCATGTAAGGGGTCTATCTGTTGAACAGTTCCATTTTCAGTATTTGTAATCCAGACAAAATTAAATCCGAAAACAGCAGCATATGAATTGGGCAACACTTTGATTCTTCGGGTTACCTTATTTCGGTAAGGATCGATTCTGGATAGTTCGCCCTTTGCATTCGTAAGCAGCCACACCGATCCTGCCCCAATAGCAATACTAAGTTCGCCTTCACGATCGGCAATACCCGTTTCAATTGTGGATATAACTTCCCCAGAGAGAAGATCAACGCGATACAGCGATGTTTTTTCGCAACTAACTACCCACAATGATCCAAATCCGATCGCCATGGCTCCGCAAGGAGTTGGCACGGGAATAGATTTTACAGGTCTTTCGTTTCCGAAAATAAGTTTCTCTATTCGTCCATCGTTGGTGACCCATACACCATCTTCATCGGCAGCTAAGAAGTCGGGGTATCCGCTTAGCTTAATCATCGATACGGCTACTTGGGCAATGGGAAGTTCGGGAGGGAGTGTACTCTGTTGCGCTCGAACTATGAAGAAGGTAAAACAACAGATGATGGATTGAAGTAATCTCATCTAAAAGGCAACGGTGTAAATGAAGTAAAAAATAATAAGAAGAATCATTACAGCGTACATCACCAGATCAACCCTTACGTAGGCTTTGTACTGAGTATAGAGTTCTCGCAACTTCTTAAACATGATAGGAATATAATAGTGAGTAAAAATAGTCGTTTAAAAAAGGAATTAGGGATTCAAAAATGAATAAATCCTATTATATATCACAAAGCTAATGTAGTTTAAGGTTTTATTTTTTCAGCACGGCATGAATTATTTTTTGAGGCGTTCGGTTCCTTTACCTTTTTTATTTTTTGTTTTTATTATTTCGGCATATGGGCAGGAATCGGTCACGAATCACACCAATCCACCAGGTTTGAAGTGGAATCAGATTAATACCAATAATTTCAGAGTTCTCTATCCACAAGGTTTTGATCAGCAGGCGCAACGTATGGCCAATACGTTGGAGCATATTCGTGAACCAGAAGCAGCCACGATGGGGGTGAAGCCCAAAAAAATCTCGGTTCTTCTCCAGAATCAATCTTCGATCTCAAATGGTTTTGTAACGCTAGCGCCCAGACGATCAGAATTTTTTACGATGCCTTCTCAGGATTATAATTTTACCGGTAATAACGATTGGCTGAACTTGCTGGCGTCACATGAATATCGACATATTGTTCAATTTCAACAAAGTATTACTGGGTTTAATAAACTGGTGTACTATGTTTTTGGTCAGTCGGTTCTGGCCGGGATGGCATTTGTGGCTGCGCCTCAATGGTTTTGGGAAGGCGATGCGGTAGCCACGGAAACAGCCTTTACTCATAGTGGTCGTGGACGGATACCGAATTTTGATTTACTCTTTCGCACTAATTTTTTAGAGGGAAGAACATTCAACTATCACAAGCAATACCTGCGATCATACAAACATAATATACCCAACCATTATGTATTGGGGTATCACATGGTCTCCTATTTGAGAAAGAAAACTGGGGATGGGGAGATTTGGAACAGAATTGCAAAACGCGCATGGAATGTTCCTTTCATTCCATTTACATTTTCTCATGCAATTAAAAAAGAGACTGGTCTTCATGTAGTTGACCTGTATAATGAAATGGCTGCAGAACTGAAAAGTAAATGGACTTCAGAATGGGAGAACATTAAAATAACACCTTTTAATAAAGTCAATCCACGATCGGGAAACGCGTACACTGATTATCAATATCCGCAGCCCTTGGAAGATGGAAGTGTTGTCGTGCAAAAGTCTGGAATAGGGGATATTGAAAAGCTGGTTGTGTTAAGTGAAGGCCAAGAGAAATCAAGGTTTGTTCAGGGTCCTTTGAATGATGCTGGGTTTTTAAGTACAGCGAATTCAAAGGTGGTATGGAACGAATACAGGTATAATTCCAGGTGGTTGGTGAAAACTTATTCAATGATTGTAGGCTATGATTTTGCCACGGGTAGTAAGCAAATTATTTCAAAGAAGTCGCGTTATTCTTCGGCAGCATTATCGCCAGATGGTGGCAAAGTTGCCACAGTTGAAAGCGGAACGGATTATGAAGTTAAACTGGTGGTGTTGGACTATAGCAGTGGAAAAATTTTAAGGAAATTTAATAATACGGATAATCAATTTATATCAATGCCACGCTGGAGTTCCGATGGAAAGTCAATTGTTGCTTTACGATTAGCGCCAGCAGGTAAAGCTGTGGTGAAGTATGATTATGAGAGTGGGGAATCTACTGTGTTAATTCCTGTAACCCAGGAAAATATTGGTCATCCGGTATTGAATGGAAAGTATCTTTTTTATAATTCGCCCTATAGTGGTATTGACAACATTTATGCTTTGGATCTCGAGACGGGCAAAAAATTTCAGGTTACATCCAGCAAATACGGATCATATAATCCATCCGTTTCATCGGATGCCAGGACGTTATATTATAATGAACAAACCAAAAACGGATTGGATGTAGTAAAAACAGAATTTGATCCCTATTACTGGAAGCCACTTGAGGCCGTTGCTCGCCCAGAGGTGGGTTACTTTCAACACCTGGTTGATCAGGAGGGGCATCCCGATCTGTTGGATAGTGTTCCACAGAAAGTCTATCCGAACTACAAATACAGTAAGTTGAAAAATATATTCAATATTCACAGTTGGGGACCTTATGTAAGTTCCGACTTAAGTTATTTGGATATAGGAATCTCCTCCAAGGATTTATTAAATACCACAGCACTTGATGTAGGTTATCGATATGATGCTAATGAAAAAACAAGTAGCTGGAGATCTAAAATTAGTTATCAGGCTCTTTTTCCGATCATTGACGTTGAACTTATAACGGGCAAGCGAAATGTAACTAACACCTTGTTTGAAAGGGATGTCAACTTCAAATGGGATGAAACTGGAGTTTCCACTGGTTTGCGTGTGCCACTTTTACTCACACAATCTAAGTACAGAACACAACTAGAGTTCGGCAATTTTGTTGGCATAACCCACGTATCCAATTTCAGCAATGAAGTCACTGAAAATGGACAATATATTAGTTCTGGTACAGATCGTATTGTCCCTGCCAATGATACTTTGTATACTGTATTTACAGACAAGGTGAGTAACGGGTACTTATACTTCAACCGATTTGCGGTATCTTTTTCTAATAATTTAAAACAAAGTCGCAGGGATTTTAATCCAAGGTTTGGTCAATCGTTCGCCTTTGAAAACTATAGTACACCATTTGGCGGAGACTTTAAAGGAAGCCTTTTGGTAGCAAGGGGTCTTTTCTTTTTCCCGGGCTTGTTTAAGCATCACTCGCTTTATTTTAGAGGAGGGTATCAAAGTAAACTATCATCTTATGATCTCGATTTATATACTTTCCAAAACAGAATTTTTAAACCCAGGGGATATAGCTATGGGGCTGACACCAGGTTCTATTCATTTGCTGGGAACTATGAATTGCCTCTTTGGTATCCGGATATCAATCTTGGTCCAATACTAAACATTCAGCGAATAAGGGCCAACCTGTTTTGTGACTATGGGCTAAGCGAAGGGAAGTCATACTTTTACAGGTTTAATTCCAATGGGCAGACAGAAGTTTACAATCTTGATAACGGTGCCAAGTATCTTTCCGCTGGTGTAGAAATGATGTTTGATGTAAATATTATGCGCTTCTTGCCTCAGTTCGAACTTGGATTCAGGGCGAGTTATTTAACGCCAAATAATTATGCAAAAAGAGGCTGGGTAATAGAATTTTTAATAGGAAATATCCCTTTTTGAAACTCTGTGAATGGCTTGAATATCGCTTTTTTTAGCCTTATTTTTGACAGTCTGATAAAATCAATCATAAATAAAAATAGAGATGGCAGAGATTGTTCAAATGCCCAAAATGAGCGATACCATGGTAGAAGGGGTGATCGCCAAGTGGCATAAAAAGGTTGGAGATTCGGTGAAGTCGGGTGAGTTGATGGCTGAAATTGAAACCGATAAGGCCACTATGGATTATGAATCTTTTAATACAGGTACAGTATTATATCTGGGCGCGAAAGAAGGACAGGCTGTTAAAATAAATGATGTACTTGCGATAGTTGGAAATAAGGGTGAAGATTATGCTGCATTGTTGGCAGGTGCTCAAAGTGCTGCAGTATCGGGTGGCAAACCAGAGTTGGCCAAAGTGGAAACAGTAACTGCTCAGGTAATTGATACTTCTGGAATAAAAGCGGAGATCGTTCAGATGCCCAAAATGAGTGACACGATGACGGATGGTGTGATTGCCGTCTGGCACAAGAAAGTTGGAGATACAGTAAAGTCAGGCGAACTATTGGCTGAAGTAGAAACCGATAAGGCCACTATGGAGTATGAGTCATATAACAATGGAACACTCTTATATATTGGCGCAAAAGCGAAAGAATCAGTGCCGGTGAATGGCGTGTTGGCCATCATCGGTGAAAAAAATGCCGATTGGCAAACTTTGTTAAAAGCTTTTCAACTAAAATCAGCTGATGGTGCAAAACAAGCTTCTGAGCCTGTTCAACAAAAAAATATTGCGTCACCATCAATTTCAACAACACCCTCAACTGCAGATCCTGCACGTAATGGAAGAATGAAGGCATCCCCTCTCGCAAAAAAGATGGCGAAGGATTTAGGCTATGATATTGCAAAAATTCCTGGCTCAGGCGAGAATGGTCGTGTTACGAAAGGTGATGTTGAGAAATATAAACCATCGGCTACACAACCTTCTGCTGCTGCGAAATCATCTGTCCCGGTGGTATTGCCACAAGTTGTAGGCAAGGAAAGTTTTGAAGAGATAACATTAACTCAAATGCGCAAAACAATTGCGCGCAGACTTGCAGAAAGCAAATTTACTGCACCGCACTTCTATGTTACCATGGAGATCAACATGGACAAGGCAATAGAAGCGCGTAAAAGTATGAATGAAATAGCTCCGGTGAAGATTTCTTTCAATGACATGGTGATTAAGGCAGTGGCAGCGGCAATTCGTCAAAATCCGGATGTTAATGTTTCGTGGCTGGGTGATAAAATGAGAAAGAATCATCACATTCACATTGGTGTAGCGGTGGCCGTCAAAGATGGTCTTGTAGTTCCGGTTGTCCGTTTTGCCGACAATAAGTCACTTTCACATATTGCCATGGAAGTGAAAGAACTTGCACAAAAAGCACACGATAAGAAGTTGCAGCCCAGCGAATGGGAAGGAAGCACCTTTACAATTTCTAATCTGGGTATGTTTGGGGTCGAAGATTTTACAGCCATCATCAATCCTCCGGACGCCTGTATTCTTGCCGTTGGGGGAATTAAAGAAACCGCGATTGTTAGAAACGGACAACTTGTTCCAGGCAGTGTAATGAAGGTTACCCTATCGTGTGATCACCGCGCGGTTGATGGTGCAATTGGTGCTGCATTTCTCAAAACTCTAAAGGGCCTTCTTGAAGATCCCGTTAGGATATTGATTTAATACAAAAGTGACAAAGCCGGAATGGTTCCGGCTTTTTTTTCATTATACACAGAAATAGAAATGGAGCCAATCCACGCTACAACGATCCTTGCAGTTCTTCACAATGGTCAGGTTGCCATTGGTGGTGATGGACAGGCAACTATGGGTACTACGATTGCAAAAAGTAACGTAAAAAAAATCCGAAAACTTCAGGACGGAAAAATCCTTGTGGGATTTGCAGGGTCAACTGCTGATGCATTTACATTATTGGATCGCTTTGATGAAAAACTTAATTCATATGGAGGTAACATGAAGCGTTCTGCCATTGAACTTGCTAAAGACTGGAGAACAGACCGGTACTTAAGAAAATTGGAAGCCATGTTGATCACCGTAAATAAGGACGAAATTTTAATTGTTTCCGGTACTGGGGATGTTTTGGAACCTGATCATCAAGTGGCAGCCATTGGCTCAGGAGCAATGTATGCCCAATCAGCTGCATTGGCATTGAAAAAGCATGCTCCACATCTCACAGCCGAGCAAATGGTGAGAGATAGTCTTACAATCGCTGCGGACATATGCATATACACCAATCACAATTTAGTGATTGAAAGAATAGTGTAAACTTCTAATCGATGTGGATGATTTAGTAGATTGGGGGATGAACCGAAAGCTAAGTCTATCTCTCTTGCTTTTGTTTACAATGTCCCAAATTACCTTGGGTCAGGAATACGCCTATCAAAACTTCAATGAACTCAATGGTTTGGCAAGTTCCGAGACGTATGAAGTATTTCAGGATAGCAAAGGATTTGTCTGGTTTGCTACTGACCGCGGTGTTTCCCGATACGATGGTGGTGAGTTTAAGAATTTCACAATCCGTGATGGCCTGAGTGATAACACCGTCTTTGGCTTCTATGAAGATCACCTGAAAAGGATATGGTTTCGTACATACTCTGGCGCTTTGTCGTATTATCAGAATGATTCAATCCATCGTTATAAGTATAATGTTCTTTTAATTCAGGAATTGGGTAGATCACTTCTCACAAAAATTTATTATGACAGTCTGGATAATATGTGGTTTTCCTCAGTAATGCCTGGTAAAGCTGGCTGGATTAATAAGGATGGTAAAATTTCGATGATGGATAGAGGTGAAGAGGAGCATCTTTTTCTTTATCCCGTTTCGGATGAGGAGTATCTTTTTGGATATACGCCAAGATCCTCAAAGATTAGAACGATCAAAATAAAGGATACAAAATACAAGGTTGAAATTTCAAGTTTGATTACGGGTAGTCCTCACTTTAGTTATGTGATTTGGAACAGTGAAGTTCTTATTTCAATAAACAGAGACATATTCCGTTTTTACAAAGGTATTTTGGAGAAAGTTTTTGTTTCCGAGCCTGGCATTATTGGTCTCAGTGTAGACAGAGATAATTATTTGTGGGTCGGGTTTTTTGATGGAGGGGTAAAGCGATTTTCAAATAATCAGTTTAAGATCTTCACGGAAATACCACTTTTGCAGAACAAATCAGTTGGGAATGTTTTAATGGACACTGAAGGAGGTCATTGGTTCAGCACTTTAGATCATGGCGTTTATTATGTTCCTAATACCGAAATCGAACTTTTGCAATGGAGCGAAAACACGAAAGTATCATGTGCAGCATCAACTGGAAACAAATTATTTGTGGGGAATTATCAAGGAGAATTAACAGCGCTTGAGACACAAAGTAAGAAAGTTATTTGGTCAAAGAATTTTAAGATTCCTATTAACTCTTTGTTTGTTGATAAAAAAGAAAATGTATGGGTTTCTGATATTACGCAGCTTCAATGTTTCTCTCCAAGCGGGGATAGGATTTTCAGTTTACACATGATTCAGGGTGCAAAATGCTATCAGGAAGATAGCGATGGGTCGGTTTGGGTGGGCAATAATTCCGGAATTTTTAAAGTTTCAGGAACGGGTGTTGTTTTGTCTCATGGCATTATGCAAAAAAGAATTTTCAGTCTCTTTGTAACAGATTCGTTGACTTATGTGGGTGCCATAAATGGGCTCTCCACCTATACCTCCGATTTATTGGAGAGAGAAAGTCCTTTGAATAATATTAAAAGCAGAATCTCAGTACTTCAGCAGCTTGCCCCTAATGTATTATTAATTGGAACAGTGGGTGAAGGCTTGATCATCCTTTCCAATGGTGCATTAAAGTATTGCAGTCAATACAGTGCACTTGGCGATATTGTATATTCTATAGCCCAGGTAAAGGATTATGTTTGGATAGGTACCGAAAAGGGAGTGGCCCGTATTCGGAATGACGCTCTTATGAATGAAAACTTTGAGATGGGTCTATTAACAAGGGCCTGTGGATTGATTTCAGATAAGAATAATATTTTAATATCCACCAGTAATCATTTATGGTCATTTTCTGATTTGGGAATTTCTATTATACCGCATGACATTCAGACTTTTCAAAATGAAAAGCCAATCAGTTATTTACGTAGCGTTGAGATTAATAATGTGGAATTGAATCCTAAAGTGTGGGAATTTTCCCCGGACCAAAATAACATATCACTTGAGATGGGTGTAATTTCATTTAATAACAGGAAACTTTTTTACAGACATCGACTAAGCGAATTCGCAACGTGGAATCAGTCACAGAATAGAACCATTTCGTATTATTCTCTTCAACCAAATGAGTATCATTTCGAGATGCAAGTATCAACCGATAACAGAAGGTGGGCTTCAGTTCCGTTAAGATCAGAATTTGAAATCCTTACACCCTGGTGGAAAGCCTGGTATTCATTGATTTTTTATGTGATGGTATTCCTTGCAATTGGCTATGCCGCCTATAATGTACGCATCAAATATTGGAGGCGGAAACAGGCGTATCTGGAGGTGATCAATAACCACCAACAGGAACTGATCAAATCAGAGGTGGAGGCATTGGAACGAGACAGAAGGAGAATTGCCAAAGACCTGCATGATGGCGTTGGTACGGCTCTTACAAGCGTGAAGTGGATTGTGAACGATGCCATCCATCATACGCCTCAGGATATGATCCAAACATCAAAAAACATAAATGAGCATTTCAATGAAATCATTTTGGAGATTAAACGAATTATTTATGATTTAAATCCTCCCGCATTGGAACGCTATGGCCTCGAGGTGGGACTTAAGAATTTTATTGATCGGGTAAATGAAAGGAAAGATATTAGGACCCGGTTTGATTACTTTGGCACAGGAGAAATTGCTCCTAAGGTTTCTATCACCATTTACCGGATTGTTCAGGAATTGGTCAACAACACATTAAAGCATTCCAAGGCAACTGAAATTAAAATTCACGTCAATCAATTTGAAGATTTTATTAACATCATGTATGAAGATAATGGCATTGGTATACCATCCGAACAAGTGAATGGGTTTGGTATGCATAGCATTGAATCCAGAGTCCAGACTTTGCAAGGGCATATGAGTTTGGAATCGAGTGAAAAGGGTACTTTTTATAATTTTGATTTACCCTTTAAAACAATTGTATGACCCGCGTACTTCTGGTGGATGATCACACACTGTTCCTCGATGGTCTGGAGTTACTACTCAGACGATTTTCAGGACATTATAGTGTGGTTGGTAAAATTCATGAGCCCTTAAAGACACTTGAATTTATGGAGAACGCAGTGGTGGATCTTGTCTTGATCGATATTGAAATGCCTGGCGTGAATGGAGTTGATTTATTAAAAAGAATTATTTCCCGCTTCCCATTGATAAAGGTGGCCGTAGTTACCATGCACGATGAAGATCAGTTTATCCAAGAAGTAATGGCGGCAGGTGGACATGGTTTTTTACTAAAATCCTGGGATAGTGAAGATTTGCTTCAGAAAGTAAACTCCATTGCTAAGGGCCAAAGAGTGTTTCCGAACCGGCCAAAACGAATAAATCGATCTGAGCATTTCTCGGATCGGGAGACAGAGATATTGAGACTACTGGGAAAAGGTAAAAATAGCTCTGAAATTGCTGAAGAACTGTTCATCACCGTCAGCACTGTGAAAACGCACAGAAGAAACATGTTGCGAAAGCTAAAAGCATCCAATACCTCTCAGCTTCTTAAGTTTGGTTTTGATAATAACCTAATTTAAAGGATCGTAAGTTAAAACTGCAATTTTCTAAAAATACTACTAAATAGGTATTTTCTGTTTCTAAAATTTCTGACAATTTTAGGTTTCAATTACCATCAGAATGGTTGTGCTATTTTCAATTACCTTGAAAATGGATTCGGGTTTAGGCAAAAGAAGTTAGGTAGTTTAGGTTTGAATAAAGTCCCCTTTAAGTGGGGACTTTTTTTGGCTATATATCAAGACACCTCTATCGCTCTTAAAATGATACCACACGCCACTGCAACTTCCGCATCGGTTATAGTCAGTGGAGGAGCGATCCTTAAACTATTCGGGTTCGATAGAAACCAATAACAGATCGCTCCATTTTCTTTTGCGTGACCAACAATTTTAGCTACCCGGGCTTCCGAGTCAAAATCAAAAGCGAACAATAATCCAATTCTCCTGACTTCTTTTATTTTTGGATGAACTAGCGTTTCCTGAATCATTTTGCCTTTGGCTTCAACGGTTGGTAATAGACCCTCGTCTTCTATTACCTGCAAGGTGGCCAAAGCAGAGGCACAACAAACAGGATTTCCACCAAACGTTGTGATGTGCCCTAACATTGGATCATGGGTTAACGATTGCATGATTTCACGGCTTGAAATAAAAGTTCCAATGGGAAGACCACCACCAAAAGCTTTCGCCAATGTGAGAATATCAGGTGCGATTCCAAATTGCTCAAATGCAAACAGAGTGCCTGTTCTACCCATACCACATTGGATTTCATCCAGAATCAACAGTGCACCTGTTTCGGTGCATTTCTTTCGCAAGGCGTGCATGTAGTTTATCGAAGGAATTCTTACCCCGGCATCCCCTTGAATAGTCTCAACAATTACACAAGCCGTTTTTGCAGTAATGAATTCAAGGTCATCAGGATTATTGAATTCAATGAAACGAACATCCGGGAGCAGGGGGCGAAATGCTCTTTTTTTGGTTTCATTACCTGAAACGCTTAGCGAGCCATGTGTACTTCCGTGGTATGAATTTTTACATGAAACAATTTCACTTCTTCCTGTAACTCGCTTTGCGAGTTTCAGGGCCCCTTCATTCGCCTCCGTTCCCGAATTGACGAAATAGCAGCAATTGAGTTGGGGAGGAAGAAGATCAGCTAATTTTTTGGCTAACAAGTTGGGCGTAGATTGTATGTACTCACCATACACCATCACATGAAGATGTTTGTCAAGCTGCTGTTTGATCGCATCTATAACTTTAGGATGACGGTGTCCTATATTACTCACAGAAATACCAGATATCATATCTATGTACGGCTTCCCTTCAGGTGAAAAAAGATATACCCCTTCAGCATGTTCTACCGCAATCTGAAATGGGAAAGGGGTTGTTTGGGCAAGGTGATTATGAAAAATCTCTTTAGAAAACTCCATACCATAAAGCTAAACGGTTCGTCACTATTTAGAAATGATTTAAAATAAAAAGACCCTGCAGTTTCCACTGACCCGATGGCTAACAGCAATTGCTCAGTTTGCAGATTCTTCGTAGTAATGTATTCATGTCACATTTTTCCATCCGTTTGTCTAAGACAAAAAAAAGTGCTCCATTTCGGGAGCACCTTTTTTACAGCATTTCGAAATTATAACTTGGCCAATTCCTGAACCAGGTCAATTAGTTTAATGGAATAGCCCCATTCGTTATCGTACCAGGCAACAACCTTTACGAATTTATCATTTAACGCAATGCCCGCTTTGGCGTCAAAGATAGAAGTGCGCGAATCACCAAGGAAGTCCTGAGACACAACATCATCTTCGGTATAACCAAGTATGCCTTTGAGGTCCCCTTCGGAAGCCTCTTTCATAGCTGCTTTTATTTGTTCATAGGTGGCTGCTTTTTCTAATTTCACGGTTAGGTCAACTACTGAAACATCCGCCACAGGAACACGGAATGACATGCCAGTGAGTTTGCCTTTTAATTCGGGGATTACCAGAGCCACAGCCTTAGCCGCGCCTGTGGAAGAAGGTATGATGTTTTGATAGGCACCACGTCCCCCGCGCCAATCTTTGCCAGACGGACTGTCTACCGTTTTCTGAGTGGCAGTAACGGCATGAACGGTACTCATTAAGCCTTCCGCAATTCCAAACTTATCATTTAGGACTTTGGCGATTGGAGCAAGGCAATTCGTGGTACACGATGCATTGGAGACTATCGTATTTTGAGAAGTAAGTTTTTTATGATTAACACCCATCACAAAAGTTGGAGTATCATCTTTTGCGGGAGCTGACATGACAACTTTCTTAGCCCCGGCTGTAATATGTTTTTGCGCATCAGCCTGGGTAAGAAACAAGCCAGTTGATTCGATTATTATTTCTGCACCAACTTCTGACCATTTTAAATTTGCCGGATCTTTTTCGGCTGTTACCCGGATTTTTTTTCCATTCACAATAAGATGGCCGTCCTTTACCTCAACTGTTCCGTCAAAACGCTTGTGGGTAGAATCGTATTTGAGCATGTAAGCCATGTAATCGGGTGCCACAATGTCGTTAATACCGACAATTTCAATGTCTTTTCGGTTCATAGCCGCTCTGAAAGCCAATCTCCCAATCCGGCCAAATCCATTTATTCCAATTTTTGTCATTTGTTTAGTGTTTAAATTTCCTACTTCAAAAGTAGAACACAGGAATGCCAAAACCAATTGAAAAACAAAGAACCTGTTACTAATGGATTGCAATCGTTTTCATTACTGTTGTGCGCTAGTTTGAATGGTGAGTCAGTGCTAATCGTATGTTCTCAATATAGAGAGAAAGTAGTACATCTTTGTGTTTGTGACTAATGATATCCAATGACTTGACCTTTTAAGGACTCGAAGCAGTTCATTGAGATTTACTTCTGCCACTCGAATTAATACTTAAGTTCCAATGCCCACCTCGGTCAATTTTGAAATAATAGGGCTTGTTATTTTTAAACTTTTCTTTTCATCTTGTAATTATGGACCATTTTGAATTAATTTTTCTAGATTTATCAGTGTTATCCTCCCTTAAGAAAGGAATCTAATTTGAAAATAAGAACAATCGTATTGGGTGTCATCGGTTTGATAATTGTTATAGCCGGGACGATCATGAAAACCTATCATCTTGCGGGATCAAATATGATCGTCACTGTGGGTGGTTCACTATTGATTTTTGGTTTTCTATTCTCCTCTCTGTTGGATCGGTTATCCCTCAGTATTAAGAATACGTCAAAGATCGCGAACGTATTAGCCTCTTTGGCTGTAGCAATGATTCTCTATGGCGTTGTTGGGAAGATCGTTCATTATGACTATGTTGAACTATCATTCATAATTGGCGCTCTATTATTTGTTGCTTATTATATCTTTTATGCACAGCGGTCTGACCTCCGTAAACTGGAGTTAAGATCAGACAGGCAACTTGCTTGCATCCTTTTTACCGACATTGTGGGATATACCGCTATGATGGGAGATAATGAGGCCAATGCATTAAAGGTCTTAGAGCGTAACCGAAAAATACAAAAACCAATTATAGAAATGTATCAGGGTAAATGGTTGAAAGAAATGGGGGATGGCACTTTGTCCATATTTTTCACAGCAAGTGATGCAGTATTGTGTGCCATTGATATTATGGAAAAGGTCCGGCAGGAAGGATCTTTTCGGTTGAGAATGGGGATTCACTTAGGTGAAATTGTTTTTTCAGGGAAAGATATATTTGGTGACGGAGTGAATGTTGCCTCCAGAATTATGGATGAAGCGAAAGAAGGAGGAATATGTATTTCAGAAGCGGTTTATCATAACATAAAAAACAAGGAAAATATCAAAACGAAAATGTTGGGCGACATAGAACTTAAAAATGTTACTGGAAAGATGCGATTATATAAAATAGAAAATGCTGCTTTAAATCTTCATTCCAGATGAACTATAAACAACAACCGATATGAAAAAAGTAACGCTCTTCATTCTCATCGCACTGCCCCTCACCTCGTTTGGCCAGAAAGACAATCCTGACTGCGCGAACAAATCCTATTCTTTTTTCACCCGAATGGAAGGATATTATATTTCCGAGTGTGAGGAATCGGAATTCAACGAACACAGTTTTTGGATCAAGTCAGGATCGGAGAAGGTTGTTAAACAGGGCCGTTTCAAAAAAATCTGGTTTAACAAAGATGCCGCCAGCATGCGCAAAATCTCCGGGTTGCAAATCCTGACGAATCATGCCAATGCGATTAAGAAGATCGGGGGCCAGGTACTGGAGGGTGCCAATAACGTATTTAAGGCCAGTTATCAGGGCAAGGAAATTTGGTTCGAACTGTCGCCTAGCGGGACCTCCCCTGACGAAGGCGCTTGGTACATTCTCTCAATTGAAGTAGAGTCGATGAAACAGGAGATCACAGCATTAGACATGGACGCAGCGATCAAGGCGGACGGTAAAATTGCGTTGTACGGAATTTTGTTTGATACCGGTGAAGCGAGCATCACACCCGAATCAGCCAAGGCCGTTACGGAAATTGGCACCTATCTAAAAAGTAATCCAACAGTTTCAATCTTTGTTGTCGGTCATACCGATAACGTGGGCGACTATCAACTGAACTTGAAACTTTCCAAAAGCAGGGCGGAGACCATCAAGAATGAATTGGTAAGCAAGTACGGAATAGCGACCACCCGTCTGACAGCTGAGGGCGTTGGACAATTGAGTCCCGTTAGTTCCAACGAAACAGAAGAAGGCCGACAATTGAACAGAAGGGTGGAAATCGTAAAAAAGTAAAGGAGTTACTTTTACGACAGGCCAATGCCTTTTTATAGAGATAAAATTTACCCCTACCTGGTTAACACGTTTGGCAACCCCTTGCCAATAAGAAAAATACGTCAACAAGTCATTCCTCTTGCTAAAGGCAATGTTCTTGAGATTGGCGTAGGTTCAGGTGCAAACTTCCCTTACTATGATTCTGCAAGAGTCACCAAACTCTACGCCCTCGAACCCAATCCTGGCATGATTCGACTGGCAGAATTGGCGCTTAACAAAACGAAATTAAATTTCCAACTGTTAGATCTTTCAGGTGAACAAATCCCTTTGGAGAAGGAATCCATGGATATGGTTGTAAGCACTTTTACTTTATGCACTATTTCCAGGGTTGAAGATGCACTTAGAAGCATTAGACGAGTCCTTAAGCCAGGCGGTAAGCTTATTTTCTTTGAACTTGGGTCTTCTCCCGACCCCGATGTAAGACGCTGGCAAAGAATGTTTGAACCAATTGCACATAGGGCGTATGAAGGTTTATCATTAACCCGGGATATTCCATCTCTTATCACTCAAAGCGGCTTTCATATGGAACATTTGGAAGCGGGATACATAGCCAAATTCCCAAAATCATGGACTTATTGTTTCTGGGGCATTGCGATTCATTAGCTCCCCCCATTTACCGCAAGTTTAGCCTAAACTGGCTTAGGCACTGCGACTTAAGCTTTACAACTCTCTTTTCTTGCCGTCTTTACCCAGTATGGTATGACTTGATCCACCTTTTTTTGCCAGCGCATGAATACCAGGCTCGGTGTCGCCATCCAACAGCACCAGGCCGGATCCATCTTCACCCGCACCCATTTTTAAACAAATGATTCCGCTTTTATCTTTTAACCGGAAGACTACTTCTCCCTCCTCTTCCACCTTAATGGAAACACGTTGCTTGCCGTTTTTATCCAGCAATTCAAATTCGCGCACGCTGATCTTATCAAAAGTCTGCTGGTATGGCTTTGATGTCACAAACACGACCAGGATTAGCATCGCCAAAAAAAGTAAGGAATGATGATTGCGTTTTCATAACAAATGGTTTAGTTACTATTCAAGTTACCAAAATCACGAGAGATGTGTCAACCATTCAAGTCTACCCATTGACCGCATCTGTACGGAAGTTGTACGGATGTGAACATCCCTGTGACGTTAACCTGCTCCCGGAGGTCATTCTGAAGTATTTGAAAATCTGGCATCATTTTAATACTACATTTAGGAATTAATTATAGGGTTCATGAAAAAATTTCAATTAGGCGAATTTGAAGAAGTGGTTATGCTAACGGTAGGCGTTTTGTACAAGGAGGCTTATGGTGTATCCATAAAAAAAGAAATTGAAGCTCGACTTTCACGAGGAGTGAGTGTTGGTGCCTTACAAACCGCTCTGAAAAGATTAGAAGATAAAGGCTATCTAAAATCATATGATGGCGAAGCCACAGAAGAACGAGCCGGTCGACCTAAAAAATATTTTCAAATTACTGCATTGGGAAAAAAAGCTATGGAGTATTCGAAAAGCACTAGGGATGAGTTGTGGAGTGCAATACCGAAGATGGCTTGGAATGTAAAATTCAGTTAACAACAGTTGTAATTCAACTCTAAAAAATAAAACCATGAAATCATTACTTACTACATGCGCAGTTACCTTGTTATGCGCTTGCTTCGGTCCCGGCCTGTTGGCGCAGAAAAAGAAAATCCTGGTCGATGTTGCCCATGGTCAAAAATTCTATAGCGACCCGGCCAACAAAATTTCAACCGAATTAGTACCCACTAAACGACTTGAATACATGACGGGGGAGCTCACAAAAAACGCAGCCGCTCATAATGCAGGTATAAATTATTTAAAAACATCCATTACATCAGAAGCATTGTCTAAAACAGACTTACTTTTCATTCACATTCCCTCTATAAAATATTCAGCTGATGAGTGTAAAGTCATTCGTCAATATCTGGAGAAGGGTGGCTCATTATTTATTGCCATTGAGGAAGATTATTGGGCAACACTGGATCAGGTAAACGCAAACGATATACTGTCACCTTTCAGTATCAAATTCTCTACTGATAATCCTGATAAAACCGTGGGAGGTCACGCCATTGAAAGCAAAATCACGAAAAAGAAATATTCTATCCCATTCCACGGAGCGCGTTTGGTGGAAGGCGGTACACCATTCGCGTTTAGCAACAAATCTGAGCCGAGCTCTTTCGCAGTCTACACCGAGGTAAAGGGTGGTGGCAAAATCATTGCGATGGGCGAAGCTATGGTATCGCTTTACATGACCAGCTGGCAGGACGTTAACAACTATGAATGCGCTCCATTTATGCAAGATGTTGTTGGGTGGCTTTTGAAATAACACTGTAAAAACGTGAAGCCTCACACAAACTATCCACCCCGCTTCCCCCTCCGCTTCTTCCGCTGGTATTGCCATCCGAAGTTGTTGAAGTATATCGAGGGTGATTTAATGGAGTTGTATCAGGAGCGGAAAGCTAAAAGTGGAAAGCTGAAAGCTGACGCGAGATTTATTATCGATGTGTTGCTACTCTTTAGGCCAGCCATCATCAAACCAGTAGAAGGATATAAAAATTTAAACACCTACGGTATGTATAAAAGTTATTTCAAAATCGGATGGAGGAATCTCATCAAAAGCAAAGGTTACTCTTTCATTAATATAGGTGGTCTTGCGGTGGGTATCGCGGTAGCTATGCTCATCGGTTTGTGGATCCACGATGAATTGTCGTACAACAAGTATCATCGAAATTATAATCGTGTTGCACAAGTGATGCAGCACCAAACCTTTAACGGTTATAAGGGAACCGAAAACTCCATTCCTATTCCACTGGTCACTGAGCTTCAGAAGTCATACGGAAATGATTTCAAATACTTAGTAATGACTTCATGGATGGGCGATCATATTCTGAAATATGGTGAGAAAAAATTTTCGAAGTCTGGAAATTATATGGATCTCGATGCCCCTCGCTTGTTGGATTTAAAGATGCTTGCCGGTTCGCTGGATGGACTCAAGGAACCAGGCTCTATTCTACTTTCGCAATCGGTAGCCAAGGCATTCTTCGGTGAGAAGGACCCGATGAATGAGTTGATGCGGATTGACAACAAATTGGATGTAAAGGTGACAGGCGTTTATGAAGATCTTCCCTTTGCGACCCAGTTCCGCGAGCTTTCGTTTATTGCCCCTTGGGAGCTTTACGTCTCCTCGGAAGAATGGGTTAAGAATGCGAGGGACGAGGGCCAATGGGGAAATAATTCCTTTCAGCTATTTGCCCAAATTGCTGACCATGCTGACATGGAGAATATCAGTGCCAAAATAAAAAATGCCAAACAGGATCATGTGCCGGAAGATGACAAAATCTTTAAGGCCGAGATTTTCCTTCACCCCATGAAGGATTGGCATTTGAATTCAAACTGGGAGAATGGCGTTCACAAGGGCGGGTTTATACAATACGTTTGGCTTTTTGGTATCGTGGGTATTTTCGTTTTAATGTTAGCGTGTATCAACTTTATGAATTTGAGCACGGCACGCTCTGAGCAGCGTGCCAAAGAAGTTGGAATACGAAAATCGATTGGTTCATTAAGAAGCCAGTTGGTAAGCCAATTTTTAAGCGAATCATTTTTAGTTGTTATGCTGGCCTTTATGCTGGCCATCATCCTGGTTACGGTTTCCATTCCATCGTTTAATCAACTGGCTGATAAGCAAATGATTTTTCCGTTGACCAATATTTCTTTCTGGCTTATTAGTTTAGGATTTATTGCATTAACAGGAATGTTAGCCGGGAGTTACCCTGCGCTGTACTTGTCTTCGTTTCAGCCTGTTAGAGTATTGAAGGGAACATTCCAGGCGGGTCGGTTCGCATCCTTACCACGAAAAGTATTAGTGGTTTTGCAATTCACCGTTTCCGTCACGTTGATTATAGGAACCACAGTGGTGTACCGACAAGTTCAGTTTACTAAAAATCGCCCGGTTGGTTACGACCAAAATGGCATTATTATGATCCAGATGAAATCACCGGATTATTATGGTAAGTACGATTTGCTTCAGCTTGAACTTAAAAACGCAGGAGCTATTGAAGAGATGGCAGAGTCATCCAGTCCGCTCACCGGTGTATGGTCTAATAACGGAGGATTTAATTGGCAAGGCAAAGATCCGGCATTACAAGCTGAGTTTGCAACAATATGGGTAACACATGATTTTGGTAAAACAGTAGAATGGCAAATAAAGGAAGGCCGGGATTTTTCGAGAGACTTCGCTTCTGACTCGTCTGGAATTATTATAAATGAAGCTGCCGTTAAGTTCATGGATTTGAAAACTCCACTGGGAACAATTGTACGATGGGGGGACGATGTTCATGGTAAGGACTTTAAGATTATTGGTGTTGTGAAAGATATGCTAATGGAATCACCCTTCAAGTCGGTGAAACAAACTGTCTATTTAAACGGCTATGAAAATGTCAATTGGATTGAACTGAGACTTAATTCAGACAAAAGTTTCAACGAATCAATTTCTAAGGTAGAATCAGTTTTTAAAAAGCACCTTCCCGATGTGCCTTTCGATTATGAATTTGCCGATCAGGAACACGCCCTGAAATTTGCATCCGAAGAAAAGGTTGGAAAACTCTCTGGCATTTTTGCAAGCCTCGCAGTTTTTATTAGTTGCCTTGGATTGTCCGGGTTGGCATCTTTTGTAGCTGAGCAACGCACCAAAGAAATTGGCATTCGCAAAGTTCTTGGCGCTTCGGTAGCGAATTTATGGCAAATGCTCTCAAAAGATTTTGTGATACTGGTTATCCTATCATGCTTCATTGCCATTCCTGTTGCGTGGTATTTTCTGAATGACTGGTTGCAGGGATATGACTATCGTACTGAAATTTCGTGGTGGATATTTTTGGTAACTGGAATGGGTGCCTTGATTATCACAATATTGACAGTAAGTTTTCAGGCCGTGAAGGCAGCGTTGATGAACCCGGTGAAGAGTTTGAGGTCGGAATAGGGCGTGTCCCGAGCTTATCTGCTTCCTAAAGCTTCTGACTGATTTTCATTCATAATTCAGCAGGCAAGCTCGGGCCGGGCTATCACTGCAAGTCCGCCCGCCCGCATCCCATCACGCTTCGGGCTTTTCGTTCTATCCCTCACGCGGGGCAGACTGATATTATAGAGTGAGGCTATCGTAGAAGAATAAATGAAAATAGCAAAGCACGGAGTTCAGAAAACGGAGACTGTGCGAAGACAGAATCCGATAATTCCATTTTTATTTTTTGAGAACTGATTTCTTGTTGTTGTGATTTTTTCTCCTTTTATAGATACTTCGCTTCATGGAATCAAGTCGATCCTTCAGTTTTAAATATTTTTTTTCCTGTGAGGAATCATTCTTAATTGACTGATCTATTTTTTGTTCAATTTCACCCATCATTTTAAACAATACCTGAGAAGAATCTTTCTTCTCAGAACAAGTGCCTACTATTGAACCAATTCCAACTAGGATAGTACCAATACCAATAAATAAGGAGGTGCTCGTAGATTTCTTTGATTGTTTGATAATTTGAATGTGCTGAATTTCCTCTTGTGACGAGAAGTCTCTCTTCGCAAGTGCTCTTAGTGGTTCAGCAGCTTTGAAAATGACGTTTTCATTTTTTAAGATAAAATCGCTTATGAAATTCTGATCATCAGAGGCTAAAAAATTAAGAGATTTGGAGCCATTGAAATCACCAATACTGATTTGCTTTTCGACATTAAAATCATTCAGGTTAGTTGCTGGCAGAAAGTGTCTATAGAGATAATCGTTTTCTAAAAGAAAATTGAGTAGTTGAATCATATCAACAAGAGCGTTGTAAATCTGATCCCCACTATATTTTTCTGATCGAAGTTCAAATTTTCTATTCTTCGATTCGTAGTAATAAACGATTATTCGCACTTCATTGTTGAAATCATTCTCAAACAATGATGAAAGCTTGCCACCATTCTTAATGAGTTTTTCTTTGATTACTTTCTTTTCAAATTCACTGAATTCTCTTAGAGCCATTTGCCTGAAAGTTTAGTAATATGAAAATAGTGATAATTATGGTCACCAAGTAAAAAAACACTTTACCGAGGTGACTTTACCTGTGCCATTTATAGCCTAAACTGATGGTACTGTCCCGTCTCTGGCATTAGTCAATTATTTTTCAGAATAGTGTTTTCTTTAATCATTTGCTTATTTTCCCATTGACCCAATCCATCACCCTATGCCCATTAAAAGACGCACCCTTCATTACGCAATCGGGAATGATTGTTTCATTAAAGTAAAAGATTCCATCTGTATAATGCAAGCTTATAAAATTTCAATCGTTAGTGTTCTGTGTTTCGAATTGAAGTCAGCGTTTTCAAATCTTTAACCACTCGATTATGGTAAAAATAGTCTTCCTGCTTGTGCTTTGCTTGTTCACGATGTCATCATCGCGGGCTCAAATTAAGGACATTGAATTCATGTTGGGTCCAAGCATGGGTACGCTGCATAGCAACATGACTGACCCAGGTTCCCTAACAACAGCCAACTATAGCGCAAAAATGGGCTATAGTGCAGGCGTGGGATCAAGTTATTATTTCACTGAAAATTTTTCATTAGGCGCCCAACTTATCTATCAGAAGACAACCGTTCGGGGGAACTTTCCCTTTGAATTTGAAAACTTCACTGGCAATCTGGAATTAACAACATCATTTGATCATCTCAGCTTACCTGTTAGGGCACGGTATACGATGGGGAATAAAGTCAAATTCAGCAGTGAACTTGGTGGTTTTATAAACTGCCTGTTAAATTCTACAGCGAAAGATTATTTCATGTACGGTTCAATAACCCCCACATTCGCAGAAGCTTCGGAGCAGTACACAAGATTCGATGCTGGCCTTTCACTGGGATTTTCCTCTCAAGTTTCTTTAAGTGAGAAGTTGAACGTTAAGCTATCATTGACTGACAATTATGGACTTGTCAACATTAGCGCGCTGCAATACCCTCAATTTCCAATCCACAGTTCAAACTTTTTCAAATCAAATACAATGAATCTTTTAGCAGGAATTGTTTATTCACTTCACTGAAAGACAGATATAAAGCTTTCAGTTCTCTGTAGAATCTGTCGCCTCAAGATTTCTGGCTGGGTTGAAAGGATTTTATATAAATCTGTAACTTACAGACAATCCATTGAAAGATACATATGAAAACAATGACGTGTAAACAACTAGGTGGTGCATGCGATCTCGAATTTCATGCCGACTCTTTTGAGAAAATGGCAGAGCTGAGTAAGAAGCATGGTGCCGAGATGTTCCAAAAAGGTGACGCACCGCATCTTAAGGCCATGAATGAAATGCGATCTGTTATGACATCTCCGGATGCCATGAATGAGTGGTTCAAAAATAAAAGGAAAGAATTCGATGCCTTGCCGGAATAGTTGCTCTAACGAGTAAATCAGGTTTCAATCCTTACAATTGAATCCTGTCTTTATTATTCTCAAACCACGTGTCTTTCACTGCTCCAACCCCATTGAAACGATACTGTACGCCAACCACCCCGGTGGGGTTGTTAGGAAAATCAAGTGAATAGGCCATTGCTCCATTCACGAAGATAGTGGCTTTCTTATTCACCGTTTCCACGCGGAGCGTAGTCCATTCATTAAGGTCGCAACCAAATCCCGACAAATCTGCATCTGCACTCACTACTTGTTTTCCACAAAAAGCGAGCTGCATTTCTCCGACACAGGTTTTTGCCGAGAGCGGAATGATGATGATATCGTTTTTGCATTGAATCAACACCTGCACAAACTGACACGCACCTGTTCCATCGCTGAATTCATTTTTAAGTTTCGTTTCAAAAATAAAATTGTCGCTCATCATGTCGCCCATGTCCTGTTGATTGAAGAACCTGACCCTGGGTGGATTGGGATGGAGCGACAGGTTGTACTTCGTTAATATTTCCTCATCGATCTCTATTCTATCTTCTTTGGTGTACTCCTCCTTTTTGAAGTAGAGTGGCATCGGTTCGTCCTCCATCAAACCGAGCCAGCCATCGGAGGTGATCCATACATCCTGGCGCTTCACAATTTCTCCATCCACAATAAGCTTCGTATTGAAAAACCCCGGATAATAATAAATGGCTGAATGAGCGTGATTGGATTTCGACACCAGCTTTTTCCTGCGGATATCCCACGTTTGCACAATATATATAGAGTCGGTTGTTGCGGCCTGGGCATCATAGTGAAACACCACGGAATTTGGCACTCCCTCCATCACGATTTTATCAGGCCTGAATTCAAATTTATCAGCATCCATCGGTGGCTTTTGTTTAAATAGAATCAGGAAGGAAGCCAGGGCAATGACAGGAAAAGGAATAAGCAGTAAGTATCGATTTAATTTTCGCTTCACAGATTTGCTTGCTTCAAGATTGAGATTGTCTGATACAGCAACCTTTTCGAGCGGACTCTCCTGATTGCTGAAACTGCGCCAGTCAGAATAGCCGGCAAACTGTGCCAAGGCATTCAGTGTGGTGAGCGTGGGTGCATTTTCATATTTTAATTTGCCCCAGATTCTTTTCAGTGTGGTCACACTCAGGCGCACGTGTGTCCGGTTGTGAACTTCATCGCTCAGTTTTGAGAAATCATAGTTCGTCCAATCCTCCGATTTGCCCCAGCCGAGGTTTCTTTCAATCATGCGAAGGCATTTGCTAATGAGTACTTCTGTCTCGGTTTTGGTCATAATCGGTTTGCTTACTACTTGAACGAACTTGGCGCAAACTTGAACAACTGAAAACAGCTCAATTGAACGCTTTTTGCATGATGTACGGCTAAACGAAAATACTAATCTATTCAGTTATGAAAAAGACGGTTTTAATTATTGGTATCCTCGCTATGGGGCTTCCGCTTTTTAGTCAGAAGAAAAAAGGCACATCAGTTGCCACCCCGATGGAAATAAAAATTCCTATGACGGCCGCACGCTGGGATTTTCCGGCAAACAGCGTAGAGTTTTCGGAGTACAAAGGCTCACCGGCTATGAAAATAATATCAGGTGGCGATAAGGCTATTCTGAAAGACCTTCAATTCACGAACGGCACTATTGAGTACGATATAGAACCGCAGAGTGATGGATTCGCTGGAACAAATTTTCGGATGGTGGATAACAATGAATCCGAATATTTCTACATGCGGGTATCGCGCGCGGGAAATCCGGTAGCCATGGATGCTGTGCAGTACGCACCTATTATAAAAGGTGTGAACCTGTGGGATATGCTGGACCATTACCAAGGCCCCGCCAACATGAAGAAGAACGAATGGAACCACGTCAAGCTGGTGGTTTCGGGCAAGCAGATGATTGTATATGTCAATGACATGGACAGAACCACATTGGAAATTCCAAGGTTAGAAGGTAATACAACATCGGGCAGCATTGCCTTCAATGGAAAATGCGCAATTGCCAATTTGGTTATCAAACCCGATGCCGTGGAAGGATTATCCGCACGCGAAGGGTTTGATCCTACACATCACGATTCGCGCTATATCCGCGTATGGCAGGTGAGCGAGCCACAACCTTTGCCAAAAGGAAAAGAATTGTATGACGGAGAATTTCCCAAGAGTGAAACGAAGTGGCAAAACATTGAAGTGGAACGCAGAGGGTTGGTCAATCTCACCCGTCTGCATGGCTTAAGCGAAAGACGTTTTGTGTGGCTAAGAGTCAAATTGATATCGAACAAAGAACAAAAACGAAAAATGTCGCTTGGCTTTAGCGATGAGGTCTGGGTGTACGTCAACCACCAGCCAGTATTTGTTGATAAAAATATTTATCCTTCACCCGGCATGCGCAAAACTCCGGACGGAAGAATTTCCATTGAAAATTCTGAATTGGAAGTTCCCTTAAAGGCCGGGGACAATGAATTGCTAATCGGTGTAGCGAATGATTTTTTTGGATGGGGTATTATTGCCAGACTGGATAATATGGATGGAATTGAGGCCAGCATCAACTTTCCTCCACCTGCTGTTCAGCCGAAAGACCTTAGCCCCTACCTGGGTAGCTATACATCAGAAGACAAGAGTGAAAAAATTATTTTTACCACAGCGGAAAACAAACTGATGGGTCAGGCCAGTGGTCAACAGGCGGTTGCCCTGGAATATTTTGACAAAGATAAATTCAGGCTTGAGCAGGCTGGAGTGGTGCTTGAATTCTATCCGACTGACAAGAAAATGATTTTGAAACAGGGAACCAGGGTAACGACTTTTCTGAGAGAATGATACTTACAAGATAGTGCCTGATATGCAGGTGTTACAAACGCGCGCTAACATAAGATGTTCCGTTACAATCATTGACAAATAATTGCAAATGAAATCATAACACGAAATAAAATGAAAATCCAAATCTTTAAAACAATCGCAAACTTGAATAACCTGAAATCAGGTCTCATGATCACAATCTGTATAATTGGCAACATCACAAGCGCAACTGCTCAAACCAATTTTTGGGAGAGTTCATCGGCTTATTTAGGACAAACGCCTCCAGAAGATACTCCTAAAATATTCGCAAAAGGAATACTTGCCGACTCCGGGATAGTTCTTGGCAAAGTAAATTTCTCGAAAGATGGCAAGGCTTTTTATTATTCGTATGCTCGTCATTGGTTTGATGATAATGGCTCAGGTACAAAAGAAATTCGGTTTGACGGTAACAAATGGGGCAAGCCAAGTGTCATAGCTGAAAAGATTACCAACCTAGCTATTTCTCCCGATGAGTCTAAAATGTTTTTAGGTGCTGGCGGTGGAGCAATTTGGATACTCAACAAAACTAAAACGGGCTGGTCGAAGCCTGAATTTTGGATGGAGAAACCGTATGGGCTCTATAATCTACAGAACCCTAAAACTGACACCTATTATATCGGCAGCAATGGCACGCAGGGAAGCAAAAGCGATTGGAGTACCTACGATTTTTGTAAAATGACCATCTCAGTAAAAGATACAGTTGTAGAAAGTCTTGGGAATTCAATTAACACTACCGCATTTGATGGCGATTTTTTTATAGCACCTGATGAATCCTACATTATCATTTCTGCTAATGAAACGCCAACTTATGAACCTGAACTTTGGATTAGTTTTCGTACAAAGAATAAAACCTGGACTCGGCCACAAAGTTTAGGCGACAAAATCAATAAAGGTTTGGCGCACCGTTTTGGACAATACGTTACTCCCGATGGCAAATATTTATTTTATACGAAGGGTACTGGTGAGAAGGATTGTAATTTTTATTGGGTGAGGTTTAATGAGTTGTTGAAGAACTTGAAGCCATGAGCACAATACTATTTAAGTCGGTGGCAATTTAGTATACAACCAAAGTTGATGAATAAAAGGCCTTACGCAAACAATTAAAAATTGAACTCAGATGACGCAGTTTAAGGCAGATAATCACTGATTTGATCATAAAAAATCCGCGTCATCAGTGTTCAATTAATTTGTTGTGGGTAAGGCCACTTAATAACAAAAAAAATCGGTTACAAGTGACTCCGGTTTTGAGCATTACGTGAACGCGATGCCGAACTCCTTCCTGATTTCCTTAATCCATTTCTTATACCCGGTAATTTTATTCCCCTTTACTTAACAAAAGTGAAACTAATCCATTACATTCACGTTTGTTAAGTAAATAATCCAAATGAAACAACAATCGCTCGGTGAATTTGAAGAGCTGGTATTGCTCATGGTAGCAGCCCTGCACGATGAAGCGTATGGTGTGGCCATACTAGAAGGCTTAGAAGAAAAGCTGGAAAAGAAAGTGAACATCAGTGCTGTTCACGTAGCCCTAAAACGCATCGAAGACAAAGGTTTTGTAAAATCCCGCTTTGGCGGAATTACAGAAGACCGCGGAGGCAGACGAAAAAAATTCTATGTCATTACCGCCATAGGCAAGAGAATGCTTGATGCACAATATGAATTGAGAAACAGCATCTATAGAGAGATACCAAAAATATCGTTCGGATGATGAAAGTGGCTCATAACTATAATCGCTACGCTCCTTTCAAGATAAACGATTTAAAAGTAAAACGCGCTCCCATTCCAACAAAAAGACAACCCCGAAGTGGTGAAATGATTATAGATAAGAACATCCATTTAAACGAAACCCAGAAAGGGTGACATAAAATTATGGCAGGAACATTTTCACAGATATACATCCAGGTTGTATTTGCTGTAAAAGGCAGGGAAAATTTATTACAAAAATCGTGGCGAGACGAAGCCTACAAATACATGGCTGGCATTATTAAGGAGAAAGGCCAGAAACCAATTATTGTAAATGGCGTAGCAGATCATGTTCATTTATTCATTGGACTTAAACCTGCTATGCCTATTTCCGACTTAGTCAGAGATGTTAAAAACAATACTACTAATTTTATTAACGACAAGAAATTTCTAAATGGTAAGTTTTCCTGGCAAGAGGGTTATGGTGCCTTTTCTTATGCCCACTCTCAGCTTGATACGGTTTATCAATATATCCTGAATCAGGAAGAACATCATAAAAAGAAAACATTCAAAGAGGAGAATTTGGACTTACTCCAAAAATTTGAAATTGAATACGATGAAAAATATTTGTTTGAATGGATAGAATAATAATATCACCCCTTCGGGGTTTGGTGGCCCTGATTAATCTAATTTCTATAATCATTACATCCCTTCGGGATTAACGATTAGTGAACGATAAAATTTAAAGCATACACACTTACTTTCAACAAAAAAAGAATTGATTACGAAACACGAATAAACACAACCCCAAGGGGCGAAATGATTTACAGAAGAAAAGCTTAAATAAGAACAACCCCGATGGGGTGATATGATTATAGAATAAAACACAAATAAACACAACCCCGAAGGGGTGAAATGATTGTAGAATAAAAACACCAATTCAAACATAACCCCGAAGGGGTGACATAAAATTATAGAGTACTCTTTCACAAATAGGATTTACTAAATAATGAAAATCAATGCCCCCAAGCGAGCCCTTCAATTCCTCCGCTGGTTTTGCCGCGAAGACTATCTCGAAGAGATTGAAGGAGATTTAACAGAAGTTTTTATAAAGCAATTTGAAAACTCTCCGCGCAAAGCAAAATGGAAATTCAGTTGGAGTGTGATCAAATACTTCCGGCCAGAGTTTATGAAATCGTTTAAGAATTCTTCTCAACCAAATTCATACGGTATGTATAAAAGCTATTTTAAAATCGGGTGGAGAAATCTTTTGAAGAACAAAGGATATTCATTCATCAACATTGGAGGTCTTGCGAGCGGCATGGCCGTGGCAATGCTAATCGGGTTCTGGCTTTATGACGAATTATCGTTTAACAAGTATCATAAAAATTATGACAGGATTGCACAGGTACTACAGCAGGGTGTAGTAAATGGTGAGGTATTTACGTCCGAATACATGCCCATACCAGTGGGTAACGAACTACTTTCATCTTTTTCGGAAGATTTTGAACGAGTAGTGATGTCATCGTGGACACGTGAGCATATTCTTGCTTCAGGAGATAATAAATTTACTATAAAAGGAAATTTCTTAAGTCCCGGAGCTCCTGAAATGTTGACGCTAAATATGGTAAAGGGAACAAGAACGGGATTGGATGATCCTTCGTCTGTTATGTTGTCAGAGTCTGCTGCTAAGATTTTGTTTGGCGATGTTGATCCTATTCATAAAGCAATCAGGATTGGTAACAACCTTGATGTTGTAGTCACTGGTGTCTACAAAGATCTTCCGCACAATACTCAATTCAGAGATATAAAATTCATGGCAGCCTGGGATTTATATGCGGCTTCTCGTAATTGGGTTAAAAATGCTGAGAACGATTGGTCAAATAACTCATGGCAAATCCTTGCTCAAATTTCACCCCAAGCCAACTTCACAGATGTCTCCACAAAAATCCATGACATCATCTTAAAACATCGTCCTGAAGTAGCAGAAATCAAGCTTAACGTGTTTTTAAATCCGATGAACCGTTGGCATTTGTATGCGAATTGGGACAAGGCGGGGAAGGCTGGAGGAAGAATAGAATTTGTTTGGTTGTTTGGTACTATTGGCGTTTTCGTTTTGTTATTGGCTTGCATAAATTTCATGAATTTGAGCACAGCCCGCTCCGAAAAACGCGCGAAAGAAGTTGGTATACGAAAAGCAATCGGTTCAGTTCGAGGGCAACTAATGTCTCAATTTTTCAGCGAATCATTGCTCGTTGTATTGTTTTCATTTTTGTTATCCATTGTGCTCGTACAATTGTCCTTGTCTTTTTTCAATGAACTGGCGGATAAACAAATAGCAATACTGTGGGCGAATCCTTTCTTTTGGTTGTTATGTATAACATTTAGTTTACTCACTGGCTTAATTGCCGGGCTTTATCCCTCTCTGTACCTATCGGCCTTTAATCCAGTTAAGGTATTGAAAGGAACGTTCAGGGCAGGCCGTTTTGCGTCTATGCCGCGCAAAGCATTGGTTGTTGTACAGTTCACAGTTTCCATTGCTCTAATTGTTGGGACGATCGTGATATTTAACCAGATTCAGTATGCTAAAGATCGGCCAATTGGATATGATCGAAATGGTCTGATAACGATAGCTATGAATACCCCCGAGTTATACGGACGGTATAATGTTTTGAGAGATGAATTACTCAATACTAAAGGAGTGGTAGAAATGTCCGCATCATCTACACCAGCTACAGAGTTGAACTCGCAGAACAATGGATTTGAATGGGAAGGCAAGGATCCTGATTTTAAAGAAAATTTTGGCACGATTGCCGTTACCCATGATTTTGGAAAAACGGTAGGCTGGCAATTCGTTGATGGAAGAGATTTTTCAAGGGATTATGCCTCCGATTCATCGGGAATGGTAATCAACGAAACAGCGGTTACATACATGAACATTAAAGACCCTGTTGGAAAAATAGTGAAATGGAACAATAAACCTTACAGAATACTAGGCGTCATTAAAGACATGGTGATGGGTTCGCCTTACGAGCCTGTATATCAAACCGTTTTTATCCTGGATTATGACTGGGCAAACGTGATCAACATCAAACTAAACCCTGCCCAAGGCGCAAGTGAATCAATCGCTCAAGTAGAAAAGGTATTTCTCAAATTTAATCCGGGCAGTCCTTTTGATTACAAATTTTCTGACCAGCAATTCTCGTTAAAGTTTTCTTCCGAGGAACGTATCGGAAAATTAGTCACCTTCTTTGCCGTTCTGGCCATTTTCATAAGTTGCTTAGGCCTGTTCGGTTTAGCATCATTCATGGCTGAACAACGTACCAAAGAAATAGGAGTAAGAAAGGTGTTGGGCGCATCACTGACAAATCTATGGGTAATGCTTTCAAAAGATTTTGTGTTTTTAGTTATTATTTCACTCTTCATTACTTCACCATTGGCTTATTATTTTATGAATAACTGGATTCAAAAATACACCTATCATACAGAAATTTCATGGTGGATATTTTTCATCACGGGTGGCAGCGTCTTGATAGTTACCTTATTGACAGTAAGCTACCAGACATTAAAGGCCGCCCTGATAAACCCTGTCAATAGTTTGAAATCAGAATGAACCTAAAACCCCCCAAGCGCTCCCTTCAATTTCTTCGCTGGTTTTGCCGCGAAGATTACCTCGAAGAGATTGAAGGAGACTTGACGGAGGTTTTTATAAATCAATATGAAATTTCTCCCCGCAAAGCAAAATGGAAATTCAGATGGAGCGTAGTTAAGTATTTCCGGCCGGAGTTTATGAAGTCGTTTAAAAGTTATCAACCTAATTCATACGGTATGTATAAAAGCTATTTCAAAATTGGATGGAGAAATTTGCTCAAGAGCAAAGCATACTCATTGATCAACATCTCCGGACTGGCTATCGGACTGGCATGTGCAATGGCCATCGGCCTTTTCATTCAGGATGAATATAGCTACGACCGGTTCCATCCCAATGCAAGCGACATCTATCGTGTTGTTCAGCAGCAAAACCAGGCCGGAGAACTTTACGATGTTGCCTCCAGTCCAGGACTAATGGGTGAAGCATTGAAGGCGGATTTTCCCGAGGTACTGAAGTCATGTCTCCTGGGATACCAACGTTCCGGTGTATTGCAGCAGGGAACGATCACAGTTGAATCATCCGCTATAACAATGGCCGACCCGGGATTTCTGCAACTGTTCGACTTCCCATTGCTATTGGGTAATCCTGATAAAGTCTTTACCGAACCTAATCAGGTTGTGATCACAGACCGGATGGCTGCTAATTTATTTGGTGGTGATTGGATGACAGATAGTCAACTGTTGGGCAAAACGATCATCTATAAAAGCAAGGAAGGAGAACGAACCCTGATGGGAGAGTTAATTCTGGCAGGTGTGATCAAGGAGCCTCCTGTCAATTCGCATTTACAATTCGAAGTAATTCTTACCTATGACCCCAAAGGGGATAACAACAGTAATTGGAACAGCAACAATTTTCTCACCTATATTCAACTGAACCCTGATGCAAACCCTGCGGACCTGAATCGCAAACTGGAGGGTTATATCAATAAGTATCGCTCAGCAGAGAACAGGACCTTCAAGCCACCTGTGTTTTATCTCCAACCGCTCACCGATATCTATCTTCATTCTGACTTTGATTTCCAAACAGACTGGACCAAGACCAGCAGCATTGTCTACGTTCGTATCTTTTTTGCGGTAGGAATGATTGTATTGGTGATTGCTGTTTTCAACTTCATCAACCTGTCAACTGCGCGTGCGATTCGCAGGGCAAAAGAGGTTGGCATCCGCAAGACAATTGGTGCTTACCGAAGTCAACTGATGACGCAGTTCCTGTCGGAATCTTTTTTGATCACCGGCATTTCAGTTGTTCTTGCTCTAGTGCTGATGAACATCGGACTTCCCTTTCTCAATGCAGTTGCTTCCAAGTCACTTATGTTACCTGTCACCGAACTTAACTTTGCAGTGGCCTTATTATTATTCATCGTCATCGTCAGCCTGATAGCCGGTTTCTATCCTTCCATTTACCTGTCTGGCTTTCAGCCTACCAAAGTGCTCAAGGGCGTGTTCGACATTCGCTCTGGTCGAAGATTCCGGCAGGTGCTTGTCGTCACCCAGTTTACGTTCACCGTCATCCTGGTGGCCGGCTCCATCATTATTTACAAGCAACTTGATTTTCTCCGAGACAAAAAACTTGGTTTCGACAAATCACAATTGATCTACCTGGAAACAGATAACCTTTCGAAAGAACATGCGCAGTTGCTGAAGTCGGATTTTCAAAAACAGAGCGCGATCATCGGTGCGTCTTCAACTTCCAACGGCCTCATCGATGTCATCAATTCGACTGTAGGTTTTGAGTGGGAGGGAAAATCGTCTGAAGAAGATAGATTTCTGATCACACGGCTTAACGTGGACCCATCGTATCTATCCACAACCGGGATGAAACTGATCAGTGGAAGAAATTTTAATTCTGAAATACTGACAGACACGACTGCCTATATGATTAATGAGAGCGCAGCAAAGCGTATGGGTTGGACTCCCGTTGAAGCGCTAGAAAAAAGTTTTACGCTGTATGGTGCCAAAGGACTGATCATTGGTGTGGTGGAAGATTTTCACTACCGGCCGATGACAGCGGCTATCGAGCCGTTAGTTTTCAGCTACATGCCCAGTCGCTATTATTCCGGCCTCATGGTAAAGGCAGGTCCAAATCAGGTGAAGGAATCAATTGCCTTGATCGAAGAGCTTTATAAAAAGTATGATCCTGCTACATCGGCACATTACAGCTTCGTTGACCAGCAGTTGGAAAACCAATACCAATTTGAGCAAAGGACAGGCAAGGTCGTGTTCTTTTTTTCCATGCTGGCCATCTTTGTGGCATGCCTGGGACTTTATGGTCTTGCCACATTCAACGCTGAAAGACGAACCAAAGAGATCGGAATCAGAAAAGTGATGGGCGCATCGGTGATAAACGTTGGCGCGTTGCTCTCGAAGGATTTTATCTACCTCATTGTACTCAGCATTATCATTGCTTCGCCACTTGGCTATTTCCTGATGCGCTCCTGGCTGGAGGGATTTGTGTACCGCATTGAATTGGACTGGCGTTTTTTTGTGGCTGCCGGTTCTCTTCCGTTGTCCGTAGCGATCCTGACCGTGTTCTACCAGGCTGTTGCCGCAGCACGAATGGATCCTGTGAAAAGTCTGAGGTCAGAATGAAAAAGTTAACCGTTAATAGTTAATCGTGATTAGTCTCCCATTAACTATTAACTGATACCGATTAACGAATCAAAAATGAAAGTCAATCCACCAAATCGGCCCCTTCAATTTCTCCACTGGTTCTGCCGCGAAGATTATCTCGAAGAGATTGAAGGTGACTTGACGGAGGTTTTTATAAAGCAATCTGAAAGTTCTCCACGCAAAGCAAAGTGGAAATTCGGCTGGAGTGTGATCAAATACTTTCGGCCGGAATTCATGAAGTCGTTTAAAAATACGTATCAACCTAATTCGTACGGTATGTATAAAAGTTATTTCAAAATCGGATGGAGGAACCTTTTACGAAATAAAGGATACTCATTCATCAACATTGGCGGTCTTGCCACCGGAATGGCCATCGCTATGTTAATTGGTTTTTGGATGTGGGATGAATTATCCTTCGATAGAAATCATCAAAATTACAATAGCCTCGCACAGGTGCTGCAACATCAAACGGTTGATGGAAAGGTAATGACCCAATATGCCATTCCCAGGCCATTGGAAAATGCGATGCGAAATGAATATGCCAATGACTTCACGCATCTGGCCATGTCCACCTGGACAGATGAGCACATCTTAAGTTTAGGAGAGAAAAGCATTTTGCAGACTGGCAATTACGTGCAGGTTGATTTTCCAGAAATGATTTCTCTAAAAATGATAACGGGGACCCGCAATGGATTGAATGACCCGGCCTCCATTTTACTTTCGGCTTCAGCAGCCAAAGCACTTTTTGGAACTGTTGATCCGTTAAACCAGGAAGTTCGTATTGATAATACGCTGGATGTAAAAGTAACGGGCGTTTATGAAGACCTGCCTTACAATTCGCATTTTAAGAAATTGAATTTTATTTCAAGTTGGGAATTGTATGCCGCTACACAGGAGTGGATGAAAAGAGCGGCCGATCGTTGGGACAATAACTCATTTCAACTATTTGCTCAAGTGGCCCCTGGGGTTGATTTGAATTGGGTTTCTCAAAAAATAAAATCAGTGCGTGCCGACCATTCCAAAGACATCAAGTTCAAACCGGAAATATTCCTGCATCCCATGCGCGACTGGCACTTGCGATCCAATTGGGAAAATGGTATGAAAACTGGAGGGCAGATACAAATGGTTTGGATGTTTGGCATTATTGGAATATTTGTATTACTGCTGGCGTGCATCAACTTTATGAACCTGAGCACGGCACGATCGGAGAAACGAGCCAAAGAGGTAGGTATTCGCATGACGATTGGTTCCGTAAGAAACCAGTTGATCCATCAGTTCCTTAGCGAATCATTTCTCGTGGTCGCCCTTGCCTATGTGTTTGCCCTTGGTTTTGTTGTGTTTTCACTGCAGTGGTTTAATGAATTGGCTGACAAGAGAATTATTATCGAATGGAGCAATCCAATTTTCTGGTCAGTGGGCATTGTCTTTATTCTAATAACCAGTTTGTTGGCTGGTTCTTATCCTGCTTTCTTTCTCTCTTCATTTCGTCCGGTAAGCGTACTGAAGAATACGTTTAAAACAGGCAGGCTCGCTTCGCTGCCTCGTAAAGTATTGGTGGTGGTCCAGTTTACAGTTTCCATTGCGCTCGTTATCGGCACATTAATTATTTATGAACAGATTCAATATTCCAAAAACAGGCCTATGGGGTATGACCGCAATGGGCTGATCATGATCCAGGTGAAGTCGCCCGATTTTCTTGGCAAATACGAGACACTAAGGATAGCCTTAAAAAATACGGGATCAGTCATAGACGTGGCTGAATCCTCCAGTCCGCTGACACAAGTGTGGAATAACGCCAATATCTTCGCCTGGCCGGGCAAAGATCCTGATTTGCAATCAGCTGATTTTGGAATCATTGCTATTACACATGAATATGGAACCACAGTAGGTTGGGAAGTTAAGCAGGGGAGAGACTTCTCTCGAAATTTTACATCTGATTCAACTGCCCTATTACTCAATGAAGCTGCTGTCAAATTCATGGGCATTGAGGACGTAATTGGACTTGAGCTTACCAGACGAGATGGAAAGTTTCATGTAGTTGGAGTGGTTAAAGACATGATTATGGAGTCTCCCTACACGCCTGTCCGACCTAATATCTATTTGTTGGACAATGCGTATAAAGACTCCAATTGGATAAATGTAAAACTGAGTCCGGATAAGAGTACTCATGAATCACTTGTCGCAATCGAATCTGTCATTAGAAAATTCGCACCTTCGGTACCATTCGATTACAAGTTTGCCGATGAAGAGTACGCGAGGAAATTTGCTTCCGAAGAGCGCATTGGAAAATTGTCCTACGTGTTTGCCGGACTGGCTACGTTCATTAGTTGCCTTGGACTAATCGGACTGGCTTCCTTCGTTGCTGAACAACACACCAAAGAGATTGGCATTCGTAAAGTATTTGGCGCTACCATTCTACAACTTTGGAAAATGCTATCAGGTAATTTTATAGTTCTGGTGATGATCTCAAGTGCTATAGCTGTTCCGGTCGGTTATTATTTCATGAACAGTTGGCTGCTAAACTATCAGTATCATATTGACATATCGTGGAAGACATTTGCAGTCACGGTGCTTGGTGCTATAATAGTAACTATGTTGACGGTGAGTTATCAGGCTATAAGTGCCGCTATGGCAAATCCTGTGAATAGTCTTAGATCAGAGTAAAAAGAATGAAGCTTGTCTACCGGCAGGCGTCTGCAGTGGTAGTATTAGAGTTAACCCACATATATACGGAGATCAACGCTAAACCAGAAAATATTTTTGCATAAAAAACCTGTAAGTCATTGACAAACAGGATTTTAATTGTTTTACCCTTGTAGTCCGTACGGGAATCGAACCCGTGTTACCAGAATGAAAATCTGGTGTCCTAACCCCTAGACGAACAGACCGTTTTTAAAATTGAGTCGCAAAGATAGACCTGTGGAGTGGAATTACAAATGGGGCAGGAATTTATTTCCTATTGATAAGCTGTCAACTTTTTTATTAATCTTCTTCCAGTTGCTTTTTAAAAATATTTTTCCCTCATCCTGGCTTCTTCATGAGTATTGAAGGTTTCCACATGAACCACTTTCCAGGGAACATATCCAGCTGTAAATTTAGATTTTCTATGATTATGTTCATACAACCTATGGTCGACATCGCACGTCATGCCGGCATAAAACTTTCCACCTTTCGATTCGCTGTGCAAAATGTATACGAAGAAAGCCACTTGCTAAATTTTACTTTCAAAATTAAAAGAGACTTTTACGAAATCGGGAATCCCCGCCCGACCGCCCAAGAGAAAATTAAATTAGGGGATAAAGATCGTCAGGCAGGCGGGGAACCGGGTTACCAGAATGACCCGCCCGTATGACCGCTATTAATGACTTGGGATCTCACCAATCGTTTCTATCATATAAACTTTTATAAAGTAAATCTATGGGCGGTCGGGCGGGAAATCTGGTGTCCTAACCCCTAGACGAACAGACCGTTTTTAAAATTGAGTCGCAAAGATAGACCTGTGGAGTGTATGGTCATAGCGAATATGTGAAATGCCAAATCCTCGATCGAAAAAATACACCATAAAAAAATTTATCTTTTCTTCTTCTTTAACTTGGTTCCTGGCTTTGGTTTAGCAGGAGAAACTTTCGTAGGTACTGAAGGAGTGGAAGATCTCGGTTTAAATTCTTTCTTAGTCACCACTATGCGAGAGAATCCGACAGATACAGATAAATATACTTCACGTCTGATTCCGTACAAATCCGGGGCTCCTGGATTTCCATTTAAATCAGGTGGGCCATTGGGTGTTTTTAATTGCTGGACATAATCACTTTTGCGAGGGTCGAAAATTCCAAAGTTGGCGCGATTATCAAAATTTAAACTCCAGTTATCGTTTAAGTCAAAATCTGCACGAAACCCCACCCCGGCAAATAATTGAATAGGACTAAATTTGTCTTTAGAAACATAAATCTGGTTGTTTATTTCGGGCACGAACACGCCATCGTAGGATACAACATAGCCAGGGTCAGTAGGAATGGAAACGTTAGGTGGGTATTTTAATTTAGTGGCAATATGACTCATTGTTTCTTTTCCTTCAAGTAAATAATTGAAGTTTAAAGCTGCTATGAGACTTAACCGGAAGAAAGAAATGTCGTTGACATGCAATTTAAGTGCGACTGGCACGCTGAAATAATTCATGGTTACATCTCGCTTTCCATCATGACCTCCGGCCGTGTTATGAATGACGAATTTTTGGCCTATTTTTAGGTACGAGGGTGAAATAAGGAATCCGTATCCCACAAAGTCCATTCCGTAGTTAAATCCGATAGGTGTGGAACGTACAGTTAGTTCACCAAAGAAACGTGGATCTTTTTTCAGCCCCTGGTCAATCGTGAATGGTGCATTGAATCCAGCAGAAATACCAAATGATTCAACAGTCTGACTTACAGCCAGATGACCGGATATAATAAGGAACAGGAGTACAAGGGCGAGCCTCATCAGCCTCAGTTTGTGTTTAGGATAAAAAAGGATTAAAAAAATGGAATAAAGCCTCCTTTTTAATATCTCAGAACTACAAAACTAAGACAAAAAGTGTAAAAGGAAAGATAAAATATGGTCGTATATATAGTTGCCGGGTCCTGAATGCTAACACAAATTCAGTTAAGCAAGATTATGATAAACACTCTGAACGTCATCATCAGATTCCAATGCTTCCACGCATTTTAATACTTCGTCCTGATCAGCCTCGCTAAGTTCTTTTGTGGTAGTGGGTATGTATTGAAGTTCAGAGCTCTTGGCTTCAAGATGTTTCGATTCAATAAATTTTTGCATATGTCCAAATTCTGTGAACTGTGTATAAATGATGATCTCTTCTTCCTCTTTGGATATGTCTTCTGCACCAGCATCAATCAAATCCAGTTCAAGTTCATCAAGATTAAGTTTAGAAGGATCAAATTTGAAGACTCCTTTTCGTTCGAAAAGAAATGCAACTGACCCTGAGTTGCCCATGCTACCTCCGTTTTTTGAAAAGAGAAGTCGCACATTAGCGACCGTCCGTGTTGGGTTGTCCGTAGCGCATTCAACTATAATAGGTACGCCATGAGGTGCGTATCCTTCGTATATCGTCTCTTCAAAGTTCTTTTCTTCTTTGGTAGAAGCACGCTTGATGGCAGCGTCAACACGATCTTTGGGCATGTTAAGTCCTTTTGCATTTTGGATAGCCATGCGCAGCCTTGGATTATTTTCCGGTAGCGGGCCACCTTGTTTTACAGCAATGGCAATATCTTTGCCAATGCGGGTAAAGCCCTTTGCCATCTTATCAAAGCGTGCGAACATTTTGTGCTTTCTCTTTTCGAATACGCGTCCCATGCGGTTTTTGAAATTTTAAGTCGGTTGCAAAAATATAAATCCTGCGATTATTATCCTTATCGGGAAATCGATTGTTTGGGCCGTTATAGGGTTATCTGTCATCGTCCGGTCCCGGACATATTTGTTCGCACTGGTGCAAATATCGATTTGAAAACTCATTTTTTGCTTTCCTTTTCATGATTTCCTTATGGCACCATCCTTGTCATCAACACGGCTTTAAACCCCCAACGTATGTTCAAAAACTACATGCTCACCACCTTTCGCAACATCACCAGGCGTAAAGGGTTTTCGATCTTAAATGTGTTGGGACTTTCAATTGGACTTGCCGCCAGCTTGCTGATTCTGCAATACGTAAAGGATGAGTTGAGTTATGATAGTTTCCATGAAAATGCGGATCAACTCTATCGGGTGCAATACCCCCGGCCCCTCTCCTTAAGGAGAGGGGTGTCCGAAGGACGGGGTGAGGTAACTAAACGAAAACCTATATGCTTAAATCTATCTTTACAACCGCCATCCGAAACATCTTTCGGAACCGGTCCTTTAGTCTGATCAACCTCATTGGTCTTTCGGTGAGTATGTCGTTGAGCATGCTTATTATTCTAATTGTAAAAGAGCAATTGACGTTTGATAATTTTCATACGAGTAGTGACCGTATTTATCGTGTAAACACAATGGCACTTCGGGTGGACGGTAATCGCGAACCGTATGCATCTGCTCCGTTACCAATCGCACGCGCTTTAAAAGAAGAGTTTGAGTTCACGGATGATGTTGTTGCTATCAGCAGGCGTCTAACGGGTGACGCAACCTATGGTAATGTGAATGTGCCACTAAGAGGGTTGATCGCAGACCCAGCGTTCCTTCGCGTTTTTAATTTTCAACTAGAGAAGGGCAATCTGGCAACGGCATTGGCTGCCCCTAACAATCTGATTCTTACACACGAGTCAGCTGAACGGATTTTTGGAAAGCAGGAGCCACTCGGTCAAACTATTTCGTTAAGCGGATATGGGGAGTTTGTCATTACAGGTGTATTGAAAAGATTTCCAAGTAAAACACATTTTGATTTTGAAGCCCTGGCGTCCACTGCTGCTTTGCCAGGTTGGGAAAAGCAAGGTATTGTGAATGCCTCTCTTGATAACTGGAATAATTATTATGGTAATTAGGGTTCACTCAAAGTCACTAAGTTCCTATAAATAAAGGTGTTGAAAGG
>ERZ1292625.172-Hain-H41-01um-R1-172-length-110694-cov-10_pt1 | contig 110694 bp, 146 predicted proteins | sample MGYA00564400_ERZ1292625 | MGnify/ENA primary metagenome ERZ1292625 (study PRJEB36523, sample SAMEA6512639) | groundwater metagenome | collected 2019-01-08 | study: AquaDiva: Metagenomics assemblies of 32 groundwater samples
TAGTTGACGCAGTTGACAAGTGGGTGGCAAATAACCCATTGTTAAGGACATGGGGTTTTGATGACCAAGTCCGACTCGATGCTGTTGAGGAGATCAGCACAGACGATGCGGAGAATATGGAAGATATAGTGATGGCTACGGGAGCATTTCAGTTACGAGGGGTACCATTCTATATGCGCGAAAGCCAAGATGTATCATTAGTTAAAAAATTAAATATAAATTTAACATAAATTTAGGAGGATTAAATGCAAAGAAGATTTGGACCAACACTGGGAGCAGGGGTTGTAGTAATTGAAAAAGATGCTGATAAACCAATTCAACAAGCACAGCTTGGCGTTACGGCTTATATGGGCATCATGGAGCGTGGACCGATTGACTTCGCGTTCTTAGCCTCTAAAAAGAAAGACTACCTAGCGAAAGCTGGTGGCTACATTCCTCAGTCATTGTTACCTGACTCTGCATTTGACTTTTATAATTTATCGCAAGGTGCGGGTGAGCTTTGGTTGAAGCGCTTGACCGACGGCACTCATCGCAATGCAGAGATGATTCTCTTAGGCCGCAACTCAGCCACAAAGGTTGAGGTACTAAAAGTTATCGCAGCTTTTGCTGGTAAAAATAATCCAGGACGCTGGGCAGGTAAGCAGCAAATAATCGCTGGTAATTATACGGCCGTAACTTCGACCACTCTCTCTACTGGCAAAACAATGAAGCTGAATGAGTTTAAGGGCGCACTTTTAAGACTCTCTGCGGTTGCAGGTAAGAGCTACGAAGTTCTCTCTAATACCACAGCAGGCGTATTTACTTTCGCATCTGATGTTAATTTGGTTACAGACCTTGCTGGCTCTCCAAATCAGCTCTACTCAATCGAACTTACTAATGAGGGCAAACAGCTTGCAGTCATGGTAATCGACGGCGAAGATAGCCCGACAACTGAGTTTGGCCTTGTTGCCTACTTAGATGGCGCCGAAGTTAAGCGCTACAAAAATTTATCAATGGACCCAGACTCTCCAAAGTTCTGTGAGAAAATCATCAACGATGACACCTCAAACTATTACTTTAAAGTCCAAAACCTTTTCTCTGGTACTGTAACCGCCGATACTCGCCCAGCTAATTACTTCGGCGCAGTTAAGACTGTTACGGCGACCGTATTAACATCTGACATCCATTTGGTCAAAACCAACTCCGTACCAGGAGCGGTTGCAGTTTTATCTGCCGTGACTTATGGTGGCGCTATTAAAAAAGATACTCTAACCCTGACTTGCACAACTGGCGGCGCAACCCCAGTATTCTCTGTAACGTCAGCCTTACTCGGAGCCTTAGCCGCATTAACAGGTGGCACTCCGTATGTTACAAATGAGTATTCTTTAAACTTTACCCTAAATGATGCAGGCACAGACTTTGCGATTGGTGATACTGTAATCATCGACGTAAACCCATTCCCTATCAATGGCTTTGTCGGCGGTAGCATAGTCCCTGATTATGTAAACTTTCGCAGAACCAAGTTCTCGATTGTGAGCAATACCGCAAGCAGCATCACGGTGCGCACGGGCTCAGATATGACTTCGGTTTCAGCCGTTGCCGATAAGTTCTTGGTTGAGGCTCCGACCTCGCTTGAAAAGGGCTACGACGGTACTGAGTCTCTGACTGACAGCACCTACATTGCGGCGCTTGACACTAGCTCAAGCCAATTCAATTCTTTGTTTGGTAAAAATAAAGGCCTCGTTAAATTGGCAATTCCAGGAGTGACTGCGACTGCGGTTCAGAAAGCTGGACTTGCTTATGCCGAAGCTAGAAATTACCAGTACCGAGTTGAAATCCCAGCCAACATCCTAGATGAGTCTGGGGCTGAGGCCTACATCAATGAAACGATTGGCCGCAACGATTTCGGTAAAACGAGCTTCCCGTCATACGCTTATGTGACTGACCCGAGCGGGTTCGGCCTTAAACTTGTGACCTTAACGGGTGCGATTCATGGCCGTGAGGCTTTGGTTGCTAAAAACTACGACGGCTACCATAAAGTAGCAGCGGGTATTGATGTTACCTTGCCGAATGTAGTTAAACTGCCAACCGAAGATAAGACTCTCGACGAAGAAATCCTAAACCCTGCGGGCGTCAATGTGATTAAGCAGGTTAAGGGTAACTTCATCATCTGGGGTGCTCGCTCAATCTCTATCGACCCATCTTTTAGGTTTATCCAAAAACGTGAGCAGCTTTCTCACTATGAAAATATCTTCCGTGAGAGCTTCGACTACATCATCTTCGCTATCAATAACGCCGCTGCCAGAACTAAGCTGGAGACCTCTTTTGTTGACTACTTTAAGAAAGAGTTTGCAAAGGGCGCTCTAAATGGGGCGAGCTTTTCTGATGCTGTTTCGATTAAGATTGATGATGAGAACAATACGCTCTCAACTCAGGCCGACGGCGACCTCAATGCAGAGATTGTCCTACGCTTAGCTGAGACTGTTGAGCGCTTCATCATCACAATCGGTCAAGCTGGTATCTTCGAGAACTTGGCTGCGTAACTTTAACTTTTAGGAGGATTTAAAATGAAAGGTGTTATCAAACCAAATCATGTCAGTAAGAACAATTACGAGCTTCAAATCGTAGGCCTACCGCCTATCGTATTTACCTCTGTCGGGGATATTAGCGAAGTAATTGATAAGGTGGACTTGCCAGACCGTACCCGTGCATCGGGCGGTACGAAGCAGGCTGGGGACTTCCCAATCATGCTACCGTCGCACCATGATGTTGAAGTGGCGGCAATGGAGGCTTGGTTTAAAGAGGCGCAGGAGCCTGTGAGCCCGACCTACAAAAAAGCAGCTACCCTTATTAAGAAAGGTATCGACGGCACGGTTGTAAGAAGCTACGCCCTAACAGGCTGCTTTTTAAGTGAGCGCAACATGACTGAGCTTTCGCTTGAGAATGAGGGCGAAATGGATGCCATTGAGTTCCTTGTAAACTACGACGATATTGAACCGACTCGCTAATTAAAAACTAAACTGGGGCTGGGCAACTAGCCCCTTAACGAAGATCATCTTCACAAACTTTTAAGTATTTGGGAGAGACTATGAAGCAAGAAATTACGGTAAATGAATTGGGTAATCAGTTACCCGTTCCACTCACAGGGGGCATACGCCCTTTCTTTAATTTTAAGGCGTGGCGCATGCCAGAAGAAAAAGCCTTAAATGATTTAAAAACAAAGCACAAAGGCATTGGTAAGTATGTGCGCTCAGCTTTGGACTATATGCTCAAAGACTGGGACGGCAAGGCGTGGGCAGAGCATGACCATAACTCTCGCACTCTATTATTAAACCGCATGCCACTTGCAAATGTTTTTTACCTTTGGATTCAGCTAAGAATTGACGCCTTAGGTTCTAAAATGATTATGCAGAACATGGCCTGCCCGCATTGCCAGACTGAAATTAAAAAGTTTGAGGCTGACTTAACTACAATGGTTGTCCAGCCCGTCGGTATAAAGTTAGATGAAAACGGTGGCCTTGTGTCTGAGAAAGTAGCCGAGCACTTTTGCTATGAGCTTAAAAAGCCGTTTGATATTGGCGAGGTAAAAGTTACAAAACTATTCTTTAGCTTTACGCCTTGGGACTGCATGGAGAAGCTCGGCACTAACGCAACCAATTTAGGTGCAGTAAAAGAGGCCGTGCTTACAAGCTCCTTTATAGGGGCAGGCATTGAGGGCTCTGATAAAATGGTGCCGCTAGATAAAAATAAAATCTTTGAAAACCTCAGTAAGAAAGATATTGAGGGGTACTATGATGCCGTTGATACTCAAAACGGCGGTCCAGTTATGAAGTTAACATACGGCTGCCCGAGCTGTGAGAAAGAAGTCGAGCAACCGCTTAATTGGACATACGACTATTTTTTCGGGAGTTCATCTCCGTAAGTGACGAGGGCGAGCTGTACGAGCAGCAGTTCGCTCTTATCTATAACTCCAAGGGAGGGATAACTTACCGAGATGTGCAAGAGATGCCGACCAAAGAAAGAGGTTGGTTTCTCAATCGGCTCTACGAACAGTTACAGTCCGAAGATGTAGCCCGCAAAAATGCATCTAAGAATCCAACTAAAAAGACGCCTAAGGTGGGCAGACGGCGTCGATAGAGAGGGCAAGCAATGGCTAAAGAATTTTCGATAAAGGGCGTCTTACAGTTTCTTGGGGTTGATAAATCAGTCCAAGAAATTAAGAAGTTCGACTCGGCCATTGCAGGCATGAAAGTTAATGCAGATAAAATCGGCAAAGGCGCTAGCAGAATAGAGGCTGGGTTTAAGCCCCTTGTTGCTGGCTCGGCTGCCGTAGGTGCTGGGTTAGGCCTAGCAATTAAAGAAGCCGCTGACTTTGAGCAGGCAATGGCTAATATCAATTCCGTCAATGAACTTACGACCGAGCAATTCAGGGCACTTGAAAACATGGCCTTACAGCTCGGCGCTTCCACTACATTCTCTGCAAAAGAAGCCGCAGCGGGTATGTTTGAATTAACTAAAGCGGGTCTTTCGGTTGAGCAAACCTTACAGGCAATTCCAGGAGTTTTAGCCGCAGCCGCAACTGAGGGATTAGAGTTAGCTCAGGCCTCAGAAATTATGGTCGGGGTATTACAGGGTCAAAATTTACAAATGAATGAAGCCACTCGCGTAGCCGATGTGCTCGCAAAAGCTGCCAATAGTACGGCCGCTGGTATTGTTGATTTGGGTGAGGCCTTTAAATACGCCAACCAACTTAACTCGGCGGGGCTTCTTGGCTTTGAAGATACGGCCGCAGCTCTGGGTATTTTATCAAACGCAGGCCTTAAGGGTTCAATCGCTGGTACATCTCTTGTGGCAATGTTTAACCAAATTACTAAACCATCTAAAGATGTTCAGACTGCCTTTGGCGGCATGGCAAATATGATGGATATTTTTACTGACAAAACAACTGGCAAAATGAAAGACCTACCAGAGCTTATTGAAATCATTGGCAAGGCCGCAGATAAGCAGGGTAATGACTTCCGTAAGATGGCTTTCTTAACTGACTTTGTGGGCGTCGAGGGTGCCAAAGCGTTCTCAGCCCTACGCCGAGCCGTCACGGCAAAAGACCCACAAGGCCGACCAATGTTTCAGGGCTTACGCCAAGACCTCGAAGATGCATCGGGTACCGCATTGCAGGTTGCAATGAAGCGGCTTGATACCACATCTGGGGTATTTAAACTAATCGGCCATGAGATTTCTACGGTCGGTATTATGATTGGTAAAATCTTTTTACCTGAGCTAAAGAAAGCCGCAACCGAAGTGGTTGGGGTGTTGCGCTCAATCGCTAAAACTTTTATCGCTTTACAGAAAACTAAAGCCGAACTAACCGCAGAGGATATGAACTACTTAAACTCTCCAATGGGTAGATTCATCTCTGGGTTTATTGAGGGAGTAAAAGAGGCCATTGATATTTTTAAATCTGCATGGGGAACAATCTCAAGCACCCTACAAACTTTCGGCATAATGGTTGGAGGTTCGGAGCAAGAGACTGGCCGTTTAATTGGTAAGCTCTTAGTTTTGGCGACTGCAATTTTACCTCTTGTTGGTATTTTGTATGCAGTTATTTTACCATTTAAAATGCTCTGGAATATCATAAGCGGCACTTGGATGATTTTAAGCGCTGGCGTTGGCATAATTAGAAACGTAATAACTCTCATGCAGTTATTGTGGCCTGTTATTGCGGGACTCGGTCGAGTGTTACTTGTGTTTGCGACTGGTCCTGTGGGCATTGCAATCGCAGCAATCGCAGCCGTAGGGTATGCCGCATACGAGCTTTACCAAAACTGGGACTACCTAATGAATTGGTTTAAAACTGCAAGCCTCGGCGAAATTATTGTTAAAACATTGCTCGCTCCTATCCGCATGGCGCTAACGCCAATCATGGAGCTGATTCAGTGGCTAATGAATACAAACCTAGCCAGCTCAATTCTCGGCGGTACAGCGGGCTCAATTAAAGGACTTGCCTCAGCAATTTCTTTAATACCAGAGGCCGCACCAATTACAGCAATGAAGCAGGCAAGCCCGATGGTGCAAGCTGGAATGATAAATCAGCAAGCCGTAGAAGCTCAGCGCATGACTGGACCAATGAGTTCTCAGGTTCCAACTGAGGTCAATGTGCAGCAAGCTCCTATCCTATTGCAAATTGAAAACATAACTAAGCTCGACGGTAAAGAGCTGAGCCGTAACATGAGTAAGCAGAGCATTGAAAACTCTGAGCGCTCAGGCCAAAGCGCAACGAACCCTAAAAATAGAACGCTACAAATAAATAACGGACAGTTCGCAACTGGATTTGGGAGGTAATAAATGCCATCGCAAATAGTAGGCGATTTAGGCGTCGCCCTCGGTTATACAAATAATAAGGGTTGGACGCTGCAATCGCTCGATGATTCAAACTTTAAATACTCTGGGCAATTCCCAGCCGAAAACTTAACTGAGGGTACTGGCGTTAACCAGACCGAGACTACATCTCCTCAGCAATCAACCCCGCTAATTCAGTTTGGTTCGGGTGAGGTTGAGACGGTTAAGTTTAGAGCCCGCATTTATAGAGCCAGCTCGGTAGCTGGGGCGGCATTTGATGCCCTCTCAAACCCAGTCGGTACCGCTATCAATACTATTCAGGGTACGCAGGGCGATGCCATTAGCAACGGCTCTGTGCGCTCGCAGATTGAGTACCTTAAAAAGTTTTCAGCAAAGTCCGAGTCCTTAGGCAGACAGCATAGATGCTTACTCTCAATCGGCACCGAGATGCAGTTTGAGGTTTTTGTTAAAAGCGTCGGCGGCATTTCTTATGATGATGTGCGCTCAGATGGCACTCTAAAGGGCGCCTCATTTGACCTTGAGTTTATCAAGCTAAAAACAGAGGCCTTAAAAACAGAGGCAGGAGTCTCTGTTGCGGCTAAAATTAAGACAGTCATTGGTATTATTACGACGGTTACGGGCGGTATCTCAGCAATCAATACAACCCGCCGAGATAAACTTATCAACATTCCAGGAGGTTCGCTTCATCGCATTGATAAGTTTTTAACTGCAAAGCAGGGCGACACTTATGAAAAGGTAGCCGCAAAAGAATACGGCAATCCAATGCTCGGAGTTCTCCTGCGCACGGCTCAGCCCGATAAGATGGAGCTTAAGCCAAATGATAAGTATGTAACAGTTAAGCAGCGTGAGTTGGTTCAGATACCTATTGAGCCGAGTTCGGTTGCCCTTAGGGGCGGCGTAGAACAAAAGGCATTACTTGAGGCCATGCTAGAGTTACGGGGCAAACCTCAAACCGTTGTAATTTAGGGGAATAGATGGCAATAAGAATTGCTCAGGATATTGAAAAGGGAGTTAAGCCTACGGCTCGATTGGCTGGGCTAAGGGACACCTCTGAGCCTAACGCTAAGGGCGGCGACCGCTTTGCTCCTGATTATGATGTCCTCATTAACGGCAACTCATTACCCGAAGAAATTAGGCAGCACATAACCTCGGTTGAGTATGAAGATAATGAGGAGCTGTTTGACCAAATTAAAATCAATCTCTCTGGCTTTATTGATGACCCAAAAACAGGCCGCACTATTTCTATCTGCGAATGGGCTTTATCTGACCCGACTTTCTCAGAGGGTAACATTATATGGGTTATGATGGGGTACAGAGGTAAAACAGAGCTGCTCGGCGGCGGTGAGATTGTTAAGAGGGAGTTTGATTTCTCGAGCACCCCCAGCCTAACCGTTATCGCGTATGAGCCTCTGCACCGCATGGCTCAAGTCTTTGCAGACGATGCCAAGTCTTACCCAAAAATGAGAAGCTCTGATATTGTAAAGTTAATAGCGCAGAAAAAAGAATACTCAGGCAAGATCGGCGCCCTATTTAATACGGAGTACATTGATAAGCTGCCCATCTTTACAACCAAAGCTGAAGTGCAAAAGCGCGGAGAATCTGACTACGCCTTTATCAAGCGCATGGCCGATGTTAGGGGCTGGCACCTTTACACTCGGTTCGACCTAAAGAAAAAGAAATTCAATCTCTACTACGGTCCCGATGTGGACAAACAGGAGACTATTTTTAGGTATGAGTACAACCCGCCGCAAGAAGAATACCCAGAAGATACAATCCTCTCTTTTCGACCAACTCTCACAACAGTCGATCAAAATACGGAGGTGGAGATCACCTCAGTTAACGAAAAGAGAAAAAAGAAAGTGGAGCAGAATCGAAAATACATCCCATACGCAGACGGGGCAAAGCCAATCGACCGCACCCTCTCAGGTACGAATACCTCGTTCAAAGAAACGCAACTCCAGAACCCCGTAGCCTACCGCTTTAGAATCTTTGGGGTCAGTAAACGCATTATTGCAAAGCGGCCTTTTAAAGATGAGGCAGAGGTTAAGAAGTTTGTAATTAACTGGGCTCGGGAGACAATTAAGAATTTCATTACTGGCACCCTAACGGTATCTGGTAATGAGCTTTTGCAGTCTCGCCAAAACATCTATCTCTTTGGGCTGGGCACTAGCTTCTCAGGCTCAGAGGGGCATCCTGCAAAGTGGTATATAAATAAAGTGACTCACCGAATGGAGGTGAGCGGGGATTTAGTTTATAGCTGTGCAGCCGATTTACGTCAGGTTATTGACTGGCTGCCAGAGGGCGACCTTGTCGCTAACCCTGCGGTAATTAAAACGCAGAGAGATAAAGAAGCAAAATTTAAACGGGTTGATGCAATTTTTAATAGTGTTAAATAGGAGACTCTATGAAATTTATATTACTGTTACTCTTTTCTTTAAACGTCGAGGCCGCAAACTGCGTTCACTCCCCTACGAGCTTTAAGTGTGTAGAGTTTGTTATGAACCATGACGGCGATACGTTGACTGTAAACATTAAAAAAGTGCATGCGTTATTCGGTAAGAAAATTACCGTGCGCGTGGCGGGCATTGATACCCCAGAGCTTAACTCAAAAGATGTCTGCGAAAAAGCCGCAGCCATTAAGGCCAGAGACTTTGTTGCAGGTAAGCTCGTAACGGCTAAGCGAATTGACCTCGTTAATGTAAAGAGGGATAAATACTTTCGCATTTTAGCCGACATTGTGGTTGACGGTAAACCGCTTAAAGAACTCATTGAGCAGAGTGGACTGAGTTTACCTTATGATGGCGGCACAAAAGTAAAAAAGGATTGGTGCAAATAGTGGGGAATATCGACGGAGAAGTAGGCAGAACCGAAAGGCATTTCGCGATTATAACTCGCGTTGCTGATGAGACCCTTAAAGCAGGGCTTCGTGGGGCTGTATTCTTTAAGTCTGATACTCTTACGGGCGGCTCTGAATACCCAGAGCCAGCCGAGCCCTCGTTCCCGCTCGCAGGCAAGGGCGGTGAGGGGTTCTTCTGGGTACCGCAAGTGGGCGACCAAATTGAGATTGAAATAAATGCGGAGGATGAAAACGCCAACCCAAAATACATTCGCATGCTTTACTCAGATGAAGATGAGATTGCAGATGTGTTTAAGGAGAATTACCCCTACCGTATGGGCTGGGCAACTCGGGCAGGCCATATATTCTACTTCGATAATAAAGCCGAGGCGCTAGCCGTACGCCTCATGCATAAACTCGGTACGGGTTTTGAGTGGGATAAAGACGGCAATGAAATAAAGAAAGTTGTTAAAAATTTAATTGAAACAATCGGCGGCGATATTAAACGTGAAATCAAGGGGCAGGTTGAGGAGCTATTTAAGGCCGAAGTAAAAAGAATCTATGATGGCAAAGTGACTGAGACTTTTAAAAAAGACCTCACTCAAAAGGTGCAAGGCTCTTACTCTATTGAGGGTAAAACTGCCAGCGTTAAGGGTAAAACTAAAACCGAAATCGGCTCAAGCTCAAGCCCAACCGAAATTCAGGGGCAGATTGTTAACTTAGCGGGCGGCGGCGCCCCAGTAGCCAAGGTCGGTTCGCAGGCAATCGGCGTAGGTAATTTAGGTGCTCCAGTTGTGAGCACGATTATAGATGGAAGCGTAAAGGTGACTACGGCATGAGTTTAGTATTTACAGACCCCCAGCTTAGGACCGTCTCAGGGCAGATACTCTCCTTGCCTCAGGATATTGCTACGTTTACTCAGCAAAAGGCCGACCTCGTTGCAGCAAAGGCCGAGGCGCTGACTCAAGATCAGGCAAATGAGGTTTTCTCAAATAATTTTAGAGATATTATTTCAGCATACCATAATGAGCTTAAAAATAAGAATGGCTCAAGCCGTACTCTCTATGATGTGGTAAACATTGACCTCGCAGCCAAGCGAGACCCAGCGAATGTGCATTACCCCTCGTCGCCTATTTGGATAAACATAAAACCTAAAATACACCCCTCAAATAGTGGTAGCCCCATTGTCGGGTTCACCCCCTACGAGCAACAGCGCCTAGCCCCAGTTACGGCGCAAATAACCCTACTTAAAACAGGCTTCGCTGATGGCGTAACAGACTCCACGACTGGCGCTGCCTATGTTAACGGCGTTGACCTCGGGGTCAATGGTACTTTCTTAGCAGGGCAGAGGGTTGTTGTAGATAACTTGGGCGTTTCTTTACTCGCCCTAATTGTAACCGTTAAGCCGCCAACTGGCGCATGGACGGCAGATTTAGAGCTTACTATTTTAGCACCGCCCGCTGGCTCGCTGCCAATGGGCTCACGCATAAGAAACTTTCATAATGGCTTTTCTAATGCTGAACGAGAGGGCACAGCAATCCCTTACGCGCCTGAGGTTTTGGCCTACTGGGAGAGCGAACTCGATGCGAGAGTGCAGGAGTGGGAAGATACGATCGTGCCTCAGCTTTCAGCCCTTGCCTTATTAAATGTCACGGGCGCTGAGCTAACTCAAAAAACAACCGAGCTTAATTCTTTAAATGCGGCAAAGTCTGCGATTGATGCTTGGCAGGCCGCCCCCGCTACTGGTGCAGGCGTTGGCCGCTACGGCGATACTGCGCTAACTCCTATTGAAAGTAACATTGCAGCCCGCACTGCGGCCATCCCGACGCGAGTAACTGAGATTGGTACAAACCTCGGAGCCCTTTCTCAGTTAGGTAATGGCGACTACTCGGGCTCTGGACATTATTTAAAACTATTTGAGTGGGTAGATTTACGGGCGGGTATAGCCGACGGTTCTTTATTTAAGTACTATCAGGCCGACCTCGGCATTAGTTTTGTTGACCAGAAGATTGTTAAGGCCAATAGTAAAAAGACAGAGTATGAAGCGCAGATGCTTGTTAAGTTGTTTACAGAGGATGCAGACGGCACAGCCTTTATAAAAGTATCGGACACGACTGGGCTATCAATCTCTAACTCAGTCAAGGTAGTCGATGATTCTGGTCTTACAATTATCACGACCACAATTATCGGCATCTCTGGGCTGACTGTTGAGCTGGCTATAACTGTACCAAATACTTTCACGGTCGCAAACAGAGCACGGCTCGTTAAATTATTATAGGAGGCGTAAGTGGCAAAGGGGTTAAGCATACCAGTAGGAGTCGATAAGTCAGGGGGCGCATCCCTTGAAGATGACCCGCTACATTTAGCCACAATCTTGCAGCAAGCCTTACAGCTCGGCGATGATGATAACCCATTTCAGAACCTCGGCATTGACCCGCAGATTATCTTTGCCGTTAATGACCCAGCCGCTCAAGCCCGAGCTAAAAACTCAATCGAGCGCATCTTAAGAAAGTATGCAGATAGAGTGCGCCTCGATACGACAGTACCAATGAGCTTCTCGAGAGAGGGCGAACTTTTAAAATGCGAATTTCAATACATAAATTTAGACACAGGAGAGGCTGAGACCTTTTCAGGAGTGATAGCGTAATGGCAACTAAAACTAATGTTCCACAATTTGAGTTTAGTGGGTTCTACTATTTTGAAATCCTCAGAGATATTTTAAGATACCTGAGAATTAACGTACCTGAAATTACAGATGAGTCTGATGAGGAAGCATTTATTCAGCTAGCCCGAGCTTGGTCACTCGCCCACCACTACGCAAACGTACGCCTTGATATTGTGGCAAATGAGACCCAGTTACCGACTATGCGCTTGCTTGAGTCTGTTCGCGGTATCTTAAAGCTAATTGATTATGAATTAAAAGCTGCGACGCCTGCCCAGACCGAACTCATTATGCAGTTTTCTTCTCTCTTTACTTCTGACACTTTAATTGTGCCAGAGAACTCACAGTTTGCGACCGAAGATACCGAGGCTCAGGCGCAGATTATCTTTGAAGCAATTAAGGACTATTTAATTAGCCGAACCGATAAGCTGACGAATGTGTTTGTAAACCTCTCTGTTGCTATTACTTTATCAAATAAGTCTGGCAATTTATTTGACTACGTCTCAACTTCTATCCCTAAAGTAAATGACCTCATTGTGCAGGGCGGGTTCTACGCGATCGTGACTGAGATTATTGACTCAAATACAATTCGCGTAAACGACTCAACCAACATCAATAACGGCGCCGCTAAGCTAATGACCGATAACTATGGCTCTGATAAGTCGGGCGAGGCCTTTACCCCTGCGCTCCTCTTTGACTTTGGCGATACCGAACCAAAAGAGGGCGACTCTATTTATTTGCTGCATGACTCGGTTATGTGGAATCAGATTAACATTATAGTTGATAACGCATATCAGACTGGCATCAAAGGAGTCTGGGAGTATTACGATGGCACGGCTGAGGATGAGAACCCAGACGAGGTAACAAACTTAGGACCAAACCTCGAGTTTGATCTTACAACCCTACTCGGCGACGAAGATCGCTCGGGCACCGTCGTACAGATTACCTATGCGCAGACTTCGGTCTCTGAGCAGGTAGTCAGTCAGTTTGTATCAAACAAAAACATTGCCCGCTCGACTGGCTTGCTCGGACAAATTAGCCCCTCAGAAGAAACTGGGGACTACTTGGTTGGCAGCATTTGGGCGCCGCTCGATATTAACACCAATACATCAAAAGTTAATGGCGAGTTCTCTCAAGACGGGGTCGTAGCGTTTGACCTACCTCAAACCATTAAGCAGAACTGGGCTAAAACCACAATCAACGGTAAACAGGGCTGGCCTCTGCGCTTTAGAGTGCAGGCACTAGAAAAGGCCGCTGCAACTATTACGGGGACTGGGTTTAACCCCGCAGGCCTCGACAGTAATAACTACAACATTAAAGTCGGAGTAGATGGCTTTGCCGATACTGAGATTGATGTGACTGGCGATGCAGGCGTTGGCGGCTCTTACACTGGGGCAGGCATTGCCGCTCAGATTAACTCAGTCTTAGCGGGTGTCCATGTGAGCCTTGCATCTTTTGCTCAGTATATTAACGGGCAATTAAAGTTCACAGCTCCAAATGCGGCCTTAGGTAAGGACTCTGAAATACGAATTGTTGCGCCGTCGGGGCAGGATGCGCTTAATGAATTACTCGGCCTCTCAGAGAGTGGCTACCCGTACTCTGTAACTGGAATAGGCGGTAAGGCAATTATTGACCAGCTCCGAATAGATGAGGGGGCGCAGTTCTTGTTGCTTGATATAGTGCAGGGACGGACTGTTGAGGAGGAGCCGCTGGCTTCTTCTGATGGCTCGCCAAACCAAAAGTTTATTCTCGGGTACCCGCCTTTAATCGACGGCACTCTTTTAATTGAAGTCGATGAGGGCTCGGGTTTTACTCAGTATGATGAGCTTAAAAACTTCCTAAGCTCAGACGGCTCACGCAAGGGCTTCACAAAAGAAACAAATGCAGACGATGAAACTACAATAACTTTCGGCGACGGCGTGAGAGGTAAAATACCTCCAGCGGGCGTCGATAACATTAGAGCAAGTTACCGCATTGGTGCAGACCAAGATGGTAATGTCGGCGCTCAGACGGTTGTAGTAAACTTGGCGGGCATTTCTTTTGTGAACCAAGTTTATAACCCACGACAGGCTTCGGGCTGGGCGGCAAAGCAGGGTTCCGATGAGGAGAGTTTAGCTGCGGCCAAGATTGAGGGACCAGCCTCGCTGAGAACTCTAGGTAAAGCGATTACTCCTACGGATATCGAGACGCTTGCCGTCCAGTTCACTTCTCCAACAACCAGTAGCGCACCAGTTGTAAGGGCGCAGGCTATTGAAGAAACCTTTGGGGTTAAAACAGTAGAGCTTGTTGTCGTAGGTCCGAGCGGTACTCTCTTAACTGAGACTCAGCGAACCGAGATTGATAAGTATTTTAATGGCAGTAAGCCTGATGGTATTGAGGGCGTATTGCTTACAAACCATGAAGTTACGACTGTAAACTTTACGCCAAAGCCAGTTGATGTGACGGCCGTAGTGACGGGCACAATAGCGGCTGAGGCAGTTAAAAATGCTCTGGCTGCCTTATTAAATCCTGAGGCGAAGTATGAAGATAATATAACGTATCGCTGGGATTTTGGCGGCGAGGTGCCAGTGTCACTTATTATTGCAGCAATCCATGACGCCGACCCGATCGCAGTTAAAAAAGTAGCGCTCACAGTGCCAGCGGCTAACATTATTCTGGGCACCAGAGAGTTACCAGTTCCAGGCAATTTCTCAATCACGGTCGTAGCGCCGAGCTAGGAGTAGGTATGATTATAGATGAAGTAGGTTTACCTCGAGACATGGGGGCATCAGATAAGCAGGACTCGGTTCGGCTTGCTGGCCTCTGCGTAGGCTTTGGCTTTAAAAACTTTGACCTTACTCAGTATGTAGCGGTTGAGGGGCAGGCCGTCCCACTAAGAGACGACCCAACTCAATCTATGGTTTTTAAAAAAACTACTTATGTGCGGCACCCGAGAGAATATAAGTTTGATCTTTCGCGTGACCAGTTTATTTGCCTCATGTTTGGCCTTTGGAAGATGGGCAGAGCCGACTTAATCGACCTCGCATTTATTAACGGCAAAGATTTATTCTCCCCAGCCGTAAAGGGAATTATCGCGAAAGCCAAAGGTCAGGAGATGACTTGGTTGCAGAAAAAGTGGTTAAAGGCCGACATGATATGGAACGCAAATATCACTCCGCTCGAGGAGCCGTGCCAGCTTTTTAGCATGCTAATGATTGCAGGCAATGACTATGTAAAAGAGTATTGTAAGATGAACCCGAGATGGGAGCTTGCATTTCTCCGCTACTTTGCCTACGACGATGGGGCATGGAGAGGCGAAAAAGAGTTTGCTGATTTTATGATTGTAACAATTCGAGGTATCATCAATGGCTAAGGTAAACCCCAGCTTTGACTATGATCTATATAAATTTATCCATAAGCCGCTGAGGACTGCCGATCAGCAGGCGGGCGGTAAATTTCTTGAGCGCTACATGCTGGCCTTTCAGCGCCAAATTGAGGACATCTTTGCAAAGATTGATAAGTTACCGCAGCTCTATGACCCAGCTCTAACCCCATACCCAGAGTATTTAAAGGATATTGTCGGGCTTACGAGCGAGCTTGACGCAATTACAAACGGCATTACTGAGCAGGACTTGCGTAAGCTCATTTCTCTAGCCGTAGCCCTCTGGAAAGAAAAAGGCCTTGAGATTGGGTACCGAGATATTATCAGACTTTTTACGGGTAAAAACTCTCGCGTATTTAATTGGTTTGATTATCGCTACATTGTCGGAGAGCAGGGGCTTTCGCAAGAAGAACTCGGCGAAGATAGCTGGCTCATTGCCCCCGTAGGCATGGGCGCCCAGTTCCCAGCGGGCAATGTCATTTACTATTTATCATTTGAGAATAACTTTAAAGACCGATCGCTCGCTCCAATGGATGCGCTCCTGCATGGGTTTGCGCACTTCTTTGACCTCGGTCCCGTTACAAACTCCCTAAAGTATGCAAACTTCTTTGGCGGCGGGTATCTCGAAGTACCAAATGCGGCCAAGCTAAAATTCGACCAGAGCTTTACAATCGAGATGTTTGTTAAGACCTCGACGGCGCAGAATGCCGTGCTAGTTAAGAAGATGGTGGGCGGCATAGGCTTTGAGCTTAGATACAACTCCCTGACAAACCAAATCAGCTACACAATAAGCGATGGCACAAACACCATTACGAATACCCTAAACTCTGCCCTCGATTTAGATGATGGAGTGTTTAGGCATTTAGTTTTAGTTGTCAACCGCACGACTGGCTTTGTGCGCCTTTACTTTAACGGCACCGAATCTATTGCGGCTGTTGCTCTTTTAAGCATGGGCGACCTTACAAACTCAGCTCCAATGTATGTAGCTGCGGCGGCGCCGTCTGTGGATAACTTTGTGGGTTCAGTGGATAACTTTAGAATTAGCCGCTCGGCTCAGTATGTAATTACTGGGGCAACAATACCCGTGCCGTCTGTTTCTTTTCTCGAGTACCAAGAAGAAAACCTAGATGAGTTTTACTCTGATATACGCATAGTTGATGAGGGAGACCTTGACCGCATACTCGTTAAGCGCATTTTAAATTTAATGCGGCCAACCTCTGAGCGATTAAGGATTGCCTACATACGGTTCTTTGAGGACTTCTCTTTTGGTAAGGGGAGCTTGAGGTCAGAAGTAATTGGCTCCTCAATAGACCAACTAAATAGTGAGCTTGTTTTACCAGCAAATGCCGTAGAGGTATGCGACTCTGCGGGCGCTGCTACTTTTCAAAAATACACCCTACAAGCCCGCCTCAAGATCGAACTCGGCAATAAGGCAACGGTGCGCTTCTTAGTGCAAGACTCACTCAATTATTACGAGCTAGTTATGCGCAGCGATACTCAAACTTTCGAGCTTTTTAAAGTCGTAGCTGGGGTTCCGACATCTCTCGGGGCGCCAGTCGGGGCTGCAATTTATAACGAGACATACTATGTCATTAGCGTTATAGTTGATCTTAGTATGTTAGGTCAGAGTTTTATTCGCTGCTACCAAGACCGTAACACCGTTATTGAGCAGCTCGATTCGACCTATACAGTCGGCACTTGGGGCGTTGGCTCTGGGGCAGGCTCAGAAGTTAGGGTTTCTGAAATTGAAATGTTTTTAAACCCATTAGAAACTGATACCATTTTACCGAACCAAGTTATTTAAGGAGTAATACATGAGCACAGGGGCGCAAAAAAGTAACATTTATTTAAAGAAGTTCTTACCTCAAGACCAAATGACTATTAACTTCCTTGAGTACCTCGCGAACCGAGACCTTGAAAACTTAAAGCTCCAGTACCCAAAGCAGGGGCATTTTGTCGGCCTCGGCCTGACTGGCTCAGCGGCAGATGAAATCCAAGCCACAACCCCCTCAATTACAACCGACGGTTTGGGGCACCTTTTAAAATTAGACCCAGTAAATGCAAAGGCGAAGTTTGAAAATGCCTTAGGCGATACCTACTATGTGGGCATGCGCTACAATCCTTTAGAGCGCAGCACCGAAGTCAACGTGCGCACTGGCCGAATTGAGTATAAAGTTATTGAAGATTCAATCGGTGAAAAGGCTGAGCCTAATTTGGTTGTCGATAATGGGACGACTCTTAGACTTCGCGTAAATAGTTTATTTGAAGCTGGCATCTCGCATGCTGGCCGTAAGGTTATTGTTTATCTTAAAGATGCTCTAAGCCAAGCCGATGCATTTTTTGAGGGTACAGTTCAGTTTATCTCTGGGCATAATGTCGTCGATACGACTCATTTGCTCGGCCAGACTGCGGGCTTAGTATCTATCGACCCTACAAAATACTGGGTATTCGCTCCAGGACTGACAGTTAGAAAAACTGACATTACCTCAGACCCTAATTATGTTTTCTATGGCACAGTCCTTGGTAACGGGGCTGGCAATGTACCGACCGTTTTTAATACCACTGGTGCGACTATTCTTTACGGCGGCGACGTTTTTACGACCCTCGTAAATATCCTACGCTCATTTTTAACTGGCGGCGGTTCGATCGCTTGGAACCTTACGGCCAACCAACTCACCTTAGGCGCTCCGCTTTTCTTGCGCCCAGCCTCAGTACCTTACAGCTATGAGATAGCGGCTGCGAACTTTACTTTAGCTGATGGCGAGTGTGGGTATATTGAGCTTGATGGTCTTGGCGGCGTACGCCCTGTCACCGTTGCGGCGTTATCGGCCGTGCCTGATGACCCTAAGTATTTACCAATCTTTTTACGCGCTGGTAATGATGTTTTCTTCCTTAATGGTGCTCTCGAATTGCAGGGCGATGCGGGCTCAACAACCACTGGCCGCATTGATGGCACAACTCAAGACTTGCTTGATTATATTGGAGCGCTTAATGAGTCTGATGCAGACCCAGATTATGAAGCAGCTTTAGGCGGCACTAAAAAGAATGTGCATTTGGTTCAGGCCGAGAGCCTAACTAAATCTCTTAAGCGCCTTGAGCTTCGCAATGATGTCGTGACGAAAGTTAAGGCCATTGATTTACTTTTGACTACGCTGCCAACTGGGGCGTCTGTTACTATTGATGGACAGAACATCCAAAACGGCGACTTAGTTTTATTTGCAAACGCTGCTTTAAATAAAGTGTACCAAGCCTCGGGCATTGGTGTGTCGGTTGTTTGGACGGCCGTAGAAGTATTTGGCGTGAGCAGTGTTCCTCAGCAAATGAGTCTTGTTGCGGTTAAAGATTCTAACAATGAGTACATTCGCAATATCTGGCAATATACAGCCGCTATTGGCTGGAAGCCGACAAACTTATCTGAGATTATGAGCGAGCCTACGGGCTTCCCTGACCGCAATAGCTCAGTGTTTAGCTTTGTGGCTGGCACTCGCACCTTTACTATTCAGCCTCAAGCTCCCGCAACTGAGTTTTATTATTTCCAGAAAGGCCGCATCTTTAAAGTAAATGCAGCTAAGAATGTGGTAATCCCAGATGTAGAGGGCGTACACTATATTTATTTTGATGGCGTAAACTTACTCTCGACTCAATCGTTTACTGATGATCTATTAAAAACTTATACTTTCGTTGCGACAATTTACTGGGACGCTACAAATGATGTGGCAATTCTTTTATCTGAGGAGCGCCACAGCCTTACAATGGACGGCATGACTCACCAGTATTTACACAACACAGTCGGCATGCGCTGGTCGAATGGTCTGGGCTTAACTTATAGCACTGGCGATGGTTCTTCTAATACGCATGCGCAGGTTTTATTAGCAGATGGCTTGCTCTATGATGAGGACATTTCTATTGAGCCAACCAATGCGGCCGTGCCCGCTGCTTTCTTTGAGCAGGTACTTGACCCTATTGCTCAGCTCCCAATTCTTTATCGCTCAGGGGCGAATGGAGACTGGCGTAAGTATGCGGCTGATAACTTCATCTCTCAGCTCGGCTCTGCCCGTATTCAATGGAATAACCCCGCTGGTCCTTGGACAACTCCCGATGCCACAGCAAACGGTAACTTTGTTGCCATGTGGATTTTTGCAACCAATGACGTAAATCATCCTATTGTCTCAGTAATGGGGCAGCGAGAAGATACAACGCTCAACGATGCAATGGCTAATAACTTATACGAGTCACTCTCGTTTGGTAATTTGCCGTCGCTTGAAATGAAAGTCTTATACCGAGTAATTCTTGAGACGAGTGCGGCCTTTGCCAATACGGCCAAGTCTCGCGTAGTTGATGTGCGCGATTTGAGAAAGGCCGTCGATGTCTCGCTAGGCGCTTACACCCCGTCTGCCCATAACTTACTATCAGCCCGCAATGCGCCGAGCGCACATACGGCTGCGGCAGTTGACGCTGTAACGACAAACTTTGGCGGGGCTTTAAGCTCGCTTGATTCTCAGTCTCAGTCAGCCCTTAATACTTTAGACGACCACTTTAAACAGCTACGCCTGCAACCTCACCCGACCCTACAAAAGCGAGTAATCATTACGGGCGCCTCTGTTACCTTAAATACGGGCACCGTTCTTGAGCAGCAAATTAGTAACCTCATTTTAAAATTTACAGGCGCTCAAATAGACTTCTCGACTGGTATTATCTATCAGTCAGATGGCGTGACTGTATTTAATGGCGGGGCAAATAACTTTACGCCAGTAATACCAGCCGCAGGGCAGTACCGTTGGTTGTCGGTTAGCTTATTAGCCGCTGCAACCAATGCAGATAATACTATTAACGCCAACATTATTGTTACGGCAGCGCAAACCGATGGAGCCTCTCAGGCCTTAGCGGCTCGGGCTAGCTTCGCAAGCGGGCTTAAGCTGGGGCAGGTTGTAGTGCAGGAGGCCTCTGGCACGATTGCAAATATCTTAGCAGGCCACCTCACAAGGCAGGGCACAGGCGGCGGGTCTGGTGACGGCAGTTCGTCTGAGATTAACTACCTCAATACCTTTAACCCATTCGTTTCTAAAAATACAGTCGCAGCCTCTACTCCCGATGCGGGCTTTGTTACCTCAGGTACAAACATTACCTTTGCAGATAATGCAACGGCGCCGCTGCGTGGGTTGAGTGATAAGGCATTTACAAAAGATGCGGCCAATAGACAGGGGCAGCAAGTCGTAATCCCATTTACGATCGACATTGCCGATCAGGGTAAGGTCTTAGACTTCTCAATGGACTATAAGATTTTCTCAGGCACCTATGCCGACGGCGATGTGACTCTACATGTTTACGATGTGACTAATGCTGTGTTCTTAGCGCAGCCAGTACCTAACTCAATTCTTAATCATGCGTTGCCGTCTGAGCGTTTTGCTTGTCAGATTCAGACCAGCATTAACTCGACTTCATACCGCCTAATTATGCATGTGGCGAGTGTGTCGGCTCTGGCTTACCAGCTCCGCATGGATAACTTCAAGCTCGGACCTAACCCTCGGTCGATTGCTACATTCCCGCAAATTAAATACTACAACACTATCTCAGCAATTACGGGAGTAAATACGGTAACGGCAGACACTCCAGTTGATGTACCTAACGCAACCCTAACTCTTTCAGAGATTGGAGATTATGAACTTATTTATGAGGGCTACTTAGGCATCTCATCAAATAATGGAGAGCGTGTAGGAGTTAGTGCTGCGGTAATGATTACTGATAATGCTAATGCGCTAGTAGATGAGGCTAAGCAGTTATTCACGGCAACATTAAGCGCGTCGGGCAGGTCTCATGCAGCTCCAGTAAGAGCAATCGCAAGAGTCTCAATCACGGGAGCCGCTCAAACCTTTAAGGTTAGGCTGGTAAATGGGGAGTCAGCGGCTAACTCAGTTGCACAAACTGGTTTTGCTGACCCTACTGGTTCTCTCTCTGGTAATGATACAACTAATAAATTCTATGCTCGCCGTATTGTTACGACTCAGCATCAGATTCTTGATGATGGGTATGCGAGCCGAGTAATTAGTTTTAAGGCTGGCAAAGATACAGCACAGAGTTTGCCTGCTAATACTTGGACAAAGGTAACTGGCTGGGAGCTTATAGATCATGATACGGTTGTTGGTTATCTCGATGGAACATATACAATTAAGTCGTCTGGATTTTATGATGTTGAGGCTCAAATTACTTTTGCGCCAAACGCATCTGGTAATAGGAACGTGCTTATTAGAAAAAACAGTGAGCCTCTTTCTACTCCAAGAGCTGCATCAACTGATGATACGGCGCCACCACCTCAAGAGATTTCGGTGCCAGTTAAATCAAGAGATTATTATAAGGCTGGAGATATTATTGAGGTATGGGCATTACAAAGCTCAGGCGGTTCTCTCAATACTTCAACCTCTGGTGGCTATAACTTATTCAGCGTTAAGAAAGTTCATAGCCCAGCGCAGGTAGTTGAACCTCTAATTCAGGCATACACTGAGGCTGACCTCCAGAACTATCTGAAAAACTCAGCATTTAATTTCTGGTCACGCACAGAGGCAGCCGTATCTGGGTTGGGTGCTGTTCAACAGTACCATGCAGATCGTCACCAGTGGGCAGCGGGTACAATTACTGGGCTAGTAAGATCAGAAAAAGTGGGAGTAGTTGTTTTCTCAAATAGCTCAATTCTGCCAAGATCAGTCGATACTATGCAGCGGTATGAAGTAACAACGGCACAAGCAGTACTTAGCGCAAACTCTACCGCAGGTCCTTGGTATAAAATGGAGGGTTACGACTTTAAAAAATTATTAGGCAACGGCGCTCTACAAAGAGGTATCACCCTATCTTTTTATGTGGCATCAAGCGTAACTGGAACCTATACGATCGAATTTTCAAATGGTGCGGTTGATAATAGATTCTTCACTACATATACAATCAACTCCGCAAATACTTGGCAGCGCGTAAATGTTCATTTGACCGCAGCTCAGGTTTTAGCTGGTATCTCGTCGGGTACTTGGGCTTACGCAAGCACTACTGGACTCCTAATTAGATTCTGGCTTGCGGCTGGGACTAGTGCGCAAGGGGGTACACAAAATGCATGGGTTGGCTCTGCCCCAAATGTGCCAGCGGTTCAGGTCAATTTCTTGGGAACGCTTGGCAATCTTTGGGGTTATACAGGCCTCATGCTAAATGTTGGAAAAGTAGTACCAGATTTCGTAACGTGGGGTAAATCTTATGGAGATGAGCTTAGCCTACTGCGCAGGTACTTTGAGAAGACCTACCCGCAATCTATAAATGTCGGCACAATTTCAACAAACCAGTTGCTTTATATGATTAACACTTCTGGCGGTGCTGCGAGTCCTCTTGGGACTTGGTTCTATAAAACAGCCAAGAGAACATCTCCGACGTTTACATTTTATAATCACGCAACAGGGGCTACTGGCACATGGAGAACATCTGGTGGCGTAGATACTGGGATGTCACTCATCAATAACTACGATGAGATGGCCTCATACCAAGTAAGTGTGGCAATCGCTTCTGGTAATGCAATCTTTGGACATGCAACGGCAGATGCAGAATTATAGGAGGGGTAAATGCCAATCGCGTACAAATTAAATAGACCATTCATAGGAGCTGAGCCAGACTCGGTAACAAAAACATCAGAAGATGGCTCCGTCGCAATAGTGCCGTTCAATGCGGCCAATAGCGACTATCAAAAATACCAAGAGTGGGTTGCATTAGGGAATACCCCAGAGCCAGCCGATGAGCCTGAGGCTCCGTAGTGAACAAGCTCCCATTACCGCAGTTTGATTTGCCTTATGAGATTCAGCTTTTGCTCTGGGTCTCAATCGGCCTTGTCGGTTTACTCGGCGCTGCCTTAATCTTTTTTGTTCGGCGCTATGTCACGCAGGCCGATAAAAACCATGAGAGCATTACCAATCAGCTCTCAGCGGGGACGGATAAGTTTGAGGAGCTGGGTAAAAAAATAAGTCAAGAAGCCCAGAAGATTGATGAAGCGGCCACAAGGCTCAAGCAAACGCAGGCCGAGTTTCAGCTTGAAATCAATAAGGAGCTTTTAGAAATCCATAAAGCCACGACAACCATTAAATTAGACTTAGACCAGAGCAAACTGCAAGTCGATGCGGTTCAGGCCAATTTAAAGCACCTAGTTGAGACCGTGAGTAAGCATCAGGAGTCCTTGAGCTTAGGGGCTCAGGCTCTAGTCAAGCAGCGTAAAGGTCTAGTGGACTTGCAGACAGAGTTTGTTAAACTAAGTAAGAATGTAATGCTATTAAAAACAAAAAAATAACCAAGGAGGTTATATGAAACGGTTACTCTCAACAATTTTGCCGATGATCTTTTTGCTCGGCATACTCGTACCTACTGTCATTGTGGCGCAAGAAGCTGCAAGTGAGGTTGCTGCGGCAGTCGTGGAAGCGGCTCCAGCTCAGCCCGAAGTAGGCATCGGACAAATTATGCAGGACACAGTTAAGGCGTTCTCGGATTGGAAGATGGTAGGTTGGCAACTGGGACTAGCTGCACTTATTACCGCTCTCATTTCGACAATGAAAAACTCTTTCTTGCGAGGCCTACTCTGGGACAAAGTACCAAATTGGCTTAAGTTATTCATGGCACCACTCTTATCATTACTAGCTTTTGTGCTTATGTCGGGGCAAGGCTTTTCGGCTCCAGTTGTATTAGCCGCTATTACGACGGGCATCGGCTCACAATATCTACATGAAATGCTCGACGCCTTAAAGGGTGCGCCGTTTGTCGGCTCAAAGTGGCAGTGGGTAGTTGATGTGCTCGGCTCGCTTTTAAAAGCCCCAAAGCAGTAAAAAATAATACAGATTGATACAAGGAGGTAATCAATGCGCTACATATTGCTGTTTGTTTATTTGGCTCTCATGGTTTTCTTTATGGTGTTTAATGCGGGATGCGCAAGCTCCAAGAAACTAAACCACGACCCAAATATCCCAGCCGTAGCCGTTGGTTATCCCTCGGTCGAGTTTCAAGCCTGCGGTAATCTTTACAACGGGCTCGGCACTTGTTACTTAAGAAAAGACCAAAACCTATCTCTCGTTAATTTAAAAATTCAGGGCTACTACAAAGGCACGGGCAGAGTTTATTCTGCGGAGTGCGAAGTGGATGAGTCCTTTACCTATACCAACCATGAGCTTGTTAAAGTAAAACTGCCAGATCAATTAGTTAAAAGCTCATGCATTTTTAATATCATATTAAGCCCCGAGTACCCGAAAGCATCTGAGTCAGAGCTTGAGGTTTACCCATTAGTCGGCGCCCTAGTTTTACGGTCTGCATGGGCAGACCACATCTGGCGAGGCGAGGTTCGCAAGGTAACAGGCAACTGGCGCTCAGTGCTGGGGCTACCCCTTTGGTCGCCCGAGAATAAAGCAATCGTTGCAGTTTATGGCTGCGGCATCGACTATGAACAATCCCTACAAGTATTTGACGGCCTCTTAGAAGTGCCGCTAGAACAAGCAGTATTAAAAACCAACAAAGGACTCTGCATTGCCGAGGGGATGGCCGTAACGGGTGCCCTTTGGAATTATGTTTTTACAGTCCCTATCGCTCAATACGCGACTTCTTTACCTGATGTGCTGAGATGGGAGGGCATGGGTTTTACGCCGCTCTCTGTGCCAAGTATAAAGGTCTCAGGCTCTAACCTATCGGTGGCCTCTGAGGAGTCGGTTTCAGTTATCGGTTTAAATACTGAGTTTGTGCTGGGCAATAAAGCACTTTTTATGAATTTTAAAACTGGCGAAAAAAATACCATTCGATTTGTGACGGTTAAAGGCCGCACAATTATTGGAGAGTGGGAGCCTTTATTTCAGAGGTTTAAATGGATTCAGTAGATCAAGAAACAGTCCTGCAAGTCGCCAAGTTTTTAGGCGGCGGCTGGGCTTCAATGTTTATCTCGGTGCTGGTCGGCGCTCTTTTAGTTTGGTTCGGGCGGTATGTTAAAAAAGCCCGCATCGAACAAGCCAACAAAGTAACAGCGCAAGAAAGCTCAGCGGCCAAAGCTGCGGCGCCTGAGCAAAACCACGCACTCCAAGATGAGCATAATAAATCAGAAGATAAACTCAAAGCATTTGAGGGGCGCATGAAAAAGGAGTTCCCGCATGATAAAGGTTAAAGGCAAGCAGGCTCGAATCTGTATTGATGCTGGGCATGGCGGGGCAGACCCAGGAGCCATAGGACTTGAGGGCTTGCGCGAAGCTACTTTAAATTTATCATTTGCAAAAGAACTAATGTATGCGCTTGAATTACTCGGTATTGACTCTGAGATTACCCGAACCGAGGATGTGGCCGTTGCTATGTCGGCAAGAGTAGCCGCAGCAAAAGACTGCAACGCTTTTATTTCAATCCACTGTAACGCCGCTGAGAATAGAGCAGCGCAGGGGATGGAGGTCGTTCACTCGGCCAGAGCTGGGCTCCATAAGGCGCTCGCAAATAATGTAAACCAGTCCCTCATTAAATACTTCCCTACCCATAAAAACAGAGGCCTCAAAGTGAGCCCCTCAATGGACTACGGCCGCACTCTTTTTGTGCTCGCTAATGCTCCAGTACCCGCATGCTTAGTTGAGGTCGAGTTTATTTCTCACCCCGAGCAAGAGAAGTTCTTAGGCGCCGATGAAACAAAAGGTCAGGTTGCAAATGCCTTAGCGGAGGGCATTAGGGGGTTTCTCATGGGGCTCGAGGGGGCAACGGCTGAGCCTATGACTGAGGCTCCGATGTGCAAACCTCTGGACAACCAAATAAAAAGTAGTACAGTAAAAAAATAAACCAAAAACAAGGAGACCAAATGAAAAAACTTACACTAACAATCATGCTCGCACTCGGCGTTATGATTCACGGCATGGGCTGTGCTCAGGCACTTGCTCAAACAGTACCGCTCGACCATTTTGATGGAGGCCGAAATCTTACTCAAGGTAATAAGATTGGCTCAAAGGGCACACTCGCTGAAATTTTAAGAAGCCTTGAGGTGTCAATCTCGGGTAGCGTTTCTCAGTCAATTACAAATGGAGCGACAACAGTGGCGCCGTCGAGTGATGCTGTGTTTGATGCGTTAGCCTTAAAACAGGATGCCGCAAAACTTATTGCTTATGACTCAGCCGCATCGCTGGGTGGTGGCGTATCTGAGACTGTCACAGTCACAGGCCTCGGCGTATCAGATACAATTCTCGCAGTCTCACAGAAAACCGCAGGAGCAAATGGTACGGCGCCAATAGCGTTCGGCTCCCCAGCTCTAAACTCACTATCGGTCACATGGACGGCCAACCCAGGAGCGGGCGCAGTTCTTCGGGTGTATGTAAAGAAGCCCTAATGTCCAGCCCCTTTAAAATAGGGGCTTGTCACCAGAACCAAAACGCAGTAGCATTGAGGTTCAAGGCTTGAAAGGTAATTGTTAACAATTAAAAACGGAGGACAAATGTCATCACACAAAGGTTCAAAATCTGGGAAGTATGTCGGTAACGGCGGCTCAGCACCTATTAAAATCAGTCACGGATTCGTACCAGAGATGGTAAAAATCTATTCAGCTCAGGGCATTGCCGTGAAGCAAGAAAAGATGGCCGCAGCTAAGTTATACACTGACGCCGCTGGACCCGCTGACTTAGCAGCAAGTGCTGTTGTGTTTAGCGAAGCTGATTTGGGCATGGTAGTTACTGGCAACATTGCGGGTGTAAACTCGAATGGTGTTGAGTATTTCTACGAAATGTTCTAAGCGCCTCTCCCTTAAATCCAATACACACTTAAAAAGCCCTGAGCCTAAAAACTTGGGGCTTTTTATTTCTCGCATAAGATTTTCTTTATTGACGGCCGCCGAGGTAGTGCGGTGAGATTAAAGGGTACAGAGGTAGCGGGTGTAGCTCAGTTGGTAGAGCACCGAGGGCTCCATAACCCTCAAATGTCGCTGGTTCAAGTCCAGTCACCCGCATCTTCTGGACTTTAAAAAGTTAATTCTCAGTCCTATTATTAAGCATGGACATTCTTAAAAAGCCCCTCATAAAATGCAGCCACTCAAACCCACAAGACCAGAGCTACATCTTTTGGTGCGTGGGCTGTAAAGAGTATCATCCCTTTATGACCGCCCGCTCTGAGGAGAATAAGGCTGAAATAAAGAAGCTGCTCGGGAGAGACGATGCCCCCATTTGGAACTTTAACGGCAACATAGATAAGCCGACCTTTAGCCCCTCGCTTTTATGCAGACATAAAAAGTGGCGGCATGAGAAAGACGGGGGACCATACGATCATGTTTGTCATTTATTTTTAGTCGATGGCATGATTCAGTTTCTCTCTGACTGCACCCATGAGTACGCAGGTAAGACCGTACCGCTCAGCCATTGCCCAGACGATGCATAATTATGAGTTAGTATGCAAGGTCTCTGCATAATTATTCAAGTAACAAAAAAGCCTAAATAAGTTAGTTGGAGCAACCTAAGTAACGGCCGAGTTAGTATCAAATGGTATTAAGACTTTGTTGATATTATATGAGATTAACGGGTGCCTAAAAAACTAAAAGCCCCTTTCGGAGCTTCCAGAAACTTCATCTTCATTGAACGGCAAAGTGCAATGCCTCAGACGTTTTTGATTTTAAATTAAAAACTTAGCTACACACATCGAAACCATAGGGCAAGTACGAAGACGATGTATGCAGATGAGTCTAGTTTTAGAGGGCATTTCTAATAAAAGCAAGACCTAAATGCAGTTTTTTCTTTACGCCTGCATTTTTTTCATTGAACCTATATTTAAGAGGGAGGTCTAGGAGTGGCCGAACCAACTGGCGGGGGTAAGCGTCAAACCTCTTTATCAGTAGATGGAGTGGTGCTTGAGAGCCTCGATAACTGGATTGAGTATCAAAAGAAAATTCACGGCTACGAGACTGACCGCTCGTTTATTGTCACCACCCTACTCCGCAAATTCATACAGCTTAACGGCCTCACGGCTGAGGAGTTTAAGCAGCTTGAGGAGCTTCGCAGGCAAACTTTAAGTCCTAAGGATTAGGAACCACAGGTAGGCCAAGGACGGCCACTTTTTTAATCATGGCAAAGGCTCCGCATGCCTAATGAGTCAACAGAAATCAAATAAAAGTCTAAACATTAAGCGCTAGATCATTCAGCATAACATGCAAGATTAAAATGCATGCGGCGCCAAGCCAGAACCAAAATACCCTACAAAATGCGGGGTTTTTTCCGTACAAATATAGGCCTTTTCCGTACAAATTCGGTTCAATTTCGTACAAGTTTTTGAACCAAAAATGTTGGTTTGCCCCAACCAAAAACCGTAGTTGCAGTGCCCCTATATATAAAAGCCTTAAGGCTTTTAAGAGATTTATAAATAAATCTCGCTCCATACCTACTTTCTAAAAAATTAAAAATAAAAAAGTTGGTTGGCAGAAAACTTAAGCGCTGCTCCCCGAACCAAAAATGCGGGTACAAATTTAGGCCGCTACTTTTTGGGCAAATTATTTTTTTACTTTTTTGTTGCCAAGAAATTCTGAACGGCCATAAGCTGCAAGCATTGAACGGCATGAGGAATGCGATACGGCCAACAGACGTTAACCCCCTTAGCAGCGACTTAGTAGGGGGTTGTCAAAAAAGTGCCAGCCTAACTCCGAGATGCCCAAACAGTAAAATTTTTAAAGCGAAAAGTGTAAAGCGAAATGACTAACGGTAACGTACAAAAACCGATTGCAGTCAGGATTCATTCTCGCCTCAGTTTTAGCACTGAGGGGTTGAGCCCAGAGGCAATCGCAGATATTCAAAAACGGTTCACTCGAACTAACCCGCAATTTCAGAAGATGAAAAAGCTGGGGTTCAGAGTCATCAAAGAACCCGAAGAATATAAATTCTACAAGCTCGACATGAGAGCAGGAATGTTTCATGTCTCAAGAGGCGGGGCTCGTAGATTGAGGGAGCTACTCGAAGCGCACGGCTACAAGGTAGTTTGGCGAGATGAGCGGTTAACCTTACCGCCTACGGGGCTAACAATGGGGAGCTTAGTTCTCCAAGATATTCAAGCCCCAGCGGTTGAGAGCTTATTGCAAGCTCAGCAAGGGTTACTGCGAGGTAACACAGGCTCAGGTAAAACTGAGATGCTCCTTGCGGCTGGCATACGGTCACAGCAGCCAATCTTAGTTCAGGTCTGGAATAAAACCCTACTTGAGCAATGGGTTGAGCGGATTCTCAAGTACAGCATTTTGCCCGAAAAAGAAATCGGCATTGTGCAGGGCTCAAAAAACCGCATTAAGCCAATTACGATCGGCATGATTCAGTCGATTCGCAATAGGCTACCCGAGCTAACTCCGCACTTCGGCTGCTTAATTGTGGACGAGTGTCAGAGGACTCCAGCAACGACTTTTACCGAGTCAGCCGATGAGTTCCCAGCAAAGTTTCGTTGGGGCGGCACGGCCGATGAGAAGCGCAAAGACGGTAAGGAGTTTTTAGGGTACGAGACTTTCGGGTACCAAGAGTGGGAGCAGAGAGAAAAGTCAATTCTCTACTACCCAGTAGCCGAAGTTGAGGGCAGAGGGCAATCACTCGACCCTACTATTTATACGGTGCCGACTGAGTACGCAGATGAGAGTTACGACTCAGAGGGTAACTTCGGCCAGATGATAAATAGGCTCGTACAGGATGAGGCTCGCAATAGGTTAATCGGGCATTACTTAAGGCAGAAGCTCGAGCAAGGTAAGCAGATAATTCTCTTTACTGAGCGCGTAGAGGCTGCGGCAAGATGGGTTAACCTAGTATCAAGCTGGGGCTTTGTGGCAGGACCGTTAATAGGCGGGGCTGATTACAGAGAGCAAACAGAAGATACAATTCGCATGATGCGTGAGCAGACTTGCCAGTTTGCGGCAACGACGACTTATGCAGATGTTGGGATAGACATTCCCTCGCTGAGCTGCGCATTTATTACTTGCCCGACGGGAGTTAATATAAAGCGGCTACATCAACAGGTCGGGCGAGTCGTGCGGCCAGACGCAGGTAAAACAGAAGCAGAGGCTTTCTACTTCTGGGATTACAATATGCGAGGCAGTACAAAGGCAATTAAAAACATACGTCGTAAGTGGGGCAAAGTTATCCATTTAGACAAAATAAATACTTGACCAAAAGTGAGAGGGGCAAATGTCACAAAGGTCTGAAATCTATCGCGACTTTCGCGAGAAGTTAAAATCAGTCGGAGAATTAGCGGGGCAGCAGTCCACTAATGATTTACTCAAGGGAGTCGATCAGTTGTGGCGGGTGCTGATGAGAGTTCGCTCGGCAATGGTAAAAACTTTAATCTTACAAAATAAAATTCAGAACCAGAACGAAGCTCCCATTGACGACTTTAGCACTCTGTTTTTACAAATTCATAACCCTAAAAAAGAGGGCAGACTTTGTGAGCATTGCTGCGGGCTTGTTGAATTTGGCATTAGCGAATGCCCCTACTGCGGCGAAAAAGTAAACGGTCACAACTCCCCATCATTTATTAGCTCTATTTCAATCGACATAAAGCCAAACCCAAAGGCGCCAAACTGGAACATTGATTACTCAAAGGACTCAGTGCTCGCAGAGGCACGGCGTAAGCAGATTGAAGCCCTGCCAACTATCCAGCCCCGAGGCTCAACGGCTGAGGCATTTGGGGGTCCAAGTGGGGTGCCAGCATCGCGGCATCACTCAGGAGAGAAAAGACTATCACGCTCAGCCTGCGACCTAATTGCATGGGCTCGGCGCCGTGAGCTTTTACAGCGAGTCCCTTATACGGCCGAGCAGCTCACGCGACTCTCTTATCAGGAACTAAAAAACATTGCACTAGGCATAAAAGCTCGTACCTACCCAGAGCTTAGAGTAATGAAAGCGCCTGAGGTTATACGGGTAATTATGGGGCATCAGCCTAATCACCCAGTCGATGCGGGACCGCCGCCAGTTGGCGACTTGCCAGAGTTTAAGGATATAGATTATGTCGATACTTAAAACAGGGCATGGCTTCGAGGCTAATTTTACGCTCACAATGAGCGGCCAGCACTTAGTTCTCAGTTTTAGGGGGCATGAGCAGGCTCGTTTCAAACTCGATTTATTTGGGGCGGCTGCGGCTGAGTACCAAGTTTATTTAGGGGTTGCCGATGGCAAAACTTTTGAGGTGAGCGACGATGATGGAGTCCTAGAGAAAGACTCTAAGGGTAAGAACCCAGTCGTGACTAAATCTGAGATAGTAAAGTTCATTCAATGCTACCAATCTCTACAAATTAAATACACAGGGCGTAAGGGCGTTTACCCAGAGCCGCAGCCAAATTCTAAGAAGTCAGTTGTGACGAATTGGAGTCATTTTGCAAAGGCGGTTGCGCAATGTAAGCAGGCGGGGTTATTGCCGCATGAGTATTTAGAAATGCTGGCCGTACATTATTCTCGTCGAGTTAGCAGATCGGGTAGTCAAGCATCCCTCCCATTCCCAAATCAATTACAAGGACAGTGGGCTCAGCAAGTTATTATTGAGGAGTCAGCCCGCAGAAACGCGACTGAAATCCCTGCGGCGGTTAGAGCTTCGCGCTTAGCTGGCACAAATGCCCGCATCAAGCTCGAAGAAGATCAGGCGTATAACGAAGCACGGGCTCGAGTTAAAACAAAAACATGCACTGAGTTTGACATTGAGTACATTAAGGCTCGACTCACTCAGCTTTACGGCCAGCCAAAACAATGGATTCTTGATGCAGAAAAAGAGCTGCAAGCTCGTATCGTTAAGGCGCCAAAGGGTAAGGCAGTAAAAGAGGACATTTCTAATGGCTAAGAGAGAATCAAAATCACAGCCGCAAGTTATTAAGGGCTACCTCGATAGTAAGGGGTGGGCGTATGCGGAAGACGATAAGGGTGAGAACTATAAAATTGAGACTTGTATTTTTTGCGGCAATGAGTCCAGCAATTTTGAAGTCCATATTGATAGGGGCTTTTATAAAACATGGTGCTGCTCTAAGCAGGGCTCATTCTATGAGCTGCGTAAAGAGCTTGGCGACCTGAGGGTACAAGTCGGCTCAATGGCAGACCCCGAGCAACAGCCCGCAGAGGGGACTCGAGCGGCTGAGCGTAAAGAGCAGGAGCAGGCAAACTTTGACGACCTTACGGCTGCGGCTGAGCTTTACCATGAGAAGATTTACCAGCGCCCAGAGGCTTTACAGTACCTCAAAGCTCGAGGCTTCACCGAGGCCACAATCGACAAATTTAAACTAGGCTGCGCTAAAAAGGGCGGCAAACTCTGGATAACAGTTCCGCACTTCTCAGGCGGCAAGGCCGTTAACATTAAGTATCGAGGCCTCGAAGAAAAGAAATGGGAGCAAGAAAAGGGCAGCAAAAAAATACTATTTAATGACGATGTAATTGCGGCCAACTCTGAGATTGTAATTACAGAGGGCGAGCTAAAAAGTATTGCACTAGATCAGGTCGGCATAGCAAACACAGTCAGCCTCACAGGTGGCGTCTCGACTATTAAGCCTGAGTGGATTGACCAGCTCGACCGCATGACAAAGATTTACATTTGCTTAGACTCAGATGAGGCGGGGCAAAAGGGAGCGCACGAACTTGCAAATAGGCTAGGCCTCGACCGCTGCTACAACATTCTTTTAGAGGATGCCAAAGACCCAGACGAGTGGTTATTTGAGCGCAGACATACGGTTGATGAGTTTAGAAACCTCATGCGCAAAGCAAAACAGTTTGAAATTAAAGATGTCATAAGCGTATCGGGCGCCCTCGGCCAGCTTTACCATGACCTAGCCATTGGCGATACGGCTGCATCGACTGGCATAGTCACGCAATGGGAGCCAGTAAATAGGCTCATTAAAGGGTTCAAACCTGGAGAGCTTATCATCTTATCGGCGCCGCCTAAGGTTGGTAAAACAACTCTCGCTCTAAACATTGCGCACCACTTATCTAAAGACCAAAATGTACCCGTCGGGTTTTTCTGTATGGAGATGTCGGCGAGCAGGCTTTCTCAAAAAATAGTTCAGCTCGATCTGAGCAGGCCAGATGATTTAATTGATGCCTCAGATGTTGCAGAGGCTCGCTACCGCCTGCGCAATTTACCACTCTATTTTTTAAAGACCGTACGGCGAGGCGTAACCTCAGAGGATATTTTTGAGGCCATAAAATTAAGTTACAGACGCTACGGCTTAAAATTGGTTGTATTTGATAACTTACACTTCCTTGTGCGGGGTACAGATAACTTGCGTGAAAAAATTGGTGAGGTCTCTCAGCAGTTTAAGCTACTAGCGGAGGAGCTGCGCATACCAATTATTTTAATTGTTCACCCCCGTAAGCTAAATAAAAACAGAGCGATGACGGCTGATGACTTTAAAGAGAGTTCGTCAATACATGCCGATGCCGACCAAGTTATAATGATGCACCGAGACCGCAGGACGGCAGACCAGCTACATGATGCCTCAGGGGCACCAGAGGATGATGAAAACTCAAACTCATTCTTATCTCCTGAGACTCATCTGCTAGTCGATGCTTCGCGCTTTACTGAGGGCGGCAAGGTTAAGCTCTGGTATTACGGGGCACTATCAAAATTTATTTTATTTGAACAACGTCGGCAAGACCGACTAAACGGAGAATCATAATATGGGCAATAGAAAAATAAACACTCAACCTACTGCGGGCAATGCCGAGCAGGCACAGCCAGACTTAGCATCTCAGGTTTTAAAAAACCCAGCTCCCGCAGGTACAAAAATAACTTTTGGTGCAGGCCGAAAAGTATCAGATGGCAATTACGGGTCGTACGACTTCCATTGCTCAATCAGCCTTGAAGCCAACGGCACAGAGACGCCTGAGGAGATAGTTAAAAAAGGTATTGCGTTTACCGAGGCAGTTCTGGGCGCAAAAGTTAAATCGGCAACAGCAAAGCGCTTAGCGTATTAGGAGCCAGTCAATGAGTCAGTTACCAATGATAAGCCAGCAAAGACAAGTTAAGGGCATGCCCGTTTGCTTTGACTGCGAACTATCGTCTAAATGCACTTACAATGCAATGGCGGGCAAAGGCGCTCGGGGCGGTATTATGGTAATTGGAGAGGGCATTACCAGCACCGACGCAAAGTACGGCGCCCCTTTTAGTGACCTTGATGGGCAGAAGCTCGCATTTTTATTAAATAAAGTGGGGCTCAGACCCGAGCAGGTTTATAAAACAATGGCCGTTAAATGCGACACGCCAAAGAAAACTCAAAAAATTACTAAGTATGCAGCCGCATGCAGGAAGCACTTGCTCGATGAGATTGCCTATGTGCAGCCAAAAGTTATCGTGACGATGGGCTCTGCGGCTTTATCATCTTTAATGCAGGACACTTATAATGTGAGCGAGTATCGAGGGTTCCCAATGCAGCTACGCATGGGAGACTTTCAGACATGGGTTGTGCCGACCTATTCAATTACGCATGCCATAGGTAAGCCCGAGTCAGACCCAATTACGGTAAGAGATTTTAAACTCGCTAAGAGTATTTCATTTGAGGGTTACGAGCCGCAGCCGCTTGATATTGATGTGCGGGTACTTACTTCGGTCGATGAATTTAAAGAGGTAGCTACGTTGCTCTGCGAGGCTGAGAGCTTTTCATTCGACTTAGAAACTAAAGATACAAACTTTAGAGAGAGTCCAATCCTATGCGCCTCATTCTCAATCGACGGCTACACCGCATACGTCATACCAGTTGACCATAAGTTTAATTATAAAGGCGAGGAGCGCCGCTGGACTCCAAAGGAGCGAGCACAAATTCTCTGGTTACTTAAAAAAGTTTTAATGTCTCAAGCTCGCAAGACTGCCCAAAACGGTAAGTTTGATATTAAGTTTTTACGCAAGTATGGCATTGAGGTTGAGAACTTTGACTTTGATACAATGCTAGCGCATCACCTAGTCGATGCCTCGGCTCCGCATGACTTACTTTTTATTGCACAAATTCTGGGTATCGTGCATGAAAAGTACGACCACGCATTAGAGCTGCAAAAGAAAATTCATGGCCGCAAAGATTACTCCCTATTTGAGCCCCGCCTTTTATACCACTACGCTGGCATAGATGCGGGCGTAACTCAAAGGGCTCGGCCAATCTTAGAGCAAATGCTTATTGATAATAACTGCATGTGGGTATTTGAAAACGTCTCAATCCCGCAGACTCACCTACTCTCTGAGATGGAATACATAGGGGCGAAGATTGATATTGCAGGCATGGACCAGCTTATTGTTCAGGTAGATGGCAAGATTCGAGAACTACTTGAGCATTGCCGCCGACTCACTCGCAATGCTACATTTAATCCAAACTCAACTAAGCAGCTAAAAGATTTACTCTCAGCTCGGGGCGTAGATACTGGCAAGAAAACAAAGGCAGGACAGCTTTCAGTTGACGAGGAGGCATTAAAGCCGCTGGTCACTGACCCTAAAATCGGTAACTTAATTAAGGCCATTCTTGACCTACGCGCTCTTGTAAAATTAAAGGGTACATACCTTGACGGCAAAGATGCTGAGTCAAAAAAGAAAACTGGCCTCAAGCACAAGATTGATGCCAACGGGTACTTGCATACTGATTTTAAAATTACAGGTACCTACACTGGCCGCCTCAGCTCTAAAGACCCTAACTTACAAAATATCCCTAAAGATGATGGCATTAGGCAGCTATTTATACCTGATGAGGTTGGCGACATTTTTCTATCGGTCGATTATAAGCAGCTCGAGGTTCGCGTTGTTGCAGCAATATCAAAAGACCCTATTTTAATTAAGGAAGTTGTAGAGGGAGTAGATATGCATAGCCGTAATGCTGCCCTATTACTTCTTAAAGTGCCCGAGGCTGACTTCATAGCGGTCATGGACACTAAAAAGCAAAACGAGGAGAGTAAAAAAGCGCATGAGCTTGACCCGAGCGTTGCAATCATACCAGTTAGCCCGCTTTACTCTCGCTACTCAGAAGCCCGCCGAGCGGTTAAGGCCGTAACTTTCGGCGTACTTTATGGCTCGACTGCGCAAGGGGTTGCAGCCCGCAACCAATTACCTCTTGAGCTTTGCGATAAATTCATTAAGCAATTCTATACTAAGTATCGAGTGCTTAAGGCGTGGATTGATGTGCAGCATGGCAGAGTACGCAGCACCTCAAAAGTGCGCACCTCGACTGGTCGCTTTATTAAATTCCACGATCTTGACTGGGCAAAATCTCGCTACTGCCCTGAGTTTATGAGCTTCCGTCGAGTCGGAGAGACTGAGCGCATCTCTGTTAATATGCCAATTCAGGGCACGGGCTCAGATATTTTTCAGTCTCGCAAGATTATGTTTAACCGCTACTTAAAAGAAAACGGATTGCAGTCTCGAGTAGTATTGAGTCTGCATGATGGATTTATTGCTAACGTAAAACCTTGGGAGCGTGAGGAGCTTACAGAGGTTACGCCGCAAATTATGTATAACGTATTAAATGAGGGCACACCATTTGAAGTTCCGCTCGAGGTTGATCTTGAGTGGGCAAACAGATGGGAGGGCAAAGATGAATAAAATTAACAACCCACAAGAAAGGGGTACGACAATGGCAAAAGCAGCCGCAAATACGGCAGGCAACTCACGGTTGACAAGGAAGCAGGTAGCACCGCCGCCTCCACCGCCTGAGGTTGACGAAGATCAACAGTACGAGGATGAAGATGCGCCTCCAGAAATTGAGGAGACTCAAGAGGAGTTAAGCGCAGAGGACGAGGGAGATGCTGAGGCAGTAGCGCATGCCGAGGTAGAAGCTGAGACGGATGTAGAAGCTGAGCCCGCTACAAAGGCAGCCCCAGCGGCTAAGCATGCGGCAAATCAGCAAAAGGCAACCGACTTCATTGAGGAGCAGGAGCGCCTGTTAATCATAAATGCTGATAATTTGAATGAAGAATTTATACAGCACTCATATCGCTTTTTTAAGGCGTCTCGAAACCTCGTTAAAGCTGAGGCAATCTTGCGCCAACAAAAAGACATCTTAACAAACCTTACGGCCGTTATAGATCAAGAGCTTCGCAACTCTGGAGATAAGGTTACGCAGGGCTTTATTGAGACGGCAATTAAGGGCGATGTGCGCTATCAGGCTCAGTCTGCAAATATAAACAAAGCGCAAATGCAGGCCAGCACTTATCAATCATTGGTTCAGGCCTTGATTCATAAGAAAGATATGCTCATTCAATTAGGCGCCGCAATTAGAGCAGAGTGGAGCAGCTCTCCGCAAATTAACAGAACCGCCCAACAAGACCAACCGCCCATTAAAAACGGCAAACCAACTCGGTTATAGGAGAAGATATGACCAGACAAAGATTTCAGACCAACATGAACGCGATTGAGACAGACCAAAACTCATTTCGCTACTCAAACAGTGAGTTCTACCAGCTCTCAGACGGCACTCACACGCTTAGAATTTTGCCAGCTTATAGCGAAGCGGGTAAGTTCTATCAAAAGTACGGGGTACACATGCCTCCAGGACGAGGCGACTTATCTAAAAAAGTCGTTTGCATGGATTTTACATTTGACCAGCACGGTCAATGTGCTATCTGCGCAATGGGAGAGCAAGTGCGCATGCAGGACGGCAAAGATGCCGCTAAAAATTATAAGTACAAAAAGAAAGCCTACCTTAATGTACTTGATATGAAGAAAAGAGATGGCAAGGTTTACATCCTCGATGCGCCATCGTCAGTTATGGATTACATTCTTAACTTCTTAGCCGAAGAAAAGAATGACGATTTAATTGACCCTAACATTGGCTACAATGTTCGTATTCGCCGCTACAAAGCAGCCAACGGGTTTACAGAGTATGAGGTTCAAATTGTTCCTAAGCCTTGCGACTTGGACCAAGAATTAGCAGCCGACGGCCAGCCGTTAGATGTTGATGGAATTTTGGCGTCTCTTATTGATTTAGAGAACCAAGTAAAAGTGCCAACCGAGCAGCAAGTCGATGAGTGCTTGAGCTTGGTTCAAGCAGGCGGCGGGGAAGATGCGCAGGCAGATAATGACTTCCCACCTCCAGCTCCTCGCTCTAATGCAAGGCCACCAGTTCGCAGCCCAGCCATGCAAGCTGGTGACGACCCTACGCCTCGCACTATCCGCTCACAGCCTGCGGCCACTCGGCCACAAGCGGGCGCACCAGCCGCTCGTACTGCTCCAGCAGCGCAAGCGCGTACGCAGCCAGCGCAGCCCGCCCGCACAGCTCCAGCAGCGACAAGACCCGCCGCAGGAACTCAGGCTCGTCCAGTTGCGGGGCAAGCTCGCCCAGCCGCTACCCAGCCAGCCGCAGCGGTAGCGCAAGCGCGTAAAGCTCCTGCCAGCACAAAGGTAGCAGTTCGCACTAAGCCGCAACCGCAAGCCCCTCCCCCAGTTGAAGAACTCCCACCAGAAGAAGAATTGGCTGAGGGTGAATTTGAAATGCAAGATTTCGGACCAGAGGCAGGCGGGTTAGATGACATGCCAAACTTTGATGATAACGGCGAAGAAATCCCTTTTTAGGAGGTAGAAAATGAACTTAGTAAAAAAGACAGCAGGGGCGGCAAAAGCCGCTCCAGCTAAACCAGTGGCTAAAAAAATAGTAGCGGCTCCTAAGCTGAGTGCCGTCGAGCGGGTTAAGCAGATGATGAGAAAAAACGACAAGCTCTCATATAAGCCGCAGGATATTATCTTTGACCCAACCGAGCCAATCTCTACGGCTAGCACTTGGGTCAATATGCCATTCCCTTGGTTGCGGCTTACGGGCACAGTCGGCTTGCCATTCGGCCAAATTCTCACCATTCAGGGTAAACCTGACTCGGGTAAAACCACGCTTGCAATGCATGGCATGGTTGAGACTCAGGCTAAAGGCTTCAATGTCGTACTCATAGATACAGAGCACAAGTTTAACTTTAAGCGCCTCTACAATATGGGCTTCACGGTTAACGACTTGCTGTATTTTAAGTGCAAGACAATCGAGGAGGGCTTCGACGCAATGGAGGGCGCCATTGATGACTTCCAAAAAGTTGCCAAGGGAGTACCGACTCTTATTGTCTGGGATTCTCTCGGGCTTACGCCGACAATGGAAGAAATGAAAGGCACCTCAAGCTCGCACACAGTTGCCTCGGCTGCGAAAGTAATTAAAAAGAACTTACGCCGCTTGAGATTTAAAATTGCTGAGAGCGAGACTTGCGTAGTTTTCGTCAACCAAGTGTACGATAATATCAATGCACTATTTGGCAACTCAACCAAGGGCTACGGCGGTAACGGCGCTTACTATGCATCATCTTTAGTTCTCGAGGTTCAGCGTATTCGCAATAAAATGAAGCAGGTTAATAAGCAGCAAGTTTCAGTTGGCTTAGTGTCGGCAATTAAGTGTACTAAAAATCACTTAAGCGATGTGCAGGGGGCTAAGTATGAAGTGCTTATAGGCGCAAGAGGCTTAGAGCAGGGCTCAGTTAAAGAACTTGCGTCTGAGAACCTTGAAGAAATTTTACAAGAAGCTGAGGGCATCTCTGGCTCAACGGGTGACTTAGGCGGCGTAACAGTTGTCGATGATACAACCGATTTCTCAGAAGATGGGGTAGAAGATTTAGGAGAGGATGGCGAGCAGTTTGTAGAAGACCCGCTTAACCCTCCCCCTAAAGTAAAAAACGGTAGGGTGGCTTCTTTATGAAGTCACTCCTAACCTCGGCGCACAGCGGAGATTGGCATTACGGGCTTACGGTTGAGAATATCGACCGTACGCCTGATGTGCATAAGGCTGTGATGTTTGTTATTGAGAAGGCCATTGAGGCAGGCGTTGATCTATTTACAATGGGCGGGGATGCTACCGAGAATAACTCCCCATTACCAGACCACGTTGCTCTGCTCATGCAGGGCTTAAATAAATTAGAAGCCGCTAACATTATAGTCGCATTTATGAAAGGCAACCACGACGCAATCTCAGCAATGGGGCGGCGTTGGGGGCTCACGCCTCTCGAGCATGTAGGCTACAAGAATGTTTATTTTATTACAGACCCGCAGCTCTTAGAGATTAAAGGTCATTCGTTTTTATTTTTACCGCATGTAACAAAAGCGCAGGCCTTAGACTTGGGCTACAAAACAGCGCAAGAGTGCGTTAATGGGGAGGCTGAAAGGCTGCTCGCAGAAGTTAAAGGCAAGGTTACGGTCGTTTCTCACTATAATGTGGCGGGCGTTAAAATCGGCACAGAGGCCATGATGTTACGACAGACCGATTTGCAGTTACCAGCCTGTGTCCTCAGCTCACAAAAGGTTATTAAAATTATTAACTCGCATGTGCATACGCCGCAGGAGAATGGTAAGTTAATTCTTCCAGGTTCGCCCCTCTGCACAGACTTCGGCGACTTAGACTCTGCAAAGGGCTTTCTTCTAGGTGAGCTTAAAACCGACGGCAAGCTGACTAAGTGGGATTTTGAGCGAGTGCTAACGCCTGCGAGTCCAATGCAGCAAGTGGAGCTGGACTTTATAAATGCGACTCCAGATGAAATTGCTAAGACAGTAAAGCAGGCCGCAAAAACAATCCTCAAAGACTCGATCGTAAAAATTAGAGTTTTAATCAATGAGGAGAATTTACCGCTTGTTAGCTTTGAGGCGCTGGCCGCAGAGCTGGGCAAAAATGCCCGATATGTAAAGCAGATTGACCCAATCATTACGCGAAAAAGACAGATGCGAGATGCCAAGCAAAAAGTAGGCATGAGCCCCATTGATGCGGCCACGCACTACCTCACGACCCGCAACCCAGAGGGTAGGGAGCGCAAGTTAGAGCTGGCTCGGCAAATAATTGAGGGTTCAGAAATAAAACAAAAGGATTCAGGTAAAGCATTTTTAAACGCGACGGCGGCAAGTGATGAGCTTGATGCAACACTAGAGAAGCTGACTGCAAGGCCAGAGGCTAAAAAGCCAGCCCCTAAAACTACGGCCACAGCAAAGCCAGCCCCAGCGCGAAAAGTAGAAATGTTTAACCCGCCTCCAATTACCGAATTTGATTTTTAGGAGTTTATATGTTTGTAAGAACAATGGAAGTCGAGGGCTTCATGCCCTTTAAAGACCGATTCAGGATGCACTTTGACCCGAATAAAATTTACGGGATTCAGGGCACCTACGACGGCAATCCAGCCGAGTCAAACCGAGCAGGTAAAAGCTCTTTTGTGGGCGCTCAGGTTTGGTGCCTATTTGGAGAGAGTCGGGCAAAGAAAGAAATTGAATTAGTGCATACGGGAGCCGAGTTTGCCGAAGTTACATGCGAGCTATTTGAGCCTCTGACTGGGTTTTCATGCTGGGTCAAGCGAGTGCGTACTGCTGACAATAAAGGTTACATTGAAGTAACTGGCATTGAGGGGGAGAAAAAGAAAATAGCACAAGAGGAGCTGAATAAAATCATTGGCATGAGCTATGATGAGTTTCTTTTTACGGCGTTTTTTAAGCAGGATGATATTGACCAATTTATGAAAGCCGACCCGCAAGAAAAAAAGCAGATTCTACTCGGCTGGATAAAAGAAATTGACTGGGCAATATATGAGGAGCGCATTAACATCCACAAGCTAGAGCTAAAAACAGAGAAAGAGCGGCTCGAGGCTATTCTTGCCGAGCTACCAGAGGGTGAAGTCGATGAGGCCGCAATCCTTGAGGAGACTCAGCAAAAGGTTAAAGAAAAAGAAAACCTAGAGGCCGAATACCAAGCCAACTCTCAGGTTATTTTAGACCTCAACCAAAAGATTGCAGGCTTGAGACAGGTCGGCCAGCAAAGGCAGGCGGCGCAGAAAATTGCCGACCAAGTTCAGCAGTTAAAAAACCGCAGACCAGACTCAGCAAAAATGCAGCAAGCTCTCACTCAGGTTACAGAGCTTCTAACTAAATACACAATCATTACGTCCGAGCAGGCGCAAGAAGCCCAACATAAGCGCGATAATTATATCTCTAGCATTGCAGCAACCAATGTCGAGATACGGAACCTTGAAAAAGAAATCTCTGCAATGGGCGAAAAGATGACTGGGCATTGTCCTATTATTAACCAAGCCTGCTCCCGCGTCGAAGCTGACCCTACGGTAATTGAAAAAAAGCGCAGCGGTATTAACGGGCTCAAGTCTAAGATTGCTAGGTATGAGGAGTTTAAAGAGAAAGCAAATAAGTACCTCGCTCTATATGAAAAGCAATTAGAGTGGACGCAGCAAAAAGATAAAATTGAGCTGCAATTAAAAAACTCAAATGAGTTAGAGTCCCGCATTGCCGACCTCACAACCCAGCATCGAGAGGCTTTAAAGAAGATACCACAAAATGCCGAGCAGCAAATTGAGGCCATTCGCTCAGAGCTAAACGGGTATGCTGAAAGCCAGTCCTCAATTAAGGCGTTAATCTCTGAGATTGACACTTGGGTCGGGCAGGCAAGCGAGCAAATAAAGCAGTCAAAGGCAGCGAAAGAGCGCAGAGATGCCACGATATTTGAGTTAGCTCAGGTTCAGCAGCAATTTGCAGATGCGCAGTATGTTGAGTATATGTTTGGTCCTAATGGCATACCCTCAATGGAGCTTGAAAATAGCTTCCAAGAAATTGAAAATGATACAAACCTCATTCTTAAAAAGCTCAAAGCTCCATTCCACATGCAGTTCGAGGCGACTCGAGAGCTGGGGGCATGGGAGCCGAATTGCCTAGCTTGCGGTACTATGTTTGAGAAAAGTGAGCGTACTCACCGCTGCACGGCCTGCGATACGCCACGCGAAAAGAAAAAGCGAGACGAAGTTTCGGTTACAGTATTTGAGCGGGGGCAAGAAAAGAAGTTCTACATGGACTCAGGCGGCGGCCAAATGCTTATGTCAGTAGCAATACGGCTTGCACTCACGCTGCTCGCCCGCAGGCGTAAAGGTTCTCGCTGGGGCACTATTTACTTAGATGAGTTATTTGGTAAACTGGACGTTAAGAATCGTCAGCTTATGGCCGATCTAATTACATCGACCCTAATGCATGACTTCGGGTTTGAGCAGATTTTTATTATCTCTCATGACCCAAATGTTCAGTCCTCAATGGCTGAGCAAATAATTATTAACAGAGACCCATCAAAGCAGGTCTCAGAAATTTTAATGTAGGGGGAGAGATGGAACTTGGGCGTGTATTAAAAGGGTATGAGCAGCTTGTGGGGAATTACTGGTTGCAGGCATTATTTGCGGTTGTTTTACTAGCTGTAATTGTGGGGCTGTACCTCGCATACAAATACGGAGCTGAACAGCGGGTGAGGCTTATGCGCAGGCTCGTCAAGCGTAAAGAGGGTGCGCCGACCGCAGAGCAGTTTGTAATGGCTCAGGCAGCCGACGGGGCAATGGAGATCATTCTCTCGAAGCGGGCATATAAGGCGCTAAAACAAGACCCGTTACAGGGTGCAATCGTTGGCAGTAAAAACCAAATGGTATTGCGCTTGAGGGTAAAATGATTAGAGGTATTTTAGGCATCGACCCTGGACTTGATGGTGGCCTTGTGCTGCTCGGCCACGACCGACAAGTTATTAAGCGCTGGGTGATGCCAGTGCTCGAGGACCGCACCTCAGTAAAGAAGCGCGATACGGGTAAGATAAAAACTACGGTAAAAAGAAACATTGATATTTGCGCCTATGCAGAGATCATGCTGACCCACAGAGAGCAGATAGAATATGTAATACTTGAGCAGGTCAGCGCCCGCCCAGATCAGGGAGTCTCGGGGATGTTTAAGTTTGGCTTTACGGCTGGCATAATTGAGGGCGTCCTTGCGGCTTTAAAAATACCATACTTAAAAGTAGCGCCAGTTACATGGACTAAAGAGCTGCACAAAGACATGAACCCTAACTATTTTATCACTATGGAGGCCAAGGAGAGGTCTAGGCATGTTGCAAAAACCTTGTTCCCAGAGGTTGACTTGAGAGAGAATCAAAGGTGTAAGAATATGCATGACGGGCTTGTTGATGGTATCTTATTGGCAGAATATGGCCTAAGAAAACACAGTCTGGGAGCGCTATGACGACAAAAGATATTGAGATGGCTGGCAAAGCCGCAGGTTTTCTTTCAGCATGGCTAGTTTTGAGTTTCATTTTTTTAGTGATTATTTTATTCCTTGCTAAAATAATGATCGAAATTAGCCCCTACCTAGCTGATGCGTTACGCTTAAGTTGATTCAGGCCTTTACAAACTGCACCAGTTGATGCAGCCTGAATCAATGGGGACGCAAATAAGACCAGAAGAAAAAATGTTCATGCTCACGCTCTCTAAGGCGGGGGCTCTCCAGTTGCTCTATATTTTTAACGAGCACGGATTTGCGGCTCAGGAGCCTCACCTCGAGCTAATTAAAAAAGTAACAAGTGATTTACGATCGGTTGTGCTTAATAAGCAGGGCGCAGAGATGTCTGTGCATTACTCTAAGGAGCAGGTCTTAGATATTTTACTTTTTTTAAATGAGTTTTCTACTGCCAGCCGCCCAGATAAGGCGCCGCATGCGAGCATCATTTCGGCAATGAGCTTAATGGAGGCATACCTTGACGGGGGAGAGTAAAAAGACTCCTAGATTCTCAACCTCATGGAAGCAGAACGAGCTTGATGAGATTATGACTTTTGTAAGCTCAACGGGCATCGACCGCAATGAGTTGGTTCGCAGGGCAACGCTCGCTCATATAAGAGTGAAGCAAGGTAAGGCCGATAACTATCAAAAGGCTTTTGAGGAAGCTGGGGCTTTACATGATAAGGGGGAGAAATGAAATTACAATCTACAAAGTTATATGATGGGTTCTCAGCATGTTTTCGCCAATGGCGAGCCGAGGGGACGCACTGTAAGTTTTTACACGGCTACGGGGTTTCATTTAGAGTTTGGTTTGAGGGCGCACTCGATGAAAAAAACTGGGTATTTGACTTTGGCGGCATGAAGCGGGCTAAAAATAAGATTGAGGGTAAAAGCCCGAATGAGTATTTCGCATGGCTGCTCGACCATACGGTTATTGTGGCCGACGACGACCCAAAGCTAATGGAGTTTCAAAAGCTCGATGAGCAGGGTATTATTCAACTGCGAGTATTGCCTGCGGTTGGCTGCGAATGTTTTGCAGCTTTTCTTTTAAATAAAATAAATGACTTTGTTCAGCTTGAAACTGAGGGGCGCGTAAAGGTCTATAAGCTCGAGTTTTATGAGCATGGCAAAAACTCAGCGATTGCAGAGTGGGGTAGATAATGTTGTCGGTTGAGTTTGCAGATAAAAAATTAACGCTCACCGAAGATTATATTTTTCATACGGTGCAGGGCGAGGGTAAATTTGTGGGAGTGCCGAGCATTTTTGTGCGCTTATCGGCCTGCAATTTAAGGTGTGAGTGGTCTAATGGTGACGGCACAACAACCAAATGTGATACACCATACTCAAGCCATGAGCCTGAAAAGTTATTAAAAACAGTTAAAGAAGTATTTGATGATGTGATGGCGATTGATTGTAAGCATGTAGTCGTTACTGGCGGGGAGCCCATGCTGCAAGTTAATGTAGTGCATTTAATAAATGCGCTCGAGGACGCTGGCCGCCACGTTACGGTTGAGACCAACGGCACAATTTATAGAGAGTGTAAGGCCTCGTTCTGGTCTGTGAGCCCTAAGCTCGCAACAAGCTGCCCGCATACCTCTGAGCACTTTGAGATGCACCATAGTAAAAGGCTTAATGCTAATGCGCTGGCAGATATTGCTCGCAGGCCTCATCAGTTAAAGTTTGTGCTGAGCAGACCGAGCGATGAAATAGATGTGCGCTTAATTGTTGACCTTATTAAATTAGCAAACCGCTCTTATGACGAGTCAAATGTGTACCTCATGCCTCAGGGCGTTTCGGTTGCGCAGTTTGATTCTAAAATGGAGTGGCTGGTTGAGATGGCGAAAAAGAATAAATGGAATATAACAGACAGACTCCACATTCGGTTGTGGGGGCATAAGAGGGGCGTTTAATGAAAAGCAAAGTTGTAGGCAGCGTAAGCGCAGCCAATGAAATTTTAGATAAAGTTTTAAAAACTCCAATGCTGCCTGAGAGTGACCCTCGAAGCAAATTGAGTGACGCACAAAAGGTTGAGGTTATTCAGGCAAAGTTTAGTGAAATCATGGATGCTCTGGGGCTAGACCGAGATGATGATTCATTGGCCGATACGCCTCGCCGCATAGCTGAGATGTATGTGTATGAGATTTTTAAGGGCTTAAAGCCTGAGAACTTCCCTCGCATTACGGCCGTTGAGAATAAAATTAAATGCAATCAGATGATTGTAGAAAAAGATATTAAGGTTATGTCGGTTTGCGAGCACCACTTCGTCACAATCGACGGGCTTGCTCAGGTAGCCTACATTGCAAAAGATAAGGTGCTGGGGCTCTCAAAGATGAACCGCATTGTCGATTACTTTAGCCGCAGGCCTCAGATTCAGGAGCGCCTCACTATTCAAATCGCAGATGCCCTTTGCGCAATACTCGGGACAGACGATGTAGCGGTTACAATTACGGCAAAGCATTACTGCGTAATTTCTCGGGGCATTGAGGATGTAAACAGCTCCACAACCACAAGCGAGCTTCGCGGTAAATTTTTAAATGACTCGACAGTTCGCGCAGAGTTTTTACAATTAAGAAAATAAAGGAGGCTATATGCCAGAAGTATTAGTAGTGACCTCAAAGATAAAGAAGCAAGTTAAGGTTAAACACCAAATGAATACCTCAGCGGAGGTTATTGAGGTGCTGAGTAAGCGCGTAGAGGCGGCCTTAGATAAGGCAGCAGAAAATGCAAAGAATGACGGGCGAAAAACCGTGATGGCTCGGGACTTTGAGGGCGTTAGCATTTGAGAGATGTAACTGTAATTTTTTTAATTGGTATGGGGCTTGGGGTTGGCTGCGGCTGGTTTCGAGTTCCCGTCCCAGCTCCACCTACCGTAACTGGGGTCATTGGGATTCTCGGGGTGACATTGGGGTATATCATTTCGCAGAAATTGCGAGGAGGGTAACACAATGAAAAAAGCACTGGTCGTTCTATCTGGAGGCCAAGACTCAGCTACATGCATGGCATGGGCTGCAATGAACTTTGATGAGGTACATGCTATCTCATTCAACTACAACCAACGGCACAGCAAAGAGCTTGAGGCCGCAAAAAAGATCGCAGCCATGTTCGGCGCCTCGCATGAGGTTCTCGAGATGCCTGTTTTAATGGGCAACAAGGCAAGCGGGCTCACAGACAAATCCCTATCGGTAAAAGAAGCCGATAGCGTAACTGGCCTGCCAAAGTCCTTTGTTCCAGGACGCAATTTATTATTTTTAAACGCAGCGGCTTCGGTTGCCCTGACAAAAGGTATCTATGACTTAGTTACTGGCGTTTGCCAGACCGACTACTCAGGCTACCCAGATTGCCGCCGTAAAACTATTGATGCCGTTGAGCATTCAATCTTTTTAGGCAACGAAGAAATGATAGTTAAGCATGGGCAGTCGAAATTTCATATTCATACGCCGCTCATGTACTTAACAAAAGCTGAGAGCGTAAAGCTGGCTGAGAGATTGCCGAAAGGCCTCGAGGCAGTAGCGCACTCATGGACTTGCTACGAGGGCGGTGAGAAGCCGTGCGGAGTATGCCCAGCATGTGACCTTAGAATAAAGGGCTTTGCTGAGGCTGGTATCGCTGACCCAGCACTTTAACATTTAACTTTGGTAGGGGTTTATCAATGGAAGCACAATCATACTTAGAACGCAGGCATACGCTCGCCAATGGAGTCGTACCCTTTAGGCCTGAGCGCATGAAGCTGCTACTAAGTTACCATTACTTTAAAAAGAGCAATCTGACTGAGCTAATGGCTAAGTACTTCGGCGACAAAACCCCTACAATTTTTATAGACTCAGGAGCTTTCTCTGCGGCCACTCAGGGGGTAGAGATTGATATTAACGAGTATTGTGATTTCTTGAAGCAGTATGAGAGCATGCTCACAATATACGCCAACCTTGATGTCATTGGAGACCCGCAAAAGACCTATGACAACCAAAAGGTAATGGAGCTAGCAGGGCTTAGGCCGACTCCAGTTTTTCATACAGGAGAGTCTCTTGATTGGCTTAAGCGCTACATTGACGAGGGTTACGACTACATTGCCTTAGGTGGCATGGTGCCATACTCAAAAGATAAAAAAGCATTAGTTTCGTGGATGAGTGCCTGCTTTAATGAGGCTGAAAAGCATAAAGTTAAAATCAACTATCACGGCTTCGGCATGACAAACTGGGACTTAATGAGGGCATACCCTTGGAAGTCAGTCGATAGCAGCTCATGGTGCTCTGGCTTTCGCTACGGTCAAGTTTACTTATTCGACGATAAGATTGGCCGCTTTTATCAGGTCGGCCTGCGGGATATTAAAGGCTCGTTTAAATTTAAGCGAATACTCGAGGGCATTGGGTTTAGTCCAAATGATATTGCGCTCGATGCAGAGTTTGATAGGGTAAAAGTCGCTACTATTTCAGCCCTCGCTTTTATGAAAGCAGAAGAATTTTTAAATCGGCAGAATAGGGGGTCGCTTCGACTCAGCTCTGCGGCTATACCTAGTGTTCACGGGGATGGACAACAGCAATCACCCAGAGAGGACGGCGCTCGGCAACCTCAACAGGTAGCTGCGGGCGATCGGGGGTCGGTTAGGCAAACCGCCAATGGACTTATTCTTAGTGCCGACAAATGCAATGGGGAGTCCAGCAGCCGACCCAGAAGTGCATGCGATGGTGGACGCAGCGGTAGCAATAACGAGACGGATGTTTACATAGTTAGTTTGCCGCCAAAGGTCTCAGAAGAAACCTCTGAGTCGAAATTCGTTGGCGGCCATCAAATGTTTGATGCATTTTCTAAAATAGTTGGAGGACTAAATGAGTAAGGCAAAAAAAGAGAAAGTACAACCAGAAGAAAAGGTAATTAAGATTCAATGCTCGTCGGATGTTTATATGAACTTTGCCGACATGATTCCATTTGAAGATAACCCGAGAGAAATTACGCCTCTTGGTTTGCAAAAATTAAAGAAGTCAATTTTAGAGCTTGGCATTTTTAAGCCGTTTTTGGTTTGGAAGCAGGGCAACCGAATCATCGGGGGTAATCAGCGTTACGCTGTTTTAAATTACCTCGTCGAGCAAGAGGGCTACACAATCGGCCAGCTCCCAGTTACCTACCTTGATGTGCCTGAGGGGCTCGCTCGTACGATTGTATTGCGAGATAATCAGTCCGACGGTGACTGGGCATACGAGGAGCTATCGACCTACTTGGCCGACCTTGAGCGCTTCGGCATTGATAAAGAATTATCGGGCTTTAGTGAGCGTGAAATGACGGACTTACAAAAGCTAAGTCAAAGCTCAGAGCAGCTTAGAGCCTCTTTAGAAAAAGAAGCTGAGGGGCATGATATTGGTCAAATGCTACAAAAGAAATTCGGCGTCAGTTTTAAAGTGCCCGAAGATAAGTGGGCGTTCTTTCAGCAGGCCATGAAAGAAGTTCGGGCTGAGACAAAGACCGACGATGTATGGACAAACCTCGAGTTTGCGCTTAAGAAACTTTACCCAATGGCTGAGTTTGCGGAGCAGGAGCAGGAGCCCGACATTGATGATTTAAGTCTTACTGATGACATGCCAGCTTTTGAAGAAGATGCACAACCGCTGGAGTCTTAATTGTCTAACGAAGCGCACTTAAACCTCAGTCTAAGTCAAGAGGCAGACCTCAACGCGAAAGCGGCTGCGGCTGAGACTTTTGAACAAAAGATGGGCTTTGAAACCTATTATAAATTAGGGTCAAAGCGCTCGCTCGCTAAAACAGCCGAGCAGCTAGGTCGTGCGCCTCGTACGATTGAGGACTGGGCAATAAAAGGCAGATGGACGAATAGGGTAAAGGAGCGGGAGCGTACGGCGGCTGAGTTTTTACTCATGCAGAAATCAGCAGAAGAAGAAGCCAACACAAAAGCAAAGCACTTAACCCTAGTTGATGCCTCGATAGCGGAGTGGTCAAAGAAGCTACTCGGTGGCGAGATTAAGTTATCAAAAGTTGAAGACTTAGAGAAGCTCATTAGAATGCGCTGGGAGCTTACTAACATGCCCGACAAGCGCGTAAACGGTCAGGCCTTAGCCAACCAAGGGGGCGGCATGATTGACCTCAGGCTGCGGGGCATGGACAGGACTGAGCTACAAAAATTCTTACACAGCACCCTTAGCTCAATTCAGCGCATAACCAACAAGGACGGCTCCTCTGGGGCTACAAAAGAGCCTGCAAATAATGAGCAAAAGTTCAATCTAAATATCTCGCTCCAGCAGACAAAAGCAGCACCGCAAAAAGTGCTAGCAAAAGCACCCGCTACGGCTAAGGAGCCAGAGGTTATAGATGCGGGACAGATTGACGACTTATCGAGCGATTTTGAGGATTTATCGCTAGATTTTGACCTGCCTGAGATTGAAGATTTCAAGTAACATTTTGGTTGCCAGACCAAGCGGCGGCCGTTAATTTTTATATCAAATCAATTTGAATAAATGGAGGGGATTTTAAATGAGTACGACTACTTCTGCTCAACCGAGAAAATCATCAGCACGAAAACTAGCAGCCGCATCAGCACAAAAGCCAGAGGCTCCTATGCAGCCGCCCGCAGTAAAGCCCGCAGCAAAAGCTCAAGCGCCTAAGCCTGCGGTCAGAACTGAGAGCCCGTTAATTGATGTACCGCCGAGCGATAAGAACCGCATTGGCGTAATTAAGGCGACTCATACACCTTTAATTGAGAAATATGTAAACGATAACTTTGAGGCCATTGATAAAAAAGATATGGCTGGAATTATTAGTGAAGTGGCCGAGTGTTTTGTGCAGAAGCGCTCACCTAAGCAGGGCGGCATCTGGGGCGAATCAACCGAGGTTATTGAGGAGATGGTAAAGCTCGTTGAGGCCGCAGAGGAGCAAGCGCCAAGCGAAAAAGACTCTGGGCTTGAGCCTGAGGTAAACCCAGATCATATTCACGGTGACGCCCCTCCTGAGGAGCCGCAGGATGAGGTTGCATCTGAGACGCCGACTATGTTTAAAAAGCCAAAAAAAGCAGATAAGAAAAAGCATGTGCAAGGCGAGCCCCGCAGAGGCCAGCCCCTACGTTCCGTAAAAAAAGCGGAAGCGCCTGCAATAAACAAAACTAAAACTAACAAAGCTACCCCGCTTGACTTGGCCGCTCTTAAAAAACTTAAAGGCCGTGAGCAATGGTTTGCGGCAAATGAGATGCTACGCTCGAGCAAAGACATTCGCATTCAGGCGCAGGATGTTGAGGAGGTCATAGGGCACCTCTACGAAGTGAGCATTGGTAAGGCCAAATTAAAAGAAGATGGATTTGAGGGTAAGGGCGAGAAGTCATACCGCAAAGCTCGCATCTTAGGGTTTAAGCGCAAGATAGAAGCGCTTATTCAGAAAGCGAAGTAGCATGAGCATTGACTTTAATAAACACAGCAAGAACCGCGATTTATCAAGGGACGCTCAGAATAAGCGCCGCAGAACTCCAGAGGAGTTTTACGAGCTATGCAAAAAAGAGGGAGACCCGTGCATGATGGTTAAAATCTACAACCATAAAGAAAAAACAGTGCTCGAGGGACTTAAGAACCAGCGCACAAAGCGTTTTCATGCAATGAAGCTCAGACGGCCAACAGAGGCCGAAGAAACCGAATACGGCACAATGCTACGGCAGGGGGCAATAGTTAGCGGTAAGCAAGTACGCGAGCAGGTTGAAATTGTAACGGGCGAATATAACCCAACGTCGGTAATTGTAATACCGTAGGAGTAAAAAATGGAACCAGTATTAACTTTAAATGTTTTATCAACCAAAGCCTACAACGCCTCATTATCAAAAGGCTGGTACGAGGGAGAGTCTCGCAGCGATTCAGAAATTGCGCAGTTAATTGTGAGCGAGATAGTTGAGGCATCAGAGGAAGTCAGAAACCGTAAGCCAAAAGTTTATGTAGTTAATGATGGCAAAGATTGCGAGCTTGAGCACTTAGGCTTTGAAAGCTGCACAGTCATCGGTACAACCCCCGAGCACCCGACTGAAAATAGAATTTTAAAATATCTTAAACCTGAGGGAGAGAGCATTGAACTTGCAGATGGCCTTATTCGTATTGGTGATTACTTTGGCGCTCATGGTTTAGACCTAGCGCAGTCAATGCAGCAAACTGGAGTAGTTGATAAATTAAATGACTTAACGCTCTTACAGGCCGCTCGGGCATGTGAGGAGTTTATGGGGCACCAGTTTACAGCCCTGAGGCCTCTTTCAGCTCATTTAAAAATTATACGCATCCTCAGCCATGTTGACGCAGGCATGAGCGCCCGCAGAGCTTTCGGTGAGGCAGCGGTTGCAATCTTAGCTTACGCGCATTTAAAGGGGCACGACATTGAGGCCGCTGTTAAATTAAAGATGAAGTTCAACGAAACGCGACCTCACCGTCACGGCAATAAAGCTCTATAAGTTAAGTCCAGAACTTAACCCCGCCCACTCCTCAGCGGCCAAAGCTGCGGCTACAATAAAGGCTCTTGAGGAGTAAGCGATGAGAGTATTTGCCCGTCACGACATTCTGACCGTCCTTTCAACTGCCATTAAGGGACTCGTTGACCTGCCAAACTACGCCGACGTAGATATGGAGGTTGAGGAGCATGTTACTATTTATAAAATCTCAGTCCATAAGGACGATATTAAGCATATAACAAATAAAAATGAGGTGCTTCATTTAGCACTTGAGGTTGTGGCTAATAATATGGCCGCAAAGGCTGGGTTAAGTATTATGCTTAAGATTGAGCGGTAACATTTTGGTTGAGGCTCCTTTGGTTTACGGCTAATAATAGCCAAACGAGGGGCAAGTATGAATACCGTAGATCAATGGGCAAGAGAAACCCGTAGAGAGATTCGTCATTTGGCAGAGGCAATGCCAGACGGCCAAAGAAAACAATTAGCATTAGAATACGCAAGCGCATGGGACGAGTGGGCTGCTAACGCGCAGGCAGAGCATGCGGTCATTGAGTTTGCGCAGGCATGGCTCTGGACAATTATAATCCCGCTGGCTTTAGTTATCTGGATAGTGTGCTACTCCTCACACCGCAGTCAGCGCCTCTTTTTAAAACTACAAAAAGCACAAGCAGACTATTACGGCTTTCGGGAGCAGGCATGAACCTAGATTCAGTGCGCAGCCAGTTAGACCATGAGGCGGGTAAAAACCCTAGCATCATTGGAGCGCGTAACTTGCGCCTGCGCTTTCGCGATTGCCTAAAAATAATAGTAGATAAAAATTTAATGTTCACCAAGACCTCTATCTCTGGAGCCTACGACTTGGCTGAGAAAGAGTTGGCCGCCGCTAACATTGCGCTACCGAGCCCAGCATTTAAAGAGGCGCTGCTTAAAAATTTAGGGCGAGTATGAAGCAGTATGCAATTTTCAAATATAAACAAAAGGGCTGGGAGCATGTCGTATTCATTGCGACAACGGTTGATAATAAAGATGGCGGCGTGGGCGCTCAATCAGTAAACGACGACTTTAGCGACGGCGGCATACGCATCGGTACCCGCATTGAGCATTGCGAGATATTAGTTGAGCCCCGCATACATCTTGCCCTTATAGATTTTATAAGCCTAGAGGAGCGCCTGCGTTTCTATTACGGCGAATCTGCTACTGAGGCCATTAGGAGGGCTGAGAGAATATGAAAGCACCTAAACCACAAAGCATTCCGCAGTTTACGACAGAGGCCGAGCGAGAGTCTCATAAGAAAACTTTAGAAAAGCTAATTGAGGGCATAAAGGCAGAGCTTGGAGACGAGAAAGCCGACATGACCGCAATCACGCATGCAGGCTATACCGAGCAACAGAAAAAAGATTATTTAATTGATGCCATTAACGGCGCCTACGAGGCTGGTCACATGTATCTAGTCTTGCCAGAAAAACCTAAAGTAAAGTTTGAGTTTGTGGGGGAGAGGCTTGTAGCTAAACCAGATAACGAGTCTGCCCTGCGCATTATGCAAATACTCAACCAAGCCTACTTCATCCAATTTGCAAAGGTGCCGACCTCTGGCAAAATTACGGTGAACTAATGGCGAGCAAGCATATTCACAAGGCTGATTTAATTTACTACTGCGTAAATGAGGCACATAAGTTCTCAGACTTTGGCCGCAATAGTTTAGAGTTGCAGCGTTATAATGTGAATGGCAAAAACTTTGTGACAATGAAAAAAGCTCTGAGCGGCTGGCTTTCACCGAGGGGCGTGTTCTTCCCATGCGAGTGGGCGCACCATGAGCGCCTGCGTGAGTACCTGACGCGACTATTTGAGGTTGGTGGCAAGGGCTCAGACATTGAGAAACTAAAGGCCTTTGAGGCCTCATGGATTAAATTTCAAGATAAAAATAACTCAGGCTATGACGACCTACGCCCGCACATGCCCTGCATTGAGACCTTAACGGCCAGACAGAAACTCTTTTTGTCGGACTGGTACCGCACTCATTATGCTAAGGCATTGCAGGAGCGGGGAGTAATAGTTATAAGCTGGAAGTTTGTAATAGATTCAGACTTCAACATTAAATTAAAGAAAGAGGGAGAAGATGAAGAATTGCCAAGAACTGTTCGCCGCATTATTAGAGGGTAAGCAGGTTTTACATAAGCCCAGCCAGATCGTTTACTCAATCCACGACGGCATCCTATTAAAATACCCAACCCACAAGCACGACACTGACGAGGGCGATGCTGCTCCTCATTTACCGAGCCTAGATGAAACGGCAAAGAGTTGGGAGATATTTACGCCGCCAGTAGTTTTAACAAAAGAGCAAGTAGAGGCAGTGCTGAGAAAGAACTTTTCAGCGGCGGGTGGCATCAGTATTCATGCAGCCTTAAGCGAGCTAGGGTTTAAATGATAAAGAGAATATGGATAACTCAATTTCACTCTGGCTCTGACCGCAGCAACATCTGCATACGCTTTGAGGCTGGCTCAGTGCTACATGCCACAGTCAATAAGTTCCCGCCCGCAGAGCCAGTTAACGGTAAAAAACTAAACATCGACGAGGCTGCAAAGATGAATCTCGACGAGCCACATTTAATTCTCGGCGCATTTACGCCAGCCGAGCTTGATAACTTTATTGAGAAATTAAAAGACATGAGGAGCTTAATGCCATGAGCAGGAATAAAGATAATAGAGCAGCAAGCGCTCTGAGCCCAGAGTATTACAAACAAAACCCTCAGGCCTACAACCCAAACGAGTCAGCCGAGTTGCGCACAATGAAGATGGCAAAGAGTCAGTTCGTCTCAATGGCTGGCTCACTGGCAATGCTTGGAGGTATGGGCATACTGCCAGAGTCGAGCGACTATTGTGATGGCTTTATTGATACGCATGGCAATTTCTACGGCATCCCGCCTTTTACCCATGAGCAGGCAAATATCAGACTTAAAAGGATAATGGCAGATGATGAGTATGAGTTTTTCTTTAATAAGTGGCTCAAGGTCAGCCGCACTCTAGGCGGCCAGCCAGCGGCCTACCTCGGACAAGACGGCAAACCCAAAGCAAACTTCCCAGCAAAGCAAAAGCTCGGGTTGCAGAAGTGGTTAAAGGACTGCATCAGGGATAAGGATTGGGTTGAGTTTGATATTTTTAGCTGGGGCATAGCAGAGCGCAACGGGACTCAAGTTCGCTTAGTAAAGGATAAGTAGTATGGGGTATAGAAATAAAATTGCACTCCTCTCAAAAGAAGATCATGCAGCCATTCGGGGCATGACGCACAAGCAGCTCATTAAATGGTTTCAAAATAAAAAAGAGAAGCCAGACTATACTGACACTTATGTCCCAATGTATGAGATTTCAGAGGAGATTTACGAGTTGGGTAAGTATTGTGAGTTAAAGTTTTTAAAAGAGCATAAGCAGAAAATCTTTGACCGCCCCGCCCTAAACAGAGAATACAACGGCGAGGGGGAGTTTTACATTATTGGTAAAGCTGGGCTGCGGGCTATTATTGAGGATTATCACCAGAAAATCCTAAAATACTATAAAGGCATCCTAGAGCCAACGGCTGAGGATTTGCGGTTTGGCGATGTTACGACACCAGAGAAAGCAATCGCGGCCAAAATTAGAGAGTGGGAGAAAAATAACTTTGGGGTTCTACCTTACTGCCTGCGAGAAGATAGCCCAGAGGTTGTAAGCTCATGGAGCTACGAGTATCAGATATTTGAGCTGGTTCGGCTCTATAAAACAATCGACTACAACAAATTTGAAGTCTGCCTAACTGGGTGGTAATTCAAAATAACAAGAGGAGGAACAAATGAATAAAGGACAATTAGTTGAGCGCATTGCCGCCGACACTAAGTTACCAAAAGCGCAGGTCGAGAATGTTATCGACAGCCTAACGAGAACGGTAAAAACGACCGTAAAGAAAGGCGCAGATGTAAAGTTAATCGGCTTCGGCACCTTTACAAAGCAAAAGCGCAGAGCGCGTCAGGGTCGCAACCCACAGACGGGTAAGATCATTAAAATTGATGCCCGCTGGACGCCAAAGTTCAAGGCGGGAGCTGAGTTTAAGGACTTAGTAAAATAAACCCACTGCCCTAGCTTAACCGCTGGGGCTTTTAACTTTTAGGAGCAACAATGAATCAAGCCGACTTAACAATACGAGAGCTACAAACAAACCTCCCTTGGACAATTAGGTACTCTCAGGACTTTAGAGCAAGCCCGCTCACGCATAAAGACTTCGCGCATGCCCTACACCATGTCGGTAAGGCGATGGGGCGCTTGCATGAGCTGGCAGATAATGCCGACCATGACAGAGGCGTAGCCGATAGCAAAACCCTCAAAGACGACTACGGTAAGTATGTAGCCGATTTAGTCGTTTGTGCTCTCAGAATTGCCAATACTTTTCCAGGAGGCGTATTAGATTTGCAGCGCTTGGTTGAGGACAGGCTTGAGAGCAAGAATGATGTAAAGCTGCCAAGACCTGAGATTCGCAGGCATGGCGAAAGGCCAATCTCTGAGGTAACGCCATGAACTTAAGAAAAGACATAATAAATTTACTCAATGACTGCAAGGGGCAATTAAACTCCGACAACCATGACCATGCGAAAGTAATTGCAGAGATTGATGAGCGGGTAGCAGAGCTGAGCGAGCAGGGGTTTAGTCCTTGGCATGCCGACGATGTATTAGATCGGGCTGAGCGCTTAGAGATTGCAAATTTTAGTAAAAACGATGCGCTGGCCGTGCTCGAGAGGCTCGAGACCTGCCACAATGCCGAACTCGGTATAAATTGGGAGATCATTGAGCACCATATTGAAGAATACTTAAAAGAGCAGGGGCGCTTCGGAGTTTAGCATGATTGAGTTCCGTTATCATTATACAAGACCCATTTTACAGGCCGATATGGATGGCTCGGCTGAGGACTGTTATAGCCTCTACGACCGAGAGCACTCGAGCTTTACGTGTCAGGCTGAGAGCCGAGAAGAAGCCGATAAGCTCTTTGATAAATACTTTGAAGATGAGTACCACGATGAGCCTTGGGACTATAACGAAATAGATATTAAGCAGGTCGATGAGAAGATACTGTCAGAGCCCGAAGACCCAAACCAATTACGGCTATTTAAAAAGCCGAGGGAGAAACCTTATGTGCAACCAACACTGCAATACAACCCAGAAGCAAAGCAGCTCGAAGTCGTGGAGCCCAGAGCAAGAGGCAAAACTAAAAAAAATACTAAACGAGGAGCATAACCCATTTGATGACCTATGGGCGAGCGACGGACAGTTTCGGGTTGAGGTTTGGATTTTCGTATTAGGCATTGCGGCCGTAGTTGGCGCCGTCGCCTTTTCAGCACTCACGGCTAAATAGGGGTCAAGGTATGAAGCATTTTATAGTTGATTTTAAGCAAGTGAGCAGGCATGTAGTGCAGGCTTTGGTTGTGGCGGCTGATAAAGATGAGGCAGCTCAAAAGGCAAGAGCGGGGGAGTCGCTCGGGGAATTTGATATAACTCAGCCCGAGTCATGGGAGCTGATTGAGTTTAGGGCAACTGAAATCGGTCAAGAGGTTTTGCCAGAGGAGTGGTTGCGCAAGATGAGCAAAGACTTCGGCGAGCATGAGCCCGAACCAGATAAGCATGAGAAAGAGAATAAGGCCTTAAAAAAGGTTATTCAGCGCATTGATGCGCTCTCAACCCTCTACCAGTCCCGTAGGCTTACCGACATCCTCCTTGCTGGCTACTCCGATATGGGCGCATGGTTGCAAGAGGGCTTTTCAAAGCTCGATGAGATTTTACATAATGCAAAAAACGAGAAGCTCATACCAAAGCAGTTAGAGTCAAAGCGCAGACGCTTTACGCCTGAGACCTTTCGCGCTGAGTTTAAGGTTGGAGATTTTCTTTCGGGCTGGTCCACTGGCAAAATTATTCAAATTACGGCCATAGGGCAAACCCGCTTTTTTGCAAAAACCCATAATGGGAGAGAAGAAGCCTGCGCAATGCACCACGCGCAGGGCTGGACAAAAGAGCTTCGACCGCATTGGTGGGCTGAGTAAAAGATGGAATACGGAATCTTAGAGCCAGACGGCAAAGTGCGCAAAGTCGGGGTAGTTGAGGGGGCGCAGTTTTATAGTACTCCCCGAGCCAATAACTCAAGAGTAATAAATCAAACAAGGCTCGCCGACGGCCGTTATTTCATCTCAACCGTCTTTCTCATGCTAAATCATGGCTTCATGCAGGGGCAGGACATTTGGTTTGAGACCCTAGTTTTTGATAATGAGCCAGAAGACGGCTCAGGCGAGCGCAAAGAAATCGACGGCACCCGCTACTCAACCGCCGCTCAAGCCCGAGCAGGCCATGCGCATTATGTAAAAGAGATAGAAGCTCTCATTGAGAGCAAAAAAGAAAAAGAGCCCGAACCAATAGCCCGAGCCCCTTTAGACGGCGGCAGGAGAAAAATAAGTATTTAGGTATGGGTAATGCTCTGGCGAATGGCAAAGCCCTGCGCTTCCAGCTCCACAATGCGGGCGCCATAGGCGATCGGGCTCTCAAAACACTCCAGCACAACCGCCCCATAGAGGCAGTTTGTTTTCTTTTTAGCCTGAGCGGCTGAGAGCTGGCCGTAAGCCATGAAATAGGGCTTAGGGAGCTGCGGGTTTAAGCGCTTGCCTAAATAATAGAGCTTTTTTGATTTACTCATGGCTCAGCTCCCCAGCAAAGAAAAACCATTGGTAAGAGGCCGCAGACTCAAAAGAGAGAATGGTTTGGTTATCAATGGCATTAAAAAAGACCTCAACCTCAGCCGCCTTTTCGGTAACATTGCGCTCGGCCAGAGCTAGGCGGTTTTTAGCAGTAGCGGGGCGCTCAGAGTAGGAGCCTCTGCAACCGCAGCCGCAGCCCGCAGCGCCATGATAGGACTTAATGGGCTGGGCTTTAGAGAAAAGAGCTTTTGCCTGCTCGAGAGTTAACTTGGTTATGGTATGCATTATAAATCTCCTATGTTAAAGTCAGCCGCTCGCACAGCAGTTATGGTAACTTTTAATTCGGTTTGGTTGCGGCCAGTAACAAAAATAGCAGGGCGCTTTTTAGCAGCATAAGCTGGGTAAAAGGCAAAGCCTGAGGTTAGGCGGCCATTGCCATGCAAAATAGAATTACGGTAGCAAATAAGCTCAAAGCCTTTAAATTGAGAGCGAGAAGTGGCGTATTTGCGAGCCTCAGCCTGCGCAGCCTCAAAAGCCTTTTCGGCCTCAATGCCCTTTAAAATAACTGTTTCTTTTTTAGCCATAAAAAATACCTCCATTTAATTAAGCATAGCTGACAAGTCGGCTATTGGAGAAGCCTATTGGAGCGGGTGGCTCAAAATGAGAGCAAGGTACAAAGAGGTATAGCTCAAAAGCCCAGACCGAGCCTACCCTGCTCAAATTAAGGCGCCTCAGGCTGAGAGTGTATAAAGGGGTTCAATAAAAAAGCCCTACCCCTTATAACACTCTCAAAAAGATATGCTCTATTCTGACAACGGTCATAGAGGTAAGCCTACTCTCATATACCCCGAGGCCATAAAGCCCCCGCATAAGCCAGCAAAGCCCCCAAATAGCGGCCATACCTCCGCAGGCCTCCGCATTACCGCAACATTCCGCAGAGGCCAGCCAGAGCCCTATGAGCAGCATATAAAATGACCCGAATAAAACGCAGCTAATAAGCAAATAAATAAGGCTCATTCTGCCCCAACCAATACGCAATATAAGTAAGCTAATACCCACCTCAGCCAATAGCTAATACCCAGCTAATCAAAGCCCCAACCAATTACAGTATAAGTATTTAATATCTCAAAGAAATATAGAAGTTAAAAAGAGCAATAGAGCATACGGTAAGCATAGAGGTAAGCCATAGGAGACTAATAGGCCAATAGGCAGGAGAGCAGGGGCATAGAATAGGGCAGGCATGAGCATGAGCATAGGGGTAAAAGAAACGCTTAAGGGCGAATGCATACATAAGGGGAGCAGCCAGAGACTCGGGGGCGCCCCCTCATGCCTGCGGTGCCGCTGGCTGGCACCATATAAGACTTGAGCGCTCCGAACCGACCCCTTTGGAGCGGAGGCCGAACCTCAGTAGTTATAAGCGCATCATTGTGAGAGTATTGGCGAACTAATCTGCATATCATAATGACATGGCAAAGGTTTAGGCAGGCTAACTAGCTAATATCATTCGGTTCAGGTCACTTACTCATGCATTAGTCAGGGTGTGTGAGATGGGCTAAGTAGTTGATATTAGTAATGAATACATAGGGGGGTGTCGTTTCTTCTGGCTAAATTTTGGTCAGTTACGCAGCTTAGCCCTTTATAAATTGCGCTGCGGAGCCCGCCTGAGACAGCCCCCCTCCGCAGATGGCCTGCCCCGCCTGCCCCGCCGCTTCTCTGCATGGCCGATTGCCGCCCCAACCAAAGCGCCCCACGCCTGCTAGAGTTTAGCCCGCAACGCCTACCATAAAAATTTTTTGCAATTTTTTTAGGGTTGGCTGTTGGTTGGCCGCAGATGTAGGCATGAGAGGGTGAGAGCTTGAGCAAAGGCCTGCGGCCATAGCTCAGCTTTCGGTCATGGGGCTCTGCGGCCGTTGGCATCTAAACTATTCTGTTGCAAAAGGGTAGGCGGGGGCTTTATAGAAATGCCTCACGCCTGATGCTTTGCTCTAACCGATGAGCCCTTTTCGCCTCTGCGCCCTCCAGCCAGAGAGTCAGAGGTTCCTTTGTGGCTTAATTTGGTTGGGGCTGCCTTTATGTAGGTAGTGCTCTTGAGGGTAAAAAAAGAGCTGGAGGCGTGGACGATGTTGGTTGACCTGCTTAATTTGCCCTTACTGATGGGCAGGTCTGACTGACTGGGTAATTATAATTTAAAAAAATTTGGGCAATAAGAGAGTCCAGCAAGCCAAGAGGGAGGCGCTGAGTGATTAAGAAAATGATGAAATTCTTTGAAGCTCTCTTTGAGGGCGAACTCAAACATGAAACCAAAAAACTCTACTCTAAAATTGAGCGGGTCGGCAAAGAGAACGGTCACGCTAATTTTCAGGCCGACTGCTTAGCCGTCCTCATTTTTGAGGCGGCCAGAGCGAAAGCTATATTTAAGGTGCAGTTATTTATTATAAGCTGGCTCAGCATTTCGGTTATGCTGCTTCTTTGGTTGGCTCAGCGATGAGCCTCTCAGATGCAGAGCTGCAAGCAAAAGCTCAAGAAATCTACGGTATCGCCCGAGCTGGCAACCTTAATAAGCACCATTTGCGCCTCATTAGCCAAGCCATTGAGAACGGCGTAAGCGCCGAGCAGCTCCGCGCTCGGGCTGCGCAGTATAATGATATAGCGCTAGCGCTTGAGGGCAGCGAGGGGCTACCTGAGCCAGAGCTTCGGGCTCGGTTGAGCATGGCGGGCATGAGCCCAGCCGAAATTGATTCACTCGTTCGGGCAAAAGCCAATGCGCAAGACCTGAGCCCCCGAGACTTTATGCAGGGGCTCTCATCGGGTAAGGCGATGCCGCCCTCAGAGCTAGCGCTTGAAATTAAAAAGGTGGCAGACGAGGTTCGCTATCTAAAAGACCTCAAAACAACCAAAGAGGAGGAGCTTGCAATCGCTCAGCGAATCCCAGAGCTGGCAAAAAAAGCAGGCATCACAGACGACGACCTCAGAGCAATTTCGGTAAACGGAAAGGTTGATAGGGAGGCTTTTTTTAAACTCTTTGAAAATAAAGCCCGTCAACATGAAATCGAGCACGGCTTTAAAACTGGCGCCCTCCCACCTGACATGTCAAAGGCCGACATGCAGAAGCTAATGATGGATAGGTCTTTAGAGCTAAAGAAATTAGAGTATAAGCGCCAAGCCCAACATAAAAAATTAGCCAACCAATACGGCGGCCTCATGCAATACAAAAGCGGCGGCGGGCTTAATTTGCTGCAACCAACCTCAGGCCTTGAGCAGCTCATTGAAATCGGGCGAGTGCTACAAAATGTAAGCCCACAGACCTATCAAGAGTTTAATGCATTATTAAAGCATGAGCCTAATATCTTCATGTTTAGCCCTAAGGTCATGGACACGCTCATCGCCGACCTTAATTCTCCAGAAGCGGCAATACCCGCAATTTTAGATTTACCTTTTAGAACCTGTCTTATTGAGGCGTATAGCTTTGACCCCGAGACCCGCCAGTCGATTCTCTGCTCTGTGCCAGCTAAGGGGACAGATGTCGGGGATTTTGGGATGAAAATAGAGCGGGCACCGATTGATGATGCAGATTTAATTTTGAGCGTACCCACTCTCTTTATCCACGAAACTACGGTCGGGCAGTATGAGCTTGCGGGCTTTGTGCATGTGCTAGATAAGCAGGTCAAAGACGCCTACACTGTATTCCCTTTCTTGGCCTCGCTGCAAAACGGGTTCTTTGTGAACTTTCGCCCGAGAGATGGCGCCGTCGCAGACCCGACTTTTGCGAGCTTTGCAATGGAGGCGATGCGCAGGCTCGTCCATAGAATTACTAATTTGCAGGGCTACCAATCAGGCACAGCCCGAGCCGCCATCAGAGCCAAAATAAAATCAGGCGGCCAAACCTACTTTCATAAAATTAAGCAAGTTATTTACCTCGGCCTTAAGCAAGAGCAGCACTCTAAGCGCTCGGTTGCGGGAGAGGCCGTTGATTGGTCGCATCGCTGGGAGGTCAGAGGGCACTGGCGTAAAATTACTGGTATCGGCAAAGACCGAGAGGGTAAGGCGGGCGTTAGGGGCTTTACATGGGTTGTGCCGCATGTAAAGGGGAGCGAAGATTTACCACTTATTAAAAAAATACGGGCAGATATGCCAGCAAGGGGAGAAATAAATGAGTCAACCGAGTCAATCTGAAATTGCGAAGAAGTTTGAGGATGCAGTTTATAAGAGAACCAAAGAAATTGAGGCATTCATTATGCCGCAGCTTATGGTCGAGCATGAGGGGCAGCAAGCCGTTGACGGCGACAAGTTACTTGAGATGATGGCGGCGCTGGCAGTATTTGCGGGCGAAATTATCGGTCAATATGAAGCGAGCATGCCCCCTACCTTTACAAAAGAGGAGCGCATGGCTGCAACCGAGGGCTTTCTCAGTTATTTTGAGTCGCATCGCGAGATTCTTTATAAAAGGTTTAGAACCAAAAACCCTATCTTCTGCATCGAGGTCGTAACGACGGAGGAGGCTGAGGCGATGGGCATAGCTGGGGACGAGGACGGTTCCACTCCCCCGCCCGCAGGCGGCGGCATTAAAGCCAGCAACGAAAACAACCCATACTTACACTAGGAGCACAAAATGAAAAAAGCTAAACTTAAAAAATCAAATGCGCTCGCTAAATGCCAAGCCATAAAGGCAGAGTGTGAGCGCAAGCGAACTGCGCTGCATGCTGCTTTCGGCAAATGGGTCACAACAAACTGCATGGGCTGGCGTAATGTTGTTATGCCTGACTTTAATTTTGATAAGCATAAAAAGGACTTCACGCTCGTTTCGGTTGGGTTTAGCGTTTATATTGTGCAGGATAGTAAGGTGCCAGCAAAATACCGCTCAGTGGTTGGCCTCTATAAAGACCGCAACTCATTTAAGGGCATGCGCTTTGTCCCCGAAATCGGCCAGCTTAATGTCGGGCAAACAACCTCCCGAGATTTCTCAACCCGCATGAGTCATACCTCAGATTTGGTGCGCTAATATGAGCAAAAAGAAGCAAATAGCCTCGGGGGAGTACACTTATGTGTTCCCAGTTGAGGGTCCAAACATTATGAAAAAAATTGCGGGAGAGCTGGGTTATACGCCTGAGCAGTTAAAAGTTATCGACTCCCTCAAGCCTGAGAACTTCCCTTGCTATATTTACAGGGATAACCAAACCCGCTACTGGTTCGGCTCAAACACAGCCCTAATGAATAGCTTTGCCAAAAAAATTACGGTTGAGGACTTTATGCAGGTACTCGCTAACTCTCAGGCTAACTTAAGCTGGAAGAATGATTTAATCGAGTTACTTGAGAAAGATTTAGCGTGGTACCGAACAAAGTTATTTAATACGGCCGCCTCGGTTCGGTCAATTATTGGAGGTAATGTATGAGTCAGCAATTAAACTACGACCCAAAGCTGCGCGAAGCGATGGCTGAAATAAAAGAGGTAATGAAAAAGCATAACGTCGGCGGCTTTCTTGCCATCGGCAACAAAACCCACTTTGAGTTTGCCGTCGCTATTGACATTCCTACATGGTCAACCATTAGATTTACAACCGAAAACGGCCTCGCTCACCTCAAGCTGCATACAAAAAGCCGCAAAGAGGACACCGAGGCTACGGTGGGGCTTGTTGTTAATTTGCAAGACCTCTGCGCTCTGGGCTTTCAGCAGCTCGACATTATGAAAGCGCAAATTGAAAAGCATGTTGAAATTGAGCATACAAAGTTCGGTAAAAACGGCATCAGTAACGAGGGGCGCACATGAGCGACTTCGTCCCGACAGTTAAATGCTGCGACTGCGGGGGTAGTTTTGAAATGCTACCCGATTACAGCGGTGGCAGTGCGTTTAAGTTACCCGAGGGGTTTGTTATTGTGGCACCTATGGTTTCTATTGTCGGGCAACTGCGAGACCCAGAAGCCTCTAATTATATTAACGAGGCCATGAAAAAGAAAATACAGACTATTTACTTCTGCCCCGACTGCTCGACGGCTGAAAGGCATTTGCAGCTTAAGCCTCTTAATGCAGGCCAGCCGCAGGCGCGTAAAATTGCAGTAGATGAGCCGCAAGAAGCTGCCCCAGAAGTGCAGGCAGAAGCGCCAATATCTGAGCGCCGAGAGAAAAAGCGCCCGTCGATGCTGCGGAGTTATTAAAATGAATGATGCTCGGGTTGTTTGCGACAAGTGTGGAGCGATGGCACCGATGGCTGAAAACGGAGCCAATGGCGACCAAACCGTACCAGATTTTTGGGCAACAATTCGGTTTACTGTAAATATAAAGGGATGCCACTTGAGGGAGAATTACAAATTGAAGCATTATATAAAAGACAGGGTTGCAGAGTCTCTCCCGCCTGCGCATATCTGCCCCGACTGTAACGGGTACACTGAGTTTCAGCAAACGGCAGAAGAACTAAAAGTTAAAAAAGCTCAAGAGCATGTGCAAAGCCTCACAGCTCAAACAAAACGAGTTATTAAGGCCGAACCCGCTGAGCAATCAGCACAATAAAGGAGTCCTTGCATGGCAAGAGAGGTTTTAGCAATTATCAAGAAAGACCCAAAGCTAGTTGAGTATGAAGCTCGGCTCGATAAGCGAGACAAGGAGTTCAAACAGCAGCTTGAGTTTATAAAGAAAAACTTAAAAAATGCCAGAGATGCAGCAAAGGCAGACGCCGATGTCATTTTGGCTGAAATTGAAGCCTACCTGCTCGAGACAAAATCGCTTGAGAAGCCAGTAAACAAAGAGACTCACCACCTCTGCTTCGGCAACGGCACAATCGACCTCCACCATAATCAGGGGCACCGAAACCCGCTTGATGAATTATTGGCAAGACTCTTTGGAGCCGACCAGTGAAGCATTTGCATTGCAAAATAAAATCAGAAAAAGTCGTAGGGCAGATGCTCGGGACAAAGTCTTTTGTGCAATTAAAGGCAAATATCGCATACAGCGTCGAGGCTAGGTACGCGAGAAAAGACGGCTCGGTGCATGTGCAAATTGCAGCCGACCACCTGCAAAGAGGGCAACCAGTTTTCGTGCTTGAGAGCGAGATCAATTATTTAGGTACAGCATTAAATGAGGGGCAACCATGTCAAGAAATTACAGACGCGAAAGTATAACAAAAATCACTAAACCAACCGAGCAGCCAGAGAAAATCGGCGTCAATATAACGGTCGATGGCAAAGTGGAGCTGCGTTTTGACAATAAAGTCGTGGCGAGGCTCGAGATTCAGGCCATACCGCCCGTTACCCTCGAGGCACGACCAACCCTAAAACGAGACAACACTCTCAACCAATCGGCGGGCTAGCAGATGGACCTACTTGCGGCCATTAGGCGCAACGCTTTAGTTGAATTTCGCAGGGACTTTGTCTGGACTTCCAGAGAGCGCAGGCGCATGCACATTACCGACATGGACACAGTCCATATTCTCAACTCAGCTAACATTTTAGTTCGCAGAGCGCAGGAGCGGGGTAACGGCCTCGGCACTTCACATCCTTATTTTATAAGAGGGGAGGGAGGCCTGACCTACTCGACGCAGCAACATGGCGGTCAGGCCGACTTACTTAATAAAGTTTTCTATTTTGCATGGGAGATTGGAGTTAGAAATAACTTAGAGCGCCCCAACGATCGGCAGCGCTACCAGTTACTACTTAATAATGTATTCGATGCGCAGTTTAGAAATGCAGACTTGCCGCAGGCAATAATGCAGATGCACGGGCAGGCGCCGATACCTGCATTTGAGGTAGATGTTTTCGGCAACCGAGTACCGCCGACGGAGTTTGTAGCGGTGCCGCCGAGAGTTGATACCCGACCGCTGCAACACCCGAGCGATTTACCTTATTTTCGGCAGGACTTTATAATAAGAGCCTGCGAACCAGATTTTTTACGCGACTCTATTGACCTCAATCCTTGGTTTAACGACATCCCACCCTCTCATAGAATAAGAGCGAGAGAAGAAGCCGTGCCACTTATGAACCACCTCTGGAGCCGCAGGAGAGAGATTTCAGCTACGACAATTATGTCGAGGTTTGCGCAAGAGTTTCAGAGCATTGCACAGCTTGCAATCCGCAGAGGCTTATTAACTCGCAATAATTGGCTACCCGACCCAGCCGATTCGCTCACATGGCAGGGCGTAACCCAAATAGGCGGGCGCTTCAATAGACGGCACCTGAGCAATAACCCTTTCTTTTTAGATGTACCTCGCAACGTAGAGATATTTAATGTCGGCCATCTCTCAGAGGGTTTACGCTTTTATAGAGAGTCGGACAGCCGTAGTATTGTGGCTGTTGACTTAGATATTAGGGGCTCAGTACCTCCAAACTTTGCGCCATGCACTCAGATGCTTAGCGATTTTGTGGAGCGGTATGCAGTATCAGATAGAAATTTACATGCGCTGAGCGATGCCGACTTGCGGGGCTCAATCATTCGCTACACGCTCGCCATTTTAGATCATAATTTTAACGAGGGCTCACTACTCCCCGATAGATGGCGGCAATTTTTAGAGCTAAATAGACCAATTCAGCAACCTAGCCCAGTCAGAGACGATGTTACGATTGAGGAGTTATTTACATTCCCTACGCCACCACCTAGACAGCAGGCGCCCCCTGCCCAGCCAGCCCGTAACCCGATTTTATTTATGCCACCAGCGCCAATGGATTACCAAATAGATCAGACATTTTATGTTAGTAAAAATAAGCAAAAGAAAAACAAAAAAGAAGAAGCTAACTCCAAACTTGCGGCTGAAAAATACGAGGCTGAATTATTAAACGGCGCTCGCCGCAAGATAAGGCTCGACTAATGAAAAATAAAGTAGATTTTGAGCACTTAAACCGCTGGGCTCGGCGCCAAAAAAAGAAAGAGGAGAAATATAATATGAGTTTAGAAACGCCAGAGATGCCGCCTTTTAAATTTGAACCCGAGAACAGGGACGGCTACGTTGCGGTTGCAATGACGGCAAGCCTGCGCAATATGATTTCTCAATACACAGACGGGCAGCCCGAGCATAAGCAGATGGGCATACTACGCGCCATTGTTGACGGTATAGCGCATTTTAAGGATGCATTTTCTAAAATCAGAGAACCCATTGCCCGAGCATACAACGCGCACAGAGTAGTTGACGAGGGGATGGAGTTTGAAAAGAAGAAGTCGCCTGAATTATTTAAAGATGTTTCATGTAAAGCTGGCTGCACTCATTGCTGCCACTTATCGGTTTCAACAAATGAAGAAGAAGCGGTCTTACTTTTGGCCGATTGCTTTGAGCGTAACATCTCAATCGACTGGTCCCGCATCGAAAAGCAGGCCTCCATTGGTGACAATGATATTGAGTACCTAACTAAGCTCACAAAAGATGAAAACCGCTGCGAGTTTTTAGGTGAAGATAAATTATGCAAGGTGTACGAGCATAGGCCTAACTCATGCCGTAAGTATCTAGTTAAGAATGACCCAGCCGACTGCAACACCGACACCCGCAAAGGCACAATCGTTCTCGCGTTAAAGGGTGTAGAGCTGGCCGCCTCTGGCTTAATGGACATCGACCATAGCAAAGTCGGCACCTTACCTCAAATGCTCTTACGGGCTCGAGATAAAATGAAGATGCAGCATTGCAACTACTGTCAAAAATCAACACTAACGGCTGAGGGAGACTGCACAGTTTGCGGCCTCTCGAAGCCAGTAATTTAAGGGAGAATACCAAATGAGTAACGACAAAGAACAATTTAATGAGTGGCTTAAAAAAGCATCAGAGGGCTCGCTACCTAAGCTCGAGCAGTCATCAGTTTACGCTGGTATTGCGACTGAGAACTTTCTTAAAGACCCAGTGTGTGCGCTCCAGCTTGGCTACGCAATTTTGCTCGATAAGCCGATAGTTTTAATTGCTGATAAGACAATGCAGCTTCCAGCGAGTCTTGTTAAGGTGGCGAAGCTAATTGAGCGCGTAGATATAAAGAGTCAAGAAGATATGAGCCGAGCCTCTAAGGCCGTAGCAGAGTTTGCTCGGAGCATGCAATGAGCAGAGCTGCCAACCCCATAACAATCGAGCGTTCTGGCTCATGGCCTATTTTAAAATACACCCTCAGAGGCGACGGCATCGGCTATGCGACTGTTTTCATGGACGATAATTTCGGTGATATTGTTATTAACTCGGGCGACCAAATTGCACTTAAACATTTTTGGGGCAGAGATGGCAGGGGGACTGATACCCTTAGGCAGTTTTTAATTAAAGCTAGCGAGGGCTACCTAAAAGATAAATTCAGCTACGGCCTAACTCGCTGGTATGCCGACGCTGCAATGAAAGATTTAAAAGAAATGATCGAAGAAAAAATAGGCGGCGAACATACTTGGCCTGAGTCTTTGGTCGATGAGGTTGAGGATATTGAGGGTAACTTTACAACCTCCGAGGGCTTCTACCATTTAGTCGCAAGGGCAGAGGAAGTTACAAAGATTATTGACGAAGCAGGCGATCATCCCTCGGGCGAGGAGGGCGCGAACAGAGACGCCGCTCGGTTCATTGATAGGGCTTGGCCGCATTTGGTTGCGCACTGGAATCAGGAACTCATTAAAGAGGGGCGCATGATAGAAATTACGGTAAAGGTTTAACATGGGCATGTACACTGAGCTTTACCTTAAAGTTTTACTCAAGCCAGATGATAATGTGCAGGCAATTCTTACCTACATGGCAGACCCCGACCAAAATCCAACGGTCGAGGCTGATTTTAATTTAGAGCATGACTTTTTTAAAACCGAGAGATGGCGCTGGTGCATGCGAGGTAGCTCTGCCTATTTTGATTCAAATGTTAAACCGACATTTGAGCAGGTCGGTAGATACTGGCAACTAAAATTCTCAGCCAACATTAAAAATTACGGCGGGGAGTGGGAGAAGATGCTCGACTGGCTTTCGCCTTACGCAGTCAGGGTTGACGGCTGGTATAGGTATGAGGAGCAGGACGAAAATACGCCTCTTGTTTTAACAGAGCAGGGTATTCATATTAGTTTTGAGCGTACGGCGCTTAAAGATTTAAAGCCAGCCCCAGCCGATGCAGTCTGGGAAGAAGATTATAAAGCACCGCCCCCGCAAACGGGGCGCAGAATACGAGGGGATTAAGTTATGCAGAGAAAAGCATTTGAATACGACACAATTTGCATTGCCTACACAAACGCATGGTGGCAGCAAATGAATGAGAAGCTCGAGGAGCTTGGCCTTATGGGCTGGGAGCTTGTCACGCTCATTAAAAAAGATGTTTCAGAGGAGAAGCGGGGCTACCAAATGGAGATTACCTATATTTCTAAACGCCAGCTCTCAGAAGAAGAAACCTTGCTCAGAAAAATGAGAAAGGGGATGGCGTAATGGCTAAAGAAATGATCTGTACGGAGTGCATGCATGAGTGGCGGCTATATCAGGTAAGCGAAGTCTGCCCGAATTGCGGTTCGCATGAGACTCAAGACATAAACGATTTCGTAAAACAAAACCCAGAGGAGGTAACATGCGTATTTGGCTCGTCGATATCGCAGAATTAAGTGACCAGCATTTGCTCGGCCAACATAGAGAACTGCACATGCTTTTCTCAATGCTTAATTTACCTCGGTTCACTAATCACCGCATGGTCTCTTTTTATAGAGACAAGAAGGGGTGGCTCTGTAATTTTCATAAGCAGTTGGCCGAAGAAATTAGCTACCGCTTCGGCACTCCATTAAAAGACCATAAAACGCCGCTTAAGAAAACCTACACCTCTGGCAAAGCATGGGAGCCGCCTGAGGAGTGGGTTGAGTTTGACCAAGTGGACTTAGCCCGCAGGTACCAGAGCGAAACCCGCTTTGCTTACCGCTGGACAAGGCGGCCTCGTCCTGACTGGGCAGACAATAAGCGGGCGCTCTGGGCAAACTTGGGCGAGATACCAGCGCATACGGCGGGCGCTAAAATAGTAGGAGCAAAGAGTGAACAGAGAGCTTAGCCGCAATTTTTATACGCTCAAGCTCACGCGCAATTTCTCCATGCCGATTTGGCTATGGGGAGAGATGGCAAAGGTGCTGCCGTCGGATGTGATGATTGTAAACGTGTATCAGGACTACATGCAGGGGCATACGGCTCTAATTTTACACTCGTCTCAGTTCCCGCTTGTTGGCGATTGCCAAAACATACCCGAGCTATCAATGGAGATTAAAGCTGGCACATACGAGGTACGCCCGTTTATTTATAAGCAGGACGGCACTCAAGAGTTTTTAACATTTAACACAATCGAGGACGGTCAAATTGACGGTTTTTATAAAGGCATTACTGCCCTGCAAAAAGAAGCGAAAGAGATGGGTCAAGACTTTCGATGCGGGTTTAAATTACTTGTATCGCAAGATATACCTCAGGGTGAAGTACACCTTGTCATCCCAAACCAACAAACAAAAATCATTAACATTGAAACCAAAGAGGAGAGAAAAATTTATGAATCAACCAAGAATAACAGACGCATCAGGGACTAATAGCAGAGGCCGCATTGAGGGTAGAGTAAAGTTTTACCTAGCCGACAAAGGCTTCGGCTTTATTTGGGACAACGACAACGATCGCAGCTCAGAGGTATTCATGCACTGCAAAGACTTTGTGCCTGAGTTAAAATCGCTGAGCCAAGGTGACATTGTTTCATTTGAAGTCGAGCAGGGGCGTAAGGGTTTGCAGGCTGTGAGAGTGGAGTTTGTGCGGAATGCGACGGTCGAGGAGCTGAGAGAAATCAAAGAGGCCAACCGAGCAGCTAACGCCAATAAGCCACGCCGCCAAAACTACAACCAAGACTACAATCGGTAATAGCGATGGCTACCATACCCCAAACCACAAAAGTAACCTCGGGCATTAAGCTCGATAAAGTAGCGGCTGATGCCGACACACACGAAAACGGCAAAGATGTAAAGGTGACTTTCACTTTTGAGTATTGCGTGACGGCAAAGGCTTTTGTACGGGGCGGGCTTGTGAAATGCGCGAAGCATGCGGGGGCTGAGGTAACTCATGCCCTAGAAGCAATGTTTTTGCATGGGGTAGAGGATATTGTTAATACAACGCAGACTAATCTGAGAAAAATCTCAAAGGATTTTTAGTGGCAAAGCGCAACGACCCGCAATTACGAGGCACAGAAATACAGGACGGCATCATTCTTGATGACGGGGCTGATATGCCTGAGTCTGTTTTTAATGAAATTGCGGAGCGCATGCATGAGCTACCAGCCGATACCCCTCGCCTCATTATCGACTCCCTCCCCGCAACAGTTGACCGCCTTGCTGCGGCGCTGGCTGATAGCAATAGAGGGCAGGGCTCGCGTTTAGTAATGGAGCCGATTGATATGGGCGGGTTCCCTGAGCGAACCAGCAACAGCGACATAACCGACGCCTTAACATACTCAATGGGCAATTTAGGGGCGCCAGTAGTTTCGCAGCTAGTGCCTAGCGTAGTCACGCGCCCGCAGGGGCAGGAGCCACCTGAACCTACTCCGACAAGTCAAGTAGCGCAGTCACTCCGCAATTTCGGGCAGCAAGTAGGCGAGATGAGCGGGGCGATGCGCAGAGTTGCCGTTGCATCTCTTACCCTTGGCCTTAATTATGGCATGACGGGTGAGGAGTTTCGGCGGCGTGTGCGTGGCAGGTTCCCAGAGCCAGAAGATAACCCAAACATCTACACGCTTGATCTTTTTGCAGGCAGGAACATAGTAGGCGGCGAAGATACCACTGACGGGCGCGTACGGTTTAATACCCGCACGGGCAGAATAGAAATTCGCAGCGGTGGGGAGTGGTTAGAAGTAGCTGGGCAAAGACCTCAAGATGAAACAGCGGCGACAAGAATGTTTGCTGAGCTACGCGAGAGATTAACCGAGCGCTTTCACCGCAGCCCTAACACTCCCCAGACCCGAGCAGCCATGTGCGAGTTTATTGTGGAGTTTGTGAATGGGCTTAGGCCTAACGGCGCTCATACTGGGCGCTTCTCGTCTCGTGAAATTAACAGGGCAACCATGCCCCGTTATTTTGAGCCAGTCCCAGTTCAGAGAACCGAGGATGGCCGCTACCAAGTCGGCGATCAGGTTATAGCGCCTTGCTGCTTTGACCCCCATATTGAGCACTCGAGAGTCATTACGGTCATTCACCCACGCAGAAACTCAGAGCTAGGCATAGGCGGGCGGGCGCATGGCGACGGGCATCTACACTTTGATGCTGGGGGCTCGCCGCTTATTGGAGTGCGCAGGACGGGCGATACCCACGCAACGCTCATGCAAGCCCGCAGCGTTCAGCGCCCAGAAGAATCAAATGCCGATGTTGATATAATGGACTTTGTAGGCTCTGACTTTGGGCGACTAGAAGCAGAAATTACTACTCGGCTCGGGCAGGCCATGAGCGCAGAGATGCTTCGGCAGACGTTTGAGACAAGCAGGGAGCAGGCCTCGAGCCAAGACCGCCCACCATTTACGATTAAGCCTGAGGCCGCAAGTAGGTTAGCGCTTAAAGATTTTGGCGATAACGATTTTAAAATTACGCCGACAAAGGTCAGCGTAAACACGCATCCAGTAATAGACAAAATGGTTTATGAATTTAAGTTAACAATGTTTGCGCAGAGCGATCTGCATGCGAACCCCGCTGCCCTTGCAAAAGAGGGCGGCAAACAATTTGAACAATTTTTATTAACCCTATTTGAATCGCAAGGCCTCGAGGGCAAACACCCCGAGCAAAAGGCTGAACCAGCTCGCCGCAAGATTCGAGTAGAGGAGGAGAATACCGATGAGTGAACAAAGAAAAGTAGCTATTACGCAGATTGATGATATTTGGCAGATAGCTTCTACCCGCTGGGGCGACCCTGGACGACGGACGCCGAGACCCGACCCGAGGTTTGAGAAGCTGCGCACTCATCTCAACGAGATCGAGAAACTATTTGGGTTGCCGACTGAGCAAACAGTTCACCCAGCCGTCGGTATGAACCATAAAAAGTATGGCGTCGCTGCTAGCGATATACCCTCTGGCTTCCCAGTTAGGCAGGAGCCCGCTCGGCCACAAAAGCCAATACCCGCCAACCGCCGCAGAGTCGCAGCCTCAAATGATGACGATGATGAGTTCGAGCTTGTCGATAGTAGTAATGAGCTACCGCCTTTCGCCCCAGACGCAGTAGAGGAGACATCTTTCTAATGGAATTAACAGTCGATGAATTTTTTGTAAAAGTAAAACCCGTGAGCAGGCTCAGCACGGTAACTCAGTACCTAAATAAAAACGAAGCTAAGCAGCTCGAACTCTTGCTGGCCTCTGAGGAGCCGCTGGGCTTTAGCGCCTGCGCTCGGGTATTAGAGATTTTAAATAGGGTCGTTAAAAAATCAAAAGGCCGCTACCACATTGCAAGCCAAACCGACGGCGATGATGCAGATGTCATTTGCTACGACAACTCAGTTCGCTACGTTGACAGACAAATATACTACCTATGCAGGGGCAGCAAAAACTCTGAGCTTTATGCATCAGAAAAACTAGAAAGGGATAACTAAATGAAAACCTACGCAGCAACAACGGTCGTGCCAGTGGCGAGGTCACAGGGCGAAATTAGGGATATGCTTTTAAAGCGCAACGCAACCGATCTTACCTTCTCTGAGCGGCAGGACTCATTCATTGTGGGCTTTAGAGCGGAGGGCAGGTCAATAGTTATGCGCATCCCATTGCCGCAGAGGCCAAGCGAAAAGGCAACGCAGGCCTCTATTAAGACCTACGAGCAGCTCTGCCGTGCGAGATGGAGAGCCCTCGTTCTATGCCTTAAGGCAAAGTTTGTTTCAATAGACTCCAAGGTAACGACATTTGAGGATGAGTTTTTAGCGCACATCCATTTACCAAACGGCCAGACCGTAGGGCAGGAGATGCGTGAACACATCGACTACGCCTACACTCAAGGCAAGATGCCGCAGCTACTTACGTTTGGTGGGGTATCATAATGGGCTACAAGAATAGATGGCAGAGGGACAGAGCCTTTGAGGCTTTTTTAATGACGCTGCTCGCGATTGTGTTTTGTCTTTCTATTATTTGGGTAATAGCGGCGGGCATGCGGGAGCTTTATTTTATTGCGCTGGAGGCTTTCAGTGTCCACTAAATTTATTGACTGGAACCTAAATAATAAAATCAAATTTAAAATGCCGCAGACTCAAGAGGCGATGAGGTTTGCAAGTGAACAGCTATGGCCTAAAGAATTAGAGGAGGTCATAATGAGCAAAGACAAAGACGGCTGGTACACTATGCAGGCGCATGAATTTTTTAGGGCATTTGGTGAGAAGCTATTTAACGGCTCTGATTGGCAGGCTGCCGTGCAGATAGAAGTTTCAGAATGAGCTTAGCAGAGCAGAAGTTTATCGCATGGTGGTGCAGTATGGGGTTGCTGGTTTTTGTGCTGACAATCCTCTGCATAATGACGGGGGCAATTAAGCCGAGGCTCTCATCAAAGAGCTTAGACCCGAGCCCGCCGACTTGGCTCGACTACTTAGAGCTTACATTTATTGTATTCGGCATTTGGCCGTTTTTATTACTGGCGCTCGTTATGTGCGTGTTAGAAGATAAGGGGATTATTTAATGCAGCAATCAACAAACCTACCCGCCCTTAAAACCAGTCTGACCTTACTCGAGGTTAAAGAGAAAGCGCGTACGCTCTTTGATGAATTTGCAGAGATAAAGGCGGGAGTCTCAGAGCTGGCCGATATTGTTGCGGCAAAAGCTGAGTACGCGGATTACTTCTACCAAGCCCACTCCTCCATTTCGAGGGGGCAGCTCAATGTTATTTTTGATAAAGAATCGACGCTTAGATATTTGCATGCGCAATACTGGGACAAACTCATCAAGGTCACAGACATCTTGCAGCTCATGCCAGCCGACAAAAGAAACGAGTGGCAGGATAACATTAGGGAGCGCAAAACCCCAGACTTCGAGCCACAAATAGTTGAGCAGACCCTCAAAGGCCTCTACGCTCAGCGTGGCGACTTCTTTGCGGAGAAAATTGAGGGTATGTTTAAAAATCTCTCAGGCAACCATGTTACTAATTCGCCGATGGCCTTTAGGTCAAAGATGATAATGGAGAATATCGTCAGCACTCACTACACGCCCACTCTCAACTATGACAGGGTCAACTATATCCATGACCTGCGCTCGGTTATTGCAAAGATTTTAAACCAACCCGAGCCCGCCTACGACCGTACCCGCTCCGACCTCTACGACATGCTCCATAATAGCGAATACGGTGAGTGGTGTGAGTTTGATGGGGGAGCGATTGAGTTTAAGCTATTTAAAAAAGGGACAGCGCACATTAGGGTGCATGATGATATTGCGCTCACTCTCAACCAAATACTCGCTACCCGCAACCCATTGGTTATTGCAGACAAGTCCCGCAGAGAGAAAAGAGAAAAGGCGTATAAACCGTTTGAGTTTTCACATGACTACTTATCCTACGGCGTACGGAACATTTTAGGCTTTATTTTAGAGCGCATACAAAAGGGCGAATCAATAAATACTCGGCACATAGAGATGGATGAGGCCGAGCGTAAGAAAGTAGTTGATGTGCTGGAGTGGTTGGGGGCTGATAAGTTTGGGTTAGGTGGTAAGTGGGCATTTAGCTACGACGCCGAACCAGTCTTAAGGGCAATCCTCAGGAGCGGGCGCCTGCCCGAGCGCAAGACCCACCAGTTTTACCCGACGCCTGACTGGCTGGCCGCCGAGGTTCGCGCGTTGGCTGAGCTTGAGCCACACCATACGGTACTCGAGCCATCAGCGGGGCATGGGGCATTAGTTAAAGGCCATGACCAGAACCGAGTCCTCTGCGTTGAGGTAAATGAAGTTAACGTCGGGGTACTGGAGGGCTTAGGCTTTCGCGTTTTACATTCTGACTTTATCGCCTACGCGCACGGTGATAAAAATAAGCGGGCATTTGATAGAGTTTTAATGAACCCCCCGTTTAGTAATAATCAGGCCAAGCTGCATATCTCGAGAGCCTACCCATTCTTAAAAGAGGGCGGGGTGCTAGTGGCAGTTTTACCAGCAACGCTCAAAGGCCGAACCGATTTAATTTATGTACCACGCTGGACGCCTGAACCAAAATACGAATACAGCGAGGTTTACGAGGACGCATTTAAAGATGCGGGCGTCGCCGTTGTACTCTGCAAAATAACAAGACCAAAGGAGAAATAAATGCAAAAAGAACTAAACGAACTGGCCGCTAAAATTGCAACAGAGCTTGCGGTAATAAAGGCAAAGCACAATGTCGGCGTCTTAGAAATAAGGGCTGTGGCCGCAGCCGATGGCGTATCAGTGACGACTGAGTATGATGCGAAGCTAAGTTTTAACTTTGAGAACTCTGAGCTTATGGACAGAGCCTCAGCCATTAAACGGCAAGTAGTAAACAAAGCGCAGGGCATACATGATGCATTTGCTGAGGAGCATAGATGAGCTTTAAAACAGTTTGTAAAAAATGTAAATGCGACTTCTGGAATCTAGGGCAAGAGGGCATCACAAAGCCCGACGACCTCTGCACTGATTGCGAGGAGCAAGAAAAAAAGAAACCAAAAGAACCTACGGCACAGCTACCGCTGGGGTATGAGGGGTGCGCATGAGCGAGCAATTAGTAATGAGTCAGTTGAATGTGGAGCTGGAGGCCTTTGCAAAAAAGTACGCAACAGAGCCGCTCCCGCCTGAGATAAAAGATTTAGCGATGGGCTATAAGCCCGACAACCTAAAGGTCATGCAGGAGTTGCAGAGGCAAGCCGTGCTCAAGGGGGCAGACTTTGTAAAGAAGAAGCTAGGCCTTTCAGATGAGGATGCGAGAATACTAAGAATGGCTCTGCGATTCACTCGGGCTAACTTTTCCGCAGCTCAAGAGATATTCGGCAAGGTGAGCGACAATGAAGAACAGCATGAGCTTGAGTATCAGCAGGTTGACGACTTGACGGAGCGGCTATGCGTTTACTTGTGATGAGTTGCTCGAACCGAAAACATAAAGAGCCCCCGCTCATGCCCGCATGGGAGCGCTACAACGGTCCTGCTTACTGGGTCGTTAATAAATCGCTTGAGGAGCAGAAGTGCCCGCCCACAACTCACATTATTATTTCGGCCAAGTTTGGCGTTATTGAGCCCGCTCTGCCAATCCCAGACTATAATGTAAAGATGACCCCTTTCTTGGCAAAGATTCAGAGCAAAACAATCAGAGAGGCATTGCAGCTCAAGGTTGATGCGGTGAAGCCCTCGGAGATTTTAGTCTTTGCTGGTCCTCATTACCAAGCGGCCGTAATGCCGCCTACTAGCTGGGCAGGGGATGTGCCAGTGTCGGCGGTTTGGGGACAATTAGGGTTCAGGTATCAGCTCTTAAGGGCATGGTATCGGGGGCAAGTAGAATGCTTAAACGGCGGTTTTTTAGTCAAAGCCTCGGGGCAAATAATAAAAGAGGGTGAGAAATTCAGCTTACCCAAAATAGAAATCCCTAAGGAGCTGCGGCTTGAGTAGAACATTCTTGTTGCAAAAGCGGCCAACCAATACATAAGCTAGGCGCATAAACATAGGGGAGTACATTTATGAAAACACCAAAAACTAAAAAAGTTAAACCAGCGTTTGCGCCAGTGGCCGAGCGCAAGTTCTTTGTTCTGCGTGAGGTAGAAGTAGAAGCGGAGAGCTTAAAAGAGGGCGACGTATTTCGCATTCAGCCTGCCAATGATGCCGACTACAAAAATATAAATCCGCGTGAGCTATTTATTATGAAAGAGGATGCGAAGCAGGTACCACACCCGCACGGCTCAGGGCAGCTCAACCTCACAATTACGGCCGCACCTGTTGCCATAGTGGAGCATGAGAGCTTCGTAGCTTTAAAGCAGCTCGGCAAATGGAATTTAGATAAAATTAAATCGGCCGTTAAGCAGTCGGGCGGGGCACTTGTGCCAGCCGAAGTGATTAAGCAGGCAAAGAAAACTAAAAAGAAAGCGAGTAAAAAGAAATGACAGCACCGCAAGAAATGACCCTATCAAAGTGTAACGAGAAGCTCTATGCAAGCGAGCAAATCGACTGCACAAAGAACGAGTACCATAGAGATATTCGCTCGACGATTGACCTCTACATTGTCAGACAAAGAGACCTCGGCAATGAGGACAGAGCCGCCTTTGCGCAGGCCGAGCTTGATCGGCTCGATGCGATTCATGGGCTGCCAGAGAAGTAGTAGCGCACATTTTGGTTGCACTTAAAAGCAATCATGTATTTAATTTAATATAGGCACAACCACAGGAGGTTTGAAATGTCTAAGAAAAAAGCGGCTGCAAAGCCAGCTCCCAAAGCAGGAGCTAAAAAACCAGCTAAAAAGAAACAAGCCAAGAAGTAGCCCCCTAGCTACCCTTAGCTTTTTTGAACACTAAGAGAGGAGACAAAACGCTCCTCTCTTTTTATTTGAGCAGGGCGTTTCGCGCTTCGACTTCGCCCTCATGGCTCAGCTCAAATTCTTCAACCATTAGCCAGACATGCCCCTCGAGCGGGTCAAAGTAAAATTTCTCGAGGCGATAGGCTGAGCCCGTATCGCGTACGCGCATGTCGCCGTCAGTGGGGTCGTGGTCTTTAGCATGAGTCTGCACAAGGATTTTTTCTTTGCTCATTAAGCGCTCCTTTTTAAAATTCGGCGGCAATGGCTCTCAGAGATGCCGACCTCAGCCGCAATCTGAGAAACATTTTTGCCTTTAGTTTTAAGCTCAGTAACTTTATTCCAATCAGCCGCCCGACCTCGCCCGCATTGCTTGCCCTCAGCTTTTAACTTTTGCATGGCAGAGCGGGTACGGTCGCTAATGACATCGCGCTCAAATTGCGCAAAGGCAGCAATCATTGTAAACATGAGCTTGCCTGTGGCGGTGGAGGTGTCGATTTGCTCTCTAAGGCTCACAAAGTCAACGCCCCATTCTCTTAGGTCATTCATAAGCTCAAGCAAATGCAGAGTCGAGCGGCTAGCTCTATCAAAGCGCCATACCATAACGACATCAAGCCCGCCCGCCTTTGCAGCGGCCAGCATGCGGTCAAACTCAGGGCGAGAAGTCTTTGTGCCTGAGACATCGCTATCCTCAAAGACCGTTATATTTTGCCAGCCCCGAGCAACGCAGTAGGCTTGCAATTCGCGGAGCTGGTTAGAGGTTGATTGCTCGTCGGTCGAAACTCGGCAATAGAGGCCAATGCGAGGGGAGCCCATTACTGCCCCTCAATCTGTTCGCATTTAATTAAAAACCACTCGCTATGCACAAAATACCCTCGGCATTTTTGGTTGAGGCTTTGCTCAATTTTGTAGAGGCTAGGGTAGGTTGTAAATTGCAGAGTGATAACCTCGGGCACCCCTGCCCCCTGCTCGTTGGCAGCTTGGCTTTCTTTACGGCGCTCGAAAGTTAAAATCGTTACTGGTTTTAAGGCTGTTTGTTTGCTCATTTTAAGCTCCTTTGCTTATACCTCTATATTATGCGACTAGCCGTATATGAACTACATAAATGGAGCAGAGCCTTTGGAGCGGCTCAAAATGATGCAGCCGTTTGCTCATATATGACAAGTCGGCTATTATTGAGGCAGGAGGCTTCTATGAAAGAGCAAGGCGGGCGGCTGCATAGCTGCTCAAATAAAGAGTGTAAGGCTTTTTTTAGGGTAGGCGTTTGCCCTAAATGCGGAACGGTCTATGAGCCCAAAGGCAAAAAACGAAAGGTAAGAAAATGAAACTCTCAGGCAAGCCCTGCGCATGCGGCGCAAGGGGCGTTTTAAAAGATTCAAAATACAGAGCTATTCAAAAGGGCTTTACCTATGACATGCGCATGTTTAACTGCGCCCGCTGCCAGACCTCGAGGGTTCGCATAATTGAGGGCAGCCGCAGGCCGCCTCCCCCGCCCCCGCCTGAGCCCCTCATAACCTACGCCAGCCTTGAGGAGCCCTGCATTTCACAAGAATTATTTGACGAAATTATGGCCGATTTGGCAAAAAATGCCACAGGCGAGGAGGCCGCATGAGCTTAAATGCGTTTAAAATTGGCACGATAACTTTTCAGGTGCAAGTCATATATGGTTCATCATATAAAGCTAATCGCAGAGGGCAAGTAGTATGAAAAAAGTAAGCCTACAAATAACGGCTCAGGGGGCAGTGCAAATGCTGCAAGACGATGCCGTTGACCTGAGGCCATTCGGCCATGTTGAGGTTTCGAGAGCCTCGCATGTTGAGTTCTCGAATGAGAAGCAGGCATGGTATGTCGAGTCAGCCCGCACGGGCAAAATTCTTAAAGATGATTTTAACAGCCGAGCTGAGGCTATTGCATGGGAGAAAGAGTATTACTCTCCAACAGGCGATGGCTGGGCAGAGCTAACAGAGGAGCAAAAGTGATACTTATTTTTTCAGCCATTAGTTTCATCATCGGCACAAGCCCCATAACTGGCGGCCTGCTATTTAGTTCAATTTATTTATACGAAACAATTAAAGGAGGGCAGTAAAATGTCGCATTTCACGAAACTGGCTAAGGCCAATATCACAGACCCCGAAGCGTTTGCTAAGGCAGCGGAGGAGCTTGGCTACAAGACTTCTCGCAATGCTACGGCCTCATGCTATCGCGGGCGCAACAAAATCGAGGGCGAAGTAGTTGTCCATGTTATTGAGGGCGACGATATAGCGCTCACAAAAAACGACAAAGGCAGCTACGACATGCAAGCTGACTGGTCTTACATGGGCGGCGAAATGATAAGGGGCACCAGCTTCAAATCTATCGGCGAGCTTCAAGACAGGCTTTTGCAGCTCACAACCAAAAACACAATCGTTGAGAAGTACCGCAGGGAGGGCTGGAGAGCCCATGTTACAGAGCAGGGCGGCGACCTCAACGTACAACTCCAGAAGTATGAGTAGGGGGCAGCAATGGCTATGCAAACTGTAAACATTACAATCAAAAAAGATGGCACTCTCGATTACAAAGTCGAGGGGGTAAAGGGCGGCGCCTGCAAAGACGTTACCAAATTCATTGACCAGCTCTCATCGGCAATTATTAGCTCTGAAAAAACGGGCGAGTTTTGCGAGACGGAGCCAGCTCCAAGAGAGCGCTACACGCAAGGGGGCGGCGAGGGTTAAGCCCCTCAGCCCCTTTCTTTTGGTCCATTTTGACTCACTTAATTTTTAGCCTATGCCCTGAGCGCTATTTGATGGCTCATATATGACGAGTCATATATAATAGAGGGCATAGGAGGTATTTATGTTTAAGCAAATGATTTCAACTATTAACAGCGAATGCAGGGGCGCAAACATTAGCCGCATTATAAATGTGACGGCTCTGGGCGCCTCTGAGCTTCGCCAATTATTGACGGTCGCTCATGGCATAGAGGCGAGCAGAGAGCAGCGAGATTTAGCTGTGCGCTTTGTTGAGAGCCAATGCTGCAACGGCCTTATTTATTTGGTCGAGGGGCGTACGCCGACGGGCATGAGCCGCCTTGCTTTGATTGATTACGATGAGGCTAATGAGAGCGAGCCCCATCAGTTACTATGCCCGAACTATTTTGACTCTGCTCATTCTGCTCTGAGCTATTTAGTAGAGCGCACGAACGACTAATTTTTTTAACAAAGGAGTATTTTATATGAAAGAGCGTTTAGTTAATTACATGAAAGCCGCCTACCCAGCCATTGCCATCCAATCCAGCGAGGAGAGCAGAGTGCAGGGGGATGTCATTGCGGCGGCTAAAGAGGCCAAAAAGAAAATCTACACTTGGTCGGCCTCTGAGGGTCTTTGCGGCATCGACAACATCGACCCTAAAACTCAAAAGCCTAAGCCCGTAGCGCCAAAGGGCGACCCGCTGCCAGCCTTTGAGTACCGTACGCCGAAAGATGGCGACTCGCATGAGGAGGCGGTTTACATTTTCAGAGACGTACATTTATATCCGTTAGGCCGTGACCCGATTTTATGCCGAGCCCTCAAAGACTTACTCGTTTGGGCGCCGACGGCTGGCGTGACGGTTGTATTTATAGGGGTTGAGTTTAAGCCCCCAGCGCCAGTTGAGAAGCTGGTGACGGTTTTAGATTATGCCCTGCCAGACAAAGAGGCTCTGCGCAAAATCGCTACGCTTGTGGCTGAGAGCTGCGGTAAAAAAGATTTACAAAAGCAAATAAACGACGAGCTGCTCGGCGCCTTAGGCGGCCTGTCTGTCTCTGAGGCCGACAACGCTCTGGCTCTGAGCTACGTCGAGACGAGAGAGTTTCAGCCCTCAATTATTTACCGCGAAAAAGTGCAGGCCGTGCGTAAAACGGGCTTGCTTGAAATTATTGAGGCCGACCCTAAGGGCTTAGACAATATCGGGGGGCTTGATACCCTTAAGGCATGGGTAACTAAGCGCAAAAGAGCTTACACCCCTGAGGCTGAGAAGTTCGGGCTGCCAGCGCCTAAGGGCGTCCTTGCCGTCGGCGTTCCAGGTTCGGGTAAGTCACTAGTTTCAAAAGCCATCGGCACGGCTCTCAATGTGCCTACGCTTAAGCTCGACATTGGTTCTCTCTTTAATAGCCTCGTCGGCGAATCTGAGAGCCGCACAAGGGACGCCCTTAAGTTAGCCGAAGCAATGGCGCCTTGCGTATTATGGCTCGACGAAATCGACAAGGGCTTAGCGGGTAGCTCGGGCTCTGGCTCTAATGACTCGGGCGTTACGCGCAGAGTTTTCGGTACCATTATTACTTGGATGCAGGAGCGCAAGCGCCCCGTCTTTTTAATCGCCACAGCCAACGATGTAACGGCTTTGCCGCCTGAGCTTTTGCGTAAAGGCCGCTTTGATGAAATCTTTGCGGTTGATTTGCCGACGGCTGAGGAGCGTGAGGCTATCTTTAAAATTCATATTGAAAAGAAAGCCCGCAAGATTAAAGACTTTGACCTTGCATTGCTGGCTGAGAATACCGAGGGCTTTACGGGCTCTGAGATTGAGGCCGTAATAAATGACGCCATGATAACGGCCTTTGATATTGGCAAAGACATTGATGATTTGCTTATTGTGCAAGCCGCTAAAGCAACAACGCCGCTTTCAATTACGGCATCTGAGAAAATCAATGGTATTAGAGAGTGGGCGAAAACTAGAGCCCGCTTTGCCTCAAGCCAGTCCGAGAACCAAGCTACTCAACCAACAGTTAAAACAGGGAGAAAATTACAATGAGCCAAACAGGTTTAAATTGGAACGCATTATTTCAGAATGGTCAGATTGTGCAGCTTACGACTGCGAGCTGGGGCGCTAATACAAAGCTCAAAGCCGCAGACCTTGGCGTTGACGACACAGAAGCGGTTAAGCAGGCCTTGAGCTTAGGGCGCGTACGCCTCATGCCAACGCAGGCGTTTCGCGACATTAAGCGAGCAGTTAAAGAGGCCAAAGACGCCATCGACGACCACAGTATTAACTTCGCCATGATTCGCGGTGCCCGCTATATCCCGCAGAAAAACATTGAGGTATTGAGCCCGAAGCTCGTACGCGCTCGCAATATGTTCTTAGAAGCGGTCGATGCCTTTTGCACAGTTTACCAAGACGGGCGTGATGCGCATTTGCCAGTAATTAGGCAGGCGCTCGAGTCCTCAAAGGCTAGCGATGCAGTCGTGCAGCATGCGTATGATCGCATTGTCGCCCACTACCCAACAACAGCCGAGGTCAGAGCTAAGTTTAATCTGAGCTGGAGCCTCTACGGTATTCAGGGCGCCCGCTCACAGACTGCAATGGCCGCTCTTTCAAATGAGGCCGCCAATGTTAAGTCGATTGTCTCGGGGATGGTCGAAGAAATGCGCAAAGAATTGCAGGACAGAGTCGGCAAATTATTAAAGGCCGCTCAACGTGGCGGTAAATTAAATAAGAAAATGCTCGAGGGGTCGAGAGAAATGATTGACCGCCTTGAGACCTTAAATGTTTTAGGCGATAGCGCTTTATCTGCGCAGCTCGCCGCCCTACGCACAGCCTTTGACTCTATGGATGAGGCAAAAATGGACGAAATGTTTACGACAGACCTCAATAGCATTCAGACAGCCCTTGAGCAAAGCGCCGAGCAGGCCATCGCAGAGGTTGAAGCTAATTTAATGGGCTCAGGCAAAAGAAAGATCGGGTAATGAGCATATCAACTCACGCAAGCCCCTTTTTACGAGTACGCTTTGGGCGGTATAGATTTAGACTCTTGCCGCCCGTAGAGGCTGAGCCCTTTATTGTGCCAGTCGGGCGCCACTGGGTAAGAGGTGGGCAAGATACTCTAGTCGGGCGCATGGTCGTCTGTAATGATTATTTGCCGAATGCGCCGAGCTGCTTAATCTGCCTCCTTAATAGGGAGGGGCGTACGCCGCCTCGGCATGGGGCTGCAAACGTGTTTAGAGTTATGCCTCGCTTTTATGTGCAGGCTTTAGACCTCGACTCTCGGCTAAAAAATCAGGTCGGAGTTTTAGAGTTACCCAACCCCTCGCACCGCTACATTGATGAGATTTTAGGCCGCACCAATGGGCATGATATTCTGAGCGACTATGAATCAGGCGCCCTTATTTCTATTGTAAAAGAGCGCAGCGGGTCTGTGCCAATACCAAGGATTGATACGCAGATGGGGATTGATTGCTGCTCTATAAGCGGTTACGGCCATAATTTGCAGACCGTTATAAATAGCCGCCAACTCATTCGGCCACTCTTTAAGCGCATGAATGTGCATGAGATGGATGAGGTGGGGCGCCTCTTAATTGCTGAGCAGCAAGGGGCAAATGAAAGAGCGGCAGTAAGGCGTGAGCGGGCTCAGGCGCTTGAAGCAGCCGAGCAAATACAAACCGACCTCACTCCCCATTATATGCCCGCACCAATTATTTTAAGCCCCGAGGAGGCCATCTCTCGGGTACTGACTATTAAGAAAAGGATTATAAAATTATGAGCAAAGACCAAGGCAAAAGTAACTACGACAAAGACCATAAAGAAATCGACGACCACCCTGCGGGAGTTACCGTGCAGTTTTCTCGGGTCACGGGCTCGAGGGAGTTCTTCGGCTCGAGCGTAAAGAGCCAGAGCTGGATTCAGCTCAGAGTTTGGAAAGCAAAACTGCAAAGTAGCTTCGGCCACGACCAAGCAAGGCAGGGTAGGCAGCTAATTGAAATCGACCTATCGCCTGCGCAGTTTGCCGAGCTGCTCACGACTATGAATTATGGCGTCGGAGTTTTTGGGACTCTGAGCTACTTTAACGGCGAGCACATTGAGAAGTATGAGGCGCCGCCCTCTGAGATGACCCGTACGGAAGAATATATTGAGCAGCACTTAACAGAGGCTTTCGCTCAGCACAATGAAAACATTGAGCGCATGAAAAAGATAATTACCGACTCTAAGCTCAATAAAAAAGATAAAGAAGAAATGATAAGGTCGTTGCGGGTAGATGCGCACTTTGAGAGTAACTTTAACTTCTACAAAGAGCGCCTGCGTGAGACTGCCAGTAAGCTCATCGTGCAAGCTAAGGCCGAGGTCGAATCTCACATCTCTAGCTCTATCGCAAACGCTGGGCTCGAGAGCCTGCGTAGCAGTATGCCGCAGCTCCAAATCTCGGAGGGTAAAAAAGATGGACAATAATAGCCAGCAAACTTTTACAAAGCCCGCCTGCAAGCTCATCGGCACAGACGGCAATGTATTTAATATAATCGGCAAGGTCTCAGCGGCGCTCAAAGACGCAGGCCACGCCGACAAGGCAGAGGAGTTTAGGGATAAGGCTTTTGTCTCTGGCTCATACGATGAGGTTTTAAGGCTCTGCGAAGACTATGTGGAGGTTGAGTGAAAACGCCTGCCGAAATTAAGAAATTCATAAAAGACCTCACGCTCCTCAAAGACAGGGCGGGTAGGCTTGAACTTTTTAAAACTATGCATGCGCTCGACCCCGCCGTTGAGTGTGTGGGCTTTGAGGTTGCTGAATTATTGCAAAAGAAAAACCCATTACAGCGCGATGGCAAACTCGCAGTCGGGCAGCTTTGGATGCGGCCTCAGTATGACCATTTAATGATTATCTTTGAGTTACCGCACCCTAAAAAGCATGAAACATTTAAGACGGTCATAGTTGCAAACCTCGCGTGGGCTAAGACTGAATATCTCATCAGCGACACCCAAGCCAATATCTTAGAAAATTATGTATGCGTAGGCATGGCGAAAGATGTTGCTGCGCAAATTAAACAGGAGCTTGAGGCCAGAGTAAGGGAGGCCAAATGAGAGCAGTAGAAGCCCGCAAAGTCGCTGACCGTTATAATCGGGCAATCAACTCAAGCCTCGACCACATCCAGCATACTATCAATGGGCTCTGCCAGCGGGGCGTTTATAGCTACAAAGGATTTCTCGAGAGCTGTGCAAATGACCAAGAGATAAAACTATGGCTCAAGCGCAATGGCTACGAATACCACATCGGCGGCTGGGTTTACCGCTGGGGACTTAAAGTAAACCCTATTTCAATTTCATGGGCTAAGCAGCCCAAAAAGAAAAAGAGGGCAAATGGAACTTAAAGATTTTATAGTTAAAAAATTACTCGCAACCAAATCAAAAGAGGAGCTTGCTGAGTTACTGGCTGGGCATATAGGCCGCAGTGCAGACCGAGATCAGTGGGCGCAAATGCAGAGAGATGAAGAAAAAGAGGAGCGTAGAAATGTCAAGACAGAAGAAAACACCCAAGCCTAAGCAGCCAGAGAACCCGATTGATGTTTGGCTTAAGGCCAACGGTAAAACGAAAACATGGCTTGCTGATGAAATCGGCGCCCGTTTTCAGGCCGTCTCAAGCTGGGTTAACGGGCACCACTCAAACTTAAGAGCCGACCAAATTGCAAAGATCATCTATGTAACTGGCATCTCGCCCAAAGACCTCATTCAGTGGGCGGCCTTTAAGTCTTTGCAGGATGAGGGCTGGTTTGAAAAATACCCAGATCATTTAGCGGATTTTTGTTGAGTCGGGCTCCCCGCCCCCTTATTCTAAAGGGGTAGGGAGGGCTCATGCTCAATGCAGCCTCAGAGACCAGCAAAGACCAAAAACTAATCATGGAGTGGCGCACTTGCCCCTGCGGTAAGTCTTTCAGGTGCCTCAGCTCCTCCCCTCAAATCTACCATACTTCTTATTGTAAAGAACAAGATGCGGGTAAGACCGTAAAGCCCATTAAAGACAAATCAAAACCCACCGAGGTTTTAGATATGGCTCCTGCGCCTATGGTCGAGCCCACCCCTGCCCCTGCTCCTGCGCAGGCGCTCCCGCCCTCTCCCGAGCCTGAGGTGTCGCCTATTGTGGCCGAAGAATGTGAGCGCTCAGAGTGGGCGTACTCAGTAAATAAAGCCAAAGGCCTCATCCATTCAATCAATAAAGCCCGCTTTGATATTGCAACGCTTGCGCTTAAGGTCTGCGTAATTAGACAGGGCGGTAAGCAGGGGGATAAGTATAAGACTGGCCGCAGCTTAAAAGATTTCGCAAAAGAAATCGGCATCTGCCACAAGACCCTCTGCGAGTGGGTTCGCATTAAGCGCAACATTATTGATAAGCTCCCCGAGGGACTCTACATGCCCGACAAGTATGCGGCTGCCCAGCGAGCGGCATGCAAGGTCACTCGAAAGGCAAAACCTGAGGTCGTCGTTAAGGCCTACAAACGAGAACTCAATGATACCTCTCCACAATTCTACTTTGACCAGTTGGTTCGCAGAGCTAGGCTCGAGGCCAATTACCTCGAGAATAATTCTCTCAAGGGGCTCAGCCGTGAGAGCATTGAGGAGCTGCTTGAATATAATAAGCGCTCGCTCAAAGTCCTTAAATCGCACCTTGAGTCATAGTTAAAAGATCAAATCAATTTTATTCTTTACAATAGTCAAATCAATTTGATACGCTGTTTGAATCAAGCGGGGTATCAGAGTGGTCATTGCGGAGTACATTAAGAGAGCCAACACAACTCAGAAAGAGCTGGCAAAAAAGGTCGGCTGCTCTACGGCATTTCTCAACGCCATTATTAACGGCAAAAACACCGACATTAAAATCTCGCTTGTACGCAAAATAAGCACCGTAACAAAGATTGACGAGTCCAAACTCATCGACGAGCTTTTAAAGGGGCAACCTAATGAGAGCCAGTGAGGAGAGCATGAGCGAGAAATCTGAGCGCTTGAAGTTCTGTGAGGAGTATGTGGAGCGTATGCTCGAGCGGCTCACAGACCCAGAATTTAGCGGGGACTGGAGCATTGCAGATGCCATGTTTAACCAATGCCCTCGCCACTATCTGAGCGACGTTGCTTTCTTATTCTTAACTCACCACTTCATACCCGTCGAGGGGCTAAAGAAAGAGGAGATGTATTGAGCCAGAATCCTCTGAACCCTCAAGCTGCACCTACGCAGGCCGAAGTTATTGACCGAGCAGTCCAAGAGGCTGCAATCGGCATACATGACGGCGCCGTTGATAATTATTTTGAGACGGTCGATCAGCAGATTCTAATTGAGCAGGCTCAAGGGGCGCTCAATGAATACGCAGCCATGATTCGCGAAAAGGTTTTAATCGAAAACAGAATCGACATCTTGGCCGAAGAAGTATTAGGTTATAGCCTCGAGGAGCATCACTCTGAAATCTTAGAGAGCCAGCAAAACCCCATCGACGGCAAACAGATGACCCTTGCCTTTCGTGGTGCGGGTAAGTCAACGGTCGGCACCATTGCCCGTATTATTTTTGAGATTATTAAGAACCCAAACATTAGAATACTCCTCGCCTCAAACACTCAAATTCAGGCCGAGGTTTTCTTGCGTGAGATTAAAAACCACTTTGCCGCAAACGATAAGCTCCGAGATATTTTCGGCGACTATGTGGGGGTGAAGTGGGATGCAAAAGAAATCATTGTAAGGGGCAGAGTTAAGACCCATAAAGAATCAACCGTGACCTGTATCGGGGTCGGCGGTCCAACAGCCTCTCGTCACTACGACTTAATCATAGGGGATGACTTAGCCGATGAAGAAAACTCGCGTACCGAGTTACAGCGCGATCGCTTATGGACTTGGTACATGAAGTCCCTAATCCCGACACTCCTTTCTCATGGCCGCTTATTTATCCTAGGTACCCGCTGGCACCCTCAAGACCTCTACGGCCAGTTGCTTAAGATTTACTCTATTCAAAAGCTCTGCATCATCCCAGCCATTAGAGAAGATGGTACGTCGGCTTGGCCGAATGAGTGGCCGATTGATAAGTTATTAAAATTAAAGTCTGAGATGGGTCTTGTTATCTTTGAGACCCAGTATCAAATGAATACGGCTGCAATGGAGGGTAAAATCTTCTCTTTTGATAGCTTCCACTGGTATGAAACTCCCCCGTCAGAAATGATTAAAGTAGGCGGCTGCGACTTAGCGATCAGCCAAAAAGAAACGGCCGATTACTTTGCAATGGTTATCCTCGGTATCGACGCCAAGACTGGGCGCAAGTATGTCCTAAAAATGCATAGAGGCCGCAAGAAATATACCGAGCAAACTCAATACATTGCTAAAGAGATTATAAGTGGCGGGTTAATTAAATGCGGCATTGAGGCCAATGCCTACCAAGCCGCTCAGGTAACAGAGGTCTCGGATATAGTGGGTAAGGGTAAAGTCCTGCCCGTCTTTACTTTAAAAGATAAAACTACCCGAGCCATGAAATTAGCTGCAAAATGCGAGAATGAAGAAATACTGTTCCATAAAGATCACATGCTACTCATTGAGGAGTTACTCTCGATGCCAGACGGCGAGCATGATGACTTATTCGATGCTCTCGATATAGCCCTAACTACGGCCGTATCGGGTATGCGCAGACGCCGTGAAAACGAACCAGGACTTTTATAAAATTAAGGGGTTAAGATGAGCAAAAAAAGAGCAAGAGCCGCAACTGATGCAGAAGTAGTGCAGATTACTGAGATTCAAAAGAAAGCCGAACCGTCTCAGGCCTACGTTGAAAAACGAGAAAGAGCCGAGAGAACGAGAGCGCATGCTTTTGATGTCAACCGAATTGCAAAGGCCGTTGTTGCGGCTGAGTCAGCATCGTTACCAGATGACCCCTTTAAAGAGTTAACGGCCAACGGGCAGGCAGTTGAGCCGCCTTTAGACCCTCTTGTCTTGACAATGATGGAGGAGAATAACTCTGAGCTTCGCCAATGTATCGACGCTATGGTTACAAACATTGAGGGCTTCGGCGGGCGTTTAGTTTTGCCGACCAATCTCAAGCCAGAGGATATTGAAAAAAGTAAGAAAGAAATTGAGGCTGAGCGCAGACGCTTACGCAGCTTCTTATTAAACTTTAGCCCCGATGATGACCTGACATCTCTTAAAATGAAATCTCGCCGAGACCTCGAGCTTACGGGCTCTCATTACTGGGAGCTTATACCCGCAGGTAAGGGCATTGACCAAACCAAAATAGTTGCAATGCAGCTCCTCGAGTCGCACACCATTAGGCTCACAAAAACCGACTCCACTCAGACCCGCTTTGAGAAAGTCGAAATTGACCCAGAGACGGGCGAAGAATATAAGCAGTGGTTTTATAAAAGATTTAGACGCCTACTGCAAATCCGCAACGGCAAGAAAGTTTACTTTAAAGAGTGGGGCGACCCTCGTATTGTTGACCGCAGAGATGGCAAGGCCTACGCGACCGCCGACGCTGCGGCTAAGGCAGGAGTTCAGCCCGAGCATTACGCGCATATTATTTATTCTAACCGCATTTGGTCGGGGCGCACTCCCTACGGGCTCCCTCGCTATGTCGGTAACTTATTCTCAATCTTTGGTTCGCGAGCGGCCGAAGAAATTAACTACAATACTTTCTTAAATAATAACGTACCCGCAATGGCGATCTTGGTCTCAGGTAACTCCATGCTGACCGAGGGCACAATTAAGCGTATTGAAGAATTTACGAATACGGTTTTAAAGCGCTCAAATAACTACTCTAAATTCTTGCTCCTCGAGGCCGAGCCTGCGGGAGAGGGGTTTCAGAATAACGGCACAGCTAAAATCGAAATCGAGAAGCTCAAATCAGAGCAAACCGACGATCAGCTATTCCAAAAATACGACGCCAATAACCAAGATAAAATTCGCAGAGCATTCAGGCTCCCGCCGATCTATGTTGGTAAGTCGGCTGACTATAATCGCGGTACCGCTGAGACCTCTCAGAAATTAGCAGAGGAGCAGATTTTTGCGCCTGAGCGTAAGGCAATGGACAACCATATCAATAAGCTCTTAATCTGGATGGGGTATAAGTATTGGCGCTGGCAGTCTTATGGACCAAACCTTACAAACAATGAGGACTTAGTTAAGATGCTAGCGAGCATTGAGAAAACAGGCGCCATGACTCCAAACTTCGGCCGTAAAGTTTTGGGCGATATTATGGGCGACGAGCTGCCAATGTATGACGAATCTAAAATCGACTTCGACCCTAATGTACCATTCTCTTTAACGATGGCCGATAGGGTTAAAAAGATTAAAGGCGATGCAGCGGCCAACCTCGGCGGCAACCCATCAACGGGCGCCCTCGCTCCAAATCAAGGCCAAATCCCAGCCGAAAAGTCGGCGGGTTTTAATGAGGAGCAGCTAACTGAAATCTTTAAAGGTATTCAGTCCATGCTTAACCGCTCGGCACGAAAGGGTTAGAAGATGCTCAGCCAAAGTGCCCACAATGCGGGCGAGATTACAGCCCTAAAAATTAGCAAGATTCTAAAGGCCGATGCGCCGACGGAGTTCATTGCTGACTTTGAGGAGAGCTTAAGCCGTACGCTTTTTAAAGAGTACGAGGCCGTCGGCGAAAAAGCGCTGGCTTCGGCTCTAAAGTCCTACAAAGGCAATAGCTCAGAGGCTCAGGCTAAGGCCATAGAAAAAGCGCTTGAGCGCCAGTTTAGTAAGTTTGGGGATGGGCTGGGCGATACGGTCCAGACTCTTATTGAGGTTTTTTATGAGGAGCAGGTTAGGCAATTCATAAATGAGTTCGGCCTTATTAAAAAAGCGGCAAGACCCGAGGGCGAGATCGCTATTGATTTCATGCTGCAAGATGCTGAGGCCATTGCTGCGACCGAGATGATTACGGTTCAGTCGGCTGGCCGCTACTTCCCTGAGCAGCTTGCTGATAAAACGAGCGAGGTAATTCGCAGAGTCGTTTTAGAGTCAGGCCTTGCGCCCGAGGAGGCATCGGCTGTACTCGAGCAAGAGCTTCGCGGGGCTTTAGGATTAAACTTTAAAGATATTTTACCCAGTCAGTTTAAAACAAACCCGAGCGCCTACTTTGATATAGTGGCAACCAATGCGTCTGTGCAGGCAACGAGCGTAGGCCGCATGATTGCAATGGCTGATGCGGGTATTCAAAAATTCCGCATCGTAGCAATCCTTGACCGCCGAACCTCTGCAATTTGCAGATCGCTCGACGGCAAAGAATTTGAGGTCGGTACTGCGATGGGAACTGTTAGCTCATTCCTCCAAGTGGGGAGCGTTGATGATTTAGAAAATTTAATGGGCTTTTCAAAGACCGATACGGCTCCAACGTGGGCACAAAATGGAGCTGGCTTCCCGCCGTTTCATCACGGGTGCAGGACTACCGTTGTGCCAGTTATGTAAAAAGTTATAGACAGGAACATCAAATTGGTTTTATGTTAATAGAAGTGCGAGAATTATTAGGAGGCGTTAGTGGCAAAAAATAAGGTGAGTTCTATACTCAAGAAAGCATCATCTATTGCTCAGCCCGCCACTAAAGACCTCACAGCCATACGCAAAGAAGCCAACGACATGATCTCAGGCGGGGTTCACTCGCACTGGCGCCACTGGGACCGCAAGAGCTTTACCTCTGAGGGCGGCTACCATGACCACATCTTTGTCATCGGCGGCAAGCTCCACAAAACAGACTACGACGGCGGCCACATTCACCCATTAAATTCAGACGGAACCGTAGGCGGGCAACTCCAACCGCACGGGCACGGCCTTTATATTGGCGACGAGTATTACCCCGTAAGTATGGGCGGCGCACATGCGCATCCCGAGGGTATGGACAAGTCCCCAGAAAATGAGGGGCGCGTATTGCCAGGAGGCGAGCACCGCCACACAGTCGAGGTTGATGGAGTGACTTACGAGTCTATTACTTCGGCCGATTTATTTGCTACAAAAATTAACAAGTCCCTAGATATTGGCATCCAGTCGGTTGTCTTAGATAAAGCCCGCTTTATGACATTTGAAGCCGCAGCTCAAAAGGCCGAGACCTTAGAGCTGGAGCTTAAGAAAAGCGAGGAGCGCGAAAACGCTTTCGTCTTTACTCAACGGGACATGGGCAAGTTTAAAGAATTTAGCCTACAAACTATTACAATAGAAGATGGCGTGGACCTTGTGATAGGGGTATTGGTTGAGGGTGAAAAAGCCGACAAGACCAGCATCAGCCTATCTCCAAACTCCACTAAAGAAGTAACCGCAGCTCAGCAACCAGTTAAAGCTGAGGATGAAATAAGAGCATTTGACGAGGTCCAGACCTTTCAAACTCTCGGCTACCCAATGCTCTCAGATGAAGATGTAGTTTTAATGGGCAACCTAAAGGACGACCTAGCTGAAAACGTAATGGCCTTAAAAGCTATTACAGAAGTGCTGGCCGCCCCAGTAACTCAATTTATTGACGGCTGGGCTGAGAAAGCTATTGAGGCCGAAGACCAAGCCACAACGGCCATGCTCGACCGAGTTAATACAAACCTTGTTCTTTTAAAAGAGGGCTTAGACCCATTCAAAAACCCAGCAATCGAAGTAGAAATACCCGCCGATATACAGGCCGAATTTGCTGAGATTAAAGATAACGCGCATTTAGGCGAGGCTCTGCAAATGGTTGAGAAGTGCCTTGAGCCATTGGCCGATGTCTTTAAAGAGACCTCCCTCAACCGCTTCCATATTGTAACCAAGTCTGCCCTACTCTCAATCAAGCGCATTTTAAAAGAGCACTTGAGTATTGAAAAGGCAATGATACCAATGTCTGATATGACCCGAGAAGAATTAAAGCTAGCGCAAGAAATTCGCTCGGCAAGATGGGGCATAGAGGTTGTTGACGGGTCGGCTCTAACATTCCCGACTGGCTTCCCGACTGACCTCAATATGTACGGCGACCTAGTAAATTTAAAATTCCCAATCGAATCAAAAGAGCATGCGGCAAACGCCCGTTCTCGCTTTAAGCAGTTCGCAAACCAAATCTATAAAATGGATGAGTCAAAGGCCGTAGTCCATAGCCGCATAGTTAGCCGTGAGTTAGACCTTGGCATCTCGGTTGTTTTAGATGAGTCGGACGCGCTTGATAAACTATTATTCTCAGGCTTATGGGAGGACTCTCGAGTTACGATCGTAGAGCAGGCAGAGCCAGTAGAGAAAAGCCTATTCGCAATCGTGAGCAAAAGTGCTGACGAGGAGCGTACGGTTTTTGGTATAGTGCTTGAGCCCGACATTACCGATATTCAGCTTGATACCTATGACGAGCAGGCCGTAAAAGATGCGGCATTTGGGTTCATGGAGAACATGCAGAACATCGGCAAACAGCATACTCAAATCATCAACGACAAGGTTCGCATTTTAGAATCTTATGTAGCCCCAGTTAAAATGAACATTGACACTCCTGCGGGAGTCGTAAAGATTAGAAAGGGCACTTGGTTGATGCGAGTCCGAATTAACGATGACCTCTTATGGCAGGAAGTTAAGGCGGGCGAACTAACTGGTTTTTCAATCGGGGCTCTGGCCTCGACAACAAATTTAAAGGAGTCTAAATGAAAACACAGCTAATCAGAAAAGCTGCCCCAGTTGCGGGCGCCCCACTCTCGACTACCCCAGATAAGGCCGTACGCAGGCTCGACAATATCCAGACCCGTGAGGTGAGCTTAGTTGATAATGCAGCCAACGGTCGCCAGTTCCTTATAGTCAAAAGGGCAGGTGCTCAAAAAGAAGCAGACAAAAACATTTTAAAGGGGCAAGATGATACTTCACAGCCAACCTCTGCCACTCCTGCGGCTCCAGCCGCTCAGTCAGAAGAATTACTGCCGATCGTAAAAGGCGATTTCAGTAAGCTCTCTGAAAAAATCTTGGAGAAAGTGCCAGTCGCTAAAACTCTAGCGTGGCCGCAGAAAGATATGTTCTTTGCAATGGCTGACGCACTTTCTAGTTTCTGTATGGGTATGGATATGATTACGGCAGATATAATGTCGTTCGCCAACTCCGACGGCAAAACAGGATTCATGGGCGTTGAGGTCGTTAAGGCAGCAATTAAAAAAGAAAACCCAGATATGCCTGAGGCCGAGCTAGTTGAAAAAGCTGGCAAGAAGATGAAGAAAGACCGTTGGATGAAACTTAAAAAAATGCAGGACGAGTTAGCCGCACTGGTTAATGAGCTTGCTGATGAAAATGAAAACGAAACAGATGTCACCAAAGGAGGGACAATGAATACGAAAACAGAGAACACTCAGGGTCAACCTGCGGCTCCTGCGGCGGCAGCCCCAGCAGCTCAACCAACAGCACCAGTAGCAAAAGAGGCTCCAGCAGCTTCGGAAGCTCCTGCGGCTCAACCAGCTCCAGCAGCGGCGGCTCCAGTAGCTCAAGCTCAGGGCGTAACGGCAGAACAAGTAGCAGAGATTGTTACGAAGTCTGTAAAAGCAGCAGTCGAGCCGTTGCAGAAAGAAATTGAAACGCTAAAGAATGCTCCAGCCGCTCCTGCGGGCGAGGGTGCAGACGGCACAGAAGATGTGACTAAGTCAGCTAATGGTGGCGGCCAAGCCCCTGCTAGCAAGAAAGAGTCGATCTTTAAGGGCGTTCTGTAAGCTAGTCTTACAGGACTTGACGTATTTAATTAAAAGGTTAAAGATTAACAAATAAAACTAAGGAGTTTTCAAATGAAAATGACAAATCAGCAGTTGGTCGAGAAAGCGATCAACACCACAAACGAACTGGCAGCGTCGGGTAAACTAAACCCAGCGCAATCAGACAAATTCATTGACCTCGTAATTGATGTCACTGGCTTACAGGGCAATGTGCGTGTAGCGCGTTTCCGTAATGACCAGTTAGATATCGACAAGATCAATGTCGGTAAGCGCGTGGCTTTACCAAAAGCCGAAGCAACTGCACCAAACGTACGCCGTAAGGTTCAGACTTCTAAAATCTCGTTAAATCCGAAAAACGTAGTTGTTCCTTTTGAGATCAGCTCTGACTTTATGATGGAGAATATCGAGGGTGAAGCCATCGAAGATACCATTATAAAAATGATGGCTACTCAATTCGCGAATGACCTTGAAGAATTATACATCATGGGTGACACCTTAGGGGCTGCGGCTCTTGAGTCTGACCTTGTTGATGGTGGTTCAAGTTCACAGTACATCAAAGACTCCTACTTGGCGTTGCATGATGGCTGGTTGAAACTTGCAGGGCAATCGCATGTTGTTGATGCAAACGGCGCCAACATTTCATCTAACATCTTCTCGAAGATGATTAAAGAAATGCCAGACAAATGGAAACGTGTTCGCCGTAACATGCGTTTCTTATCATCAACTGACCATGAGCAAAACTACCGTAACTCGGTATCTGGTCGTGCAACTGCGGCTGGTGACTCTGCCCTTAACTCAACTCAAAACATGACTCCGTTCGGTATTGAGATTGTTCCGTTGCCATTGTTACCTGCTGAACCAGTAGTGGTTAAGCATGTTACTTTAAGCAGCACGACTCCAGTATTGTTAGGTCACAAAAATATCTCAGGCGTTGTGGTAACACAATCAACCTTAGGCTCTGCTCCGCAGACTCCTTATGTTGAGACGACTGATTATGTTGTGAACTATGCGACTGGCGCAATCAACCGCACAGGTGGCGGCGCGATTACGGATGGTCAAACTGTAAAGGTAACTTTCAAATCTCAAGGTCAAATCATCTTAACTGAGATGCGTAATTTGATCTTAGGTATCGGTCGCGATATTACCATCAAAAAAGATGAAGATATTTACGCCGATGTTGCACAGTACGCTATCCACGCGAAAGTGGCCGTGCAGATTGAAGAAACCGATGCAGCCGTTCTTGGTATTAACGTAGGCCTTGACTAACCTTAACTCATATTTGGTCAATATAGGAGGCACAAGTGAGTAAAGTATTTAGTATCATAATGTTTCAAGGTCCACTAACTCTCTCGGTCGGTAAGTATAGATTCGAGCGAGGCAAAGCGGTTAAGTCTGGTGACTTGGCTTTGGTTGAAGAACTAAAGTATCACCCGAACTTTAAGGTTGAAGAAGCACCCGCACTGGTAGCGCCTAAAGCGCCCCCCGCTGCGGCTCCAAAAGAGGGCACAGTTGCAAAAGCAGCGAGTGCCGTGAAGAAAGCCCTGACCCCGAAGCCCGCCGATAAATCTTCCGCTGAGAGCTAACCAAGAAAAGGGAGGCTGCAATGAAATTAGTTAAATATCAAGGCAGGCTACCAGATTGTGTAGAGGGATTCGCAGACGACTGTGAAAGGTCGTCTGAGGATAAGGGCGCAATCCATTTTCATACTGGCAAGACAGTTGAGTTATCCGACGATGAGTACGCGCACATTAAGGCACAACGCAAAGACCTTGCGGCAAACTTAGTGGTACTCAGAGAATGGCAAGCTGATTCAAAGAAGAAACCTGAGGTGGCTCCCGCTGCTCCAGAGGCTTCTAAGAAACTGGCAAAGCCGAGCGGCAAGTAACCGACGGTCTATTTGACCTCTAACCGAGGCACAAGGGCGGTAGAAAGTGGTAACGCTAAACCTTAAAGATGGCAGCACCTTAAAGTTAAATTTAGCAGACGAGCAGGACCGAGCAAGATTCAATTCTCTCGGTCGTGCTACTTCTAATAAGAACAATGCTCAAGCCGTCATGGGGTTCTGGCTCAGCCCAAAAGATCAGCCCGCAGTTACCCTGCCTATACCTAAGAAATTTCAGAAGATTGACTTTTATGCCGAGTATCTCATTAACCGCAGCACAAATGAAAAGCTGGGTGAGATAATCAGGATTCAAGCCGACGATGTTTGCCTCACGGCGACGAGGTACTATAAGGAGAACTCAATGATAAGGTTCGACCTTACTCATACTGGTAAACCGAGATTCTCTCCTCATGGGGGTGGATAATGCCCCCTCTATACCCTGAAAGTAATTTCTTTAACGACTACGCTCTAAATAATACAGACTGGACTGAGGCGCCTACGGACGAGTTCGGGTTCAGAGCTACGGCCTTACTCTTTGCAATGGACAGCGGTAGCTACTTTGAGTACTCATTCAACGGCAAAGACCGAGCAGGCAAAATCCTTATCACAGATAGATGGGCAGCATTTGACCGCATAGATGCTTCTAAGATTTATCTGAGAGCCCCCGAGGCAGAAACGAAAGTTCGCTTATGGGCATGGGAGTTTAAAAAATAATGTCAGGCATGGGAAGCAGCTCATTAGCATATCTACCCGCCCCGCCTGCGAACCCCTATATAGGGCAGGAGTGGTACAATACGACACTCAATGTTGTGCAGTATTATGATGGGGTAATGGTGAGGACTTATGCCTCAACCGACTATGTAGATGAGCGGCCTCCGTTTGGTCTAATTAACGAATTTGACTGTGGGCTTTTGCCACTAGAGGCGAGCTTTCACGGTATAGAATTGGGAGAAATATCGACATGCGATAGAGCCCGCTTTGATTTAGGAGAGATACATGACTGCAATGACTAGGTTACAGATTTTAAGAGGCACGACGGCTCAGCGCCTTAGCTTTGTCCCTAAAAAGGGTGAGCTTGTCATGGATTTAGATTCAAACTTCCTCTACATTGGCGACGGAGTAACTGCGGGGGGAGTCCTTGCGGCGCCTCTTGCTGCGGTATCAGATAGGATAGCAACGGTCGTTAAAAATGTTACAGGCTCCTTAATTCTCAAAGGTACTCCTCTTTATATAGTCGGGAATAGTTCTGGGATGATTTCAGTGGGGGTAGGCGATTCCTCTGACCCGCAAAAATCAGATATTGCATTTATTGCCGAATCAAATATCTCAAATAACTCAACAGGCCTTGCCCTAATAAGCGGAGTCCTAAATGGAATTGACACATCTGCCTATACTATGGGTGGGTCTGTATTTTTAGCAGTCGGTGGGATGATGACGCCAACCGCACCCGTAGAACCAAACTTTATTGTGCATCTCGGAGATGTCATAACGGCAGACGTTAACGGCAGTTTACTTGTGCAAATTATGCACCCAATCGAATTACCAAATCTACCCGATAGTCATGTACCCATCGGGGTATCTGGGGGCAACACCACAACAATAAACCTATTCAACTCCATCCGAGGCACAGTCCTTACTGGCCTAAGCCTCGCACTCGGAACTGCCATTACGGCAGCCGATACGGTGCTCTCAGCCTTTGGTAAATTACAAAAGCAAGTATCTGATAACTTGACTACTTTAAATAATCATATCGCTAATACTCTAAATCCGCATGCCGTGACAAAGGCGCAAGTAGGGCTCGGCAATGTGCCGAATGTTGATGCGACTTTAAGGTCAAATCATACGGGCTCTCAGCTCGCCTCTACAATCTCAGACTTTAGCTCTGCGGCTGATGCCCGCATAACTGCGCAGAAAGCACAGCCGAATGGCCTTGCGACTCTGGGGGGAGATGGCAAGTTACCTACCTCTCAGCTCCCAGCCTTAGCCATTACAGACCGTTTTGTCGTAGGCTCGCAGGCTGCAATGTTGGCTCTCGTTGCTGAGACTGGCGACATTGCCATACGCACAGACCTCAATAAATCTTTCATCCTATCTGGCGACCCTACTGTTCTTGCTAATTGGCAAGAGCTTTTAACCCCGACCGATTTAGTTTTATCAATTAACGGGCAGACGGGAGCCGTCAGTTTAACTACGACCAATATAAACGAGGGCACAAACCTCTACTTTACAACTGCCAGAGTTTTAGCAACTCTGCTCACTGGGCTCGATACTGGGCTGACTGGCGCCATTACCGCAGGCGATACTATTTTGCAGGCAATGGGGCGTTTACAGAACCAAATAAATGCAAGAGCTTTATCCTCGATTCAGATTATAAATGGCTACGGAATTACTGGCGGTGGCGACTTAACTGCAAATAGGACCCTCGCCGTTGCCCTATCTACGGTAATTTCTGAAAGCGCAGGCGCAGTAAATTCGACAGGTGCTCTCGCGATCATTACTGGTCTTGAGCTGACAAATCTGCCCGCTGGGAATTGGCTAGTTACAGTAAGTGGAGATGTACGCACAACGGCTGATGCTCTCGGAGGGGCGCAGTTATATAAAAACGGGGTAGCAGTTGCGAACACACTTAGGGGAGTAGGCTCGCAGGGTTCTTTCGGTGATATTACAAACCGATCAACGCTGCATATCCAAGCAATAGTAAATTCAAACGGCACAGATGACTTTGATGTGCGCTGGCTAGATACAGTAGGAGTTTTAACTATTACCGATAGATCAATAATTGCGCTAAGGATTTCATAATGAAGTACGCAGTCAAAACTCAACAGCATAATCCAAACAGGCCGCAGGGAGTAACCCTTGAGTCTGTCTGGCTAAAGATGACTATTGAGGATGACTTAGTGGCAGAGTATGAGGCAGATAATTGGATTGTATCTGATACTGACGATTATATGCAGAAGCTCCTCAGCACTCCCCGCAGAGTTGTACCAGAGCAGGTTACGCCCAGACAGGCACGGCAAGCCTTACTCCTGCAAGGGATTACGACTGAGATGGTTGTGGGCGCTATGAATACCTTACCGAGCCCACAAAAAGAACTTGCGTTAATTGAGTGGGAATACTCGACGGCTTTCTTAAGAAACAACCCATTAGTGGCAGCCGTTGGTCAAATGTTGGGGTGGAACTCGACTCAACTCGACGACCTCTGGATAGGAGCAAGCAAGTTATGAAAATAAGAATCTGCCTAACAAAATCTAAGAAAGCATTTGCGCCATATAGTAAAGCAATTATCTGGTACGATAAAGTACGCTACGGCTCAGACCTCGGGGCTTCGCACTGCGCTGGGATGTTCTTTGCGGAGAGCTGGAACCGTGCTCTTTTTTATCATGCCTCTGGCAAGGCTACTAATTTCATGGGCGAAAAAACCTTTAAAGAGAAAAACCAAATCGTAGAAACGTATGAGCTTGAAGTGTGCAAGGCGACTGGGGTTAAACTCGGCCAAGCCTGCATCGACCGTGAGGGTACTCCGTATGCAGTTAAGCAGACGATCGGTATTGCTATTATGTTTGCAGTTTGGGCTTTTACTTTAGGACAGGTCAGCATTGAAAACCCTTTTGCTGATGGGGATAAGTATGTAAACTGCCTTGAGGAGTGGGGAGATATTCTGGTTCAGAATACTGGAGTTGAACCCCCAGTGGGAGGCCTTGAGGGTATTTCTGTTTACACCTTTAGGAATTGGATTCGCAGTCTCCCCTACGCAAAACAGATTGAGGAGAGCTAATGCCATACAATACAGGTCTCTACACAACACCCGCTAAGGTTTTAACTGAGCTTGTAAATGCTGGGAAGCTCGAATCTAAGAGCGTGGTTCTCTCGGCTAAGGCTTTAGTCTCTGGCACTAAATACTCTTTTACATTCTCGCCTGCAACCCCAGCCCCAGCCGTCGGTGACTTCTTGGTTCAGGGGGCATTTGCCGCCCTCATTACTTCGGTCACAGGCTCGACGCTTGAAGCTGATGATGCTTCGGGCATTTTAAATGCAAAAGCAAAGGCCATTATTTACGACGGCAATTTATCTGACATTGAAACCTACATTAAAGATGCAATGGCCTTTATCGACAGGCACACCCGCCAGTGGTTTAACGCCCGCACCTTTGACGACTCCAACCCTATCTACTGGGAGGGTAATAATACCGAGACTCTTTTCTTACCAGTTCCAATTTTAGAAATTACTACGCTTAAAAAAGAGCCAGACGGGCAGGTTGTAGCGGCGACGGATTACCAAGTTTTTAATGGCCGCAGCTTCCCAGATGATCGCAGAAATCCAATGATTAAGCTGCGCAAGTTTGGCGATGATGTAATGTTTATAAGCGGCGGCACATTCATGCGAGGAGTACGCTCGGTCATCACTGGCATCTTTGGATTCCTCGAGGCCGACGGCACAACCCCAGTCCTCATTCAGCGAGCAACGGCAAAGCTAGCTTTAATGTATTACATGCGCAGCTTAGGCGAGGCCGCAGCCGATGCAGCTAGTAGCTCAAACACTGGTCCAATTAAGAGAGAGAAAACCGACTTACATGAGATTGAGTATTTTGATGCCCGAGCTACGGGTGGCAAAGATGGCGGTAACTCTGGCTCTGGACTATCGGGCGACGATGAGGTTGATGATGTGATTGCGGCATACCGTGCGCCGATGGCTATTGGTGGTACGTTCCCTGATATTGGCATTGAGGCTCCTCAGCTCATGTCATTTGATACGGGAGGAGACTAATGCCAGTTAGCCCCCGCTTGCTTAACCCGACCTCTGTTACCGTCACGCAAATTGATGGACAGAAGCAGCGTATTGATAGGCTCCGCAGGACGCCCGTCAATCATATTGCAAAGCAAGCATCTTTTAAAATCGACGCGCAGGTTAAATGGAATATGCAGCTTGGCGACTACGCGAACCCGCAAATGACTAGCACGGGACCAGATGAACGGGAGATGGGTTATATTGTTGTACTGGTTAAGGATTTAAAGAAGCTCAGCAAAGAGCTAAAAAGAGGCGACCGCATTAACGTAGCTGGGCAATTCTCAACAAACTTCTATATTGTTCGGGTTGAGTTTGGTTCACACTATAACCGAGAGTTCACTTTAGTTAAGGCAGTCTTTACTGATAGGCTTGGCAAAGACGGCAAGACGACTCCAGTTGTAGGACCGCCTGCACCTGAGGGCACATTTACTGATGAAATAGGTAACACCATGACAGATGAGGATGATAACCCATTCTCGAGCGACCCGTAGGAGGGCAGATGAAAAACTTAATTTTTTTACTTCTATTATTGGCAGGGACTATAAGCTCAGCGCAGAGCAATGTTCGGTTCTCTGAGTTACCGCTAAATACTGCGCCAAATACGATCGTACCTAACGACTCATTCCCGTATGTCCAAAATGCTGGACCAGTAATGAAGCGAATGAAAATTAACGATCTTTTAGGCATACCAGTTTTTGTTAATAAGTTTGCGCTATACGCGCCGATTGCTAACCCGACCTTTACTGGCACCGTCTCGGGCATTACAAAGAGCATGGTCGGGCTCGGCAATGTCGATAACACTTCGGACTTAAATAAACCAATCTCTACGGCAACTCAGGCAGCCTTAGATACTAAAGCAAATAGCTCAGACCTGACCGATAAGGCCAATACCAATCTTTCAAATTTAGAGTCGCCTGTTTTAGTGCCGACCGAGATACTCCCGCAGTTTGATAATGTGCAGTTACTTGGTTCGGGCTCTAACCGCTGGTCATCTATTTTCGGCGACTTTATTTCAGCCTCAAGTTCTTTTGGACTTCGCGACCCTATTACCTCTGACCCAATTTTTACATCAGCAGTTATCCCAAATCTATTCGGCTTATACAGTGGACCGTATTTGCAGTCGCCGACTACTTATACCTTTGGCACTTATGATACCTATGGCTTTAGAGGTAGAAACTTAGGCTCAAACACTCACACCCTATTACTCAGCACTGGTAACTCTACAACTGGTGGGCAGACTGGGGATATAGTTCACCGCATTGGAACGACCTCAGGTACTAGAGGTAAGATTCGTTTTGTAGATCAGTCAATAGGTACAATCGGCCATGTCTGGACATCAACGGATGGCAATGGAGCTGGTGCGTGGCAGGCAGCTCCCAGCTCTGGCGAAGTAAATACGGCATCTAATCTCGGACTCGGTTCTGTTTTATTTAAGCAGAAAGTTGGAGTCGATTTACAGTTTAGAAGTCTCGTTGCGGGCTCAGGAATAACCCTAACTCAAAACGCCGACGATATTACGATTGCAGCCTCGGGTGGCTCTGGGGCGAATACTGCCCTAAGTAATTTATCTGGCGTTGCAATTAACACCGACCTATACTTTGCCGATAGCGGAGTCGGTCCGAGCACTCGAATTATTAGCACGGGGCAGGCCTCCGCTCCCGCAGACTTAAATGCTTCCGATCATCTGCTCATTCAGTCAGGTCCATCATCATTTGGTTCGACTGGTAGCTTATATTTTAAAACTTCAAACGCTACAAATAATGCGTGGGGCTTTGGTACTGTAACTTCTGGGGGCATTGAGTTTGAAACGGGTACGGCATCAAATGGACCTCGAGGTAAGATTAAGTTTAAAGACGGCACACAAGGCACGGTCGGTCATGTATGGACTCAATCAGCAGCCGACGGTACGGGCTCATGGCAAGCGCCTACGGGCGGGGGCGGGAGCGGCTTAGATTATGTCGAGGTAGCAACGCCAATCGCTGACACCAATGTCACGACCGCTAATACTTGGACAGATGTTACGAATGCCGTAGTTGTGGTTACGCCGACTGGGGCAAATGAAAAGTGGGAGATTAAGTTTGAGGGCTCGCTCTATGTAGAATCAACCGATGGCAGCAATATAGTTGCAGGCGTACGCATTGTCGATTCGGCCAATAATATGATAGATAACGCACTCATGTTTGTAGCGCAGAGGGCGTACACTGGCGGCTCAGTTATGGGTATGCCCGTTACTATCTCTGCCCGAGATACCATCTCCTCAGCAAAGACCTATAAAGTTCAAATAAGAAAAGGCTCAAGCGGGGCAGCCGTTGGTATTTATACTGGCAACCTCACTGGTGACTTAACTGGTGATGACTCTAAGGCTAAATTCTTCGCAGCAAAATACAGCTCAGGTAGCAGCGGCTCAGCTCTGACCGTGCAGGATGAGGGGTCGAGCCTTTCGGTTGAGGCCACTAAGATAAACTTTGTAGGCGCTGGGGTTACTGTGACCGAGCCCGTAGCTGATGAGATTACGGTGACAATTCCAGGAGCGTCTGGCTCTGGTTGGACTTCTCTCATTAAAACAAGCGCCAATAACGGCGAGACTCTCAGCAATAATGATGAGGTATTCGCCGATACGACCTCTGCGGCGTTTCAGCTTAATCTGCCAGCAACTCCGACCATTGGCATGCGAGTTCGCTTCGTAGATAAAAAAGGCACATGGACAACCAATAATTTAACCGTCGGTAGGAACGGCAGCAACATACAAGGAGCTGCGGCTAACTTTGCGCTCAATGTTGATAACGGGGCGGTTGAATTTGTGTACTCTGACTCAACCGACGGCTGGCTTTTAATTACTTACTAGGAGAATAGAATGGGCAGACTTGACCATGAATTAGAAAGAAAAGCATATATCGCAGCGGGGGGCGTGACGGCCTCTGGTAGCTACACTCCTACCTCTAACTGGGAGATAGGCATTCCTGGAAGCTCCGCAAAGCTACTATTCAAATCCCGCTGGGTACGAAAGGGGAATGTTGTAACCGTTTGGGGTTCTGGGCAGTTCTCTTTTGATAACTCCTCTCCCTCTTTTGACGTTTCAGTCCCAGTAACCAACGGCAATTCTTTTACGGGCGTAACTGGCTCTGTTCGCAGACAAAAGAATGGAGAAGTATTAGGTATTGCCTCTGCCGTTTTTGGCGGTAACTCTGCCATTAAATTAAACTTTAATGGCTCTGGGATTTCAGGCCTACCTGATGAGGTTTGGGATTTTAAAATTGAGTACACTCTAACTTAAGGATTTTAATGGCTCAGGCACCGAAGATTAAAATTCAGTTTAATGGCTTTGATGAGTTTCAGCTCTATCTTGCAGCAATGCATGGAGAGCTAGGCCGCATCTCTGAGCGGGCAATGAAAAAAGCTACGCTGATGGCGATGACTGAAATCACTGACCGCATTAGGGGCGGTAGGTATAAGAAGCTCTCACCGCTTACGGCTTTCTTAAAAAACCTCGAGGGCTACTCAAGTACCCCGCTCATAAGACGGGGCGCCTTGCTCCGCTCAATTACAAGGGAAGTTGTGACCCCGTATAAGGGCGTTGTCGGCGTGAACAAAAATGCGACATGGAGAAAGAAAGGCGGCGGTACCGTTGACCTCGGCAGCATTGCGCTCGGGCTCCATGAGGGTATGCGCATTCGCATTACTGAGAAGATGCGCATTGCTTTTATTAGAAAAATGGGAGCGCTCAGAGCTAAGGCGGGCGGTGCCAGTATGCTATCGCGCAGAGGCTCAAAGAAAAACATTATCCGCATACCGCCCAGACCATTCATAAAAGAGGTGTTTGACGACCCAGCTTTTATTGTTAAGGTAGAAGATATATTTTGGGCAGAGATGACTAAGGGATTAGGTATTAGCCGATGATGAATAGACTGATAAAAACATTTGAATTTATTGCGAGCGAGCGCAAGACGATTGAGTTTTCTGATATAACAAAGATCAGATTAAACTCTGACAATAAGCTCGATCAGGGGCTAACATTAAAAGCTAATGCAGGAGTTTACGATACTGGCCTCACGCACACAGCCCTTACAAAAATTGTAGCGCCGAAAGGCCTCAAGCGCTGGGTAGGCTTCGACGCTGACATAGATGCGCCTGCGGGTACTTCGGTTGGCTTTAGACTCGTACGCCTCAACCAAGAATTATACTGGGATGGCTCGGCTTGGTCTGCGGCCACAACCGACGCTCACTGGAATACTCAGACGCAGGTCTGCGATAACATTGAGTCTCTCACGCCGACGAGTTTTGACATGCGGCTAAAAATAAATCTGCGCACCTCAGACCCTAACGTAAGTCCGAAAATTAGGTGGGCTAAACTTTTAGTTAAGGTTGATTTTGACAACTGGGATGATCTTATCTATGATACCATAGTAAATACCCTCCTTGTGAGACTCCGACCTACTACGGTAATTGAAGCCGAAGTAGTGGCAGATACCGACACAATAGACCTCAGCACTCCCCCCTATCAGCTAGAAGATTCAGGTTATAATTTCGTAGGCATTAAAGCTGCTTACAATTTGACCGACGACCCGAATAAGTTTACCGACCTAGCACTCACCTACGATAAGGGCGCAATTAAGTCTGATGGGCACTATGAGGCTGGGCAAGTAAGGCTCAATGCAACAGTACCCGCTGGTAAAATAATCAGGCTTGAAATGGAGTACACGCCGACCGTTGCAGTCCATACAAATCAGGACTACTCGGTTGCTCAGGTTCCAGCCGTTATTTTTGAGAACATTGCGGCCATAAAGGCAGGCGGCGGCCACGATCAAGAGTTAAGCGATGCAGAGGGCGATTATGTGAGAAATCTCTCGACGGGTATGGCCGTAGAGGTTTTTAGGCCGAGACAGAGTACGGTTCAGTTTCGGTTCGCGATTCATGCCAGCCCCTTAGACATGGCAAGTCTAGTTGACGCAGTTGACAAGTGGGTGGCAAATAACCCATTGTTAAGGACATGGGGATTTGATGAGCAAGTAAACGTCGATGCCGTAAATGAGATCGACACTGACCGCTCAGAGAATATGGACGATGTAGTAATGGCCTCTGGCACATTTCAGCTTAGAGGAGTTCCTTTCTACCTGCGGCCAAGTAAAGATGTATCATTAGTTAAAAAATTAAACGTAACTTTGACTTAAACTTAGGAGGATTAAATGCAACGAAGATTTGGACCCACACTTGGAGCGGGCGTAGTAGTAATAGAAAAAGATGCTGACAAACCAATTCAGCAGGCTCAGCTAGGCGTCACAGCCTACATGGGTATCTTAGAAAGAGGGCCAATTGATTTTGCGTTCTTAGCCTCTAAGAAAAAAGACTATGCATCTAAAGCGGGCGGGTTCATTGCTGAGTCGCAAATTCCTGACTGCGCAAATGACTTTTATAATCTGAGCAACGGCGCTGGTGAGATTCACCTTAAGCGTATTGTTGACGGCACTCAAAGAAATGCTGAGATTATTTTACTCGGCAGAAATGCCGCTGCAAAAGTTGAGGTACTAAAAATTACCGCAGCCTATGCAGGTAAATCAAACCCAGGACGCTGGGCAGGTAAGAAACAAATTATCGCAGGCAACTACACTGGCGTAACTGCCTTTACCCTATCAACTGGCAAGACCTTAAAGCTAAATGAATTCAAAGGCGCCTTACTGAGACTTTCTGCGGTGGCGGGCAAGAGCTACAAGGTTCTCTCAAATACCACAGCAGGCGTATTCACTTTCGCAAGTGATGTGAACTTAATTACAGACCTCGCTGGCTCGCCTAATTTGCTCTACTCAATCGAGCTTATCAATGAGGGCAAGCAACTGGCTTTAATGGTTATCGACGGCGAAGATAGCCCGACAACTGAGTTCGGTTTGGTTGCCTACCTTGATGGCGCAGAAGTTAAGCGCTACAAGAATTTATCAATGGACCCAGTATCGGATAATTTTGTTGAGAAAATCATCAATGACGATACCTCAAATTATTACTTCAAGGCGACCAATCTTTTCTCTGGCACCGTGACGGCAGATACCCGCCCAGCCAATTACTTCGGCGCCATTAAAACCGTATCAGCAACCGTCCTGACTTCGGATATTCACTTGACCAAGACAACTTCGCCAGGAGGCTCAATCGCTCTTTTGACTGCGCTTACTTATGGGGGCTCTGTTAAAAAAGATACGCTGACTTTGACCTGTACGGTTGGTGGCCCGACTGCAACCTTTACCGTCGTATCGGCATTGCTGGGCGCCCTCGCCAACTTAACAGTCGGCACGGCATATGTAACGAATGAGTACCTTTTAAACTTCACCCTCGGTTCGGTAATTGATTTTGTCGCAGCCGATGTTGTGGTGATTGACCTTAACCCGTTCCCGATCAATGGCTTTGTTGGCGGCTATGTAATCCCAGATTACCCGAACTTCCGCAGAACCAGTTTCCCAATTGTGAGCAATACCGCAACCTCAATCACTGTACGCACTGGCTCAGACATGCTGACCGTGGCAGCGGTGGCTGATAAGTTCTTGGTTCAGGCTCCGACTGAGCTTGAGAAAGGCTACGACGGTATTGACTCTATTACTGACAGCACCTACATTACCGCCCTCGATTCAAGCTCTTGCCAATTCAATTCTTTGTTCGGCAAAAATAAGGGGCTTGTTAAACTGGCGCTGCCAGGAGTTACTTCAACGGCCGTGCAGAAAGCGGGCTTGGCTTACGCTGAGTCCCGCAACTACCAATACAGAGTTGAAATCCCAGCTAATATCATCGACGAAGATGCGGCTGAGGCGTACATCAATGAAACCATTGGCCGCAATGACTTCGGTAAAGTGAGCTTCCCGTCTTACGCCTATGTGACTGCGCCGAGTGGTAAGGGCTTAAAGCTCGTATCAATGACAGGCGCTATTCATGGCCGTGAGGCTCTGATGGCTAAGAACTACGACGGCTACCATAAAGTAGCAGCGGGTATTGATGTGACCTTGCCAAATGTGGTTAAGCTCCCAACCGAGGAGAAAATCCTCGAC